>Ga0075423_10006559_pt1 | contig 10932 bp, 13 predicted proteins | sample SoiMethybrSBSTD2_FD_80114 | JGI IMG/M metagenome (GOLD analysis project Ga0075423, IMG submission 80114) | Bulk soil microbial communities from a Populus tree surrounding site in Tennessee, USA - Soil MetaG P. TD hybrid SBSTD2 | ecosystem: Environmental > Terrestrial > Soil > Tree plantation...
TCCATGTCGTCGCCGCTCGCCATTGCTGCCTCCTTGTCGCCGCGCGCTTACCAATAGCTGCCGTCACGTCGATGGGACTTCATCGATTCGGCAGGTCGCTGCCAAAGCATAACCGGTAGCCGTTGCAGTCCTCGACGTCGAAGTCGCGGTTCCCGTACGGCTGATCGATGATGTCGCGGACGATTTTCGCGCCGCGCCGCCTGAATTCTTCGTGCAGCGCGTCCGCATCGACGACCCAGACGTACGCGTCCCAGAGTTCGGCGTCCGGATCGATCCGATTGTTCGGCCGCGCCACTCGCGGTTGCTCGAGTTGACCGAGCATGATGATGATTCCTCCGCGCTTCACCATGCAGAAGCGCGGGGGATCGCCCCAGAACCGCTCGTAGGAGAAGCCAAGCGTGTCGCGGTAGAAATTCGCAGTTGCCACGACATCGTCAACAACGAAATAGGGCGCGATGGTCCATATCGCCCGCGAAGCCGCCGATCCATCACCAGCCATCCAGTCCTCCGCGAAACGGGAATTCGCCGCGCGAACGATTCACGACGCAACAACGGCGAAACCTTGCCTGTAGAGACATCAGGACGTTCGTTGACGCATCGTGGCGCAAACCGTTCGTCGTATCCCGCCGCTGCGGTTACCCATCGCGTAACTTGTCCCGCGAATCGTAAGCTGGATGAAATCAGCGCGGGAGGTGTCCGATTATGTCGATCCAACTTCTCGAATGCCGCGAGCGCCGGCCCGCAACTTTTTACAGGAAAGGTACGCACAAGTCTCACAGCGGATGCATATGATGACACGCCACAGAAACGCGGGGAGGAATGAAACGATGATCAGACGAGTGGTATGGACGCCGATTGTTCTCGCCGGTGCGCTGGCGGCGGGCGGCTGCGACGAGAAGCTCAAATCAGTCGCGGGACCGACGCCGAACCTGGAGCCCACGTTCGCGTCGATCCAGCGTGAGATCTTCGAGTCGACCGACAGCGCCGGACGGACCGCCTGCACGCAGTGCCACACGTCGACCGGACGCAATCCGTCCGGCGGCCTGAACCTGAACCACGATGTGGCGTACGACCAGATCGTCAACGTGCCAGTCCGTGGAAAGCCGGGCGCCATTCGTGTGATTCCCGGCGATCCCGACAACAGTTATCTGGTGCAGAAGCTGGAAGGCTCGAGCGCCATCGTCGGCCGCCGCATGCCGAGCAACGGTCCTCCATATCTGACAGACGGGCAGATTCTGATCCTGCGGCGCTGGATCGCGATCGGCGCGCCGCGCAACTGACGATTCATCTTCGACGAGGACATGACCGTGATGCGATTCACGAAACGCGGCAGTATTGCTCTGTCCCTGGTTTTCGGGTTGTGCCTTCCGTCCGCGCTGCTCGCGCAGGAGGCGGGCGGCGGCGACGATGTGGCAGCGCTCAAGCTCGCCGAACCGGACTTCACGCTCGTCGGCCTGCCGACGTCGCTTCGCGTCCCGACGTTCAGGGGCTCGTTTCGCGTGACGCACCGGTTCAGGCGTCCCCTCAACGACGGCGACTTCGGCGATCTCGCCGCCGATCTGTTCGGGATCGACTCGGGCGCCCAGATCGGCCTCGAGTTCCGCTTCGGGATCGTGCCGAACGGCCAGGTCGGCATTCATCGCGTCAGCAATCGCACGATCGAGTTCTTCGGCCAGTACAGCCTGTGGCGGCAGGGCGGCGCGATGCCGGTCGACGTGTCGGCGCTCGCGACGATCGAAGGCACGAACAATTTCAAGGACAGCTACTCGCCGGCGCTCGGCGCGATCGTGTCCAGGACGGTGAACGATGTGGTCGCGCTCTACGTCGAGCCGATCTGGGTCAACAACACGAATGCCCTGCCGAAGCAGCTCGTCGACCACAACGACACGTTCATCGTGGGCGTTGGCGCGCGCGTCCGCGTGCGGCCCACGGTCTATCTCGTCGGCGAATACGCGCCGCGCGCGAGCGGCGACCATCCCGGCGTGAGCCACATCGCCTTCGCGATCGAGAAGCGCGCCGGCGGCCACATGTTCCAGCTGAATTTCTCCGACGGCTTCGGCACGACGCTCGCGGAGATCGCGCGCGGCGGTCCGCAGGGCCACGACTGGTTCATGGGATTCAACATCACGCGAAAGTTCTTCTGATCGGGCTACACCGCCGCGGCGACGGGGTACGCGGCGTTGATGGCGGCGCTGTCGCAGAACTCCTGGAAGCGCGACACTTTGCCGTTCTTCAGGGTGAACACCATCGCCCAGTCCGAGTCGAAGCTCTTTCCCGACGGCGTCGTCGCCGTGTAGTGTCCGAGCGCGACGACGGTGTCGCCGGTCGCGACGAACTCGCGCGGCTCGAAGCGTGAAAAGTTCACGTTGGCGGCCACCTGCTTGAAGAACTCCGCGACGGCCGGTTTGCCGCGCCGCACGCCGGACGTCGGGACGTGCGGTCCCGCGCCGTAGACGGCGTGCCACGCGATATCGTCCGCCAGGTAGGTGAGCAGCGTTGAGATGTCGTTGCGGCCGAACGCCGCGTACGCATCCTGTACGATTTTGGTGTTCTGGGCTTCCGACATCGATCCCTCCTGTCGTGTTTATCTAGCGACCTGAATGTCTCAGTGCACCGGGCGCCCGGCACCGAGCGCCCGGCACCAAGCACCTGGCACCAAGCACCTGGCACCTGGTTCCGGCACCTCCCCTCTTTACGAACCGGACGACCGATTGGATTTCCGATCGGCAGAGGTCCCGGCCGCGGATCCTATTTTTGTGATCGATTTTTTATGCGAAGTCGGGCTTGCGCGGATGGTGGTTGTTCAATAACGATTGGCGCCGCGTCCGTGTATCGGGCGGACATTGTGAGGTGGGCCATGCGTTTGACGATCGTCCTCTGCGCCGCTCTCGCGCTTGTCTCGTGCACCAGCGATCGTCGAAGCATCGGCATCGTCGGCGGCTCGATCGCGGACGGTCCGCTGTCGCCGACGACGTTGATCGGGATGCGGATCGCTCCGCAGCGACTGCCGGTCGCCATCGGTGGGAGTCAGTTCTGCCCGGCGGTGACCGTGCCGGTGTTCAGCCCATTCGCGCCGTTCAGTCCATTTGCGCCGGCATTTGCCACGTCATTCGATTTGATCGTCCAGTCGAGCAGCACGACGAGGCTGGTCATTGATCGCGTGACGCTGCGCCTGATCGACGGCTCGCACGTCGGCCCGAGTATGTCGTTCCCGAGAGCCGAGCTCGATCACATGTTCGGGTCGACGGTGATTGTCGGCACGCGCGGATTTCCGTTTCGACCCGACTTTGGATGCGTGTCCTTTACACCGACGTCGTTGGCCGCCGATCTGGTGCTCATCGATCCGTTCGGGAGCTTCTTCACGCTCAACACGACCGGCCTGTTCGGCCCGACGATCCCGTGAGACGCCCGTATCGCTCGGCTGCAACCTGGCGCTCGGTTAAAGCCTTCGCGCCTCCGCTCGTGGTGACATGCGAGCGTCGGCGCGCGCGCGCCAGCGCGCACGACTCCAGTACTCGTTACGCGAAGCGCGTGTCGTCCGCTGACGGCCCGTAGATCGCAGGCACCTTCGCGCCGTTGAGCCTCAGATAGACCGTGAACTGGCCGCGATGGTGCGCCAGGTGCATGAACGTGTCGCGCAGGACGAGGTAGCGGAGCTCCTCGCTGACAGCGCGGCCTGAGACGAGCAGGCGCCACGGCTTCATTAAATGATCGTCGGTCGTGCCGGCGAGCGCCTTGCGCGCCTCCGCCACCCCTTCGTCCAGCGCACGCACGAGATCGGCGCTCGTGCGCAGGGGCGCCTGACTGATGTTCGAGCCGCCCGGTGGATTGAGATCGAGCTCGTCACGGTTCACGATCAGCGCGACCCAGGACGGCATCCTCGCGACCAGCATCGCCAGCCGGCCGAACGGCATCGACTTGTCGTGCGGCTTCCAGTCTTCCTTGACCTCGGGCGTCTGCTCCAGCGCGTGGCGGGTGCGGACGGCTTCGGCGTCGAGCTGCGCCTGGAACCACTCGGTCATCTTCATCGCGTACCTCGCGGCAGGCGTCGAGCCCTGCCCGTCTTCGATCTTACTTAAGAAACCGGCACGAGGTGATCCGCCTGTCGACGGCGTCGAGCGGCATCGAGCTCAAATATCGCGCTGCGAGAAAACGACGTACGCGATGACAGTGGCCAGGACGCCGGTTCCGACAAGCACGATCATGTTCCAGGCACCGAGCGGCTGACCGCCGACGAGCGCCGCCGGCTCGAAGTAATGAAATGGCGATACGACGCTGACGCCGCGCGCGGGCTCCCATGCGCGGCCGAGATAGTCGAGGAGATACGCGGCGAGCGCAGCCGTGCCCGCCGCGCTCCCGGCAACGGCGCGCCGCCGCGCGGACGCCGCGAGCGCGAGCGCGACGCCCGACCAGCACACCATGAGGGCCGCGAGATTGGCCGCGAGCGACAGGATCAGCCGCGCCGGCGGACGCGGCGCGTCCGCCGGCGTGCAGCACGTCAGGCCGATCCATGTCCCGGCCAGCATCGCGCCGAGCACGAACGTCGAGGAGACGACAAAGACAATCACGGTGCGCGTCATCAGGTTCGATCGCGTCAGCGGACGGGCCAGCGTCAGGTCGACGAAGCGACCCTCGACTTCGGCTGACGGTTCGGTGGCGATGGCGATCCCGAGGCTGACCAGCGCGGCCAGCACGATCGGATGAAAATAGCCGAAGCCGACGATGCCGCCGAACGACATGAACGCGAGCGCCGACGGTCCCGCCGCGGACCGAACGAAGTCGGGCATCATGGCCGAAAGCTGGCCGAATGCGCTGCGCCGCAGGAGGAACTGCGCAACCTGCGTGAGCAGGAACTGAAACGCGGCGAGCAGCAGCCCCAGCGCGAACACCATGACGCGTATTCGGGACAGGGAATGCGCCGCCAGCACCAGCGTCACGCGCTTCACGACGCAGTCTCGTCGCTGTAATAGCGGCGCAGGACCTCTTCCAGATGCGGCTCGCTGACGTCGACATCGGCGACCGGCAGCGATCCGACGGCGGCAACGAGCGGCCCGAGCGGACCCTGGACGCGCAGGGTCCACGCACCTGGCTGCACGTCGACAGCCTCGCACCCGGCCGGCCATGTCGGCGGCGGCGCCACGGTCCCGCGAAAGTCGATTCGTACGCGGCGAGCGGCGAGATGGCGCACTCCATCGACTGACGACACGAGCACCAGCCGGCCGCGGCGCAGCAGCCCGATGCGGTCGCACACGCGTTCGACCTCGGGAAGGACGTGCGACGACATGAAGACCGTGTGCCCGCGGCGGCGGACGTCTGTCAGCAGCTCGTAGAACGCGTCCTGCATGAGCGGGTCGAGGCCCTCGGTCGGCTCGTCGAGGATGAGCAGCGGCGGGTCGGCCTGAAACGCCTGGACGATGCCGAGCTTCCGCTTCATGCCGGTGCTGTATTCGCGAATCCTGCGCCCGAGATCGGCACCCGAAAGACCCATCCGATCCAACAGCTCGCGGCGCCGTTGGCTGACATCGGTCCGTCCGCTCAACCGGGCGAGCAGCTCGAGCGTGTCGGCACCCGTCATATCGCCGTACAACCCGAGCTCACCGGGGAGGTAGCCAATTCGCGATCGAACGTCGAGACCGTCCCTTCGAGTGTCGGCGCCGAAGATGAAGGCGCGCCCGGCCGTTGGCCGTACGAGATCCAGCAGGATTCGAATGGTCGTGGATTTGCCGGCGCCGTTGAGGCCGAGAAAGCCGAACACCTCGCCGTGCTCGACCTGCAACGAAACGCTCTCGAGGGCCGTCACGCGACCGTACTGCTTGCCGATACCCTCAAGCCTGACAGGCAGCTCGCCGCGATCGGGCATCGGCGCTCAGCGTAGCGTACCGTCGCGGCGGCCGTCGCGATCCGGGTTACTGCACGGATGCGCGGATCGCGGCCGCATGCGCCAGCACGCGCGGGTCGTGCGTGCCGGTCCGCATCGCCCGCTGCGACGCCGCGAGCGCGTCGGCGCGGCGTCCGGCTTTGTAATAGCTCCACGCGAGCGCGTCGTCGGTGAAGATGTCGTGTCGCGTGGCCGCGACCGTTTCGGCGATTCTGACGGCGTCCGGCAGGCGGCGATCGCGCTCCGCGAGGAACAGCGCGAGGTGCGCCTCGGTCTGCGCGATCTCCGGCCCGGCGATCTCCTCGGCGAGCCGGTAGTACCGTTCCGCGTCGGCTGGCCGGCCGCGCCTGGCTTCGAGATCGCCGATGCGCGCCGCGAGATCCAGCGTCGGGGTCCGTCTGAACTGCTCGACGTATGTCTCGAGCGCGCCGTCGCGATCGCCGCGCGCGATCATGACCTTGCCGAGGCCGACGATGGCGTGCGGATAGTTCGGAAAGAGAAACGCCGCCCGTCGATATTCGCGGTTCGCGTCCGCGATGCGGCCGCCCGCCAGCAGCAGCTCGGCGACCTGCACGGTATACCAGGCCCGTGCTTCGACGTCGTGGTCGCTCGTCGCCGACACCGCCATTCGCATGACGCTCAGCGCTCCATCGAGATCCCCGCGCAGCTCGCGCGCGTACGCGATGCGCGCGTACGCGGCCGCGTGCGGTTTCAGCGTCACCATCCGATCGAATGCGGCGAACGCCTCGTCGTACTCGCCCAGCTCCACGAGCGCATCGCCCATCACGCCGTAGTTCCACGCATCGTCGGGCTGGAGATCGCGCGCACGTTTGCCGAGCGCGAGCGCGTCCCGGAAGCGGTGTCTCGAGAGCTCGATCGCGCCGAGCATTTTCAACGCGTCGTACTGTGAAGGATGAATCCGCAGAACCTGCTGAAGCGCCTCCGCGGCGCGGTTCGTCGGCCGCCCATCGTTCGTCGCGCGCGCCTGCCGCAGCAGCGCGTCCGCCAGGGCGACGGCTGCCGCCACGTCGTCCGGTTCCGCGCGCAGCCGTGATTCCATGTCGGCGATTCGTTGCCGGAGCCCGTCGGGCGAGGTCGCCGGAGCGCCAGGCGTGCCGATCGGCCGCTCCGCTCGTGCCGTCACGATCGTGTCGCCGCCGGATCCGCGCGCGAGGTGCGCGCGGATCCGGCCAGCGAGTGATGGAAGCTGCGGAACCGCAGCCGCGGCAGCGCCCACGGCGACGGCCGCTACAACCGCGTTGAGACGCTGCATTACGGCACCTGGTAGCCCTGATGCGGAAGGCCGACGTACGGGAACACGTTGAGCAGCGGAACGTCGTTCGCGTCGACGCCGTCGCCGAGCAGGTTGTTCGGGCTCTTGTTCGGCAATCCGAGCAGCCCGTTCAGAAACGCCCCGTAGCCTTGCGCAAACGCGCGCAGCTCGATGTCGACGACGTCGTCGGCGAGGCGGCGGCCGTTCGGGAAACCGGCGAGGTCGCCGTCGAGCACGCCGAGCCGAGCCGGCGACGCCGCCGGAGGAATCGCCGTGTTCAGGCGCAACAGATCCGCTTTTCGCGGCCCGGTGAAATTGAGTCCCGGAACGCCGGTCAGGAGGATCGCGACCAGATCGGTTCGGCCGGTGACGTCGATCGGCGCCAGTACCGAGCCGTACAACTGCTGCTCGAGCCTCGAGACTTCCGGCCGCGTGTAGAACGCTTCGAATCGCGCATCATCTTCGGGATCGGATCGGTTCCACGCGTCCTTCTGGCCGAGCGGGATGACCGCTTCGTTGATCAGCGGCTCGCCGAGACGCGAGACCTGGACCCAGTGGCCCGCTTCGTCGCTCGACCCATCCTTGCGGAGGATTCGGACGGCCTGCCGGCTCGCGTTCGCGTACACGCCGATCGTCGTGCTCGGACTCCGAACGAGCTGGGCAATCGGCACCTGAATCGCGATGGAGTGCGTGTTGTAGCGCGCGACCGCGTCGCGGCCGGGCTCCGGGGGCAGCGGAATGACGTGGAACGGATTGAACGGCCGCAGCCCCGCGAGGTCGAAGACCGATCCGAGATCCACGAAGAACGGATCGTCGCGCTGGCCCGCGAACACCTTGATGCCGCCTGGCAGCGAATGGACGGCTGCGGCGGCGAGCGCGGCGTAATTCGGCGTCGATCGCGGTCCGATGTTGTCCGGCGGCGTCGGCAGTCCGGTGCCGAGCACTTCACCGTGGCCGCCGTGCCGGCGGCCGCGCTCGACGCGGGTCACTGTGTACGTCTGACGCCGGTTCCAGTTCGGATCGTCGAGCGACGCGATCGGCCCGGTGTTGTAGAGGAACGTGTCCGGGTTGCGCGTTTCAGTCTCGAACCGGAACTCGAAGCTGATGTCCTCCTCGGCGTCGCCATCGTTGTCGATGTTGATCGCGTACCGGACGGTGTCGTCGAACGCCGGGAAGTTCGGCCCGCCGGCCGGCGACTCGAGCGGAATGTAGTTCGCGATGATGGTCACGGTGTCGGGGCGGTCCGGACTTCGGAACGCATAGAGATCCGTGTTGTCCGCCGTCGGGTCCTGGCTAATCAGCGGCGCCTCGCGGTGGCTCGACGCGGCGCCCGGAAGGATCTGGAGTACGACGGCCGCCGCCACCAGCGACCCAACAATCAGCAGCTTCTTCACAGGTTGGTCCTCCGTTACCGCTTCTACGTCGGCGGAGGAGGTTCGGATTCGATGGGTCTTACGACAGGTGTTCGTCGACCGGGCCGACGATCAGGACGCGACAGCCTTCCTCGGTCCAGAGCTCCGCGTGATCCGTGCCGGAATCGGCGTGGACGAAATCGCCCGGACCAAGGCGGCGGTCGCAGGTGTGCAGGCTGCCGGACAACACGTAGCATTCCTCGGCGGCGTCGTGATGGTGCGCGGGGAATCGCGTGCCGGGCGCGACGTCGAGCAGCAGGACCGCATAGCCCCCGCGGCGATTCAGCGCGAGGACCTTCATGCGAATGCCCGGCACGGGATGCGGCATCCATCCTTCGTCGTTTGCCCGATAGATGGCGAACCCCGCGGGTGGCGCCGGCTCCAGTCGCGCCATCAGCCGCCGCCTGACGTCGGGCGACGGATCGAGCCGTGCCGCGCTCGCCGCGAGCGCCAGCGCCACGATATCGTCGTCGAACGGCTCGTCGCCGTCGCGGTCGTCGATCATCGCGATGTGCTCACCGGCATGAGCAGTTGTCGCAGCGTTTGCAGCCCCGTCCGAATCCGTGTCTTCACGGTGCCGAGCGGGAGGTTGTGGCGCGCGGCAAGCTCGGTGTGCGTCAGGCCGAGGAAGTACGCGTCCTCGATCAGCGTCCGCTGATCGGCTGGAAGCGCGTCCAGCGCACGCGCGACGGCGCCTTGCTGTTCCGTCAGCGTCAGCCGATCCTCCGGTGTCTCGGCCGCGGGCGCAGGCGCCTGCGCCGCGGACTCGACGGCGCGCAGGCGCACGGCGCTCGATCGCAGTCGATCGATGGCGCGGTTGCGTGCGACGCGAACGAGCCACGCGGCGGGCGGTCCGAGCGCCGCGTTGTACGTGTGCACGCGCGTCCACAAGGTGGTGAAGACGTCCTGCAGGATCTCTTCCGCTTCGCTGCGGTCGCGCAGGATGCGGAGGAGCAGGCTGTAGATCAGGCGGCTGTGGCGATCGTACAGCTCGCCGACGGCGCCCGGATCGCGCGCTGCGACACGTTCGACCAGCGCAAGGTCGATTCGAGTCTGTTCGTCCGACATCAGGCTGGGCATCCGGATTTTAACCCACGGGCATTGCGCGGTGGATTGTGACATCTTAATGTCGCTCTCATCCGTATAGATCTAAACGGTGGAGTGTGGCTGAGTGACCGAAACGGAACACGACGCGCTGCGGGAGCTCGCGGCCTCGTACGCCCTCGGCGCGCTCGAGCGCGACGAGCGCGAGCGCTTCGAGGCGCACGTCACCTCGTGCGCGGCGTGTGCCGAAGAGGTGCGGTCGTTGTCGGCGGCGGCGCTTGCGCTGCCGCTCGCGCTGCCGCAGGTCGCGCCGCCGCCGGACGTCCGCGACCGGGTGCTCGCCGCGACAGCCGGCACGGCCCGGATCGCGTCGCCACCATCGTCGTGGCTCGCGCGCTCAGGCTGGCTGACCGCCGCGGCCGCGCTGATCCTCGCCGTCGCGCTCGGCGCGTACACCACGTCGCTGCAACGACGCGTCCGCGATCTCGAGACGACGATCGGTCAGATGGGCGGTCGCGTCGGACAGCTGGAGCTTCGCGTCGCCTCATCGGTGCGAAGCGCCGAAGCGGCGCAGATGCGGCTGGCCGTGCTCACGGCGCCTGACGTCACCGACGTCAGGCTGGCGGGTCAGCCTCCTGCTCCGGGGGCAAACGGCCGCGCGTTCTGGAGTCGGTCGCGCGGCCTCGTATTCGCCGCATCGGCACTGCCGCCGCTGCCGGCCGGACGCACGTATCAGTTGTGGTATCTGACGTCTGGCGCCCCCGTCAGCGCGGGGCTCGTCAAGCCGGACGATGGCGGGCGTGTGTCGGCGACGTTCGAGACGCCTGCGGCGGTGACGGAGCCGAGCGGCTTTGCGCTGTCGATCGAACCGGAAGGCGGCGTGCCGGCGCCGACCGGGGCCATCTATCTGGCGGGCCTCCGGCGCCAGTCGTAGTGTCCGCCTTCAGGCGGACGCTGTCGCGCCGTTGAGGCGCTTTCGCTGCACGACCTCCTGGTAGTTGTTCTCCAGGTATTCCGCGCCGTCGGCCGTAATCAGCAGCACCGAATTGTCGGACCGCGCGATGAGCTTCTTCTGAATCAGGAACCAGATCGTGAACTCGAGATGCTCGCGCGGCCGGCCGGTGAGCTTCTCGAGCTCGGTTGCGAACATCCCCGGCGTGTCCGGTTCGACGCGCCGTCGCGTGTAGAGCACCTCGAGCACCGTCAGGCGGATCGACTGCTCGGCCTGGAAATCGTTTTCGGACTGCGCGCCGGCGGACACGAGCCGCCAGCGATCCTGCCGCTGCTTCGCGTACGCGACGTCGTACTTCGCGCGGCGCTCGGGA
>Ga0075423_10006560_pt1 | contig 10930 bp, 9 predicted proteins | sample SoiMethybrSBSTD2_FD_80114 | JGI IMG/M metagenome (GOLD analysis project Ga0075423, IMG submission 80114) | Bulk soil microbial communities from a Populus tree surrounding site in Tennessee, USA - Soil MetaG P. TD hybrid SBSTD2 | ecosystem: Environmental > Terrestrial > Soil > Tree plantation...
CCAGGTCTTCACGAACCTAACGCTTTCGGTCGACATGACGGCCTCCTTGGTCGGGAATCGAGTCTGGCGGCTGGCGGCTGGCGACGGGCGACGGGCGACGGGCGACGGGCGACGGGCGACGGGCGACGGGCGACGGGCGACGAAGGTGTGTCATCCCGAGCGCAGCGAGGGATCGCGATCCTCCCGGTAGAGTGGCCTCGCTTTCGGGACGAGCGCGATCCCTCGCCTGCCGGCTCGGGATGTCGACGAGGCGGTAATAGCAGCAGCCAGCAGCCCGCGGCAGTAGCGCGCAGCCGTCGGCTACCAGCCAGCAGCTGCACGCAGCCAGCAGCGGAGAAGCTACAGCTACGCCAGCGCGTCGGCAGCTATCTCATCCGGCGCCAGTGCCCCGGTCATGATGGCGACTGTATCGCTCATGCTGATCTTCCGGGGATTCAGCACCGCAATCCGCTTCCCGAGTCGGGCGACGTGAATCCGGTCCGCGATCTCGAACACGTGTGGCATGTCGTGCGAGATCAGCACCACGGAGAGCCCGCGGTCACGCACCCGGCGGATCAGGTCGAGCACCGTGTTGCTCTGCTTGACGCCTAACGCCGCCGTCGGTTCGTCCATGATCACCACGTGCCTCGCGAACGCGGCGCTGCGCGCGACCGCCACGCCCTGGCGCTGCCCGCCCGACAGCGTTTCCACCGGCTGCCCCATGGAGCCAATCTCGATCCGAAGCTCGCGCATGTGCGCTGTGCTCTCCTCCCGCATGCGCTTCCTGTCCAGCATGCGGAACACGGAGCCGAGCACGCCCGGGCGCCGCAGCTCGCGGCCCAGAAAGAGGTTCTCGGCGATCGAGAGCGCTGGGGCGACCGCGAGGTCCTGATAGACCGTCTCGATGCCGGCGCTGCGCGCATCCATCGGGGTGCGAAAGTGCACGACGCGGCCGTCGAGTCGGATCTCGCCGGCATCGGGCACGAGCGCCCCGGACAGCGCCTTGATCAACGTCGACTTGCCGGCCCCATTGTCGCCGATCACCGCCAGAATCTCGGCGGCTCTGAGCTCAAAGTCGCTGTGGTCGAGCGCGGTGACGTGACCGAACCGCTTGACGAGGCCTCGCGCTTCCATGACGAGCGCGGTCGAGTCGCCGCCGGCCATGTCAGCGCGCTCCGCGACGCGAGAGCTGGTCCGTCGCCACGGCGAGGATCACGAGGATTCCGGTGACGAGGATCTGGTACACGGACGAGACGCCCATGAGCGTGAGCCCATTCCGGAATACGCCGACGATCAGCGCGCCGACGAGCGACCCGAGTACCGTGCCCCGACCTCCGAACAAGCTCGTGCCGCCAAGGACGACGGCGGTGATCGCGTCGAGGTTCTCGGTTTGCCCCGCGTTAGGGTCACCGACCCCTGTTCGCGCCACGGACAGGAGTGCCGCGATGCCGTACAGCACGCCGGCGAGCGCGTACACCGCCAGGATCACACGCGGCGTCGCGATGCCCGTGAGGCGCGCGGCCTCCGGGTTGTTGCCAACGGCGTACACGTGTCTGCCCGATGCCGTCTCACGCAGCACGAACGCCGCGAGCGCGTAGAGCACGAGCATGACGACGACGCCGTGTACCACCGACGTCCCACCGACGCGGAACGTTCCCCCCAACGCATTCATCGCTTCCGGCAGGTCGGTGACCGTCTGGGCGTTCGAGTAGAGCTGCGTGATGGCGAACGCAATGTTGAGCGTGCCTAACGTCACGATGAACGGCGGCAGGTTGATGCGGGTCACCAGCAGCCCGTTGAGGAAGCCGAACAGCGTCGTCACGCCGATCCCGGCTGCGATCGCCAGTGGAACGCTCACTCCGAGCTCGGCTGCGAGCTTCGTCATGACGATCGCGCCGAGTGCCATCACGGTGCCACAGGACAGATCGACGCCGGCGGTGAGAATGATGAGCGTCTGCCCGATCGCGATGACTCCGACGACCATGACCTGTTGCAGCACGATCGACAGGTTGTCGCCGGTGAGGAACCGGTCGCTGCGGGTGGCGAAGAATACGCACGTCGCGAGGAGCGCGATGAGCGGCCCGACGGCGCCGAGGGTGCGCAGGACGTTGCTGTCATCCTGAGCGAAGCGAAGGATCCTCATCGTCCCGACAGAGCCCTCTACCAGGAGGATGAAGATCCTTCGCCTGACGGCTCAGGATGACAAGTCACTTCCTACCGAAGCACGACTGCATACCGGTCGCGACGTCCTTGCTCTCGACCCCGGCCATCGGCTGGCCGGCAATGAGCGCGACGCCGGTGTCCGTGTAACCGGCCGGCTTCCTTCCCGTCTTGATGAACGCCGCGCCGGCGGCGACGCCAAGCTCCGCCATCTTCACGGGATACTGTTGCGCGGTGGCGGCAATCGCTCCGGAGGCGACGTCTCTGATGCCCTGGCAGCCACCGTCCACGGACACGAGCACCACACCCTTCTCCTTCCCGGCGGCTTTGAGCGCCTTGTAGGCACCAGCGGCGGTAGGCTCGTTGATCGTGTACACGACGTTGATGTCGGGATTCTTCTGGAGGCACGTCTCCATCCCCGTTTGGCCCTTCGTCTGGTCACCATAGCTGTCCGCCATGCACACGACCTCGGGCGGCTTGCCGAGCGTGTTGTTCGCCTTCTCGGGCGCCGCCAGACCGAAACCCTTGAGGAACCCGTTGTGTCTCTGCGCGCCGACCGGATGGCCGGGGAGGAGATCGAGCGTGACGATCTTGGGCCCTCGGCCGCCTAACGCCGCGCGTGCGTACTGGCCGATCAGCGTCCCGGCCCGGTAGTTGTCCGTGGCATAGAGCGCATCGGCGGCGTCGACGGGGTCCGTCGGGCTGTCCAGCGCGATCACGACGACGCCTTTCGCCCGGGCCTTCCGGATCGCCGGAACGATCGCCTTGGAGTCGTTCACGGTGATCATGACGACTTTAGCGCCCGCGGCGATCATGTTCTCGAGCGCCGTCACCTGGCCGGCGTTGTCGCCGTCGTTCTTGCCGGCGCCGGTGATCAACTTGAGGCCGTTGGCCGCCGCCGCGTTTTGCGCGCCTTCCTTCATCTTCACGAAGAACGGATTGGTCTCTGTCTTCGTGATGAGGCCAATGATTGGCTGCTGTGCTTCGAGGGAGGCAGCGCACAGCGCAAGCGCCACGCACGAGAGCCCAACTCTCACAGGGGCCGTCACAGGTTACGGCGATTCAACTCGGCGACCGCGAAGTCCGCCGCGCGCGCCGTGAGGGCCATGTAGCTCAGCGACGGGTTCTGGCAGGCGGTGGATGCCATGCACGCACCGTCCGTGACGAACACGTTAGGCGCGTCCCACACCTGGTTGTGCTTGTTGAGCACGGAATTCTTCGGGCTCGTCCCCATGCGCGCCGTGCCCATCTCGTGAATGCCCATGCCCGGGAAATACTCGTCGTCGTACGTCTCGACATCCTTGATCCCGCACGCCTCGAGCATCTCGGCCATGTCGTTCGCCATGTCCTTGCGCATGAGGCGCTCGTTCTCGCCGATCGCGCAGTCGATCTTGAGCACCGGCAGGCCCCACTTGTCCTTCTTTGTCTCGTCGATCGAGACCTTGTTCTCGTGGTTAGGCAGCATCTCGCCGAACGCGCTGCCACCGATCGTCCAGGTGCCCGGCTCCGCTGCCTTGTCCTTGAACGCTCCGCCCACGCCCAGCTCGGCCACGGCACGCGACCAGCCGTCACGTCCGGCACCGCCCTCATAGCCGAATCCGCGGAGGTACGGCCGCTTGTCGCCGAACAGGTTGCGGTATCGCGGAACGTACGACGGGTTCGGCCGTCGGCCGTTGTAATACTTGTTGTCGAGCCCTTCCACGCGACCCTGCGCGCCGACGCGGAAGTGATGGTCCATCAGGTTGTGCCCGAGCTCCCCCGAGCTGCTGCCAAGCCCGCCGGGCCAGATGTCCGTCGCCGAGCGAAGCAGGATCCACGTCGAGTTCAGCGCCGACGCGCAGAGGAAGATGACCTTCGCCGAGTAGTCGGTGACCTGGTTCGTGATCCCGTCGAGCACGCGCACGCCGCTCGCACGTTTGGTGTTCTTGTCGTACAGCACCTCGTTGACGATCGCCCACGGCTTGAGTGTGAGCTTGCCGGTCTTCATCGCGGCAGGCAGCGTGGACGACTGCGTGCTGAAGTACGCGCCATACGGACAGCCAAGCCAGCACGCGTCGCGATAATGGCAGGCGTCGCGGCCGGTCAGCGGCTGCGTGAGGTTCGCTGTACGGGCCGAGATCAGTCGGCGCTTCCCGTCGAACTTCGACGTTAGGCGGTCCGCAACGAGCTGCTCGGCGCAGTTGAGCGCCATCGCCGGTTGGAATTCGCCGTCGGGAAGCTGTGGCAATCCCTCCTTCGACCCGGCGATGCCGGCGAACTTCTCGACGTGACTGTACCAGGGCTCGATGTCGGCGTAGCGGATCGGCCAATCGGTGCCGAGTCCCTGCTTCACATTCGCCTCGTAGTCGAGATCGCTCCACCGGAAGCTGCAGCGACCCCACATGAGCGACCGGCCGCCGACGTGGTAGCCGCGATACCAGTCGAATCGCTTGACCTCGGTGTACGGTGACTCCTCGTCGGACGCCCACCAGTCGAGATTCTTTTCGTTGAGCGGGTAGTCGCGCCTGAGGACGGGATAGTGCTTCTCCATCTCGCGAGTGCGACCACCCCGGTGCGGGTATTCCCACGGGCCCTTCGTCGCGTTCACGTAGTCCTTGATGTGCTCGATGTTCTTGCCACGCTCGAGCAAAAGGACGCGCAGCCCCTTCTCGGCGAGCTCCTTCGCGGCCCACCCGCCGGAGATTCCCGACCCGACGACTATGGCGTCGTACGATGTGGTTTGCGTGGATTGCACATTCCCTTCCGCGGCTGAGGACTCTCTTGACCGTCGTCGACGTTCCGGCCGACGCGGAACATGGCAAGAGCCGCGAAGGCCCGCTAGCTAGCGCGTTTCGCGCGCGCCGCTCCCTCCGGCCGCGGCCTCGTCAGTCGAGTTCTTCTGCAGCGCCACCGCGACCGCCGCGGTCCGCGAGTCGACGCCAAGCTTCTGGTAGATGTTCGCCAGGTGAGCCTTCACCGTTCGCTCCGCAATGTCGAGCTGTTCCGCGATCTCGGTCGTCCGTGCGCCGCTCGCCAGCGCGCGAAGGACTTCGCGCTCCCGTGCGGTGAGCCGGGCGAGGTCCCGGCGATCGAAGTGCAGGTCTGCAGGGGCGGCCATCCGCCTAACGCTCGCGGCCTCCTCCTCCGTGACAGCTCCGGCCGGCGCGGGCTCCGAGCCTCGCGCATCGCGACGCACCAGGGCGGCGATCGCGTGGGCGAGCACCCCGACAAGGGCGAGGAGAAGGCCGGCGGTGGCCGCCCGGTAGACCCCCCAGGTCAGTGCTGCGCTCACGCCAACCAGTACGATCGCTCCGGTCGTGATCGCCATCGTGCCCAATTGCGACTCGGCGACGATGATGGATTCAACGGTCAGCGCCACATAAAGCGTCAGGACGACGGGTACGATCGTCCCGGTCAGGCCGACGAGAAAGACGAGCGCTGCCTGGACGCCGATATACCCCGCGACGGTGAAGCGTTCCCGCACGCGGTCGCCGAACCAGTAGACGACGCTGTGCGCGACGAGCGCGACGGCAACGGCCAGGGTCATCCCCAGGCTCGGCCGTCGATCCACGACGGGCATCGAGAGGTTCGAGACCGTGTTGAACACGGCCAGCGCCGCGATGCCGATCGCGAGCGTGCGCCCGAGCCGTTTGTCGCGCATGCGGCGAAAGTGGGTCGACGCCGCGAATCCGGCAACCCTTCAAGCTTTGTCATTGCCGAGCGCAGCGAGGAATCGCGATCCTCCCGGTAGAGGGGCCCCTCTTTCGGGACGGCTGCGATCCTTCGCTTCGCTCAGGATGACAACGCTCCTGGGGGGACTAGTCCGTTCGTACGATGCGAAGCGACTTGGGGCGACCTACGGTTGCGCTCGTGCGCCACCGCGGCGCTGCCCTCCAACGGAGCTCACTCGTGAACGCTGCTCGCATCAAGACGGCCGGCCGACTCGCCGCGGTCTGGATTCCGAGTCTGTTCCTGGTGTTCGTGTTCGCCCCGCAAGCGTGGAACAAGCTGTCGGATACGGGCGGCTGGGCGATCGCGTTCCGTCACTGGGGTTATCCGACGTGGTTCCGGATCCTCATTGGGTTCCTGGAGACCGGTGCCGCGCTGCTCCTACTCTGGCCGCGGGCCGCGGTCGTTGGTGCGGCGCTGATCATCGCGATAATGCTCGGCGGGACGGGAACGCACATCGTAAAGGACCAGGGACGGCACATGACGAGCGAGGTCTTGCCGATCACACTCGCCACGATCGTTCTCGTGCTGAGAATCCGTCGGGCGCGGTCAAGGGAGCGATCAAGGGGTCAGACCCGTTGATCCTCGAGTTTCAAGGGGTCTGACCCCTTGATCCGGATCTGACCCCCGGAACTGACCCCGCATGTCCGCTCGTCGATGAAAAGCGCGTTCGGGAAGCGTGATCGATGCTCAACTAACCCGACGCGGCTTCCTGGCAGACACTGCCCGCCTCGGCACGGCCAGCTGGCTCGCGCTCAACATCCCGTGGCTCACGGCGCTGGCAGGCTGTGCGCGCGACGACGCGCGCGCTGGGTTCGTCGCACTCACGCCTGCGGAGGCGAAGACGATGCGAGCGTTCGCCGCGCGCATCATCCCGTCTGACGACCGCATGCCGGGCGCCGACGAGGCCGGTGCCGTCTACTTCGTCGACCGAGCGTTCGCCATGCCGGTCTTCGCCGAAAGCGTCACGGGTCTCCGTGCGGGTCTGGCCGATCTCGACGCGCGGGCGCGAGCTGCCGGCGCGGCCGATTTCGCCGCGCTGCCTTCGCGACACCAGGTGAACATCATGCGTGAGGTCGAGCGCGAGCCGTTCTTCGAGGCGGCGCGCACGCTCGTCGTCATCGGCACGTTCGCCGATCCCTCTCACGGAGGGAACAAGCATGGCGCGGGCTGGACGCTCCTGGGTTTGGAGCATCGCCCCTCCTACTCGGCCCCGTACGGCTGGTACGACGCCCACGCCGACGTCGACTCATCGAAGCGCGTCGCATGAATCAGAGGAAGTTCGGTGAGCGCGATTCCGTCGATTTCGTGATCGTCGGATCCGGCGCCTCGGGTGGCGTGCTCGCGAAGGAGTTGGCGAGCGAGGCGTTCGACGTCGTCGTTCTCGAGGCCGGGCCGTGGCAGGAGGCGAACCAGTTCACTCACGACGAGCTCGCCGTCGAACGTGAGAACGCCATGCTCAATCTGGCGTTCGAGCCGGTCCAGACGATTCGAGGAAGCGAGGCCGAGCCGAAGCGACCGAATACCGGCCGCGGGCTGACGTATCGGCGTGGCGTGGGTGGAAGCAGCGTGCATTTCGCGGCGAACTACTGGCGCTTCCGCCCGATCGACTTCAAGGAGCGGTCGAAGTGGGGGCCAATCAGCGGCACGGGCTTCGCCGACTGGCCGATCACGTACGAGGAGCTCGAGCCGTACTACACGAAGGTCGATTGGGAGATCGGCGTCTCAGGAGCGCCGGGGCCGTCCGACCCGCCGCGATCGCGCCCGTATCCGCTGCCACCGGTACCTAACAAGTCGTCGGGTGCGGTGCTGGAGCGGGGTGCACGCGCGCTTGGACTCCACGCGCAGGCTGCGCCCCTCGCGATCCTTTCCCGGCAGTACGACGGGCGCTCCCCCTGTCTCGCGTGCGGGCACTGCTCGTACTACGGATGCGAGTTCGGCGCGAAGTCGTCTACGCTCGCGACGGTGATCCCGAAAGCCGTCGCCACCGGTCGATGCGAGGTGCGAGCCGAATGCACGGTGTCCCGCGTGGAGACGAACGCAAGCGGCCGCGCCACGGGCGTGCTGTACTGGGACCGGGAGGGGAAGGAGCGGCGGCAGCAGGCGCGGGCAGTCATCGTCGCCGCGAACGGCGCGGAGACTACTCGCCTGCTGCTCCTGTCTGCGTCGCCTGCGTTCCCCCAGGGGCTCGCGAACTCGAGCGGCAACGTCGGGCGCTACATCATGTTCAACGGCCACGCGGGCGTATTCGGACGATTCGAGCACCCGCTGAACGAGTACAAGGGACCGGTCGCAACCCGCGTGGTTCACGATTTCTACGACGCGGATCCGAAGCGCGGGTTCTACGGCGGTGGCGGCATCGACGCGCGCTTCAACTACCAGCCGATCGGGTTTGCGTTGGGCGTGCTGCCGGACGATGTGCCGACGTGGGGGCCGGAGTACAAGCGTGCGCTCGCCGATTACTTCACCCACTCCGTTCGGTTTTACGCGCACCTCACGTCGCTGCCCGTGGCGACGAACACCGTAACGCTGGATGACGATCATCGGGATCGCTGGGGGCGTCCGGGGCTCTGCCTAACGTATGCCGATCACCCGGATGACACGAAGGCGAAGCACTGGTTCCGCGACCGCGCGGAGGAGCTCATGACCGCGGCGGGCGCATCGCGGGTGTGGGCTCAGCCCGTGCTTCCGATCGATGGCGGAGTGCAGCTGCTTGGCACGGCGCGCATGGGCGACGATCCGCGGGACTCGGTCGTCGATCGCTACCACCGTGCGCACGATGTGCCGAACCTCTTCATCTGCGATGGATCGAGCTTCGTGACGTCGGGTCGCGGGCAGCCGACGATGACGATTCAGGCACTGGCGTACCGCGCCGCCGAGCACATAGCGCGGTTCGCGCGGTCGGACCAAATCTGATCGCAGCCCTCAGGCATCTCTTCGCCTCGAGCCTCCGCAACAGCGGGGAGCACGGATGAAGCGAATCTGCGAAACGGCAATTACGCGGATCGCTCCGTGTGGGTACACCTCCCATAGCAAGCGGCCGGGATTCTTTGGTGAACTGCCTCGGGCGTCGCTGGCTGCCGGAGGTCGTTCATTTCAACACCGGTTCGTTGCGAGCGGAATTGTCGGAGCCGAGGAGCGATCCGGAGGATCAGCCCCGTCCGTTGCATCCGTTTCACCTTTTGTCTGAGTGGCCGTGTGTTGGCTATCGTGCCGAGTTGAGGCACATTTGCGCATGCACAGCGCGCACACAGGTCTCTACGTCGTCATGGGCGTCTCCGGGTGCGGCAAGAGCTCTATCGGCGCACCGTTCGCGAAGGCTCTGCGGCTCGACTTCGTCGAAGGCGACGACTACCACCCGCCCGAGAACGTCCGGAAAATGTCGTCGGGCATCCCGCTCACCGACGAGGACCGCGCGGGATGGCTTCAGGTTCTCGCCGAGCGATTCCGAGAAGCGAAGGCCGCCGGCACCGGCCTGGTGGTGACCTGCTCGGCCCTCAAGCGATCGTACCGCGACGTCCTGCGGGCCGGAGCCAGTCCGGCCCCACTCCGGTTCATCTACTTGCACGGCACACGCGCGGTCATCGGCGAACGCATTGCGGCTCGGCGCGGCCACTTCATGCCGCCGGCGCTGCTCGACAGCCAGTTCGACGCGCTCGAGGAACCCACACCCGACGAAGACGCCTGGGTGTGCGACGTCAGCACGCCATCGCAGGAGATCGTCGCCGCCCTAGTCGAGCGCGCTTCCGAATGACGCCACAGGCACGGCTGCTTCTCCTCGCGTTAGGCGCCGTGGCGCTGCTCATCGTATCGATCGCCCGGTTCAAGCTGCACCCGTTCGTCGCCCTCACGACCATATCGCTTGCGCTCGGTGTCGCGGCCGGGATGGACCTCGGCGCCGCGGTGAAGGCCTTCCAGGATGGCGTCGGGGGTGTGCTCGGGTTCATCGCCGTGGTGGTCGGACTCGGCACCATGCTCGGGAAGCTGATGGGTGAGTCGGGCGGAGCGACGCGCATCGCGACGACACTCATCCAGCGGTTCGGCGAACGCCGCGTGCACTGGGCCATCATGTTCGTGGCGTTCATCGTCGGCATCCCGGTGTTCTTCCAGGTCGGGTTCGTCCTGCTCATCCCGCTCGTGTTCAACATCGCGCGACGCACCGGGATGTCGCTGGTGAAGATCGGCATCCCGCTCGTGGCCGGCCTGTCGGTGGTGCACGGCATGTTGCCGCCACACCCGGCCGCGATGCTCGCTGTGGGGGCGTTCAAGGCGGACATCGGGCGCACCCTCCTCCTCGGACTCCTCGTTGGGCTTCCGACGGCGGCGTTGGCCGGCCCGGTCTACGCCACGTGGGTCGCCCCGCGCATTCCGCTGCCGGCGCACAATCCGCTCGCCGACCAGCTCGAAGGCCCGAGCAACGGATCGTTGGGCGAGGCGGCGCGGATGCCGGGCTTCGGCATCTCCGTCTTTACCGTGTTGATTCCGGTCGTCCTGATGCTCCTCGCGAGCGCGGCCGACGCGATGCCCTCGCTCAACGCGACGGTGCGCTCGACGCTGCACTTCGTCGGCCAGCCCATCGTCGCGCTCCTACTCGCGCTGCTCTTCTCATTCTGGTCGCTCGGCCGCGCGAGACACTTCACGCGCGACGACATCATGAAGTTCTGTAACGACTGCCTCGGGCCGACGGCGACGATCGTGCTCGTCATCGGTGCCGGCGGGGGATTCAACCAGGTGCTGGTGCAGAGCGGCGTGGGACGCGCCATCGCCGACCTCGCTCGCGACTCGCAGACGTCGCCCCTCATACTCGCCTGGAGCGTGGCGGCGCTTATTCGGGTCGCCACCGGGTCGGCGACCGTCGCGATGACGACGGCATCCGGGATCGTCGCGCCGATCGCGGCCGCGACCCCGGGCCCGCCGCCGGAGCTCCTGGTGCTTGCCACGGGAGCGGGCTCGCTCGTCCTGTCGCACGTGAACGACTCCGGCTTCTGGCTCATCAAGGAGTTCTTCAACATGACCGTCCCGCAGACGCTCAAGACGTGGACGGTGTCGGAGACGATCGTCGGGATTGCGGGGCTGGCCTTCA
>Ga0075423_10006562_pt1 | contig 10928 bp, 7 predicted proteins | sample SoiMethybrSBSTD2_FD_80114 | JGI IMG/M metagenome (GOLD analysis project Ga0075423, IMG submission 80114) | Bulk soil microbial communities from a Populus tree surrounding site in Tennessee, USA - Soil MetaG P. TD hybrid SBSTD2 | ecosystem: Environmental > Terrestrial > Soil > Tree plantation...
ATTGAACTCGAGTCCGAGCAGCCGCATCACCCCGAGCGTCCACAGGGCGCCCAGCCCCACCGGGGCCAGGGCGAGGGCGGTGCCCCGCAGGGATCTCAGGAGGGCAAGGGTGATGGCAGCGACCAGCAGGAGCGCGTAGGGAGTGCCCTCGAAGTACCCGCGCTCGATGAGATGGGTCGCTTCGTAGTTCGTGACCGGTGGTCCGGTGACGTCGGGATCGACCGCGCGGAGGTCTTCGATGAACCGACGTGCGCCGGCCTCCTGCCAGATGTCCACGGCGGGATGGATGCGCAGCAAATACCGGCCGCTTCGGCCAATGTATCGCCCCCGGAGCTCGGGCGGCGCCTCCCCGGCACGCACCGGCTCGGGATCAAGGCTGCTCTGGAAGCGCTCGAGCCTGCTCTTGAAGTCCCCGTAGAGCTCTCCCTGCAATCGCCGCAGTGACTCGAGCGCGTCAGACCCAGGTCCCACCGTGGCCAGCCTGGCGAGCGCACGGTCCACCTTTTCGTGCAGGCGTTGAACGGGGGTGCGCGCGGCCTGGTCGGGGATGCCCTCGGCGGCCAGTCCCAGGCGACGCCGCAGCACCAGGAGCGACGCCCTGAGCCCGCCCGGATCCAGGGCCGCGGGCGCTGCGGCCACCTGCACCGCCGCCACGATCGGAGCGAGCTGATGGATGAGGCGGATCTTTTCGGGTTGCTCGTCGGGCACCAAGACCAGCACACTCTCCACCTGGGAGACCGAGCGCAGACGGGTGAAGGCGTCCTGCTTGCGGCGCAGCTCGTCCAAGCTTTGCGCAGTGGCCAGTGCGGTAAAGCCAGAGTGCCCAGCGCTCGCGAGGATGCGCTCTTCCCAGATGACCGACTCCACGCCCGCCGCCTGGAGCTTCAGCGTGTTGTGGTCGAACCTCACGCCGGGGATACCCCACACGCCGATCGCGCTGAACGCGGCCGCCATGAGCACGATCGTCTTGCGCCACGTGATGAGACGGGTCAGCCATTCCGGTTCCGAGCCACCGCCCAAGGGGGGCAATGAGGGCGGCGGCGTGCGTGCCCGTCGCCATCGGCCCTCGAGCACGAGGAGGGCAGGGAAGAGGGTGAGCATCGCGAAGAACGCCATCAGGATCGCGATCGCCGAGACGATCCCAAACTCTCGGATGCCTTGGAAATCGGTGAGCACGAGCACGAGGAAGCTCCCGGCCGCCGTGAGGGCGCCGAGCAGCATCCCTGGGCCCGTGCGATCGGCGGTACGCTCGAGCGCCTGCGCGATCGGGGCGCCGCGCGCACATTCTTCTTGGTAGCGGTAGAGGAAATAGATCCCGTAATCGATGCCGATGCCGATCACGAGCGAGATGAACATGATCGAGAAGACGGTCAGGTGGCCAACGAGCAGAGTGATGATGCCCAGCGTCCACAGAAGACTCGAAGCAAGGGCGGCCAACATGAGGAGGGGGGTGCGGGTCCGGCGGTACGCCACGAGCAAGAAGACCAGAATGAGCGCCGCCGCCAACGCGGTCGCAAGCGTGCTGTCTCGGAGCGCGGTATCCATCTCGTCGTCCGCGAGTGTCGGGCCGCCGGTGACGCCCGCGCGCACATCCGGAAACTCGCCCGCAAGCATGCGGATCGCCCGGCGGAGCGCCTCGATTCGCTCATGGTTGCCCGTGAAGTGGGCCTCGTCCACTCTCTCCTCGACGAAGAGAAAAAGCAGGCGCTTGTCCGACGAAAAGTAGTACTCCGCGTCGGGATCGTCGAGGCGGCCGAGCGAGAAGCCCGCGTCCCAAGGTGAGGCATAGGGCGCGTTCCCATCGAGGCGTGTCCTGATCTGGTCGACCACGGCGTCGAGGAATCGAAGATCGGTGTCGCCGTTCCCTCCGACTCCGAGGTCGAGGAAGGCGAGCGCCATCCCATTGGCCAGCTGCTGGTTGAGGCCTTCGAGCAGCCTCACGAGAGTCGGATGGGCGGCGTAGTCCCTGATGAACTCGTCATAATCGAAGAGACGGTCCCGCAACCGGACGATCTCCTCAGGGAGTAGATAGAGCAGGCCGCGCCGGTCGAAGAAGCTCGGGTCGATTCGGTAGGTGATGCCTGACGTCAGACCATCGTGCCTGACCGTTCCCACGAGACGGTCGGCGTATCGCTTGGCCCGGGTCGGATTGGGCGCCTCGACGACGACGATGATGTCATCCAGCTCCGCGAAATCTTCGAGATATTGATTGAGCAGAGCGACATAGCGAGCGCGCTGAGGCAGGAGTCGGAGCGGAGAGGTCAGAAACTCGAGCGCCCACAACGTGTAGACACTCGCGCCCACCGCGAGCAGGAGCGAGAGCGCCACCGTCAACCACGGCGTCCGGACGCTCGCGCGCACCACGGCCGCGAGCAGGCGGCCCACGTGCCCACCCACGGTCACACACGCTCCGCGACTCGCTGTCCGGTACGCCGCGGCAGCCGGGTGAGGATGGCGAGCGCGACCCGCGCCAGCCGCGGGGCGAACCGGGGCGCGAGCAGCCCGCCATCGAATCCGGCCAGGCGCCGCGTGTTTTCCTCGAGACACGCGGTCAGGACCATTGCCGGGGTCAGATTGTCGACGAACGCATCAGCGCCGCTGACGATGAAGTCCGTCCCTGCGCCGGTCTCCTTCGAGAACGCCAGTCGGGCAAGCTTGCCGAGGGCTCGCAGGTAGTGCCGGAGCGCCTTGGCGTGGCGGAAGGCCCGCGGGAACAGTCCACGAGTGGCCTGCCGATACGCGAACCAGTTCAAAAAGAAGACGATGTGGCTTGCTTCCTCCTGCATGACCTGATCGAAGATCTCGAACAGCGCCTCGGGCACGAGCAGATGCTCGCGCGCCAGCTTGAACAGGCCGAACGCGCCGAACGAGTCGAGGCACTCCTCGAATCCAAAGTCGATGAACGCCTCCACGACGTCGTCGGGCACCTCGACGTGGATCTCGTCGGCGTGGAGGCGGTAGCGCTCGATCATGTGCTTGATGATGCGCGCGTGGCGCGTCTCCTCGAACGCCTGCAGCTCGAGCGCCTGACGCACCATCAGGTCCGGCTCCAGCGCGGCGCACGCGCTGATCATCGGACCAGCGTCCTCCTCGGCCTGCAGCGCCTGTGTCCAGAAGGGCAGCCCGCGCAGCAGCGCGAGCGTGTCCTCGTCCAGCGTCGGCCATCGGAGCTGCTCGGGCTCATAGCGGCGGTGATGGTCGAAGAACGTCCCGCAGAAGAGCCGCTTGTGCGCCTCCGATCCGATCTTCACCGCTCCGCCTCTTGCAGGAACCGCTCGCGATACGCTCGGTACCGCTCCCGCTCCTGGTCGGGGTCCAGCCCGAACTGCGCCAAAGAGTACTCGTGAGCGCCATGCTTGCCCTTCGGGGTCTCGGCCAAGTATTGCTGCATGCGCGCCTCGGCGGTCGGGGTGAGCGCCATGTCGAACCGGGCATAGATGTTCCGTACGGTTTCCATCGGGTTCTTCACGAGATCCCGGTATCGAACATCGAGGAACCGCTCGGGAGGCGCGCACCCGTCGTCGCGGGCCTCCAGACCGGCGCGGATCTCGTCCGCGGTCAGCTCGGTCACTTCGCGCCCCACCGTTGCGGGGTCCACCGCGTCGCTGAAAGTCCGGCGAAGGACGGTGTGGAGACTCGCCTCTGATGCCAGCACTTCGAGCGGCTCCCGGTGCGTCATGATCACGCCGACGCCCGGATACACGGCGCACAACTCTTTCAAGGCGGGCAGATGGGCGGGCGCCTTCAGAACCCAGCGGGTCCCCGGGCAGCGCCATTGCAGCTGCTGAAGAAAGCGCCGATGCAGCTCGTAGGCGGGACGGAGATCCTGCCCGCGCACCCATGTCTGGTACGAGGGCACCGTGTACATGGAGCAGAACTGGGAGCTGAGGAAGGAGTGGCTGAGGATGACGACGCACTCCTCGGGCAATTGCGCCCCGACAGGATGGATTCGACTGAACTCCGGGACCAGCCGGTGAAACCAGCGAAGCTGCCTCTCGGTCATGGCGATTCGAGGGTCGCGCTCGTAGCTATCGCGCTCCGGCGGCGGTGATGGGCTCAGCATCTCCCAGGTCTGCGGAACCCGGTTGGCGGGATCCTGAGCAAGCAGACTGTGCAGCAGCGTCGAGCCGCTACGCGGCAACCCCGTGATGACGATGGGGTGATTGATCTCCTGCGCCGCGATCCCGGGATACCGGCGCCGATCCTGCTCGAGGCGGAGCCGATTGGCGAGATGACCGACGATGGTCTCCCGGGCCGCGATGCGCCCCAGGACGTTCAGCTGGCCTTCCGTCACCAGCGCGCGTGCGAGCCGGTGGAGTCCCTCGAGAAATATCATGTCCTCGAAATCGTGCCCTCCGCCTCGACGCCGGCCGGCCGACAGCAGATCGTCGGTGTCGAGCGCGACGAACCGACGGCCCGGCCGCTCCATCAGTCGCACGGCGCGACGGATGATCTGATGCAGGATCACATCGGGCGCGCGTGCCGAGCGCGTCACTTCAGGGGGGCGGGGGGCGCCGCCTGGCTCGCCGGGCGGTTCTGTCGCTCGCGCAAGAACTCGAAGAACTCGAGGCCCTCGCGCAGACGACGCCTCATCACCGTCGGGCTCTTCACCATCTCCCACATGATTTCGGCGATCTTGCCTGGCCGGAAGAAGAACTCGCGATACAGCTGCTCTTGCATCTCGAAGATGTCGCGGTGGGAGAGATGCGGATACTCGATCGAGGTGACCTGAAAGCCATTCTTTCCGACGAGGTCGCCCGACTCATCCCGTAGCCAGCCCTCGCGCCGGGCCTGGTCGTAGAGATAGGTGCCGGGGAGGGCGGCGGGGAGTGACACCTGGATGGTGTGCGGATTGATCTCCTTGACGAACTGGATGGTCTCGCGGATCGTCTCCTTCGTCTCGCCGGGGAGGCCGACGATGAACGTGCCGTGCATCTTGATCCCCAGCGCGTGACAGTTCGCGGCGAATTCCCGCGCCCACTCGACCTTCATGCCCTTCTTGATGTTGTTGAGGATCTCCTGGCTACCGGTCTCGAACCCCACCGTGAGCAGCCGGAGGCCGGTCTCCTTCAACACCTTCAGGGTCTCGAGGGGCACGTTGGCCTTGGCGTTCGTGCTCCAGGTCATCCCCTTCGGCACGAGGACCTCGCCGAGGCCGCGTGCGAGGTCCTCGACCCACGGGCGGGCATCGGTGAGGGTGTCGTCATCGAAGAAGACCTCGCGGATCTGGGGAAAGTACTCGGTCGCGCGCTTCACCTCGCCGACCACATTCTGCGTGCTGCGGACGCGGTACGTGTGACCGCCCACCGTGTAGGGCCAGAGACAGAACGTACAGCGCGAGCGGCAGCCCCGACCCGCGTAGAACGAGACGAAGGGGTACAGCGCTTCCCCGACCTCGTAGTCCTCGACGCGGAGATCGCGGCGGTACACATCGACGACCCAGGGCAGCGCCTCCATGTTCGTGAGGGCACGGTCGCGGGTGTGCGCGATCTCGCCGCTCGGCGTGCGATAGCTGAGCCCGTCGATCCGGTCGAGGGGACGGCCCTCGGCCACTTCCTTGCACGTCAGGTCGAACTCGAGGCGCGTGACGAAGTCGATCGCCGTCGATGCCTTCAACGCCTCCTCCGGCAGGATGGCGACGTGTGGGCCCACGAGGCCGATGGTCAATCCTGGATTGACGTCTTTCATGGCCTCGGCCGTCTTGAGGTCGGCACGGAACGAGGGCGTGCTGGTGTGAATGAAGCAGAGCTCGAACTCCCTCGCCTCGCGCAGGACAGAGTCGAGGGGCAGGTTGGCGGCCGGGGCATCGATGAGCTTGCTATCCGGGACCAGTGCGGCCGGCTGGGCGAGCCAGGTCGGATACCAGAACGAACGGACCTCGCGCCGTGCCTGGTACCGCGAGCCCGCCCCGCCGTCGAAGCCTTCGAAGGACGGCGGATTCAGGAACAGGGTTCGCTTCATGGATGGCCTCCTTCCTGGATCACCGGGGGTCGGCCGCCGCGGCGAAGGACGTGCGGCGGATCCCGGCTTGGTCGAGCGCGGCGCGAACGACGGGACTCAGCAGCACGGCCAGCTCGTCCGCGGACGAGGTCGCGGGGGCCTCGCGCGGGGAGGGGGTCGTGCGCACCGTAGGGTGACAGTAGATCTCCGTGAGACCCGGACCGATTCGCGGCACGATGCGAAGCCACGCCGCTTCCGTCATCGCGCCCGTGTCGTAGAGACCGAAGAGGGCATCGTTCGTCACGACCCCGGCGCGGCGTAGGCGGTGCCGGGCCCGCAGGGACCAGGGCGTCATCGTCGCCGCGAGCAGGGCGTGACGGAATGGCGGCATGACGGGCTCGAGAGGCACCCGTACCGCCGTCGGGCGGCACCGCCGCGCCAGATCGACGACGATGCTCAGGACCATCGGATGAAGGTGAAAGTGGTGGTGCGCGTTCACGTGATCGAGCGGGAGCCCGGTACTCAGAAAGGCCTCCATCTGCGCCTCGCACTCCGCCCGCGCTTGCCGTCGCGCTCGCGGCGAGATAGCGAGCCGCACCGCCGGCCTGCCCAGGCCGGGCCGGAAGGCTCCCTGCGTATCCACGAGGTCGGGAACCCGCTCGGGCGGAAGAATGGGCCGCCCATCCACCAAGGTCAGATGTAGGCCCACGGGCAGCCCATCGCCCTTGGCGATGGCCACCGCGTCACCTGCCGCCGGCGCGCCCATCATGAGGCTCGCGCAGGTCAGAATGCCGTCACGGTGCGCCCGCCGAACCGCCTCGTTCACGCCCCCGCTCAGCCCGAAATCGTCGGCGGTCACGACGAGACGCTTCATACTTCGATCAGTCCCTTGCCGCTCAGTGAGAAGACCCGGCCACGCCAGTACACCTTCCGCCCCATGAAGCTCGCGAGCCACACCAGCAGGCCGGCGGCGTCTCTGAGCGGCAGCAGCCACAAGCGACGAATGCCCTCTCGGTCTCCGAGCAAGGTCGAGCTTAGGACCGAGGTGCCCAGTCGGACGGCAAGGGCGCCGGCCAGCACCAGCAAGGCTCCGGGGCCGCCGCACAGCGCATACAGTCCGGCGAACGGAATGCCGCGGACGAGGAACGTGAAGAAGAACCCCACCGGGTTGGCCACGCGCGTGTTCTGGTCCCAGTACAGCTGGTGTCGCCACCAGGCCGAGGGCCGGGGAAGGTCTACCCCGGTCACCGCGACATGCGGCACGAGGGCGATCGTGAATCCGGCGCCCATGACGGCACGGCCCAGCTCGAGGTCCTCCACGAAGCTGTACGCCATCGGCTTGAGACCTCCGACGAGCGTCAGGATTTCACGACGGATCGCCTGGGAGGCCCCGGGACAGGCCAGCGCCGTGCCCGTCTCCACGGCGAACACCATCGACGGCACGAAGTCGGTATTGAGGGACAGCAGCTCGAGCGACTCGTACAGGTTGTCGGCTCCTTCGGCCCGGTACACGGTGCACGCCATGCCCACGTGCGGATTCGCCAGGGGCGCGACGATCGTTCTCAGGTAGTCGGGCTCCAGACGCATGTCGCTGTCGGAGTACACCAACACTCGACCCGTCGCACGCCCGGTGGCGTTGAGAAGGTTGGACACTTTGCCGTTCGGCCCCGCGCTCGACCGGTCGACGACGATCTGGATGGGCACGGTCGGGTTCTCGTCACGGATCCGGGCAAGGAGCGGAAGAGCGGGGTCCGCCGAATCCTGGACCGAGAATATGACCTCGTACCGTGGGTAGTCCTGACGACACGCCGTCGAGAGATTCTCGTAGATATTCTTCTCGAGTCCGCAAACCGGCTTGATCAGGGACACCGCCGGGAGCCAGCTCGGATCCGTCGGTGGTTGATTCCGAAAGAAGCGCGCCATCATCACGCCGGTCGCGATCCAGTACACGCATGAGATGGCGACGGGAACCAGCAGGAGCGCGCTCCATGCGAGCGCGGTCATAGCCTCTTCCGCGACCAAGGCGGCGAGCTCTGCTCAACCCACTTGATGTAGCGTTCGGCCCCCTCCTCGAACGCGATCTCCGGCTTCCAGCCGAGCTCGGTGAGAGCTTTTCGGCTCGAGACGACCTTCGGTCGGAGGTCGCCCGGACGCTTCTCCGTGTACTGGATCTCCACCTCCGGGAAGAACTGACGGACCTTCTCGGCGACGCGGCGCACCTCGACCGGCTCAGACCCGTCCAGGTTGTAGGTCTGGTTCCTCGCGGCATCATGCAGGGCGGCGACGTTCCCCAGCGCCAGGTCCTCCACGGCCACGAGGGTCCGCCATTGGGTTCCGTCCCCTTGAATGACGATGGGCCGACCTTGATTCGCCAGGGCCACGAAGCTGGCAAGCACGGTGCCCAGACGCGCCCGCGGGCCGTAAGGAATCCCGTAGCGCAGGATCGTCATGTCGACGCCGTAGAGCGTGTGGTACGAGTGGCACAGCATCTCGGCCGACAGCTTGGACGCGGTGTAGACGTGGTTGACGCGATGCGGGCGCAGCGGCGTCTCCTCGTCCACTTCTTCAGAGTCCGCCAGGGCGTACACCCAGGTGGTGCTCGCCAGGATGACGCGTCCCGCGCCCGTCCGTCGCGCCGCCTCCAGGACGTGCGCGACGGCCATGATGTTGACCTGCGCGCTCTCGACAGGAATGTGGAAGACGTCGTTGACGTCGGAGACGGCGGCCAGCAGGTAGAGGGCGTCGTAGCGACCCGCGAGCGCGACCGTCGTGCGGCCGGCATTCAGTATGTCCGCGACGACGTGACGCACGTCGGGACGATGCGGACGCATGATGTCGAACACGGTGACGTCGTGGCCCGCGTCGAGGAGCTTGTCCACGACGTGAGAGCCGATGAACCCCGCCCCGCCGATCACGCCGATGCGCATGATGGGATCCTCGCGGACAGCGTGTCCTGGATGGCGAGCACAACCTGATCGATCTCCGCCTCGGTCATGCCGGGGTAGATGGGGAGGCATATGTGGCGTGAGCAAACATCCTCCGCGACGGGAAAGATCCCTCTCGCCCAGCTCTTGAAGACCGGTTGACGGTGGCAAGGAATCTCGTACACCTCGCCACTCAGGCTGACCCTGAAGCGCTCCTTCAGGGTCCGTTTGAGGGCGGGCCGGTCGACGCCGCGGTCGAGCAACGCCACGTATTTGTAGAAATTCGATCTGGAGCGGTCGTCGGGCACGAGCGGGTGGATTCCGTCCACTCCGGCCAGCCGCCGGGTGTACGCCTCGGCGACGCGCCGTCGCTCGGCGACGAACTGCTCGAGTCGGCCGAGCTGGGACAGACCTACCGCCGCATGCAGCTCGCTCAGCCGCCAGTTGTACCCCATGCGTATGTGGAAGTTGGTGAGGAAGCCCTCCTTGCCCTGATCACGGTACTGCCGCGCTTGCTCGTAGATCCCGACGTCGTCCGTGACGATGAGCCCGCCCTCGCCCGCGGTGATCACCTTCGTCGGGTAGAAGGAGAATGCAGCCGCCCTCCCGAAGGTCCCGGCCATACGCCCGTCCAGGCTGCTCGCATGGGCGTGGGCGGCGTCTTCGACGAGAAAGAGTCCGTGCTCGCGGCAGAATGTGGCGATCTTTGGCGTGTCCGGACTGACGAGCCCGCCGATGTGGACCAGGACGACGCCCACGGTCTCCGGGGAGATCGCGGCCGCCACGGTATCGACGCTCAATGCCAGGGTGGCGCGGTCGACATCGGCGAAGCGCGGCCGGCCCCCGGAGTGGATCACGGCGGCGGGCGTGGCGAAGAACGTGTTGGTGGGGACCACGACCTCGTGCCCCTCCACACCCAGCGACCGAAGGATGATCTCGAGGGCGCTCGTGCCGCTCTGTACGGCCACGGCGTAGCGAGCGCCGACAACCCGGGCGAAGGCGGCTTCGAAGGCCTCGCCGTTCTTGCCGAGAGTCAGGGCGCCCCTACGGAGCGCTTCATCGATCCACTCCAGAATCTGCCTGCGGTCCTCCTCGGGAATGACGATTCTCGCCGCCGGAATAGGGTTCATCGTCCCTCCTCGTGCTCGCCGCATGACGGCTGGCGAGACGCGTGGTGCCAAGCACGTGGACTCCTGCCCTACAGAGGTGCTAAGGCGGGGTACGACGGCTCAGGCGGCGGGAGGTGCCCGGGGAGCGTGCGGAGAGGAGAAAGCTCGAGGAAGCAGCGCGTCCTCTCCCCCTGGGACCGGGGCGATGAGGACGAGGACATGCGTCAGATCCGTCTGGTCGTGTGAATCAGTGGTGCCGCTCGACGACGTGGCGAGGGTGACGGCGTTGTCGTAATCGTCGTCGTCCCAGAATCCGGCGAAATACGTGGGATCGGGGGGAGTGGTATAGGCGACGGATGCTAGAGTTCCTAGAACCGTCACGAGCAGCCAAACGGCGAGCACTCTCCCTCTGCTCATACCTGCCCGTAGTACCGCGACCGGCCCCGGCTGTCAAGCGATGGCCGGAGACACCAAGGGGAGCGCATACGTGACGGCTACTGAATCCCACTCAGCGCCGGCGCATCAGAAGTCCGCGTCCAGTACGATGCGGTAGCGCGCCTTACCCGATTCGAGCCGGGCGAACGCCTCGTTGATCCGGCTCATCGGAAAGTGCTCGGTCTGGGGCGCGATGCCGTGCCGTGAAGCAAAGTCGAGCATCGCGCCGATCGCCACGGGCGAGCCGGTCGGGGAGCCCGAGACGCTGCGCTGCTGGAGGATGAGCGAGAACGCCGGGATCGACATGGGCGCCGCGACGAGGCCGACCACGTGCAGCCGTCCGTTCGGCGCGAGCGTGCCGATCATCGCGTCCCAGTCAAGGGGCACGTTGACGGTGCTGATCACGAGGTCCAGGCTGCCACTCAGCTTCCGGATTACCGCCGCGTCCTTGCTCGAGACGACGTGACGCGCCCCGAAGCCCTTTGCCTCGTCGAACTTGCCTTCGCTCGAGGTGAACGCC
>Ga0075423_10006564_pt1 | contig 10926 bp, 8 predicted proteins | sample SoiMethybrSBSTD2_FD_80114 | JGI IMG/M metagenome (GOLD analysis project Ga0075423, IMG submission 80114) | Bulk soil microbial communities from a Populus tree surrounding site in Tennessee, USA - Soil MetaG P. TD hybrid SBSTD2 | ecosystem: Environmental > Terrestrial > Soil > Tree plantation...
CGCTCGCTCCGCGCGGATCGCGCTTGGAAGTCCGCCTACTTCGTCGTCACTCGGGGACGAAAAAGCGTGTCTCCTCGCTTCTCCTCAGCACGGCGGCGCGCGATCCGAGGCTACGAACCAACAACACTCAAACGCGCGATAGGGTTCAGCCGGTGACCAGATTGCGCAACGTGGCGGTGATTTTGGCGGGAGGTACCGGGACCCGCGTGGGCCTGAACATTCCGAAACAGCTGATCAAGATTGCCGGCAAGCCGATCATCGAGCACACCATCGCCGCGATGCACCAGTCGCCACTGGTCGACGAGATCGTGGTCATGATGGCACCCGGCTATCTTGACGATGTCCGTGCCATCGTCAAGAAGGGCAACTACGTCAAGGTCACCCAGATTCTGGAAGGTGCAGAGACTCGCAATGAGACGACTGCTGCCGCGCTAGCTGCTCTCGGCGATGAAGAGTGCAATGTCTTGCTTCACGATGCGGTACGTCCACTCGTCTCGCAGACGATCATCGCGGCCAACGTTGAAGCGCTGCAGACCTATGTTGCCGTTGACACCGCGATTGCGTCTGCGGATACGGTGATCCAGGTCCAGCCCGAGCAGAACAACCTCGCCGACGTACTGCCAAGGCACCTGCTACGGCGCGGTCAGACGCCACAGTCGTTTCGCCTCTCAACCATCAGGGCGGCGTACGCGAACGCGGCGCAGGATCCCAACTTCACCGCGACCGACGACTGCACGGTGGTGCTTCGCTATCTCCCGGAGGTTTCGATCGCGGTCGTTGCCGGGCACGAACGCAATATGAAGGTCACCGAGCCCATCGATGTCTACATCGCCGACAAGCTCTTCCAGCTGACCTCGGCCGACCGGCCTATCCCATTGACCGAGGAGCAGTACCATAAGCGGCTCGACGGCCGGACCGTCGTCATCTTCGGCGGCTCGTACGGCATCGGCGGCGACCTCGCCGAGCTCGCCCGCAACTACGGGGCGAACGTCAAGACCTTTTCTCGATCAACCACCGGAACCTACGTCGAGAAGCGTGCTGATGTCGCCAAGGTCGCTCAGGAGGTGCTCGACGAAACCGGCCGCGTCGACTTCGTCGTCAATACCGCGGGCGTGCTGGTACGTGGTGAGCTGGCAGAAACACCAGAGGAGACCATCTACTCCTCCACGGACATCAACTACCTCGCGCCGATCTTCGTCGCCCAGGAGTTCTTCCCGCATCTCGCAGCATCGTGCGGCTCGCTGTTGCTGTTCACCTCGTCCTCCTACACGCGCGGACGATCGGGCTACTCGCTCTACTCCTCAGCGAAGGCGGCGATTGTGAATCTGACGCAGGCCCTTGCCGACGAATGGGCCTCCTCGGGTGTGCGGGTCAACTGCGTCAATCCGGAGCGCACCGGCACGCCGATGCGCGTCAAGGCCTTCGGCGAGGAGCCTCCGGGTACCTTGCTGTCCTCTGAAGAGGTGGCGCGTCAGTCACTGGATGTGCTGCTCTCCCACCTCACTGGCCACATCATCGACATCCGCCGCGAGGAAGGCCCAGCCGCGCTCGGCAATGGGTGATCGCCTCGGCTACAACACCACGTCGGCGACGACCAGGTTGTGGTCGGAGGGACGACTCGAGTCGACGCGCTTCATGACGTTCTCGTACCTCAGCACCTGCTTGCTGCCTTTGATCATGACGTAATCCAGTCGTACGCCCTTAGCTGCCAACGTGGTCTTGTAGTGGTTGATCGTCGGGTATTTATCGTTGATTCGGGTGTCGGCGCCATAGGCGTCATAGAAACCTTGACCAAGCAGATATTTGCGCGGCGCGTCGCCGGCGCGGTTGGTTTGCCAGGAGTTGAAGTCGCCGGCGTAGATGACCTTCTCTCCTGACTTGCGAAGGCCGTTGACCTTGAGATAGACAGCCCTGGCCTGCGCTCCGCGCAGCGCGTTGTAGCTCTTTTCCTTGCTGAGCGAGCTGCTGTGGCGGTCGTCGAGATGCACCGAGACGACCCAGAAGCGTTTGCCGGTCTTGCGGTCGGCGAACTTCGCGTACGCGGCGCTGCGGCGCAGCGACTCGCTGTCAGAACTCCGAAGCGGCATGTTCATACTGCACGAGGGGTTGTAGTTCTTCGACCCAGTCTTCTCCGGGCAGTTGCTCAATAGCTTGAACTTCCGGGTGTTGTAGAGGATGCGAGTGCCCTGCGTGCCGTGGTTGGTGCCCGGCTTGACGTATGGCGTCGTTCGGACCAGCTGATAGCGGCTATCGCCGACGACGCTTCTCAGCGAGCGCTCCAAGCTCGTCGTCTGCCGCAGATGACCCGTGGTCGTTCCCTTGGTCCCGTCCGCGCGTCCCGGGCCGAGTTCCTGAATCGCCAGCACACCAGGACTACGGCTTGCGATCTCACGGGCCACGTCACTCGCGCGTTGTAGCCAACTCCGGCCATCGTCAGCACGGGCAGTGCGGACATTGAAGGTGCCCACGCGCAACGCGAGGGAACTCGGCTGCTCGCTCACGGTGAACGACTCGCGTTTGCGGAGGCTGGCCGTTTGGGCATGCTGGGCCTTGGTCAAACTCGTGCGGCCGGTCTCGGCCTTGTCGCCGGTGGCGTTCGATCCGCCGTGGTTCGACGGGGTGGTTACTTGGCTGACGCCGGAACCAGCTACCGTCGTGACGCTGCTGATCGAGCCTGACGTTGTGGCGGAGCCCGCCGAAATGCTCGCCGCGCAGCAGAGAGAGACAAGACCGACGGTCGCAGTCGCAGCCGCCACACGCTGAGCGCGCACGAATGCTCCTTAAGGAGGACGTGGATCGGCGGTGGCCCCCGAGCGGCACCCCCGATGCAACTTCCCCAGATGCGGTCAATTCCGCTTTCTGGGCCGGACAACCCGACACTAGGAGTCGGCTTTCCCCAGCGCCACTGTTATCGACCCGTTATGGATGTGACATGAATCACATTTCTGGTAACGGCCGCTGCGAAGGCCCTGTCAGAACGGGATCAGCGGCGGAGCAGTCGGATTCCACACGGCATGCGCGCCGAGATCTCCGACCCGAACGACCCAGATCAACGCGATCGCAGCCACCACGACGAGAAGGATCGGCAATCCGATGCGTACGATCGCTGACTGGCTGGTTTCGCCCCTCTCGCTGTCCGAGGTGTTCCGCGACACCAGAAAGACGTTCAGCAGGCCGATCACAGAGAAAACGATCATGATGTACAACAGCTGGTTCCCGAGCTGGTAATGCTTCGCGATCAAAGTGGCGACTGGATTGCCGGCCTTGATCCCCAACGCCGCCTCGAGTGCCAGGCCGCTCTGCCGCGCAACGAATGTCACCGCGGTAGCACCCACGACGACGATGGCAAGCGGCCAGCGTGCCCACGACCGAGTCTTGGGGAATGCGAAGAGGAAGGCCAGCAACGCGGCTAGCGGGATGCCGACCACAGCTGCGTGGATCACCAACGGATGGAGCGGAAGGTTCCCGAACTTTTCGAACATGGGCTCTCCTTATGGTCGCCTCATGATGGTCATGCCCCATGATCACTGCCCCATGGTCGCTGGCCGGCGCAGGCGTGACTGGACAGGCGCCTACCTACCCGCTTAGACGACGTGATCGCCGTATTGGTTCGATCGTGAGCCGCACAGCGAGCGAGGGCCGCGCGAGCGGTGCCATCGCTACGGGCGACTTTAGCGTTCCTGTGACGCCGCCGCTTCCCTCGCGGTGCGCAGATCGGCGACCAGCCCGGCAAACGCCTCGCTACGCTCCTCCCCTGCTGCCCGCAGCACGGCGGAGGGATGCACGGTCGCGAGTACCGCCCGAATCCCGACTGGGGTGGCAAGCTCCAAGATCTGGCCGCGCTGCTTGGTGACCCGGAAGGAACTCCCCAGTAGCGCCCTGGCGGCCGTGGCCCCGAGACAAACGATCAACGACGGGTCGACAACTCTTAGTTCTGCTTCCAGCCAGGGCAGGCAGGCCTTGATGTGGGTGACCTGAGGGGTGGCGTGAATTCGTCTCTTGCCCCGCTCGGTGAATCGAAAGTGCTTGACGGCATTGGTGACGTAGACATCGCCAAACGGCACCTCGGCCTCTTTCAAGGCATCTTGAAGGACTTTTCCAGCCGGGCCGACGAACGGAATACCCTGCCGGTCCTCGACGTCACCGGGTTGCTCTCCGACAAGAGCCAGCCGCGCCCGCGGGTTGCCGGCCGAGAAGACAACCTGGGTTGCGGGCTTCCAGAGCTCGCAACCCTTGCAGTTCGCCGCCGCTTTCCTGAGGTCGTCGATGTCGGCGTGCTCCGGCACCCAGGGCGCCGCCGTCTGCGTCAAGCCCTACTGCCCGTCCCCGATCGAGCCCGCCCAGGTTCCGGGTTCGTGGTCATGTCGCCGCCCTTCGAGCTTGATCACGTGGATAACCGCGTTGATCAACGCCAGGTGCGTGAAGGCCTGTGGAAAGTTTCCGAGTTGCTGGCCGCTGTGCGGGTCGATCTCCTCTGCGTAAAGATCAAGTGGGCCGGAAAAGGAGAGCAGCTTGGCGCACAGCTTGCGCGCCCGCTCGTATTCACCGATCTCGCACAGCGCCGAGACCAGCCAGAAGGAGCAGATCGTGAAACTGCCCTCCTCGCCCTCGAAGCCGTCGTCGGTTTCCTCGACCTTGTACCGCAGCACCAGTCCGTCCACGGTCAGCTCGTCCGCAATCGCCATTACGGTTGCTTTGATCACTGGGTGATCAGCAGGCAGGAAGCGCACCAGCGGAGCGAGCAGCAATGATGCATCAAGCGCCGTGGTGCCGTAGTACTGGGTCAGTACCCCACGGTCGTCGACACCGTTGGTCAAGATGTCGTCCCTGATTTCTTGTGCCGCAAGCTCCCATTCTGCGGCCTTGCCCTCCTCCCCGGTCATCCTGGCGATCTTGACGCCGCGATCGACCGCGACCCAGCACATGATCTTGGACGAGGTGAAGTGCTGCAGCTGGCCGCGTACCTCCCAGATTCCAGCGTCCGGCTCCCGCCAGAACTTCAACGCCTCGCTGACCTGCTTGTCCAAGATCTGCCAGATGCGGTTGTCCAGCCGGTTGGCGGCCTTGAAGTGCAAGTAGACCGAGTCGAGCAAGGCCCCCCAGACATCGTGCTGCTTCTGCGCGTACGCAGCGTTCCCGATCCGCACCGGACGCGAGTCCGCGTAACCGGGCAGGTGGTCGAGTTCGCGCTCGGTCAGTTCCTTCTCGCCCCCGATGCCGTACATGATCTGAATGTCGTCCTCGCCGGCCACGAGATCGGCGATGAAGGAGAAGAAGTCGACCGCTTCCCAGTCGAAGCCCAGTGAATACAGGCCCCAGAGGGCGAAGGTGGCATCGCGGATCCAGGTGAAGCGGTAGTCGTAGTTGCGGTTTCCTCCGGGCGTTTCAGGTAGCGAGGTCGTGCCGGCCGCGGCGATCGCGCCGGTCGGGGCGTAGGTCAGCCCTTTCAAAGTCAGCGCGCTGCGCTGCAGATATCCGCGCCAAGGATGATCGGGGAACTGCCCGCGGGCCAGCCAGTGCTGCCAGTGGTGCGCGGTCCAGACCTGGCGTTTGTATGCGTCGGCGAAGTCCATCGGAGGTGGAGCACCACCCCAGGACATGGCGACATAACGGACGTCACCTTCCTTGAGCAGAGTCCGGGCATTGGCTTGGCCGCCCTCGAACCCCAGTCGCAGGTCACTGGTCAGGGTCAGTTTGAGATCCACGCCGTCCGCGGAGCACACGCCTTGGTAATAGCTGTTGTCGGTGTAGTCCCAGCGAACGTGGGCCTCGCCGTAGTTCAACACCGGCTCGCACTCCACCGTGGTCTGTACCTCACCAGACGCGCAGCGGATGGTGCGCAGGAAGATGTGCTCAGCCTCGTAGTCGTTCGGAGTTCGGCGATAGGTCCTGGAACGATCAGTCGGATGGTGCCACGGCCCGATCAGCAGGGCGTCACGCACGATGATCCAACCGGTCGGAGTGCCCCAGCTGGTTTCCAAGATCATCGTGCCCGGCAGGTAGCGAACGTCGGCGGGCACCGTGACGTCGGCCGGGGCGATGCGGAAAACGCCAGCGTGCCGACCGAGGATGCGGCCGAAGACACTGGGCGAGTCGAATCGAGGAATGCACATCCACTCCACCGCTCCGTTAGGTGATACGAGAGCGGAGACTTCTCCATCGCTCAGGAACCCATAGTCACCGATCGGAGTCGAGCGTGTCCGTGATGCCGAGGCACCGCCATGCGCCTGCGGCTTGCTCTTCCTGTTCGCCATGGGGAAAGCATTCTCTGGTTAGCACGTCCTGGCAAGCATGAGCGGGCATGCTCCCACGATGATCATTGCCCTGACGCGACAGTCTCCTCGATCACCCACCTGACGTAGTCGGGGTTGCCGATCTCGACCGCAAGCGCAAGAACGCAGGGCACCTCAGCCAGTCCTCACTGTCCGCGGTGATGATCACCTCACAGACCGGCTCGGTCACCAGGGCTGCCCGACTCTTAGTGGCCAGGGCCGGTCACCATCTTCTGGCGCTCCGACTCGTGGGCACCGCCCTTCTTGTCGAGGGTGGCGCAGGCATCCTCGATATCGCGTGCCAGCGTGTCGACAAGCTCTCGGCTCAAGGTCTCCTTGACCAGGGCCCGCATGATCGTGAGGTCCTGGGCGTCGGGTGGCAGCGTGTACGCGGGCAGCATCCAGCCGCGTTCGGCCGACAGCTGCCAGGCGATGTCGAACTCGTCGTAGCTCTCATCGTCGGCGAGTTGGAAGGCAACGAGCGGGAGCTGCTCCTCATCGGCGCCGATCAGCTCAAACCGGCCCATGGCCTGCAGCTTCTCGGCCAGAACCTCCGCGTTCTCTGCCAGGTTCCGCATCACATAGGTGTAGCCGGCGCGGCCGTACCGGACGAAGTTGTAATACTGCGCCAGAAGCATCGCGGAGCCCGTCGAGAAGTTCAGCGTGAACGTCGCGTCGGTCTTGCCGAGGTAGTTCTCTTCGAATACCAGATCTTGGGCGAGGTCGGACTTCTCACGAAAGATCAGCCACCCAATGCCCGGATACACAAGGCCGAACTTGTGTCCGGAGACGTTGATGGAACGTACCTGCTCGAGGCGGAAGTCCCACTTCGAATCGGGGTAGAGGAACGGCCAGACGAAGCCGCCGCTTGCGCCGTCCACGTGCAACGGGACGTCGAGACCGCGCTCCGATTTGATCTGCAGCAGCAGGTCGTTGATGCCGACAATGTCATCTTTGTGTCCGGTGAACGTCGTCCCGAGCACCGCAGCCACGCCGATCGTGTTCTCGTCGATGTGAGGGCTGACATCATCTGGGCCGATGGTGTACTTGCCTGGCTGCAGCGGCACGATCCGTGGCTCCACATCGAAATAGCGGCAGAACTTCTCCCAGACCACATGGACATCCCCACCAAAGACAAGGTTGGGGGTTGCTGAGGACTTTCCCTCAGCCTCGCGACGCTTACGCCAGTTCCACTTCAATGACAGGGCGCCGAGCATGATCGCCTCGGAGGAGCCTTGCGTTCGTGCGCCTGTTGTCTCCCCTGGTGCGTTGAACAGGTTGGCAAGCATCCGGATGCAGCGCTGCTCGATTTCGGCTGTGCGCGGGTACTCGGCGTGATCGATGAAGTTGCGGTGCAGGTTCTCGGCGATGATCCTTTGCGCCTCAGGCTCCATCCAGGTGGTGACGAAGGTGGCCAGGTTGCGGGCAGGATCGCCCTCGATAGCCAGGTCTTCCGAAACGAGCCGCATGGCCTCCACCGCGGGCATGCCGATCTCAGGGAACTCCCGACTTGCCACCTCCTGGGTAAGGAAGCGATTGCCGAACATCAACACATCAGCGATGACGTCGGACGGTCTGGTGGTCATTGGCTTCTCCTTTGAGGTTGTGGATCTTCAGGCTGTACGGGCTTTTTCCGCCGAACCGCGTGTCGCCATGCCGGGAACATCAAGATCGCTCCGAGCAGAAAGCAGAGCGCGCCTAGCAGCGTTCCGCCGACCGAGACTGGACTGTTGATCAGCTCCCCGGTTGTCGGGAGGACGTAGCTCGCCAGTGCGGAGATCATGAAGAAGATTGATCCGATCATGTTCAGCCAGGCGATGTACCACGGGATTGATCTTGGTCGGAAGCTGAGAAACCTGCCCAGCGCGAGGATGGCGAAGGCGCTTGACACCAAGAACAGCGTCGATCCGTAGAGGTCGGGTCGCCAGACCCGCCGATCTGCCTGGTGCGCGGTGGCATTGTGTGCGAGGGCGGCGAGAGTGCTGATGTTGAAACACAGCGTGCCGGGAAACTGCGTAGCGGCCGCCAGCCAGTTGCGATCACGTGGCAGCCACGCCCGCAGCCGGACTGGGGCCCGGCTGTGCTGCGACGTGGCGTCGACATCGGTCATCGCTGGTGTCTGGGCCTGTAAGAGCTGGGAGAGCGAGGCCGCTGTGAAGAAGATCGAGCCGATGAAGTAGGTGATGCTGTCGGCGGTCGCTCCCACAGCGTTGATGTACGCCGGCACGGATCCCAGGGCGAACAACGCCGAACCAATGATGAATAAGCTCGCGATCGCCGTGTTGAGGGCGATCGGGCGTACCGTCATGAACCTGATGCTATCGGTGTCGTGAGTTGATCAAGTTTCGCCGGTCCACATAGCTAGTTGATCATTGTGACGTCTCAGTTGTCGCTTAGGACTTCGGCAAGCCGGTCCGGCATTGAGGCGAACGAGGAGTGGACTCCTCGTCCGCCACATCGTTGTAGAGCGCCCGGCGACCCTTCTCGACATAATCGGGGTCCGCGTTGCGGGGATTGATCCGTTGTGCACCGGTGACCCGTGGGTCGCCGATCAGAATGGCGCCCGAGATCGAGGACTGGCCTTCGGGCAGGGACGCGAGGGCGACTGCGTTGGGGAGGTCAGGCACCGGCACGTACGCGGTGAGGTAGACGAGGCGATCAATGAGATCCGGCGTGGCTTCGGCGGCCGCCGTTATTGATAGGTTGCGTTGAGCCCACTGCCGGGAAGGTCGATCGCGAAGGCGCGATGACCCATCCCGACAAGCCGCTCGACGACACCGTTCCAGTGGGGGCTGAATGCCAGGCACCGTGCACAAACTGGAAATTCTTCGGCTTCATCCGGATTCCTCCCAACTCACGCACTCCCGGCCTACTGCCTCTCGCAGCCGGGACACCTGGTGCTGCTACTTGATCACTTTGGAGAGATGATCGCCGGACGCTTGAGGTCGAAGAATTCAGTCTCTCCGACCGAGAGCTTGCCCATCTCCTCCATCTGTGCCTGGAGCTCTGGCGGAGGCTGCTTGCGCTCGCCGTCACGCGCCTCGGCTTCGGAGGTGAAGTACATGACCATGGTGTAGCCGCCGTCTTCGTGGCCTACTACTACGCTGCCCAGAACGTCCGGGCGGAATGCTGCCCACCTGTCGGCGTCCTGGTCCATCAGCCGCCGAGCACGTTCCGGATCGCTGCTTCGGCCTTGCATGACCTGCACGAAGCCCGCCTGGTCGGGATCGCCCTGTACATCGACTGTGACGTCAGTGCTGTCGCGGAAGGTAGGTTCGCCGTCGAAGACCTTTGCGGTTTCTGACCACCAGCGGTCCTGCTCGGGACGATCGCTATTGCGCCGGGCGTCTTCTTCAGAGTCGAAGCGGACCACAGCGATAGCCCGGCCGTCTTCGGTTACCCCGCTCGTACTGCCAAGCCAGCCAGTGGCGCTTGGCGCAAGATCTTGTACCCATTGATTGAGTGCGGCGTCCAGTGCTTCCGGTTTGGATGTCTTGCCCTGGATGACCTGAACGAACATGGCGGGGATCTCCGATCGATGTGGTTGGGATTGAAATGCTCTGCTCTGCGGACGTTACGACCGCAGTATGTCGGCGTCAATACGCAAAAAGGTTCAACGTTTGTGTTCAACTCGACACCCGGTAGTGAGTCATCAGCTGGCGTACTCGAGTCACCCAGTAACGTCGACGAGAACTCGGGCACGACTACCCGCGTCCACTCGGTCGTGCGCTTCCGCGGTGCGTTCCAGCGACAGCTGTGCGTCGATGGCGATTGTCAGCGCGCCCTGCTGGGCCGCGGCGGTGAGGTCCTTTGCAGCCTGCTGTTTGGCAGCGGGAGGAAAGTCATCGCTGCCGAGCAGGTGGATAGTGATGTTGTCGAAGAGCATCGGCCAGAACGGAAAGCCGGGGCGATCGGTCCGGGTGGCGTAGGCGGCGATGCTGGTGCCGTTCCTCGCGACGGCGGCATCGAGGTCGATGTTGTCGGAGAAGGCGACTTCGACGATGTGGTCGACGCCCTCCGGCGCGTGAGTGCGGATGACGTCGACCACGCCGGGCTCATCGAGGGCGACGGCGTGTGTCACAGCAAGGCGGTTGATCTGGCCAAGATCATCGCGTTGTCGAACTGTCCCGATCACCGTTGCCCCGGCCCAGTGGGCAAGCTGCGCCGCGAGGGAGCTGACGCTGCCGAGAACGCCCTGCACGAGGATCGTCTTACCTGCGACTGCGCCACCGACAAACACTGCCCTGTGAGCGGTGATGCCAGGGATGCCAAGGCAAGCTCCGACCTCGTCTGGAACTTTGTCGGGGAGGTCGACAGCTTGCCGTTCCGGGACGACCGTCATTTCCGCCGCTGTGCCGAACGGCCGGTACGACTGGGCCCCGAATATCCACACCCGATGCCCGATCCGCGCGGAATCCACCCCATCGCCCACCGCGTCGATAACTCCGGCACCGTCACTGTGAGGAATGACCCGTGGGTACGGCATTTCGGATCCAAGCCAGCCGCGACGCTTTTTCGTGTCGCCTGGGTTGACTCCGGAGAATCGGAGACGCACCCGCACTTCGCCTGGCCCGGCGACCAAGTCGGCGAACTCGCCAAAGGTCAAGACATCCCGTGCTGGTCCTTGCCGGTCGTACCAAACTGCGCGCACACC
>Ga0075423_10006565_pt1 | contig 10925 bp, 1 predicted proteins | sample SoiMethybrSBSTD2_FD_80114 | JGI IMG/M metagenome (GOLD analysis project Ga0075423, IMG submission 80114) | Bulk soil microbial communities from a Populus tree surrounding site in Tennessee, USA - Soil MetaG P. TD hybrid SBSTD2 | ecosystem: Environmental > Terrestrial > Soil > Tree plantation...
CCTTCCACGATACTGAGGAACTCGGTCCACGCATGCTGGCCCGACTTGCAAAACATACTGGCCTCACACCAGAAGATTTGTAGACACACCCCGCAGCCAAGCCTCATCCTGTTAATCCTGTCCCGCGAACCAAACCGCGTGCTTGGACTCGTACGCCGTCCGAGCAATCCTGTTGGGACGAAAGATGGAAGACGGCTGAATGATACATCCTACGGCCGCCCAAACACTATCGAATCCGCATCTGCAAGCTCAAGCTCATCACCGAGCGTATGTTCGGCAACCCGAGAGACGATCGAAGATGGGATATCGTCCAGATTGTATGTGGCGTGGGCGTCGTGAACAAGAACGACTTGGAGACTCCGAGCGAAGGCACCACGAATGGTTGCGCTGACACACATTTCAGAGAGTAAGCCCGCTACGGCAATGCGAGTCACACCCTTACGTGCGAGAATATCCTCAAGCTCAGTACCGTCGAAGCCGTCATCCCGCGTTTTGCGTAGGACGAACTCACCCGGCTCCGGCACCACTTTAGGATGGATGAGCCAGCCAGGCGTGCCAGGCTCGTCAAGTGCCCCTTCGGCTCCGTCATTCTGCAGATGGATGATAACTGTTCCGGCGGCTCGTGCCGCCGCCAACACCTTGATGAGGCGCCCTATCACAATAGCAGCATCGGGAATAGCGGCCTCGCCGTCAAGCAGACCCTGCTGAGCATCAATCATCACTAACGCGGTGACTGGTGTGATCATACAAGCTGTCTCCCACTGATCGGCACTCACCCCAAACAACTTTGCAAGCTGCATCACCAAATCAATCGTGGGTTTTTTCTTGCCGGTTTCGAGCGCGTTGATATACGAGTGCGCAGCAATGCCAATGGCCGCTGCAAGTTCGCGCTGGCTCATTGGACTCGAAAGCGGCCCAGCTGAACAGCGCCTCGCAACATCTGTGTCAGAGATGCCTGATCTCACACATCAACGATGCCTTCCTCATTCAGCCCAAGTTTCCCGTTAAAAGCCCTGCAGCTCTTCACATAGTTCTCGCACCAGCGTTTCTTCGCGAGTTTCGTGTGCTTCTATATGTCCACCAAAGATGTCCCAGACATGCGGATAGAACTCCCGTTGCCCGGACCTCTTACCGAGCAGGACACCCGCATTGCAGATGATAATTGCTCCAACACATTCGTGGACCACGCTTTTTGTCGATTTGTCAGGCACAGTTTAAACAGCCTCTTAGGCTTTCAGGTGTTTGGCCAGCTCCTGGACGTGCGGATCGGCGAACATGCTCTGGTGATCGCCTGGAACCGTTAGAACCGTGATCGGTTGGACGGCATACTGCTGCCATCCCAATGTCGGATCGGCGAGATCGGCGCGGGTTCCAGCTGCGGCGCGTAGCAGCGTGATCGGGCCGGAAAAGACGCCCGGCGTGTAGGATCGCACGGCGCGCATGTTCGCCTCGAACACCTTGAGGCGTCGGCGCATGTCGGCTGGCCCGATGTCCGGCGGCACCAGGTCGAGCGCGCGCGCCTGCTCAAGCAGCGCGTTCAGCTGCTCGTCGGGCGCGAGCTGCCGCAGCTGTTCGGCTGCTAGGGCCAGATCGGGCATTCGCGGCCCAGCCAGATCCGCCGCGAACGACATGAGCATGGTCAGGTCATCGAAATCCGCCGCCTGCTGATCGAAGTACTCGTGCGCCCAGCTATCGATCAGGGCGAGCTGCGCGATCGCTTGGCCCTGCGCGGATAATTGCCGGGCCATCTCGAAGGCGATCACCCCACCCAACGACCAGCCGCCCAGCCGATACGGTCCCTGCGGCTGCACCGTCTGAATCGCGGCGATATAGGCGGCGGCCATCGCCGCGATCTGGATCTGCGGCTCGGCTTCGCCGTCCAGCCCAGCAGCCCGCAGCCCGTACACTGGTTGATCGGGGCCGAGCTGCTGCGCGAGGCGGTAGTAGCTAAACACCTCGCCGCCGGCTGGGTGAACGCAGAAGAACGGGCGTTGTGCGCCGAGCGGCTGAAGCGCGACGAGCGGCGAAGTGCCCGCCTGCGCTGGCTGCGCGAGCAGCGTCGCCAGCTCTGCGATCGTCGCATGCTGGAACAGCGCCGCCAGGGACACGGGCTGCCCAAACTGCGCCTGTATCCGCGCCATGAGTCGGATGGCTAACAGCGAATGCCCGCCCAGTTCGAAGAAGTTGTCTGTGACGCCGACCGGCGCGAGTCCGAGCACGTCCTCCCAGATGCGGACTAGGCGCAGTTCTACGTCGTTGCGCGGCGCGACAGCGGTGTACTGGGGAGATTGGCTGCGCGTCGGCGTCGGCAGCGCCTGATGATCGATTTTGCCGCTCGGCGTGAGCGGGAGCGCCGCAAGCGAGATGAAAGCCGACGGGATCATGTAGTCGGGCAGGCGCTCGCTCAGGAACGCGCGCAGGCCAGGGGTCAGGGATCGGGGAGCAGGGATCGGGAGGGCACGATATATCGTGCCCCTACCATTGTCGGTCTCCTTGTCTCCTTGTCTCCTTGTCTCCTTGTCCCCGGACCCCTCGACCACGTACGCCAGCAGGCGCGGGTCGCCGGCGATCGCTTCGCACACGACGACCACGTCGCGCACCGCCGGGTGAGCACGGAGCGCTGCCGCCACTTCGCCCAGCTCGACACGAAAGCCGCGCAGCTTCACTTGCGTGTCTTGCCGGCCCAGGAACTCCAGGTTGCCATCCACCCGGTAGCGCGCGCGATCGCCGGTGCGATACAAACGCTGAACGCTGAACGCTGAACGCTGAACACTCTGCTCATTCAGCGTTTCTCGTTTAGCGTTTAGCGTTGCGAAGGGGTTGGGGATGAAGCGCTCGGCGGTCAGGTCGGGGCGACCGAGGTAGCCGCGCGCCAGCCCAACGCCGCCGATGTGCAGCTCGCCCACAACGCCGATCGGCACCGGCTGCTGCTGCCGGTCGAGCACGTAGCACGCGATATTCGCCAGCGGCCTACCGATCGGCAGCAGCTCGGCGTCGGCGTCTGTTTGAGCAGGCAGGCGTGCGACGTGATGCAGCGTCGATGTGATAGCCGTCTCAGTCAGCCCGAAGACATACAGCAGCGGGACGCCGAGCGGTTGCCAGGCCGCGAGGCGCGCGCGATCAGGCTGCTCGCAGCCCAGCAGCACCAGCTGCAGCGCAGCGGGCAGCGCGCCGCCGGAGCGCGTCAGGTCATCGACCCAGGCATGCCAGTAGGCGGCGGGCAGCTCTACGACGCTCACCTGCTGCTGTTCGAGCAGCCGCCCAAAGGTGTCGGCGGGCGCGAGCAGGCCGGCGCGGTGCAGCACGACTGTGGCACCAGTGGCCCAGGCTGGGAACAGTTCTTCGACGACGACATCAAAGCTCACAGCCGCGAACTGGAGCACCCGATCGCCGGCGTGGAGGCCGATCTGCGCTGCGACCGCGTTGGTGTAGTTGACCAGCGCCTGATGCGGGAGCTGGACAGCTTTGGGCGTCCCGGTCGAGCCCGAGGTATAGAAGTTATACGCCAGGTTGAGCGGGTGAATCGGGCTGGGCGGCAGCTCAGCGGCTTGCGCGATCAGCGGCCAGTCGGCGCTGAGATCGACCACGCCGAGACAAGGAGACAAGGAGACAAGGAGATCAGGAGACTCCTTGTTTCCTTGTCTCCCGGTCTTCTTGTCTAGCCAGCCGTCCCTTATGATCAGCACGCGCGCCTGCGCATCTTCCAGCATGAATGCGAGGCGCTGCGGCGGGTAATCGGGGTCGAGCGGCAGGACGACGGCACCGGCTTTGAGGATGCCGAGCATACCGACGACCAGCGCAAGTGAGCGCTCCACGCACAGGCCAATCACGTCCTCTGCGCCGACGCCCTGGGAGCGCAAATAGCACGCGAGCTGATCGGCGTGCTGATTCAGCGCCTGGTAGCTGAGCTGCGTGTCGTCGCAGACAGCGGCGATGGCGTCGGGCCTGCGCGCGGCCTGTGCCTCGAACAGCTCGTGGATGCACCCGGCATCTTCAGCCAGAAGCCAGGAGTCGGAAGGATGATCTCTGACGCCTGAGATCGTGTCATTCCAGTCTACGAGCAGTTGCCGGCGCTCGGCCAGGCTTAGCAGCGGCAGATCCGCTAGCCGCTGGTCGGGTGCCGCGCTGATCCCGGCCAGTAGGGTCTGGTAATGCCTGGCCAGCCGCATGATCGTCGCCGGCTCGAACAGGTCGGTGCTGTACTCGAACACGCCTTGGAGGCCCTGCGCCGTCTGATCCAGCGCCAGCGTCAGATCGAACTTGGCGGTCGGCTGGTCGATGTTTAGCGCGCGAAGGTCCAGATTCGGCATGTCTAGCGCGATCGACGCAGTGTGCTGGAGCGTGAAGGAAACCTGGAACAGCGGATGGCGGCGCAGGTCGCGCGTTGGCTGAAGCGCCTCGACCAGCATCTCGAAGGGCAGATCCTGATTGGCGTAGGCGTCGAGCGCGAGCCTGCGCACGCGCTGGAGCAGTTCCTGGAACGACGGGTTGCCGGCGAGATTCGTGCGCAAGACGAGCGTGTTGACGAAGAAGCCGATCAGCGGTTCGACCTCGACCTGTGTGCGATTGGCGATGTCCGTGCCGACGACGATGTCGTCCTGGCTGGTGTAGCGCTGCAAGAGCGTCTGGAACGCCGCCAGCAGCAGCATAAACATGGTGACGCCTTCGCGCCGACTCAGCGCCGTGAGCGCAGCGTTGAGCGCGTCGGGGAGGGCGATGACGTGACGCGCGCCATCGAAGGTCGGCACGGGCGGGCGCGTGTGGTCGGCGGGCAGATCGAGTAGTGGCAGCGCGGCCAGCTGCGTGCGCCAGTAGTTCAGCTGCGCCGCCAGCGGCGATGGCTGATCGGCGTTGGGCGCGCTCGCTAGCCAGTCGCGCTGCCAGATCGCGTAATCGGCGTACTGAATCGGCAGCGCCGGCAATGCCGCCACACCTCCGCTGGCTTGGGCACGATAGAGCGCCGCGACCTCGCGCAGGAAGATGCCGAGCGACCAGCCGTCGGTGACGATGTGGTGCATCGTCAGCAGGGTGACGTGCTCGTGGGCGTGCAGGCGCACGAGCGTTGCGCACAGCAGCGGGCCGTGCGCCAGGTCGAAGGGCCGAGCGGCCTCGTGCGTCAGCAGCTGCTGGGCAGTCGCGGCACGCAGCGCTTCGGGCAGACACTGAAGGTCGATCAGCGGCAACGGCACCGGTTGAGCGGCGGCGATCACCTGCACTGGCTGCCCATCGACCATGGCGAAGACGGTGCGCAAGACGGCGTGGCGCTGCACGATCATAGTCAGACTCTGTTGCAGCGCGGCGAGATTGAGCGCCCCGTCCATGTGCAGGGCGAGCGGCATGTTGTAGACGGCGCTGCCGGGCGTCAGCTGGTCGAGGAACCACAAGCGCTGCTGCGCGAACGAGAGCGGCATAGCGCCAGTGCGCGTCGTGGGGCAGAGCGGCGGCATCTGCACGCCGATCGCAGCCTGTTGCGCTTCGGTGATGCGCAGCGCGAGCGCCGCCGGCGTTGCTGCCTCGAACAGCGTGCGAATCGGCAACTCCAGCTGAAAGGCGTGTCGCACGCGCGCGATCAGCTGCGTCGCCAGCAGCGAGTGCCCGCCCAGCTCAAAGAAGCTGTCGTGCCGACCCACCTGATCGAGGCCAAGCAGCTCGCCCCACAGCGCGGCCAGCAGCTCCTCGACAGGCGTGCTCGGCGCGACGAAGCTGGCGCTGCGCGCGAGCCAGCCGTTGTCGGGCGTGGGCAGCGCGCGGCGATCAAGCTTGCCGTTCGAGTTGAGCGGTAGCGCCTCAAGCGCGACGAATGCCGACGGCAGCATGTAGTCGGGCAAGCGCGTTTGTAGAAAGTCGCGCAACTCAGGGATCAGGGGTCGGGGGTCGGGGGTAGAGACGGCTCGCCGAGTCGTCTCTACCTCTGATCCCTGATACCTGACCCCTGACCCCTGGACCACATACGCCACCAAGCGCGGATCGCCGGGGATGTCCTCGCGCGCCAGCAGCGCAACGTCGCGCACAGCGGGGTGTCCTTTGAGCAGCGCCTCGATCTCACCCAGCTCGATCCGGTAGCCACGCAGCTTCACCTGCTGATCGGCGCGGCCAATGAATACGAGGTTGCCGTCCGGCAGGTAGCGCGCGTGGTCGCCGGTCTTGTACAGCCGGGCCGAGGGTTCAGGGTTCAGGGGTCGGGGTTCAGGCGTCCGATCGGTCTCCCCTGAACCCTGAACCCTGACCCCTGAACCCCATGGATTGGGGATGAAGCGCTCCGCCGTCAGGTCGGGGCGGCCAAGGTAGCCGCGCGCCAGCTGCGCTCCGCTCAGGTATAGCTCGCCGACGATGCCGATCGGCACCGGCTGGAGTCGTGCGTCCAGCAGATAGATCTGGGCATTCGCGATCGGTCGCCCGATCGGCACCGTTAGCATGTCGGTCGAACGGCCGGCGTAGACGCTGCTCCAGACGGTGGCTTCGGTCGGGCCGTATTCGTTGAACAGCGCGCAGTCGGGCAGCAGTTCCTGGTGCTGCTGGATCAGCGCGACGGGACAGGCTTCGCCCGCCACGATCACGGTCTTGAGCGCGGCCAGCTGGCGCGGGCGGGCTTGCGCGAGCAGGAGGGTATATAGCGATGCGAGGCTCGCGATATGCGAGATCTGCTGCTGCGCGAATTGCTCGGCGAGCCGGGGCAGGTCGCGCAGCAGCTCTTCGGGCGGCAGGACCAGCCGCGCGCCCTGGCTGAGTGTCCAAAAGATGCCCGCGACCGAGGCGTCGAAGGCGACCGCCGTCAGCAAGAGGTAGCTGGTGAGCGGCGCGTGGTAGTGGTGCATGCGCGCCCAGGTCGAATGGACGGCGTTCGCGTGGCTGACCTGCACGCCCTTCGGCTGGCCGGTCGAGCCCGAGGTGTAGATCACGTAGGCCAGGTTATCCGCATTTACGATTTTGGATTTACGATTTACGATTGCCGGAGACGATGCGCGCAAATGGTCGATCGTCAACCCGAGAGCATGAAGCGATTCGGGTTGCGTTTCTTCGTCCTTCGTCCTTCGTCCTTCGTCTTTCGAGGTAATCAGCAGTGCCGTCTGACTATCTTTGAGCATGAACGCCAGGCGTTCCGGCGGCGCGGTTGGGTCGAGCGGCACATAGGCTGCGCCGGCCTTCAGTACGCCCAGCAGCGCGACGATCAGCTCGGGCACGCGTTCCATGCAGATAGCGACGCGCGTCTCTGCACCCACGCCGCGCCGCTGGAGCGCATGCGCCAGCTGATTGGCGCGGCGGTTCAGCTCGTGGTAGCTGAGTTGCGCGTCCATGTACACGACCGCGATCGCGTCGGGCGTCCGCGCGGCCTGCGCCTCGATCAGCTGATGCAGACACTGATCATACGGGGCGGCGACGGCGGTCGCGTTCCATTCAACGAGCAGTTGCTGCTGCTCGCGGTCGGTCAGCAGCGCCAGCGCGGCGGGGTGCTGATCGGGCGTATCCACGATGCTATGCAGCAGCGTTCGGAAGTGCCCGAGCTGCCGCAGGATCGTGGTGCGGTCGAACAGATCGGTGCTGTATTCCAGCACACCCGCGAGGCCGGCGCTCGTCTCGGTGAACGTGATGCGCAGATCGACCTGAGTGGTTGTGTTGGCGATGTCGAGCGGGCGCAGCGCCAGGCCCGGCAGCTCCAGCGCCGGCATCGGCGTGTTGTTCAGCGCCAGCGAGACCTGGAACAGCGGGTGACGTCCCAGCTCGCGCACCGGCTGGAGCGCCTCGACGATCTGCTCGAACGGCGCGTCCTGGTGCGCATAGGCGTCCAGGCAGACCTCGCGCACGCGCCTTGTTAACTCGCGGAAGCTCGCGGCGTCGGTTTCGCTGCGCAACACCAGCATGTTGAGGAAGCAGCCGATCAGCCCCTCGGTCTCGGCCTGCGTTCGATTGGCGATCGGTGTGCCGACGACGACGGTGCGCTGGCCGCTGTAGCGCGCCATGAGCAGCTGGAAGGCGGCCAGCAGCGTCATGAACAGCGTGGTGTTCGCGTGCCGATTCAGCGCCAGCAGCCCGTCGTGCAATTCCGGCGAAAATGCGAAGCCCTGGCTCGCGCCGCGGAAGGTCTGAACCGGCGGGCGCGGGCGGTCGGTCGGCAGATCGAGCACCGGCAGGTTGGAGAGCTGCGCGCGCCAGTAGGCCAGCTGCGTCTGGAGCGGCGATGGCTGATCCGCGCCGCCGGCTTGCAGCCACTGGCGCTGCCAGGCCGCGTAATCGGCGTACTGGATCGGCAGCGCGGGCAACGCTGCGGGTTGGCCAGCGGCGCGGGCGTTGTAGAGCGTGGCCAGCTCGCGAACCAGCACGCCCAGCGACCAGCCGTCGGCGATGATATGGTGCATCGTCAGCAGCAGCACATGTTCGTCGGCACTCAATCGCAGCAGCAGCGTGCGGAAAAGCGGCCCGTTCGTCAGATCGAATGGCCGTTGCGCCTCGACGGTTGCCAGCTGCCGCGCGAATGCCGAGCGCTCGGCGACAGGCAACGTCCGCAGATCGAGCAGCGGCAACGGCACAGCCTGGGCCGGGCCGATCAGCTGGGACGGCTGCCCGTCGACCACCGCAAACGTGGTGCGCAAGACCTCGTGGCGGCGCGCTAGCTCGGTCAGGCCGTGCCGTAGCGCCGAGGCCGCGAGCTGGCCGCTCAGGTGCAGCGCCAGCGGAATGTGATAGGCGGCGCTGCCTGGCTCCAGCTGCTGGAGAAACCACAGCCGCTGCTGGGCGAACGAGAGCGGCATCGGGCCGGTGCGCGCGATCGCGACGAGCGGCGGTGCCGACAGCTCCAGCGCCGCGCTGCGCGCCAGCGTGATTCGCGCCGCCAGCGCCGCCAATGTTGGTGCCTCGAACAGGTCGCGGATCGGCAGATCGATCGCGAAAGTCTGTCGCACGCGCGCGATCAGCTGGGTCGCCAGCAGTGAGTGCCCGCCCAGCTCGAAGAACTGGTCGTGGCGACCAACCTGATCGATGCCGAGCAGCTGCGCCCAGATCGCCGCCAGCAACTCCTCGACCGGCGTGTGTGGCGCGACGAACGCGGCTTCCAGGCTGGGTCGCTCACGGCCCGGCTGCGGCAGCGCGGCGCGGTTCAGCTTCCCGCTCGGCGTCAGCGGCAGCTGCTCCAGCAGCACGAGCGCCGATGGCAGCATGTAGTCGGGCAGCTGCTCTTTCAGGAAGCGCCGCACATCGCTCAGCAGCCGATCCGGGCTGCTCCACACGCGCACATCCGAATTGGGCGGCGCGCCGCCATTCAACGAGTGCGCGCGGGCCGATCGCAGCGCGTAGATGCTGTAGAGGCCGGTGTCTTTGAGCAGAGTGTCTTGGCGGACATCCAGCTCGTAGCCGCGATCGGCCAGCAGCGCCGCAACCTGCGCCAGGCGACCATTAATGTCGTGGACTTCGACGACGATGCGCTTGATCTTGGGCCAATCGTGGGCGGCGATGCCCAGCAGCACGTCGAGCTCGCTCTTTTCGACATCGATCTTCAGCAGATCGATCTGTGTGACGTTATGCGTCTGAATGATCTCGGAAATCGTCTTGAGCTCGCATGCGAAGCGCTCCTGCCGCAGCCGTTCGCCTAGGAGCTCGTCGAGCGCGCGCTCGGATATGTCCGTCGCATCGACCTCGTTCTCGTTGAAGAGAAATTGCCTGACGACGCTGCGATCCGCGCCAACGTCGGCGAATTGCCCCGATATGATAGTACAATGCGGGTAATAGGTGAACTCCGCCGCGCCGGATGTGTGCGATAACCCACAGCGGAATAGCGTGCTATTGAGCCCATACAAGGCCGCATTTAGCGCCAATGCATCAAAGATCGGCGGAATCGGCTCGAAAGCGAAGATACGCGCGCGTGGGTAGCGCAGACCGGCGCTGAGTGCGAATAGGCCGATGTTCGCGCCAACGTCGAAGATGCAGGCGGCGTCATCGAGCATATCGTCGATGAAATAGTGCTGATCCTCGAAGATCTCGCGATAGAGGAACTCTGTCTCGGTTTTGTTCAGCGAAACGACGTGCATGCCGTTCGGCAGATCGACGTGCGACCGATCCTGAAGCTGGCCGTCGCGCTCAAGCCGCATGAGCTGGCGCACCGGCAGCGCGCGCTGCTGATGCGGAACGAGATAGGCGACCAGCCGCGCATCGCCTGCGTCGGGCTGGCTGACCAGCGCGATCGCGTCTTGGACAGCCGGGTGAGCGCGCAACACCGCCGCGATCTCGCCAAGCTCGATGCGGAAGCCGCGCAGCTTCACCTGCTGGTCGCTGCGTCCGACGTACTCGAGCTGGCCATCCGCGCGGTAGCGGCCCAGGTCGCCGGTCTTGTAGAGCATACGTCCCTCACCCCCTGCCCCCTCTCCCGTGCGCGGGAGAGGGGGTGCCGCCGCAGCGGCGGGGGTGAGGGCCGCGAAGGGGTTCGGGATGAATCGCTCGGCGGTCAGCGCGGGGCGGCCGAGGTAGCCGCGCGCGAGGCCCGCGCCGCCGATGTACAGCTCGCCGACGATGCCGACTGGGACGGGCTGGAGCTGGCGATCCAGCAGGTAGATCTGCAAATCGGGAATGGGCCGACCGATCAGGCTGCTCGCGTCGTCGCCGAGATCGGCGCTCGTCAGCGGGCGATAGGTGACATGCACGGTCGTCTCGGTGATGCCATACATGTTGACGAGCTGTGGGCGCTGGTCGCCGTGGCGCGCAAACCAGGGCCGCAGCCGCTGGATGTCAAGCGCTTCGCCGCCGAAGATCACCAGCCGCAGCGCTGGCAAGGCCGCGCCCAGCGACTCTTCCGCCCACAGCAGCTGGTGGAAGGCCGAGGGCGTCTGATTGAGCACAGTCACGCATTCGCGGTCGAGCAGCTGATAGAACGCTTCGGGCGAGCGGCTGATCGCGTGCGGCACGACGACCAGGCGACCGCCGTTGACGAGCGCGCCCCA
>Ga0075423_10006566_pt1 | contig 10925 bp, 9 predicted proteins | sample SoiMethybrSBSTD2_FD_80114 | JGI IMG/M metagenome (GOLD analysis project Ga0075423, IMG submission 80114) | Bulk soil microbial communities from a Populus tree surrounding site in Tennessee, USA - Soil MetaG P. TD hybrid SBSTD2 | ecosystem: Environmental > Terrestrial > Soil > Tree plantation...
CGTTATGAACAGGAGAGACTTCGTCTTGCTCATGATCTCCATGACAGCATCCTAAATGAAATGGCGGCGATGATGATAAATAGTGATGCACCTGTCTTTTCAGCGGCATTCCAGAAGGCATTTGACGAACTGACTGAACGGCTAAGAGAGATCGTCAATGATTTACGACCACCTATGCTTGCTTTTGGATTAAAGCTTGCATTTGAGGATTTTGTGGAGAACCTCCGGGAAAGAAATCAAGGCGGGGTGGAAATCGTAATAGATATTCAGGCAAATGGTGAATGGAGATATCCGGAGATCGTAGAAAACAACTTATATCGAATTGTGCAACAAGCATGTGAGAATTCTCTGCGCCACGCTCATGCCAAAAGAATTATGATATTTGGAGAGTTGTATCACGATAAGATTGATATAAAGGTGGATGACGATGGGATTGGTTTTGATTCCAGTACCAGCCTCAGATTAGATGATATGCTTGCCAAAAAACACTTTGGTTTGGTTGGAATATTCGAACGAGCCAATTTGATTGGCGCCGTGATAACTATCAATTCCGAACTCAATCAGGGGACACATATGCATGTGTTATGGAAATCCAAAGAGCCGATTTGATTTGTCAGTTTCTTTTGTGACTGGGAAAGCAGGTTAATCAAACGACAATATTTTAAGCCTATCGCCAACTTCATTTCTGAACACGCGTGCTATAATGCCATCCAGCCCATGTCCTTCGCACATCTTCACGTCCACACTGAATACTCCATGCTCGATGGCTTCTCGAACATTAAGAAGCTGATCAAACGTGTGAAGGAATTGAATATGCCTGCTGTGGCGATTACAGACCATGGCACCATGTTTGGCGTGATTGATTTTTACAAAGCGGCAACCAGTGAGGGCATCAAACCAGTCATTGGCGTGGAAGCCTATATGGCTGCGCGCGGGATGACCGATCGCGACCCCAAGCTGGATCGCTCCTCCTATCATCTGCTTCTTCTTGCTGAAAACGAGACGGGCTATAAGAACCTGCTCAAAATTTCTTCCGCCGCTCAACTCGACGGTTTCTACTATTATCCGCGCATCGATCGGGACTTTTTAGCGGCTCATTCCGAGGGGATTATTTGCACTTCCGGTTGTATGTCTGCGGAAATTCCGCGGGCACTGTTGAATGATGATCCTGAAGAAGCTGTCCGTCGTATGAATTGGTACTACGATGTCTTTGGGTCAGACCGTTTCTTCGTCGAATTACAGCAGCACAATATCAAAGAGATCACCGATTTGAACCGTAAATTGGTGGAAATGGGAGCACGTTATTCTGCGAAATACGTGGCCACTAATGACGTGCATTACATCAATCAGAGCGACTCGCGCTTGCAGGATATCCTGCTTGCCATTCAGACGAATACGCTGCTCACCGACCCTGACCGCATGCGCATGAGTGATGACTCGTACTACCTGCGCACGCCGCAGGAAATGAGTCAGCTCTTTGCGGAAGTGCCAGAAGCTCTGAGCAACACCTTGCTGATTGCCGAAAGATGTAATGTAGATTTGAGCTTCAAGGGCTATCATCTGCCTGATTTTCCTGTTCCGGAAGAATTCACGGCTGAAACCTATCTTCGTTATCTTTGTGAAGAAGGGGCGAGAAAACGCTATGGGGATCGGGCAGCCAGCCAGCAGGTTCAGGAAAGAATTGATTACGAGCTTGGTGTCATCCACAAAATGGGATTCGACGCCTACTTCCTAATTGTGTGGGATCTATGTCGTTATGCCAGGGAAAATAATATTTGGTACAACGCGCGTGGGTCTGCCGCGGGGTCTATTGTCGCGTACGTGCTTGGCATTGCGCTCGTCGATCCGCTTCATCACGACTTACTGTTTGAGCGCTTCCTGAATCCTGGACGCATCTCGATGCCTGATATTGACCTTGACTTCCGTGATGACCGTCGTGGTGAGATGCTTGAATATTGCACGCGCAAATATGGAAACGACAAGGTAGCGCAAATCATCACGTTTGGCACAATGGGAACGAAGGCTGCCCTGCGCGATGTGGCGCGGGTGAACGATATTCCTCTCCCTGAGGTTGACCGGGTTGCAAAGCTTGTGCCATTTGTCTCGGGCAGACAGACCACTATGCAGGATGCGATGGCTGTCTCTGAATTCAAGGAAATTTACGATTCACAGCCGCATTTGCGCGAGTTGATTGATACTGCTGCAAAAATGGAAGGGACAGTCCGCAACGCAGGGACTCATGCCGCGGGTGTTGTGATTTCTGATAAACCGATTGTGGAGTATTTACCCCTACACCGCCCCACATCTAATTCAGAAGAGACTCCGATTAAGACAGTCACGCAATTTGAAATGGGCATTCTCGATACGCTTGGAATGCTCAAGGTCGATTTTCTTGGTCTCATCACCTTGAGCGTGATGGCAAAAGCTTGTGAGATGATCGAGAAGCGGCACGGAATTAAATTCGATTTGGATAATATTCCATTGGATGACCCTAAATCTTTTGAGTTAATGGGGAATGGGCATACTGCTGGCGTCTTCCAGGTGGAAGGCACGGGCATGACGCGTTATCTCATTCAAATGAAACCTAAGACTCTGGATAACATCATCGCAATGGTAGCGTTATATCGCCCCGGACCGATGGCGTTCATTCCCGATTACATTGCGCGCATGCATGGTGAAGCGGAAGTGGAATATCGTCATCCCGCTTTGGAGCCGATTTTTCAGGATACGTATGGTATTCCTGTCTATCAGGAACAGCTCATGCGCGCGGCTGTCGAACTTGCAGGATACACCCCTTCTGAGTCAGATGCACTGCGCAAAGCCATTTCGAAGAAGAAAAAAGAGGCGATCGAAAAGCATCGCAATAAATTTGTTGCAGGCGCAGTTAAGAATGGAATGGAAAAAGAAATTGCTGAAGCCATTTACAGCGACTGGGAGGAGTTTGCACGCTATGGTTTCAACAAAAGTCATGCCGCCGATTATGGTGTGATCTCTGTTCAAACTGCTTATTTAAAGGCACATTATCCGGCCGAATATATGGCGGCGTTGATGTCGGCTTCTGCAGGCCAAACTGAAAAGGTTGCCTGGTATGTTGCCGATGCTCGCAGCATGAGAGTGCCGGTGCTTGCACCTGATATCAACTCTTCAGGCTGGGATTTTGAAATTGAAGACGCCGAGGCAGATGGCAAAGCCAATATCCGCTTTGGTCTGGGCGCGGTCAAAAATGTTGGTCAGGCCGCGGTGGAACTGATCATTACAGAACGTAAGAGCAACGGTAAATTCAAAAACTTGAATGATTTTGCCCGCCGCGTTGACTTGCGTGCAGTAGGCAAACGCGTCCTCGAATGTCTGGTTAAAGTTGGGGCCATGGATTCATTTGGCAACCGCGCTGCGCTCCTTGCCTCGCTTGATCGGGTTGTGTCTATCAGTAGCAATCATTTCCGCGCGGCGGAGTCGGGACAGATGTCTCTCTTCGGCGAGATCACAGGCGTGATTGAAGACATTCAGCTTCCCGATGTCAGCAATGTGGATAAACGTGAGATGCTGAACTGGGAGCGCGAACTGATCGGCCTTTACATTTCAGATCATCCACTCACACCATATCAGCAGACCTTCGCGCAGATCGTCAGTTATTTCTCGGGTCAACTTCAAGAAGCACAGCATGAGGAGAAGGTGCGTGTGGCGGGCCTTGTCACAGCGGTGCGTCCTTATACAACCAAGACCAACAAGCCGATGGGCTTTGTCACACTCGAGGATATTCAGGGGAACATCGAACTAGTTCTCTTCCCGAGGACCTGGCAGAAAACGCGCGAGCAACTCACTGTGGGTCAGATTGTTATCGTTGAAGGTAAAGTCGACACTGGCAGTACACCGCCCAAAATTTTAGTGGATGAAATTAAGACTGAAATCAAGATTCTTGAACCGTTGGACGCTTCGCCTACGGCTCCGCTCAACGTAAATAATCCACCTGTCCCTGGGGGAGAGTCTCAGTCTGATCCCGTTATTCCACCGACTCAACTGCCTGGTCAGAACGGCGCTTCCCAAAAGAAAATTCCTATAAAGCCTAGCATCCCGCCGCCGATTAGACAGATTGCTGAGAAGGATACTCCTGCTTACATAGTTGATTCTAACCTAGATGACATTCCGCCTCCGCCTGACAACTTCCCAGATGATTGGGATGATGAATGGCAGCCATCATTTGAAAATGCGGAGATCGCGGCACGTCCCGAGCCAAAGGTTGACCCCAACCCTGTCGATAAGCCACGTCTACAAGCAGAATCAATTGAAATTGAGATTGAGCACAATGAGCGAGAACATCCTCAGGCTGCGCGTGAAGCGCTTATAGTTCAACCAATAGGAGTGACTCAAATAGAATCCACGGATTTCCTCCCGTCATTGTATATTCCACTTGCGCAGGAAGAAAAGGACAAGGATCATCCGCCGCAACAGATCACAGTGACGCTGCGCTCGACGGGCGACCGAGAGCGTGACAAGCGTCGCATCAAGACGCTCTATGGCACGTTGATTTCCTTCCACGGGCGCGACCGATTCAGTTTTCAAATTTTTGAGAATGGCAAGGGACATCTCATTGATTTTCCCAACGATACAACCCGTGTATGTGTTGAGGTACTTGACCGCTTGAAGAAATTGATGGGGGAGGAAAGCTGGCGCGTGGAAGAGATTACGTTTCAGTAACCTCTGATAGCATTACATCTTTCACAATCTCTGTTCTCGCAAAGCAAAGCCAGTGGATCTTTTCTTAATATTTCGTAAACCACATTAAATAACCTTCTTAAAGGGATGGCCTGGATAAACCCATCACCTATCTCCACGCGACGTGTATCGAATTTAAGATATTCTTCGATGGCTTGAAAACCCATTGAGTCTCCTGGATAGTTTGGACACTCCACGATGCGGTTATCCGCTAAGGCCCAACGTGTGAACTGTTTTCTGCCTGCAAGTTTTTCAGCGTAATGAATGCTCGTATTGGATGTGTGATCGACATTAATGAGCAGGACCCATCCATCCTGTTGAGCCAGCGCGCCGATGGGATCGAGCGGTTCGTAGAGTGTTTGTGTAAAAAGTGTGGCGCCAGCGTTGATTCCCGCAAAAGACAAAATCGGGTGGGCCGTCCGCGTGGCAGAGGGGTGATTGCGTAATGTTTCGGGCAGAATGCCCATCAGTGGGTCGGCGCGCATATCATGATGAAAAGGCTCCACCATCTTGTTTTTTTTCGCCCCCGTGCCATAAGTAATGCCATTGTTCGGCGGACCAACATCGGGAATAATCTCAGTTTTATATGTAAACGTAGGCATGATGATGGTATGGAATGAGGCCAGCATGGCATCCAGGACTGCTTCTGCTCCACCATGGATATAGCCAAATGGTTTAAGGGAAGCATGTGCAATGACAAGCTCCTCTTGAAGATTTAATTCGTCAAAAGCAGATTTCAGTTCCTCGTAACCAAGCATATTAACTCTGTGCTACCAGCCCGGGAATAAAAGCCATGTTTGTTTCATATAGTCCCTATATTCGGCGCCGAAGGCGGAGAGTAATGCCTGTTCTTCCACGTGAATGCGATAGAGCAGACCGCCTGTGACAATGGCAAAGGTTAATAATGCACCCAACCATGTACCTAAAGCCATAGCCATACCAACATAAACCACGATCATGCCAGTGTACGCGGGATGTCGAATCCAACGATAAGGTCCAGCTGTAATCAGTTGATGCCCTGTCTCGATTTGCAGAATCCGTGAAAAGAAACGCCCCAGATTGATGAGCGCCCATTGGCGGAATGCAGTACCAGTAATCATCAATAATAGACCAAGCCACTGAAACAACCCGGTCAAAGTGCCTATATTCTTCATGCGGAAATATATGCTGAGTAAAATTGCCAGAAGGACTGTAATTGTAATTACCAGATAAGAACCACGGTCGCTTTTGAAGGATTTCGCTTGAGTACTGTGGGTACTCAAGCGCGGCACAATATAGTCAATCACATACACTCCCAGAAACAAAACAGGAAACAGATTGGTAAATAATGGGTTTGGGAACCAGCCGTATGGATCGTTGAACACTATTTGCCTTTCCATTCAGGTTTACGTTTTTCAACAAACGCCTTCATGCCCTCTTTTTGATCTTCCGTGGCGAATAAATTATAGAATACCTGCTTTTCTTCGATGAGGCCATCAGCCAGAAAGCGTTCGTACGATTGATTGATCATTCTCTTCGCGGCGTATACAGCCACAGGGGCGCGTGAAGCGATTTCTTCCGCAAGCTTGAGCGTTTCCTCCAAATATCCCTCCACAGGGACGACGCGATTCACCAGCCCAAATTGATGGGCTTCCTGCGCTGTCAGCCTGCGGTCATTGAGGATCATTTCCATGGCAATGGCTTTGCCAACTGCATGTGTGAGGCGCTGTGTTCCGCCTGCCCCTGGGATCACTCCGATATTAATTTCGGGCTGACCGAATTTGGCGGACTCCGACGCGACGATCATATCGCAGGAGAGGGCGAGCTCGCATCCACCACCAAGTACCCAGCCTGATACCGCGGCAATGACAGGCTTCTTAAACGTATGGATTCTGCCAAAGACCGCGATGTGATCCCGATCCATCATTTGCTGGATGGATTTGTCAGCCATTTCTTTGATATCTGCGCCCGCGGCGAACGCTTTTTCATTACCAGTAATGACCATCGCACCAATATCATCGTTTTTGTCAAAGGCTTCAAGCGCATCCATCAATTCGCGCATCAATTGATTGTTGAGCGCGTTCATTGCCTGTGGTCGATTGAGCCTAACAAGCCCAGCTCGTCCGTGCATTTCAGCCAGGATCATTTCATAAGGCATAAGTTCTCCTCGCAATGACATATGTATGGATTCTACACGAGAACAGAAATTATGCTACTATTGCACGAACATTTTTCTTTAAGGTGTATTCATCCTTTATGACTACCCTCGAGCAAGCCGCTGAAAAACTCGACTTCAAACGTATTCTTCCCATACTCGTCATTGTGCTGGTCGACTTGATGGGGCTTTCCATCATTATTCCTCTAATGCCCTTGTTCGCGGCGCGCTTCGGCGCAACTCCCCTCATCATTGGCATTCTACAAGCTACCTATCCAATGATGCAATTCATTGGCGCACCCATCCTAGGTCGCCTCTCTGATCGTTTCGGGCGCAAGCCTATTCTCATTGCAAGCCAAATTGGAACGCTGGCTGGATTCATTTTATTGGGACTTGCGAATACACTCTGGTTACTCTTCCTCTCACGAATCATTGATGGACTCTCAGGCGCGAACATCTCTACTGCACAGGCTGCGATTGCTGATCGCACTACTGAGAAGACGCGCACGCAGGGACTTGGCCTCGTCGGCGCGGCATTCGGTGTGGGATTTGTCCTTGGTCCCATCATCGCCTATATTGTGCTTGCCGCCTCAGGCGGGGACTATCGAACCGTTGCCCTTACCGCGGCTTTTTTCTCACTGATATCTATCCTGTTGACAACATTCTGGTTTGATGAAACCCACCAGGATGATTCACCGACAGTTTCATCCCTGAAGTCGCCGTTTCGTTTTATTGCAATGTTCGATGCATTGCACCGCCCAACCATTGGTTTTCTCCTATCGATCATGTTCTTCTATCAGGTTGCGTTTGGTGGATACGAACAACTCTTCTCACTCTTTACTTTAACCCGCCTCGGCATGGACGCGACTGATACTTCAGGTCTGTTTGCGCTGGCAGGTATCTTTATTGTGGTTGTTCAGGGAGGATTGATCGGCCGTTGGTCCCGAAAACGAGGCGACCGCTGGCTGGTCATTTTGGGAGTTTCAACGTTGGCAATCGGCTTAATTGGAACAGCGCTTACGCCACGCGTTCCTGTGCCCTGGTAGAGCGAATCCAGAGTGATACAGAGTCTCGCTGGACAAAGAGAGATTCGTGTTTCTACACAGAACATCAAAGTGACGTTGCCTGACGAATCGAGGAAGGGTTGGTTAGGGATCATATGGCTGCTTATTGCCAGTTTCCCTGCGGCGTTAGGTGGAGGTGTGTTGCATCCCGCAGTAAATAGTTTGATCACCAGGTCATCTGATAAACGTGAGGTGGGAAGCATGTTGGGAATTTCCGCGGGTTTTTATAGCGCAGCGAATGCAGTGGCTCCACTCTTTTACGGGTCTCTGTTTCAATGGCTTGGTGCGCCCGTTCCATTTTTTGCAGGCGGATTGATCCTTTTGATTTTATGGATCCTTGCGCCAAGAGCCATACCCAAAAAAGGAGAATCAAAATGACGGTGTTAGCGAATATCATTATTGCAGTTGTGGCAATCTTGCATCTCGGCTTTCTTGCGTTGGAGATGTTCTTCTGGGATCATCCCTTTGGACGAAAAAGATTTGGGATGACACCGGAATTTTCAAAAGCCTCTGCGTCGCTCGCAGCCAATCAAGGTCTCTATAATGGTTTTCTCGCAGCAGGCTTGATCTGGGGTCTCATCACAAGTGAGTTCTCAGTGAAATTATTTTTCCTGCTCTGTGTTCTCATTGCCGGTATCTTTGGGGCCTTTACAGCGAGACGATCCATTCTTTATGTCCAGGCATTGCCTGCATTGCTTGGTTTGATTTTGCTTTATTTGTCCAGGTAAATTCTTTTTATGAGCAAATCGCGTTTGATCGAACTTGCCGCGCTTGCAGGCATAATCGGTCCCGCGTTGTTTGCGATCTTGGTCACAGGATTGACCATTGCTGAATCCGATTTCATGCGCTCAATAGGATGGGATCCATTTGGCACTGTGCTCGATTGGCCCAGCGGACTTGCGCTGGGTCCTTATGGCTGGCTGATGACATTAACATTCTTTGTTTGCGGGGCACTGATGGCATTCTTTGCGTATGGATTGAAGCTTGCGCTTAAAGAAAAATTAGCCACGACGCTGCTGATGCTGGCGGGTTTTGCCATGATGGGATTGATATTTACCACTGACCCGACGATTCGCTCCACACCAAAGACCTGGCACGGCATTTTGCATGACTCATTCTTTGCGGTACTTGGGATCACCCTCATGTTAGGAATGCTCCTGCTCGGACAAGTCTTTCAAAAAAATGAACACTGGAAGAATCTATCAATTTATACATGGGGCACGCTTGCACTTGTAATTCCCACCTTTTGGCTGAAAGGCGCGGCTTTTTATGTGTTTCTATCTGCGATCTTGATATGGAGTGAAGTCATCGCGTTTCGATTGGGATCAATTCAGTGAATTGACTTTTAACTGAGATTTCTGCATAATCGTACGCTAATTTCAGATAAGAGGGATTGTTTCAGCGAATAATTGGGGCAAATCACTTGTACTTTTCAAGACAAAATCTGCTCCCAACCGCTTTAATTCCGGTTCCTCACCGAAGCCACACAAAACTCCTACCGTTTGCGCTCCTGCTGTTTTTCCGGCGCGCATATCGACCGTTGTGTCACCAATCATGAGGCACTCCTGAGGACTGACGGCCATCTTTTGTGCAGCGAGGACGATAGGGTCTGGATAGGGCTTTGTACGAGCGGCCGTGAGACCTGTGATGATGAAATCGAAGTATTTACACAGATCGAATTGGTCCAGAAAACGCATCGTGCTTTTCTCATCTCGTGCAGTGACAATTGCCATTGGGTAGCGTCCCTGCATCAGCGCGAGCATCTCATCTACTCCGGGCACAAGCAGAAATTTCTTCAATGTATGTTTGCGGTGGCGATTCATCCAGTCAATGAGTGCCATCATTTCGTCGTCAATGCCGATGGTATCTGCAAAGCCCAAAAGCGCGTTGCCCGGTGATTCGATCCACATCACCAGCCGTCGGGCAGTATGATCGGGGTCAGGGAATAAAAAGCGCGGCAGGAGACCGGAAATCTGGTTTGCGTAAAGGTCATCTGTGTCACTTAAGGTGCCATCCACATCAAAACACAAGGCTTTTATGCGAGCAACGTCGAGTGTCATGGGCGCAATTTTACCGTAATTGATTGTGCTATACTTTACCCGTTGTAGTCTGATAACGGTTTCTCAGTGGCCATTGTCATACTTTGGATGTGTTTGTTAGCTTAAATTGGATACTATGTCTTTGTCGCAGGAACAAGATCGTACCAAAGCCTTACTTGAACTTCTCTATAATGTCAGCCGCGAAGTAGCCACCGCGCTTGACCTCCGCACTGTGCTCCAGCGCGTGTTGTATGAAGCTATGCAAAATGTGGGTGGTAAGCGTTGTAGCATTGTTGTGCTCGATGACGCGGGCAAAGCTGTGGATGCAACGATTGTTTATGGAAAGCAAGTCCATGAACATACAACCCAGCAACTGCGTGACACTATGGAGCGAGGACTGGCTGGATGGGTGATTCGTAATCGCAAAGGTGTACTAATCCTTGATACAAGCAAGGATGATCGCTGGTTGATGCGCCCTGATGATGCTCTGGATAAATCGGGCATCAAATCTGCCATCTGTGTTCCCTTATTAGCGCGTGAGCAACTAGTGGGAGTTCTAACGCTTGTCCACCCGGCCCCAAATGCCTTTTCAGAAGAACAATTTGATTTGATGCAAGCTATTGCGGATCAGGTGGGGATTGCGGTGTTGAACGCGCGCTTGTATACGGAGAGCCAACGTCAGGCGCGCGTGATGACCGCACTGGCAGAAGGCGCGGCTGCGATGAATGCCTCTCTGCGCATGGAAGATGTGTACCAGCGCATTTTGATCCAAACAATGCAGGCGCTGCAGGTCGAGACGGTTGCACTTGGCATGTTGGATGGCGAACATATTGTTTATCGAGCTGCAGCGGGACAAAATGCGGGAAATATTCTCGGTCGAAAGATCGCGGTTGGCGAGGGTATTGCAGGTGTAGCGGCACTCGAGGGACATGGTGTCGTGGTACCAGACGTCAGCCAGGATAAAAATTATGGGGA
>Ga0075423_10006567_pt1 | contig 10925 bp, 12 predicted proteins | sample SoiMethybrSBSTD2_FD_80114 | JGI IMG/M metagenome (GOLD analysis project Ga0075423, IMG submission 80114) | Bulk soil microbial communities from a Populus tree surrounding site in Tennessee, USA - Soil MetaG P. TD hybrid SBSTD2 | ecosystem: Environmental > Terrestrial > Soil > Tree plantation...
ACTCCAAAAAAGCCGAAAAAGCGGATAGGAAACATGGCGGCAGTGGCGAAGCGATTGGCAGACGAGACGCGCTGTTTGAATCCAGGGCCACGAACCACGACTGTACCAAACGAAAACATCTTCCAAAGTCGAATGCTGGAGCCGCATAAGGAACCGGTGGGAATGGATGCGAGTGCAATTATCATGAATAGGAAGATCAAATCGCGTCCAGTCATTGGTTCTTTGTGTAAAAGATAAGCGAGGAGAGAACCTGTCATCATCGCCACCGTGATGATCCGCGGAACAATCTTCATTTCCCGATTCAGCAAACAGGTCAAACGAAGCGCAGCACTCAGTAGTACACAAAGAAAAGCACAGAACAATAAGTAAAAGAAGAAGCGACACATGAAGCGAGACAAACCGCCATATATGATCCAGGTGAATGAATTGCCTTCCCACGCAGATAGGATCAAGATGAAAAGAGACGTGAGTATACCGACCAGTATTCCAGCGGCTGCTCCCTGCAAAAGAAAATAGCCAGGGAAGGACTCCTCCAACTCGAATCCGTTTCTACCCAGATAGCGAAGCACAGCGCCTCCTTGCGTTACCTATGAGGTCTCTTCTATTTCAGATGCAGCATCTCTTAACTCATCCACCAACTTGAGGGCCTGTTTTCGCAACGGCCGCATCAAGGGATTACTCGCAAGTGTGATTAGTTTTGCCAGAAGATCCACAGTGTGGTTGACCAATCGGTAAGTGCGTCGATGTTTGGGAGATGCATCGTGAATCCAAAATAGAATGATTCCCATGTGATAAACCCAAAGCAAATATGGAAGTTCGGCACGGAGATCCCTGGGCACATTCGCGGTCGATCCGTCAACGACCTGCGCAAACAGCTCGATGCTTTCTTTTCTCACTGGATCTGAGTCATCTGAAAACGGGTTGAGAGGACTGGTCGGATCCGCGGCAGTCTTGAAAAGAGCAGCAGCGAATTCGTGATACGGCTCGATTGTCTCAATCTTCAAACGCATCACGGTTAACAAGCGGCCTTTGAGAGTGCGTTCCTTTTCCAGTGCGGGAAGGGAAGCAGCGAGATGTTGTTCATGAGTGCGATGGTAGAAAGCCTGGATGAGGTGTTCCTTCGAGTGAAAGTAATAGTAAGCATTGCCGAGCGAGAGATTTGCTTTCTTCGCAATCGCTCGCATGGTTGTTTGCTCATAACCACGCTCGTGGAAGATCTCCAGAGCAGTCTCAAGGATCAGCGCTTTAGTTTGGTCTCCTTTCTGAGTTTTTGCTGATCTCTTTTTACGCGTCGCACTCATGAATGTCTTACCTCGTGTACTGGGAGCGCAGGCGTCCTCGCCTGCCCCGTTGCCCACTATGGCCTGAGTTGGTACCGGGGCAGGCGGGGACGCCTGTGCTCCCAGTACCATGGGGCCTTGTCTAAGATCCGATCACTCGAGATATCTGATATCTATTCTGCGAGATGGCTGACACAACCTTTTTGGTGGTTGGCAAGAGCTCTGGACTTGCCAGTCGATACGACCACTCGCGATAGCGAACCAGTGCCCAGAGCACCATCAGCCAGGCTTTCGGCCCGAAGTAAACGGCGCCATCGTAACGAACAACTGTTAGATCCTGTTTTGTCAGGTCGTGGTCCAGCATCGGAAACCGTTTACGCGCCTCTTCGGACGCGCATGGAACAAAAACCAGGTCAATCAGCTTGGGTTGTTCGGCTAACCACTCGTGTGCCCGCCGGCACAACCCGCAGTCGGGATCGTATAGCACGGTGAGCGACAGCATGATCACGCCTCCTGTTTGACAGCGGTAAATGTGTCAGGGCGAATTGGTGGATGGTTATCGTGATTTGGTTTGCGCCGGCGCATGCGACTGAAGATGAACAGGTTGAAGAAGTGCATGCCGCCGAGGACGATGAGCACCATTCCCACCTTTACCGAAAGTGCTTCGATCCCTTCCTGAGTGTCGTTGACGAGATAGCCGAGTTTGAGTGCCATGCTGACGTAGCCAAAGTTGATGAGGTAGAAGCCGACGACCAGCAGGTGGTTAACAGAATCCGCGAGAGCCTCGTTGCCATGGAACACATCCACGAGGAAGACGCGTCCGTTTTTGTGAAGGGTGCGGGCGACCCAAATGGTCAGGGCGACACTGATCGCCAGGTAAATCAGGTATGTGTAGGTAGTTGTCATGATCAGCCTCCTTTTAAGCTGAATTTGAACACGTTCAACTATACGCACTTTAGGCCTCGAAAGTTCGGCTGTCAAGACAAAATTTGAACGGGTTCAAAATGGCGAGGCGGAATCACGCGGCGAACTCAAGAATTTCGAAAAGAATTTGCAGTTTGGGAAGGGGGCGCGCTCGGGGTCTGGTTGTGTTTCGTTCGTGTATTTGTCGCTTGCCCCCTTCCCAACTTGTTCTCCAACTGAGAATCCTTTCAGGATTTGGCTGCACCGCCCCGTTTGCCAACTGCGAACGGCCTTTGAGAGTCAGCGAACACTTTTCGATCACCTCAACCTACAGACGACACGTTCTGATGCACATATGGGCCTACTTAGAGGTTGAAGTTGTTGTTTTCATATCTGCTTCGGATGGTACTGCTGTTGCAATTGGCTTAGGAAATCCAACTGCTTTCAAAAGGGGGCCAACGACATGTTTCCAATTGGCGATGATGATTCTGGGCGAAGGACGGTTCCGGTTGTCACCTACGGGCTAATTGTCTTGAACGTGCTCTTCTTCCTGGTCGAGCTAAACGGCGGTGAAGCGTTCATTCAACAATGGTCAGTAGTTCCTCGAAGGTTATTGGCAAATCCCGCCACTGATTTCCCGACCGTCTTTACTTCAATGTTCATGCACGGCGGTTGGCTACACTTACTCGGCAATATGCTCTATCTCTGGATCTTTGGAGACAACGTCGAGGACAGCTTTGGGCACGCAAAGTTTTTAGTCTTCTATTTGCTGTGCGGCGTCGCGGCGACTTTCGCACAGGTTTTGGTCAGTTCGAATTCCAGCATTCCAAATCTCGGCGCATCTGGCGCGATTGCCGGTGTGCTTGGCTCTTACATTGTGATGTTCCCTCAAGGACAGGTGAAGGTGATGATGGGCCGTGGAATTATTCCGATGCCCGCACTGGTAGTGATTGGCTTCTGGATCGTGCTTCAGTTTATTAGTGGCATCGGCTCGATCTCTCAAACAACTGAGACCGGCGGTGTCGCTTACCTTGCACACATCGGTGGATTTATTGCCGGATTGGTGCTGACGTTTCTGTTTAGAGCGACCAGGACTAGTCGGACAACCATCTAATAGGTTCTATATAGGACCTATGTTTAGACCGCGGCGAAATCGATAAAGCCTCTTTCAGGATCCGTTGACAGTAGCTTGACTTGAATCTTTTGTCCGACCTTCAAACCGTGTTCGCGTTTCACCACCATTCCGTCCACTGGAGGTTTGACAATTCGAGCAAAGGTCCCCTTTGGAGTAACGCCGGTCACGATGGCTTTGAATTCCCCTCCAATCCGATTTGCCATAAAGACCGCTGCCGCCACTTTTCTCATCTTCCGTTCAACTTTTCTAGCCGCACTCTCTCGATCATTGCAGTGGTTGGCGATCTGTTCCAACTCACTTACGGTATACGGCGAAGCCTTTCCTGAAGCAGAACTCTTTAGCAAACGTTGAATTATCAGATCCGCGTAACGACGATTGGGTGCTGTCGAGTGTGTGTAACGATGCACGGCGAGACCGAAGTGTCCATCACTGTCCTGACCAGGTATTCGCACGACGTAATCGCCGGGACCTAGCAGTTTGACTATAGCGAGTGAAAGATCTGGAAAGCGATCTGGATCAGCGGCTCTCCGTCGCTCAAGGAATTCCGAAAGGGCCAAAGCATCAGGAGTCGCCGGGAGATTGTCATTTAGTTCATTCGCGATCTCCTGAATGCGTGGCCAATTCTCTGGGGTTTTCACTACTCGCCGCAGTGACGCAACTCCTATTTTGTCGAGGAACTCGGCCATCGCTCCATTTGCCGCGACCATGAAGTTTTCTATCAAGTCTCTCGCACTGTTGCGCTCGTCAGTAGCCAGATCAAGGATTTGATAGTTCTCATCTACCACGGGAGAGGCTTGGTCAGTTTGAAGGCGGAGAGCACCTCGTTTCTTCCGCGCCTCGCCCAGATATTGTGCTGCTTCAAATTGGAGGTGGAGTTGCTCCTCGAGATTTTGAACTCGCGACACTTCGTCTGGGGCCGGACCGTTGTTCTCGAACCAGGAGCCGATTCTTTCGTAAGCTAACTTGGCCTGGTTCCGCACGAGCGCGCGGTATACGTCAAGGGTTGTCACATCACCACTGGGCGAAACCAGCATCTCAATGACTATGGCAAGTCTGTCCTCACTTTCGACTAATGAAGACTTATCTGTGGAGAGCTCTTCGGGCAACATCGGAAATGTTCTGACGCCCGTATAAACCGACGTTGTGTTTTCGGAGGCATACTCGTCGATTGCCGATCCTTTTGGTGTAAAAGCGTCAACATCAGCGATGCCAATCAAGACTTTGAAGTCGTCACCTTGTTTGGAGACAAACTCAATCTGATCCAGATCCCGCGAGCTGGCATTGTCGATCGACGACCAGAGGAGCTGACGAAGATCTCGAGCCGTAGAATTCGCGATAGTCGTGGTTTCATCTATCTTCTGAGCTTCCTGATGAACGTTATCGGGGATGTCTGGGTGGAAGCCCTCTTGAATCATCGTCTGACGCGCAATGCGCGGGAGGTCAATATGTTGCTGATTAGACTTAGCCATTCCGTTTTTCATGGAGGTGTGTGCTACAGTGCATCCGGTCTTAAACTCGTAACTATTCTAAAGGAGCAAATTACTTGGCAGCAGAAGATCTGATTCCAGCAGAGGGTGTAATCATCGACAAACAACCAAACGCCTTTTTCAAAGTCCGACTGAATAACAGCGAGCACGTAGTGCTGGCAGCCATTTCCGGCAAGATGCGCAAAAACAGAATCCGAATTCTTGTGGGGGATCGGGTTAGTGTGGAAATGTCACCCTATGACCTGACAAGGGGACGAATTACGTATCGGTTCAAATAATTGACGATTCGGGTCTTTGGCTTTAGGTCTTAGGTCTTAACATCTTCTGACATTGGCTAGTTCGAAGAAACGAACATCAAAGGCCCCAAAATCCAAAGACCAAAGACCAAATCAGCAATCGGCAATCACCTTAGCTCCACCGACTTCAAAAACTCCGTCACAGAACCATCCCATTTGGCAATCGTCTTTGCCGGGCCCACGACCTTCAGGTAATACGTGCCCTTAGGGGTCTCAATCACCGCAGCGCGTAACCGGTAATTTGGATTGTTATGAAATGTGCCGCTTCCCGGCGCCATTTCAGCTACATACGTTCCGCTTACATCTACCGTGGTTAGTTTCAAGCCGTTCACAGTAAAGGTCTCTTCTTTCGCTTTGTCTTTGGAAACGCTGCCATCTGTCTGCTGCATCTGGTTCACCCAGCGCTCGATATTGGCCGCGGTGCCACCGCCCTGGTTCAGGCCGAAGAAGTAAAGAACGGCCGAAGCATCTTCTGCATCGTCCGCGACCTTGGGCAACTTGTATTGGGCGACACGCATTGAAGAGCTTGGCTTTTCTTCAACCCAACCGGCGGGAGCGGAAAACTTCAAAGTGGCGGAGGGATTTGGCGAGTTTTGTTGCGCCCGTGCAGCGTGACAACCAGTGCAAACAATAAAGAGCGCGATCAGTAGTCGGTTCAACATGGCGCTCATTTAAACCGAAGCCATGGCTTCGAGCAACCTTTGGAGTGCGGTGGCCTGCCACCGCTTTGTTACAGCGAACCTCGTGATTTCGATCTTTGAAATCCTTTCGCCAGTGTTCACCATAACAAAGCGACGGCAGGCCGTCGCACTCCAAAGAGATGACGCTGTGCTTATCAGCGTGGTAGTATGCCTTTGTCATGCATGCGGATGTCGTTCTTATTCGACTTATATTTACGGGCATCTTAGTAGCAGCGGGATACATACTCCGACCAGTCGCGGGCGACTCATGGATCTCCGCCGGAGTGGGCGCGCTCGTAGCTATTTGTATCATCCTCTTTGAGCTACGAATCCGCCGCGCCACATTGAAGACCCTGATCGGAGCTGCCGTCGGATCCATCCTGGGGATTATCGGGGCTTACCTCATCGGGTCCCTCATCAGCAGACAGGAATCAATGGCGGTCGCACCCGAAGTGAAGACGTTTCTGACTCTTGCTCTCACGTTCTTCATGGCGTACGTGGGGTTGATGGTAGGCGCCGCGAAGGGCGATTACCTGGAGCTATCGGCTCTCGGTGGAATCTTCAGTGACAAGATAACGCGGAGAGACCTGAAGATTCTGGATACCTCCGTGATCATTGACGGACGGATCGCTGATGTGGCCGAAACTGGATTCCTGACGGGATCTCTGATTATTCCGCAGTTCATCCTTCGCGAGCTGCAGCAGGTTGCAGATTCCCCTGATTCATCAAAACGGCAGCGGGGCCGGCGCGGTCTCGACATGTTGAACCGTCTTCAGAACAACAGCTCACTTGATATACAAATTGTTGAGACTGACTTTCCTTCCGTGCGCGAAGTCGATCTGAAGCTGATTGAACTTGGCAAGCACCTCGATGCAGTGATCGTTACCAACGACTTTAATCTCAACAAGGTTTCTCAGTTGCGCGGCGTCAGTGTGCTGAATATCAACGAACTGGCAAACGCACTCAAGCCGGTGGTCCTTCCGGGTGAAGCAATGCGTGTGTTCATCCTGAAAGAAGGCAAAGAGTACAACCAAGGTGTGGCATATCTGGACGATGGCACAATGGTCGTAGTTGACAATGCTCGCCGGTTAATTGGGAAGAACGCAGATATCGCCGTCACGAGTGTGTTGCAGACGACAGCAGGCAAAATGATTTTCGGACGTCTTTGGGAAGAAGCTGAGAATAGCGGCAGTCATAACGAAATTCATCGCACAAACGGCACCTCGCGTCGTCAAACGCGTGAAATGCGGAGCGCCCCTGGTCCGGTAAGGATTACCGATAGCGAGCCGATCACTGAGACGTGAAGCTGGCGAACTTGCGTACTGGGAGCGCAGGCGTCTTGGCCTGCTCACTTCCGATCAAGGTATCTGTGGGTAACGGGCAGGCGAGGACGCCTGCGCTCCCAGCTTCTTATTTCTCTTCATGAACACCGCCATTATTGCCGCCGCCGGAAGAGGCAACCGGATGGCGAGCGATCGGCCAAAACAGTTTCTGCTGTTGGCAGGAACACCAATCATCATTCACACTCTGAAGAAGTTTGAAGAGTGCGAGACCATCCAAGAGGTTATTGTGGTTTTACCCGCAGAAGAGTCTGCGGGTTTCCTGTCAATGGCCGGAAAATTTGGTTTACGAAAGTTGACGAAAGTAATTGCCGGTGGTCTGACACGAGCTGATTCTGTGAAGCGTGGATTGATGGCGATTCGTGTTGCAACCGCAGATATCGTGGCAGTCCACGATGGTGTTCGGCCTTTCGTTAGCGTCGAAGAAATCGATCAAACTGTTGTGGCAGCGCGTGAGAGTGGCGCTGCGGTTCTGACCGCCCAGGTGGTCGACACGATAAAAGAGATAGACGCCCATTCAGTTGTACGAACACTTGACCGCAACAAACTTCGTCGCGCACTTACACCGCAATGCTTTCGTTACGACATACTAAAGAAGGCATTTGAAAATATCGACGTGAACGATCCATCGATAACTGATGAGAGTTTCCTTGTCGAAAAACTCGGCGTGCGAGTCGCGATTGTGGAAGGTAGCGCGGTTAACATAAAGATCACAACGAAACAGGATTTGTTAATGGCGGAGGCCTATCTCAATCATTGAGCTTAGTACTTTGTGCTTTGTTCTTTGTTTTTCGTTTAGAACTCATTGAGCGCTACCTAGTGCGCAAAGTACAAAGCACAAAGCACAAAGCACATTGAAGTTATGTTCCGCATCGGCACCGGCACCGACACACATCGTCTCGTTGAAGGGCGGCCGCTTGTTTTGGGTGGAGTGCAGATCGCTTCGGATCGGGGTGGAGACGGTCATTCAGATGCAGACGCACTCGTTCACGCGATCGCTGATGCGATTCTGGGTGCGCTCTGTGAGGGCGACATTGGTGTCCATTTTCCCAACAATGACCCGCAATGGAGTGGGGCAAACAGTTTGGAGTTGTTGTCGCGAGTTATGTGGCTCGCGCGCGAACGTAGCCTTCATGTAATTAACGTTGACTCGACAATACTTCTGGAGTCTCCAAAGTTAAGACCTTACGTAGATTCTATGCGGTTCAACATTGCAGACATTCTGGGAGTCGAACCAGCTTGCGTGAGTATTAAGGCAAAGACTGGTGAAGGAGTTGATGCAGTGGGTCAAGGGCTCGCAGTTAGTGCTCAGGCCGCTGTGCTGATGGAGAGCAACTAAGGAAGCCGCTTGAGACCTCAAGACGTTATTAGAAAAAAAAGAGACGGTAAAAACCTTTCTCGTAATGAGATTCAATTCTTTGTTGATGGCGTTACGAGAGGAACGATTGCCGATTATCAGATCAGCGCACTCCTCATGGCCATTTACCTGAATGGCATGGATGAGGACGAGCAACAAGCGTTGACTGAGGCAATGTTGAATTCTGGAAAGATCCTCGACTTCGCAGACATTCCCAAACCCAAAGCCGATAAGCACTCGACCGGCGGTGTTGGCGACAAAACTTCACTGATCATCGCCCCCATGGTTGCGGCCTGCGGCGTATGTGTGCCCATGATTTCGGGGCGAGGCCTTGGTCACACTGGAGGAACACTCGATAAGCTTGAATCAATTCCGGGTTATCGAGTCAACCTCGACCCGTCAGAGTTTCGCAAGACACTTGAAGACGTTGGTTATGCGATGGCGGGACAGACTGCGGAGATCGCGCCGGCCGACAAGAAGATGTATGCGCTGCGTGATGCTACTTCGACAGTAGAAGCCATTCCTTTGATCGTTGCTTCAATCATTTCGAAAAAGGGCGCTGCTGGTTTGGGGGCGATGGTCATCGACGTCAAGGTCGGCAATGGAGCTTTCATGCGCGATGAATCTCGGGCGAAGGCTTTGGCCCATGCTCTGGTCAGCACAGGAAATTCCTGTGGCATAAAGACGCGGGCGTTATTGACAGATATGAATCAGCCACTCGGCAAAGCAGTCGGAAACTCTTTGGAGGTCCTGGAGTGTATCAACCTCTTGCGTGGCCAGATCGAACCTGGAGCAAAGCCCGTGTTGGATTTGTCCATGGAACTCTCGGCGCACATGTTGGTACTGGCTGAGACCGAGCAAACACTCGGCGCCGCACACGCTCGATTGCAAGGAGTGCTCGATTCTGGCGCGGCTTTGGACTGCCTTCGCAGGAATGTTGTCGCGCAGGGTGGAGACCCACGAGTGTGCGATGCGCCTGGAGAATTCCTTCCTTTGGTAAAAGATTCCGTTAAGGTAGAATCCCCGCGCTCTGGATACATCAAGGCCGTTGACACCGCAGAAATTGGACACACCATCGCGGCTATCGGTGGCGGTAGAGTACGCATCGAAGACGTGATTGATCCTACGGTTGGATTCATCGCTGAAAGAAAGATTGGAGAGAAGGTTGAAGCGGGCGACGTTATCGGTGTTGTGTACTGTGCGGACTGCTCGAATGCGGAGGAAGCGGTGCAGCGCATTGGGGCGGCGTACCAGATTGGAGACGAACCGCCCGTACCTGAGGAGTTAGTAAAGGAAGTAATAAACGAATGAAATACAAAGTGCTGGCATTGATTTCGATCTTGTGCTTGTCAGCTCTGGCTCTGACGAGTTGTAACCGTGGCTACGCCGCTGACGATCGGTCGAAGATACATGTAGGAATTGTTTTCGATATTGGAGGAAAGGACGATCGTTCATTCAATGCCGCGGCATGGCAAGGTGTACAACGTGCAGCCAAGGATCTGCCAATCGTGTTACGCGACATTGAGCCTGGTACTCCAAACGCCATTGAGCCTGCGATGCGAGCGTTCGCGGAGCGTAACTTCGACCTGATCATAGGTGTCGGCTTTGCGCAGGCGCCGATCATGGAGCAGGTCGCAAAGGACTACCCAAACATTCACTTCGCAATTATTGACGGCGTGAGTGAACTACCAAACGTGGCGTCGTTAGTTTTCAAAGAACATGAAGGTTCTTATCTAGTTGGGATACTAGCTGCGAAAGCATCGCACACTGGAACTATTGGCTTCCTCGGGGGAATGGACATTGGACTGATTCATCGTTTCGAAAAAGGGTATGAAGAAGGAGCGAAATCAGTTAATCCGAACATCCGTGTGATTCAGAACTACGTCGGCGTGACCGACGGCGCCTGGAACAATCCTGGCAAAGGCAAGGAACTCTCACTCGCTCAGATTGGGAAAGGTGCTGACGTGATCTTTACAGCAGCCGGCAATTCAGGTCTCGGTGCGTTTGACGCAGTTGAGCAAGCTGGGACGCAGAATGGGCGCGCTACGCATTTTGTGATTGGAGTCGATTCGAACCAGAACATGGTGAAGCCCGGATTTGTGCTCACCAGTATGGTGAAGCGAGTTGACAATGCTGTCTACAACATCGTTCAGGAAGTTTACAACCATCGCTTCTCACCAGGCTTACACGTTTTTGGGTTAGAGAAGGACGGTGTTGGCTACGCGATGGATGAATACAACAAAGACCTCGTCTCTCCGGACGCAATTCAACTAGCCGAAGAAGCTAAGAAGAAGATTATTGCGGGGGAGATTAAGGTGACGGATGCTATGAGTCAGTAGTCAGTGGTTAGTTGTCAGTAGTCAGTTGTCAGTCTCACGTATTTTGTGCAGTCCTGAATTGTAATCTCACAAGGGTCCTTCTGGACCTCACCAAAGGGAGGATGAAAT
>Ga0075423_10006571_pt1 | contig 10924 bp, 8 predicted proteins | sample SoiMethybrSBSTD2_FD_80114 | JGI IMG/M metagenome (GOLD analysis project Ga0075423, IMG submission 80114) | Bulk soil microbial communities from a Populus tree surrounding site in Tennessee, USA - Soil MetaG P. TD hybrid SBSTD2 | ecosystem: Environmental > Terrestrial > Soil > Tree plantation...
GATGGCGATGACGCCGGAAAGCCGGAGGGCGTCCGATACGGCCTTCGTGTCCGACGCGATGTAGAGCGTCCCCAGCCGGTCGTTCCCTCCCTGCGCCACGGGCGTAAACGCCACGAGACGGCCACCCTCGAACCGGTAGCCGTCCGGCTCCGGCGCGGCAGGGACAAGATCGGCGGCGGCGGCTGCCGGATAGGTCGCGAGCACCCGCCCGTCCCGGCCATACAGCGCCCCGGCAACCATATGCGGGTCGTACTGCAGGGCACCGAGGAGTTCTGCCGCGTCCCTCTCGTTCGCAAACGCCAGGGCGGCGGTGCTGTTGGCGGCGAGAATACGGGACCGCGTGGCCAGATGAATCATTGTCGCCTGGCGGAACGTCACGACCTCATAGGTTACGAACGCGGCCGAAGTCAACAACAAGACCAATCCGCTGATCAGGAGCAGGATCGCCGTCAGCTTTTGCTTGATCGGCCAGTCGCGCAGCGCCATTTCAACGCCCCGGCGGGGTGATCACCTCGGCGACCCGCAGCAGCTTGGAGCTGATCGTCAGGTGGGCCGCTTCCGCAGACACCGGGTTGATCTGGAGCCGGATGCGACCCCGGTCGGTCACGAAGCGGATCATGCCGCCCCGTTCGGCGAATCGCTCGGCGTCGCTGACCGTGAGGATCGGCCGGTTCTTGAGACGCGCGAGGATCTCCTCCGGGTCTCCCGCGGACCGATTGATGAACAGGATGTCGCAGCCCTTGATGTCCCCCACCCGCTGATAGCGACGGATGGCGAAGGGCCGCGACCCCCGCCGCTCGCCGCGCACCGTGGCATCGAGGAAGTCGCCGAACGGATCCTCGCCCAGGATCCCGATCACCAACGGCGCCTGCGAGTCCGGAACGGCCTCGGGCGGCCAATCGACGAATTGCGCGAAGTTGAACAGGAAAACGGCCTTTACCTGCGCCTCGGAGGCCTTCGCCGTTTGCGCCCCCAGCCGGGCGGCGCACACCAGCAATAGAGCGGCCGTGATCTTCAAAAGCGCCATGCGACCGCTCCGTATGCCCCACGTTGGATGTCCCGACGGGTGGGACTGGCCGCGGCGCCAAACTCCCGGTGCTGATCGTGCAGCAGATTCTGCCCGACGAGCGACAGATCGAGGTGCGCCGTCGGCTGCCAGATGATCGTCGCGTTCAGCTCGGCATACGCCGGGACCAGCTGATGGTTGATGTCATCGATCGCCCGGAACCCGGCGGCGAAGCCCAGGTGTCCCGGCAGATCCACCCACGATTGCAGCAGGAATTGGCGATCGGGGGCCTGGGACTCCGTGGCGCCCCGGGACTTGTCGGTGCTGCCGGGATTCGGCCAGACATGGACGCGCAGCTCGGTGTACCCGGCGTGCACCCGCCACCGGCTGGTCAGCCAGTATTCGGCCGTCACTTCCCCGCCGTAGGACTCGCCGTCCTGCCCGTTGCCGATGACGAGGGGAACCGGATTGGGCGGGTTGACCTGCTCCAGGCTGCGGAGCCCATGGTAGCGACTGTAAAAGGTCGCCACAGAAAGGGCAAGCGACCCCTGCCGATAGCGGTATCCCAGCTCGTAGGCCAGCTCTTCTTCTGAATGGAAATTCGGGCCGCCGGAGAATAGAAAGGGCGGCTTGGCGGGAGCAAACAACTCCCGGTCGATGCGCGACGGCGTGCGCAGCGCGCGCGACACGGCTGCCCACAGCAGCCCGGAAGAGGCCAGCCTCCAGCTCACGCGCCCGCTGGGCTGGATCTCGAACCCGGTGTAGTCGTTGTGCTCGATCTTGGTGCCGAGGGTCACGTGTAACCGGTTGGGAACGAGCGCGATCTCGTCCTGCACGAACCCCGTGAACCACTCCCGTGCGACCTGCGTCGGCAGAAATGCGATCGTGGAGTCCGCGCCGACCAGGGTGCGATCATTGATGTTCCGGTACCCGAGCCCCCACACCAGGTCATGGCGCGCGCCCAATCGCGTGCTGTGTTGCAGTTCGGCGTCGTATGTGTCGAGATCCTCCCCAAACAGGCGCGGGATGTCGCGGTGGGTCCTGTCGTAGTACAGCTGAGCCGTGAGACTCGATCGCTCGGACAGCGTACGTGACCACTTGGCGATCACATTGCGACCGGTGACGGCGATATCGCCGCCCGAGTCCTGAGCGATGCGGCCATCGTACAGATCGCCCTGCAAGGTGGCGTGGCTCGCGCTCGACGCCTCCCAATCCATGCGGAACCCACCCTGCTCCAGGTGCCAGTCGTCGGCGGCGTCCTGGCCGCTGGGGAACGCCGTCGCATCACGATCGAATCCCCTCCCGTAGACTCGCGCGCGGAGGCTGGAGCCCAGGGCCGCTCCGTAGCGCACGGTGCCGAAGCCGTGCTGCTCGGTGCCACCGCCACCCGAGAGCAGTAACCCTTGCGTGTCCTTGGCGTCCTTCGTGATGACGTTGATCACGCCGTTGACCGCGTTGGCTCCCCACAGGGTGGCCCCGGGGCCGCTGATCACTTCGATCCTGTCGATGTCCGCGAGCGGCAGCTCCTGCACATCCCAGAACACCCCGGAGAAGAGCGGGGTGTAGACCGTGCGTCCATCGATGAGCACCAGGAGCTTGTTGGCGGCCGTGCCATTGAACCCGCGCGCGCTGATGGCCCATTGCCGCGAATCGAGCTGTGCGACCTGCAGGTTGGAGGCGAGGCGGAGGGCCTCGGCGAGGCTCGCCGCGCCGGAGCGCCGAATGTCCTGCTGCGTGATCACTTGGATCGCCGAGGCGGTCTGCGACAGTCGCTCGGGACGCTTCGAGACGGAGGTGACCTGCAGGTCCATCAACTGCTCGATACTCAGCTGCTTCAAGGCCTCGGCGGACACGGCGGAATCCGGTTGCTGGGCCAACCCGGGCGGAACGAAACCGATGAGACCCAACGTGAAGACCCACATTGTCGCCGCGGCAACGGTCCTCATGTCAGCCATCGGTCGGTCCCCCCTGGGTGATCGCGGTCGCAGCCGGTGCGCATTATTCCCCCTGCTGGTACCGGGCCGTGGTGACCCATGTCACTCACCCGGTAGCGGACCCCAACATGGGGCTTCGGTGGGGGTGTCCTAGGGTGTTTTTGCGGCACCAAGGGGTGGTTTCGCGACACGGGGCGTCCCGTCATGGCGGTGCGGGCTCGCCCAACAGCTCGCGAATGGCCTTGAGCAGCACGCGCGGTTCGAACGGCTTGAGCAGGGTGCGCGACGCGCCGAACGCCGCCGCGGCGCTCAGCACCTCGATCTGTCCGGTCTGGCCCCCTCCGGACATGGCGACGATCTTCGCTTGCGGACGCTCGGCACGGAGGGCGCGGATGACCTCCAGCCCGTCCCGCCCGGGCATAAAGATGTCGACCAGGACGAGCTCGGCGGCCTGCTCGCGCTGCAGCCGCAACCCGGCGTCCCCGTCGGCTGCTTCCCTCACCTCGTGGCCGGCCGCCTCCAGGGCGACGCGGAGCGCGCCCCGCAGCAGCGCATCGTCATCGATCACCAGGATTCGCGCCACGCGACCGCTACGCGGCCGGCCGTGAATCCAGTACCTGCCGCACCCTGCGCGCCAGCGTCTCTGGAGTGAAGGGTTTTTGGAGGTACGCGATGCCCGAATCGAGGATTCCGTGGTGGACGATGGCATGGTCCGCATAGCCCGACGCATACAGCACTTTCATGTCGGGTCGCAGCTGCGACAGCTGCTCGGCCAGCTCTCGCCCGCTGAGCCCCGGCATCACGACATCCGTCAGCAGCAGGTGGATGGGACCGTGATGCTTGGCCGCGAGGTGCAGCGCCGTGTCGCCGTTCGGCGCCTCCAGGACCACATAGCCGAAGCGCTCGAGTACCTGCCGGGTCACCATCCGAACGGACGCCGCGTCTTCGACGACGAGCACGGTCTCCGTGCCGCGGGCTGGCTCCGCGCTCGCCGTCGGCGCAGCGGCGGCCTCGACGGACTCGTCCACCCGGGGGAGGTAGACCTTGAAGCTCGTCCCGTGACCGGGCTCGGAATACACCCAGATGAATCCGCCCGACTGCTTCACGATCCCGTACACCGTGGCCAGCCCCAACCCGGTGCCTTTGCCCGGCTCTTTCGTAGTGAAGAACGGCTCGAAAATGCGGGCCTTGGTTTGCTCGTCCATGCCGCTGCCCGTGTCGGACAGGGCGAGCATGACGTAGCGGCCCGGTTGGGCGGGCTCATGGCCGCGCGCGTAGGCTTCGTCCATGTCCACGTTGGCCGCTTCGATGGTCAGCCGGCCCCCCGTCGGCATCGCATCCCGGGCGTTGACCGCGAGGTTCATGATGATCTGCTCGATCTGGCCGGGGTCGGCTTTCACCACTCCCAGATCGGGCGCGAGAAACGTGGTCAGCCGAATGTCCTCTCCGATCAGGCGCGTGAGGAGCTTCTCGGCGCCGGCCACGGTCGCCTTCAGATCCAGGGCCTTGGGTTGGAGCACTTGCTGGCGGCTGAACGCCAGCAGCTGTCGCGTGAGCGCGGCGGCGCCTTCGGCGGCCTTGCGGATCTGGTCGACATCGTCGCGCTTGGGATCGTCCGAGCCGAGATCTTCGAGCAACAGCGCGCTGTAGCTGGTGATCACGGTCAGGAGGTTGTTGAAATCGTGGGCGACTCCGCCGGCCAGACGGCCGACTGCCTCCATCTTCTGGGCCTGGCGCAGCCGCTCCTCTGATCGCCGCAGCGCCTCCTCCGCCCGCTTGCGCTCGATGCCCACGGCCAAGGCGCTCGCGACCGAGGCCAACGCCTTGGGCACGAACTCGGACAGCGCATGACGGGCGAACATCGCCATGAAGCCCAGAACCCGCTCTTGCACGACCAAGGGGTAGCCGGCGAACGCCGCCATCCCCTCGCGCTGCGCCCACTCCTGGTGGTGGATCTGCGGATCGCCCACCACCTGGTTGGTCAGGTGCGGGCGACCCCCCTGGGCGATCAGGCCGATCTTGCTGTTCGGCCCGTCGACTTGCGTATACATGCCGGCGCTGGCCTGCAGCTCGAGGATGCCGGTGGCTTCGTGGAGGATCCAGATGCGGGCCAGCGCCACGTCGAGGTGGCGCACCAGCGCCTCGGCGCAGAGCTGCAACGTCTCGCGCAGGCCCCCTCCCTGCGTCACCGCGCTCCCCACCTCGGAGGTCAGCTCCGCGAGGCGGGCCCGCTCGAGCAAGGCCGTCTGCGCCCGACGGCGCTCGCGGCGCACCTCGGTGTCCCGGAGCTCCCGCTGGATGGCCGGGATCAGCCGCCGGAGATTCCCTTTGGTGAGGAAATCCTGCGCGCCTGCCTTCATCGCCTCGACCGCGACGTCTTCGCCGATCGTGCCCGAGACGAAAATGAAGGGCGTGTCGGGATCGCGCGCTCGCAGCAGGGCGAGCGCCGCCGGCCCGCTGAACGCCGGCATGCTGTAGTCGCCGATCACGAGATCCCACGCATGCCGATCGAGCGCGGACGTCATGGCGGCCGGGTGATCGACCCGCTCGAATGTCGGTTGGTAGCCCGCGCGCTGCAGCTCTCGCAGCAGCAGCTGGGCGTCATCCTCGGAGTCTTCCGCGATCAGGACCCGCAACGGCACGCGCATCGGCAGGCTAGACACATGCGCCCCCGGGCGCTTCCCGTCCAATACTTCCTTGTTAGGGGAGGCAGCGCTCCGAGCGATAGCTCTGGCCCCGGCGGACGCGGCCCCTTGACGTCCGCCCGAGGGTCTCTTATATAACCTCTCGGTTATGCAAGCAAGGCACCGCCTCGACACCATCTTCGCGGCCCTCGCCGATCCCACCCGGCGGGCGATCCTCGCCCGCCTGGCGTCGGGTGAGGCATCGGTGACGGAGCTGGCCGAACCGTTTGCGATGAGCCAGCCGGCGATTTCCAAGCATCTCAAGGTGCTGGAGCGCGCGGGCCTGGTGTCACGCGGCCGCGACGCACAGCGGCGGCCCCGCCGGCTCGAGCCCAAGCGGCTGGGCGAAGCCACCCACTGGCTGGAGCGCTACCGCCGGCTGTGGGAGGGGAATTACCAGCGGCTCGACGCGCTGCTCGAGGAGCTCAAGACCAAACCGCCAACACCGGGAGATGACCGATGAAAAGCGCCGGAACCTTGAAACTCGCGACGCCCGGGGAGCGTGAGCTCGTGATGACCCGCGTCTTCGACGCGCCACGCCAGCTGGTATTCGACGCCCATACCAAGCCGGAGCTGGTGAGGCGTTGGCTGTTGGGACCACCCGGCTGGTCGATGCCGGTGTGCGAGATCGACCTGCGCGTGGGCGGCCAGTACCGCTACGTGTGGCAGCACGATCGTGACGGGACCAAGATGGGGATGGGTGGCGTCTACCGGGAGATCGTGGCACCCGAGCGGATCGTCAACACCGAGCAGTTCGATGAGGCGTGGTATCCGGGCGAGGCGTTGGGTACGCTCGTCCTCGTCGAGCAGGGCGGAACGACCACCCTCACCTACACGATGCGTTACCAGTCGCGCGCTGCGCGGGACGCGGTGATCAAGTCCAACATGGAGAGTGGCGTGGCGGCGAGCTACGACCGGTTGGCGGAGTTGCTTGCCTCCAATCCTGAGGAGACTCAAATGCAGAAGATCATCCCGTTCCTATGGTTCGACGGCACAGCCGAAGAGGCGATGAATTTCTACGTCTCGATCTTCAAGAATTCCAAAGTGCTGAGCGTCACGCGTTATGGTGCGGCCGGGCCGGGACCAAAAGGAACGGTCATGTCAGCGACGTTTCAGCTCGAGGGACAACAGTTTTACGCGCTGAACGGCGGCCCCCAGTTCAAGTTCACACCGGCGATCTCGCTGTTCGTGAATTGTGAGACGCAGCCGGAAGTCGATGAGCTCTGGAAGAAGCTGTCGGCGGGCGGTAGAGAGGATCAGTGCGGTTGGCTGCAGGACAAGTATGGCTTGTCATGGCAAATCATTCCCACCGCTCTCGGGAGGATGTTGGGAGACAAGAATCCCGAGAAGGCAAACCGGGTGATGCAGGCCATGCTGCAAATGAAAAAGATCGATATCCAGGGCCTGCAGCGGGCGTACGACCGGGCGTGAGCCGCGGCGGGTCAGCTGAGGAAACGGGCGAGGAGATGACGGAACAGCTGCGGATGGTGTTGGATTAAGCGGGCCGTTTCCAGCCCGGAATGTCTGCGCGCGTCGTACAGGCACGCGGTCGTCACGGGAAAGCGCCGCGACAGCTTCTCGTAGGCGGCCTCGTACTCGAGGACCTCATCGAAGTCGCGCTCGCGGGCGAGGCTGCCGCCCGAAACGTCGCCCACCACGCGGACAGTGCCGGCGCCGCCCCGTGTCGCCGCTGCGAACGTGGTCTCCCAAAACTTGAGCTGCCTCGCCGCCGTCTCGGCGTATTGCGAGACCAGCAGCCGCTTCGCCTCCAGGTCGCGTCGCAGCGCGGGCCGTCGGCGCGCCAGCCGGGCGAGCACCTGCTCGCTCACGCGACGCTCTGCGGCGAGGATACAGACGCTGCCGGCTTCCAGGCCATCGCCCACGAGGCTCGCCGCCTGGCGCGCGCGGCCCGGATTGCTCTCGTAGAACGCGCAGACGTGGCTCGCCCGCGTCTCCCCCACATCGCCCTCCAGGAGCGCCATCAGATCGGCCCGTCGGAAGCGCCGCTCGCGGCGGCCGCCGATCCGTCTGCAGGGGAGACGCCCGCTGTTGCTCCAGCGGCGCAGCGATGCCTCGCTGACCCGCAGCAGCGCGGCCGCCTGAGCGATGTCGAGCAGTTCGGAATCGGACGCCATGAAGATCCCGGACACGTTCCATTGTTAAGCAATGTCCATTATAGTATAGCAAAGTCCAGAACAGGGGCAATGGAGCTACGGCACTTTCGTTACTTCGTGGCGGTGGCTGAGGAGCGCAGTTTTGCGCACGCCGCACGCCGTCTGCGCGTCGCGCAACCCGCCCTGTCGAAGCAAATCCGCGACCTCGAGACGGAACTGGGGGTGTGTTTGTTCGAGCGCCTCCCGCGCGGCGTCCGGCTGACGTCTGCGGGCGAGGCGTTCCTCGCCGAGGCGCGCAGCACGCTGGACGCGGCGGGACGCGCCATGACCAGCGCCCGCAGCGCCGGGAAGACCGGCGCCTCCGACCTCGAGTTCGCCCACGGCGAGCTCTCGGTGTACACCGCGAACATCGAGGACCTGCTCGCGGCGTTTCGCGACGCCCACCCGGAGGCGCAGGTGCACGTATCGAGCAAGAGCGATGCGGACACCTACCACGCCCTGCGGGAGGGACAGGTCGACGTCGCTTCGGTATTCATCGCGCAATGGCCCGTCGTCGGGTTCGACGCGCTGCGCATCGTGGACTGTACGACCAAGGGCGTGCTCCTGCCGGCGAGCCATCCGCTCGCCGCCCAAACTGCCATCACCTTGGCCGACCTGCGAAACCTCACGTGGCTACACTCCTCGCCCCAGCGCTGGCCCGGCTTCTTCCGGACGTTCGACGAAGCGCTCCGAGAGCGCGGGTTGGTCCCGTCGCGGCGGCGTGAGCGCCCCCAAGAAACACCGTCGGCGAACGTCCAGATCGCCGCCGGAGAAGCCTGGGCGCTGGCGAGTGAAGCGGTAGCGGCCCGCTACCGGGCCGCGCCGACCGCCATCGTCTATCGCCCCATCATCGAGCCTCCGATCCCGTGCTGGATCGCGCTGGTCTGGCGCGCGAAGGCACCGCAGCTCGTGCACGACCTCGTCGAGGTGGCGCGCAAGGGCCTGAAGCACGCTTGCGACCGGGGATAGCTCCCTCGCACGCTCTTAGTTCTACGTTAGTTTACGCCCGATGGCCGCTCCAACCACCCGACTCCGTCTCCCGGCCCGCCCGCCGAATCGCCTCGGCCTCGTCGTGCTGGCCCTCCTGTTCGTCCTGATCCTCGTGCTGCCCGCGCTGGTCCGGCTCGCCGCGGAATGGCCCTGGTTCGGAGCCCTGGGCTACCAGCGCGTATTCGCGACCCGACTCGTGACGCAAGTGCTGCTCGGCGGCGTGGTCGGCGGTGTCGCGTTCGCGTTCCTCTACGCCAACCTGCACGTCGCCCAGCGCGGCGTCGTGCCGAACCCGCTGGTGCTCGCCTTCAGCAGCACCGCACCCCCCGTGGATGTGACGCGGCTGCTGCGCCGGTTGGCCCTGCCGGCGGCGCTCGGTCTCGCGCTGCTGTTCGGCGTGGGGGCCACAGCGAGCTGGCTGAGCGTGCTGCAGTTCTTGCACCGGACGCCGTTCGGCATCAGCGATCCGGTCTTCGGCCGCGACCTGGGATACTACGTGTTCACGGTGCCGGTCGCCGCGGGGGCCCTGGGACTCGTCACGGCCCTCACGACGTTCGCGCTGCTCGCCGCCGTCGGGCTGTACGTGCTGCGCCGTGACGTCGTCGTGTTCGAGCGCCGCGTGACGGTGGAGCCCTCGGCCCGGTTGCACCTCGGCCTGCTGATCGCCGTGTTGTTCCTGCTGACGGCGCTACGCGTCTACTTCGTCCGACTCCCGGGCCTGTTGTACTCGACCACGGGGCCGCTCGTCGGGGCGAGTTTCGCCGATCTGCACGCCACGCTCACCGGCCTGCGGGTCGCGGGGCTGGCGGCGCTCGCCGGGGCAGCGCTGGTGCTGTGGGGAGCCACGAGCCAGCGCTTGGCCCGTAACACGGTGCTCGCGATCGGGCTTTACTTCGGTGTGTCGCTGCTGGGAGTCGCCGCCTACCCCACCATCGTCCAGCGGCTCATTGTGGCGCCGAACGAGCTGGTCAAAGAAACGCCCCAGCTCGCCTATCATATCGCGGCCACGCGGCACGCCTGGGCGCTGGACGGTGTCGTGACCCGCGACCTGACCGGCGAAGCCCGCCTCAGCGAACGAGACATTCGCGCCAACCGGCCGACCATCGACAACGTGCGTCTGTGGGATCGCGATCAGCTGCTCCAGACCTTCGGCCAGCTGCAGGAGATCCGCACCTACTACGACTTCGTCTCGGTGGACGACGACCGGTACTGGATCGACGGGCAGTACCGACAAGTGATGCTGTCCCCGCGCGAGCTGAACTCGAATTCGCTCCCCACGCGGACCTTCATCAACGAGCGGCTCACGTTCACGCACGGTATGGGACTCACGCTCGGACCCGTGAATCAGGTGACCGAGGAAGGCCTTCCCGTCCTGTTCATCAAGGATCTCCCGCCGGCCTCCAGCGTGTCGCTGCGCGTCACCCGTCCGGCGATCTACTTCGGCGAGCTGACCGATTCGTGGGTGTTCGCCCGTACCCGACAGCGCGAGTTCGACTATCCCTCGGGCGACGAGAATATCTTCGCCACCTACGAGGGCTCGGGCGGCGTCCGGGTCGGCTCCTTCTGGCGCCGGCTGGTGCTGGCGGCTCACTTCCGCTCCCTCAAGGTGTTGCTGTCGAGCGACATCACCAACGAGAGCCGCGCGATGTACGTGCGGAGCATCCGGGAGCGAGCCCGCACGGCGCTGCCGTTTCTCGTGTTCGACCGCGACCCCTATCTGGTCATCGACGCCGCGGGCCGGCTCCGCTGGATCCTCGACGCCTACACCGCGACGCGCCGCTACCCCTACGCGCAGCCGCTTCCCGACGGGACCAACTACCTGCGGAACAGCGTGAAAGTGGTGATCGATGCCTACGACGGCACGGTCACGGCCTACCAGGCCGATGCCGCCGACCCGCTGGTGCGCACGCTGGCGAAGGTGTTCCCCGGCATCTTCCACCCGCTGGACTCGATGCCGGCGGATTTGCGGCCGCATCTGCGGTATCCCGAGGACCTGTTCCGGATCCAGAGCGACATGTACGCCACCTACCACATGTCCGAACCGGAGATCTTCTATCACCGAGAGGACCAGTGGCAGAAGCCGGTCCTGTCGCGCACGGGCGAGGCGCAGGACCCGTTCGTGCGCCATATGATCATGCGCCTGCCCGAGGAGCGGCA
>Ga0075423_10006572_pt1 | contig 10922 bp, 8 predicted proteins | sample SoiMethybrSBSTD2_FD_80114 | JGI IMG/M metagenome (GOLD analysis project Ga0075423, IMG submission 80114) | Bulk soil microbial communities from a Populus tree surrounding site in Tennessee, USA - Soil MetaG P. TD hybrid SBSTD2 | ecosystem: Environmental > Terrestrial > Soil > Tree plantation...
CGCATCCCTTGCGGAACGGCTCCGGAGGTATCCGCGCAGTTGGCGGCCGGGGTCAGAAACACGGTCGCGCCGGCCTGCCGCGCCCCGACCATCTTCTGCTGGATGCCGCCGATGGGGCTGACCGTGCCGTCCGCGGAGATCTCGCCTGTGCCGGCAACGAACTTGCCGGCGGTCAGGTTCCCCGGGGTCAGCTTGTCCACGATGCCAAGCGCGAACATGAGGCCGGCGCTCGGGCCGCCGATGTCGCCCACCCTGATCTTGACCCTGAAGGGGAACACGTAGCTCTCCGAGACAGAGACGCCGATAACGGCGCGGCCTCCGGTAGCGCGCGTCTTCAGGTGGACCACCTTGGTGACCCGATGGCCGCCCACGGCCCGGGCGATGGTGAGGGTGACCGGGGCGCCCGGCGCGCGGGCGCGGATCATCGGCGCCGAGCTCATCTTGCAGGTAACCGGCTTGCCGTCCACCGCCGTGATGACATCACCCCGCCGCAGCACGCCGGCCGCGGGAAACCCCTTCGCGACCGTGACGATGGTGTCCACCGTCTTGAAGTTGATCCCCAGCGCGCACAGCGCGGCCGCGGTGGCCGTCTGCTGCGAGCTTGCCATCTGCTGCGTGTCCTGCCTGACCACCTCCTGCTGGGTCTGGCCGGGGCCGAACAGTTCCTGTTCCGGCACCACCGCCTCGTGTGGCGTCAGCCAGGCCCGGAGGGCGGCGAAGACGTTGAGCGAGTCCGAGGGGCCGCCTTGGAAGGACACCGTGACCAGGTTCAGGTGGCCGGCGGTCGGGTACGTCGGGTGGCCGGCGATCTGGATCAGCGAACGGCCGGCCGGGCCCTTGCCTATGGTGTTGAGGGTGGGCCCGGGGCTCAGGATCACGTAGGGAACCGGCAGGATCACCGCCGCCACCGCAGCGACCAGCACCCCGGAGACCGCGATGAACAAGGTCAGCTGACGGCGGGAGGCCGTCCTCAGGCTAGGCACCGTTCACCCATTCGCTCGTGCCGTCCCCGAACCGCTGGTGCTTCCAGATCGGCACGTCATGCTTCAGGTTGTCGATCAGGGTGCGGCAGGCCTGGAACGCCTCGCCGCGGTGCGGACAGGCGACGGCCACCACCACGGCGAGATCACCGACGTTCAGGTCTCCGACCCTGTGCACCGCGGCCATGGCCCGGACGTCGAAGCCCGCTGCCACCTTTTCGGCCACGGTCCGCAGCTCGGCAGCCGCGGACGGGTGTGCGCTGTAGGAAAGCTTGGTAACTTCCCTGGTCGCGTCGTGGTCGCGGACCGCACCCACGAACAGCGCGATGCCGCCCGCCCCGGGATCGGCGACGGCGGCCAGCACCTCGTCCACCGACAGCGGCGTGTCCCGCAACTCGGCGAGCCTGACCACGTTCACGGAGCAAAGGTACCCGTCTCGCGCCCATACAGCCGACGGCGCGGCCTCGGGACGCTCGGTCGGCTCCCAGGGCCGCCGATGCTCAAGGGCACACGGCCGCCTGCGGCGGCGGGGCGCTAGCTGCCGCGCCTGCGGCGGCGGGCGGCGCGCACGATCGCAGCGGTGCCGATGACCGCGACCGTGGCCCCGGCCGCGGTGATGGTCGCTTCCTTACGCGGGATGCGGCGCGCCGACGCACGGTGCAGCGCCCTGGCGTCCATGAGGGCCCGCAGGACGGCCGCGTTGTCGTGGGCCGGGCGCCAGCCCGCCTCGCGCAGCGTCCGGCAGTCCACGACCCACGGGTAGACCAGATACCGCAGATCGTTGATGGGAGCAGGGGCGATCCCGATCCGGTGAAGCCGCTGCGCGGTGCCGAGGGTGAGCGCGGCCGGCAGTTCCATCCGGCGCAAGCCGCTGATCTCCTCCACCTCCTCCTGCTCCAGCCAGCCGTCGCAGCCGACGGCGAAGTTCCCTGTCACATCCCCCGCCACGGCCAGCTCGAGCGCGGAAACGAGGTCATCGACGTGGCAGAACTGCCAGCGCGGCGCGCAGCCCTTGACCGTCAGCAGCCGGGCTGCCTCGAAATGCCTCGCCACCAGCGTGTCGACCCCATCGCCGACGAGCGCTGCAGGCCGCACCACGGCGACCGTCACGCCTGGGTGGGTGCGAGGGGACCGCTCCGCCAGATGCTCGATCTCCAGAAGATCGCCAGCCACGCTTCCGTCGGTGTCGGCGGCGAGGGGCGCCGTCTCCGCCAGGGGCACCGGGTTGTCCGGCCGAGCGCCGTAGACCATCGCACTGGTCACCAGGATCACGCTGGCGACACGCCCGGCCGCCGCGGCCGTGAGCACCGTCTGCGCGGCACGGACGTTGAACGCCCGCCGGGCGCGGTAGTCGGAGTCCCCCAGGTCCACGTCGGTGTGCACGAGGACGTCCACGCCGGTCAGGCGCCCGGCCAGTGCCGGGTCGCGGACATCCGCCAGGCGCCAGGTCACCCCCGCCACGTCGCCACGATGGTCGTCGATCGCGACTACCCGCCCGACCCTGGCCGAGGCGGCGAGTCTGACGGCCAGCGCGTGGCCCAGCCCGTGAGCGGCCCCGGTGATCGCCACCACCGGCCCTGGCCCCGCCACCGGGCGCCCGCTGGCTGGCGGAGTGGCGACCGTCATAAGGGTGTCCGACGGCGTGGAGGCCGACCGTGCAGAGACCGATCGTGCGGAGGCGGACTGTCCGGAGGCCGGCGGCTTGCCTGCCGCGGTTGTGCCGCGGCCGCCCGGAGTCCGCGGCCCCTCTGCCGCAACGGCCGCACCGGACACGACGTCGCACTGGCCGTCCGCGCTCCTTCCGGACCCGGCGTCGTGCCGGCCGCGTGCGCTTGGAATGGATCCGCCGCCACACTGGGCGTCGGCGTCCCCACCGGACCCGGCGCGCCGGAGCTGGCCGGCCGCGTCCGCGTCGCGATCATCATGGCCGGATGGGCGGCCCTCCCCGGTGCGCCCACGGCGAACCTCGGCTGGTGCGGTGCTCACGGGTGCTGCTCCCGGGATAACGTGGTTTGCATGACCGTTCCATCCTGCCTGAGAGGCCACCCAGATGGCTGATCCTCCCTTTGGCTTCGGCCTGCCCGGTGGCCAGGGCAGGGGTTCCGGCGGGTCTGGTGGTTCTGGTTCTTCCGGCGGCCCACCGGAAGAGGGTGGCCCCTTCGGTCCGCTTGGGGATCCGCAGCAGTTCGCGGACGCACTGCGTCAGTTCGCCGACCTGATGTCCTGGCAGGGCGGGCCGGTGAACTGGGATCTCGCCAAGAACGTAGCGCGCCACGCGCTGGCTGCCGAGGGCGACCCGAGCGTACTGGACGCGGACCGCAGCAAGATCACCGAGGCGGTCAGGCTAGCTGACCTGTGGCTCGATGAAGTGACCAACTTCTCCAGCGGTGTCCGCCAGGTGCAGGCGTGGAGCCGTTCGGAATGGGTGGAGGCCACGCTGCCGGTGTGGTCCAAGCTCTGCGACCCGATCGCCGAGAAGGCGGTCGAGGCGATGAGCGGGATGCTCTCCGACGCCCCCGGCGAACTCGGCGGGGGACTGCCCGAAGAACTGAGCACGGCCTTGCAGGCCATGGGGGGTGGCCTCACCGGTCTCGGTGCGATGATGCGCCGTATCGGCGGGATGATGGTCGGCTCGCAGACGGGCGCGGCCATCGGCGCGCTCGCGCGTGAGGTCGTGAGCTCGACCGACGTGGGCCTGCCGTTGGGGCCCGAGGGCACGGCCGCGCTCCTCCCGGCGGGTGTCGCCGGATTCGGCGAGGGGCTGTCGGTCGACGCGGATGAGGTGAGGCTCTTCCTCGCGCTCCGGGAAGCGGCACATCACCGGCTGTTCGCTCATGTGCCCTGGCTCCGGGCTCATCTGCTCAACGCGGTCGAGGAATATGCGCGGGGCATCACGGTGGATGCCTCGCGGCTGCGTGAGGCCATGCCGCAGATCGATCCGGCCAACCCGGATGCGCTGCGCGAGGCACTCTCCGGGGCTGCCCTGTTCCAGCCGGAAGACACCCCGCAGCAGAAGGCGGCCCTTTCCCGGCTGGAGACCGCTCTCGCGCTCGTCGAAGGCTGGGTGGCGACGGTCGTCGACGAGGCCGCGGGTAACCGGCTTCCGCACGCCACCGCGCTCGCCGAGGCGAGCAGGCGGCGGCGGGCCACCGGTGGCCCTGCCGAGCGCACCTTCGCTACCCTGGTCGGCCTCGAACTACGGCCCCGCAAGCTGCGTGAGGCGGCCCTCATCTGGCGCCGGCTGACCGACGTCAGGGGCACCGCCGGGCGGGACGCCGTGTGGGCGCACCCGGACCTGCTGCCCACCGACGAGGACTTCGACGACCCGGATGGTTTCGTCCGCGGCCGGCCGGAACTGGATATGTCCGCGCTCGACGAGACGGCCGGCGCCACGGAGGGCGATGGACCCGCCGGCGAGGAGCCGCCGGATGGCCCGGGGCCCGGTGGCGCGCCTCCGGAAGACGAGGCCCCCGGCGGCACCTCCGGCTAATTGGACACCGCGAGCGAACCACCTTAGGTAACCGAGCATGTCGGTGACGTGACCGCCCGGGGCCGGGATGCCCGGTGACCGGACGCTCCCATCCTGGGTGCGAGGGCGCTTCGGCCGCACAAATCTCTTTCCACAGCCGGTGGATGGAAGCACCCCAGTTCTGGAGTCCCTTTCTGGCGACCAATCCCCGGAATTCACAAGCCTTTCCCGTGGGCATCCACAGGGAAACTCGGCGTTCTCCCCAGGCTATCCACAACGTTGTCCACCGCGTTGTTTGACCGCGGCCCGAGGCCCCGCCTAGCGTCGCAAGCAGGTGTCCCCGGGTCGCAGGCTGCCGTCACTTCCGGGGAAGGGGGCGTTCGGCCAGCAACGGAACCGCCGGCTTCGGGCTGGCTGGTTCCGCCCGGGGAGCCCATCCATCGCCTGTCATCGTTTCCTCCGCCGAAGCTGACCCAGGCAATTGCTCTGGCAAGTCCCGCCCAAATGGTCTCGGCAAGTGACCGGCGGCAAGCTGACACCCGCCGCCATTCCGGGCTCATGCGCACCAGCCGCCACGCGGCGTCATGGGCCGGTGCGGCACAACGCCGTCCAGAATGTCAGAACGCCGCGTCACGATGACCCCATGAGACCCGCCCTCAAGCCAGGCTTACTGGCGGTCTGGCGCAACCGCGACACCGTCCAGATCGGCGTCGACCCTCGCCGGGCCATCGCCTTGACCGGAATGCGCGGGGCGGCGGTACTGCTCGGCCTCCTTGACGGCAGCCGCGACCTCGCCCAGCTCCTGGCCGCAGCCGGCGAGTTCGGTATTTCCGCGGAGGTGGCGGACCGGATCATCACCCTGCTCGCGGTGGGGGGCGCCCTGTACGACTTCCCGGGCAGCGCCTTCCGCGCGATGCCGCACGGCCTGCGTACCCGGCTGGCACCGGAACTGGCCACAGCGGCCCTGGCACACGGCGATGGCGACGGCGGGGCCCGGATTCTGGCCCGGCGCCAGGGTGCGTGCGTGCGTGTGGAAGGCCTGAGCCGGATCGGCTTATGCGTCGCCAGCATGCTCGCCGCCTCTGGCATCGGGATGGTGATCAGCACCGGGCGGCCGCCCAGCTCTGGGCCGGATCCTGCTCCTCCCCCGCTCATGGGTCCTTCGCCGCCGTCCGGTTCTCCGCCACCGGCCGGCTCTCCGCCACCCATCGGTAGGCCCGTCCCGGCCGGCACCAGCTACCGCCCCGACCTCGTGATCCTCGCTGACACCTACCGCCGCGAGCTGCCCGAGGCACTCAAACGGGACAACGTCCCGCACCTCGCTGCGGCGGCCAGCGAGGCCATCGGCGTGGTCGGCCCGCTGGTTCTGCCGGGGGACACCGCATGCCTGCGATGCCTCGAGCTGACCCGGGCCGAACGCGACCCCGCCTGGCCGCTCATCCTCGCCCAGCTCAGCCGCGGCGGCGCGGAGCCACCCGCCTGCGACACCGTGCTGGCGGCAGCCGTCGCCGCCCAGGCCGCCGCGCAGACGCTCGCCTTCGTCGACCGGCCTGTATCGGCCGCTGCTGTGACCAACGGCACGCTGGAGCTCGTCCTTCCTGATTGGCAGTGGCGACGGCGGACATGGGAGCCACATGATCGCTGTGGATGTGGCAGGCGGGGCGATTTGTGACCGACAATGTGAGTTGTGAACGATCTCCCCCGCCGAGCGATCACTCGCACGGCAAAGCTGGCAACCTTGCCGGTCGGACTGGCCGGTCGCACCGCGCTGGGCTTGGGCAAACGGCTGGGTGGCCGGCCCGCGGAGCTTGTAGCGGCCGAGATCCAGCACCGTACGGCCGACCAGATCTTCCGTGTGCTCGGCGAGCTCAAGGGCGGCGCGATGAAGTTCGGGCAGGCCCTGTCGATCTTCGAGGCCGCGCTTCCGCCGGAGATCGCGGGCCCTTACCGAGCGACGCTGACCAAGTTGCAGGAATCCGCGCCGCCGCTGCCGACCGGCACTGTGCATCGCGTGCTCGCCGAGGATTTCGGCCCGGATTGGCGCGACCAGTTCGCCGAGTTCAATGACAGGCCAGCCGCGGCAGCGTCGATCGGGCAGGTACACCGCGCCCGCTGGCGGGATGGGCGCGAGGTGGCGGTAAAGATCCAGTATCCGGGTGCCGGGCGTGCGTTGCTCAGCGACTTCAACCAGCTGAGCCGGGTCGCACGGCTGTTCGCTGTGCTGATGCCCGGGCTCGAGGTGAGGCCACTGCTCGACGAGTTGCGTGCCAGGGTCGCGGAAGAGCTTGACTACCACCTCGAAGCCACGTCGCAACACGCCTTTGCGGTCGCCTATGCCGGGGATCCGGACATCTTCGTGCCCGACGTGGTCGTCGGCACCAGCCATGTCCTGGTCACCGAGTGGATAGACGGAATTCCACTGTCCAAGATCATCAGTGACGGCTCGCAGGAGGAGCGTGACCGGGTCGGGCTGCTGTTCGTCCGCTTTCTGTTCTCCGGGCCAGCCCGCGCGGGACTGCTCCATGCCGACCCCCACCCCGGCAACTTCCGGCTGCTGGAGGACGGGCGGCTTGGCGTGCTGGACTTCGGCGCCGTGGACCGGCTCCCCGGCGGGTTCCCGCCGTTCATCGGCCGCCTGCTGCGCATGGTGCACGATGGCGCCGATCTGGGGCCCGCCGAGCAGGAGCTGCGCGACCAGGGGTTCCTCAGGCCGGACATCGAGTTCGACCCGGAGGCGCTGCGCGCGTTCCTGGCGCCGTTGGCGGAGCCGTCCAGGCTGGAGAGGTTCCGGTTCAGCCGGGAGTGGCTGCGCGGCGAGGCCACGCGGGTGACCGACCCACGTGCCACCAACATGAGCCGGCGGCTCAACCTGCCCCCCTCGTACGTGCTGATCCACCGGGTCTCGACCGCCGGCATCGGGGTGCTGTGCCAGCTCGAATGCGAAGGACCGTACCGAGCGGAAATGCTCAGATGGATGCCCGGCTACTCCGACGACCCCTGGTCACGCAAGCCCGCCGCCGAACTGGTCAGCCATCCCGACGCTCTGAGCCAACCCGACGGGCTGAGCCAACCCGACGGGCTGAGCCAACCCGGGGAGCCCGACGCGCTGACCCGGCCCGACGAGCCCGACGCGCTGAGCCCGGCCCGGTGAAGCCCGGGCCGGTGAGGCCCGGCCGGGTGTTACCGAACGCCCGGAGCCCGCACGCACATGGCCCTGGTTCGCCCGCTTCATGCGGGCGAACCAGGGCCATGATCCGCGTCAAACCCAGGACCCTCTGAGCTCCCTGCTCACTTGCCGGGCGTCGCGCTGGGCCTGGGAAAGGCGCTTCCGTGCGCGCTCTACGCGCCGGGACGCCTTCGACACCGCCCGGAGCTGCCGCCGCTGGCGCATCTGCTCTGCGCGCGCCAGCATCTCCCGATGCCGGATCGTCCCAAGCTTTACGTAGGGGTACACGTTTCTCACCGCCTTTCACTGCTCCCAATGACCTGAAGGCCGGACCTAGGCCGCCACGTCGGTCTTGCGTGGACGCCCTCGCGGCCGCTTGCGGGGCACCACCGTGCCGCGCAGGAAGAGCTCGCCGCCCCACACGCCCCACGGTTCCTGGCGCTCCAGGGCGCCCGCGAGGCAGGCGAGCCTCACCGCACACCCGCGGCACATGGCCTTGGCCGTCTCGACGTCCTGCGGGGACTCGGCGAAGAACAAGTCCGGATCGCTAACGCACGGCAGAGCCGACCTTGTGTGCGCCACCGGCACGATGGCGCCGTTCGCTCCGGAAGAAGCCATCTGCCGCGGCACCGCGCCGGGTGCGCCCTCACCTCTCCCGGTTCCCCTTACTCCTGGTACGGACTCCGTTTCCAGCCCCGTCGTGCCCGGTGCAACGGCGGTGGTGCCGGGCGGGTACATGTCCATTCCCCTCTCGTGCCTCGTCCTGCTCGTCGGTCTCATCGGCTGAGGTCACGCGGCCCGGCACATAGCTAAGGCCGCGGACCCCGTTTTCGGGTCCGCGGCCTTTGGGGATCTAGGCCGGTCTTTCTAGACCGGATCCCACGCCGGATGCGAACCCGATTGAGCACCGCCATTGGCGGTGATACGGGCCATTTCCTGGTACATGTTGTTGGTGATCTGCTGCACGGCGACCTGCGTCCGGTCGTGCTGCTTCGGCCGCGGCCCCGCGAAGGCACCAGTGGCGCTGGCAGGCGTGGCCAAAACGCCGACGGGCAGACGGGTGCCCTGTGCAGCCGGAGAGAACCAGACACACCGCTCGCCGGCGGCATGGCTGAGCACGCTGTTACTCAATGTGGGCACCTCCTCCCGCGCAGCGTCGTTGGCCCACCTGTACACATCGCAACAGCCTAAGTAGGCCACCGCCCATGGGGCAACTGCTTTTTCGGTGGATCTTCGTCACCGTGACGCTACCGGTATGTCACACCCGGGACGCGGGCCGCGTCAGGGCGTGGTCCGGATGAGTCCCTCCTGTACAACCGACACCACCAGCTCGCCCTCGGCGGTGAACACCTCGCCGCGGGCGAGGCCTCTGGCGCCGGCCGCCACCGGGGAGTCCTGGGCGTACAGGAGCCACCGGTCGGCGCGGAACGGGCGATGGAACCACATCGCGTGGTCGAGGCTCGCCCCGCGCGTGTGCCCATCCGCCCAGGACAGGCCGTGCCGCAGCAGGACGGTGTCCAGCAGTGTCATGTCGGAGGCATAGGTCATCAGGCACACATGCAGCAGGGGGTCGTCCGGCAGGTCGCCATCGGCCCGCAGCCAGACCAGGTTGCGGTCGGCGCGCAGCGATGGGTCAAGCTGCGCCTCGTAGGTGAGCGGCCCGACGACGCGCAGGTCGATCGGGCTGTTCGCGAAGAACTCGTGGGCGGGCTCGCCGGTCAGCTTCTCCAGCCGCTCGGCAACGGTCATCACGCTTTCCGGCGGCGGCACCGACGGCATCGGTGCGGCATGGACCAGGCCCGGCTCGTCACGGTGGAACGACGCGGACAAGGTAAAGATCGTTTTGCCGTGCTGGATAGCCGACACCCGCCGCGTCGTGAAGGACCTGCCGTCCCGCACCCGGTCCACGATGTAAACGAGCGGCACCGCCGGGTCGCCGGGCCGGATGAAGTAGGCGTGCAGCGAATGCACGGGCCGGTCGGCTGGCACGGTGCGGCCCGCGGCCACCAGGGCCTGGCCGGCCACCTGCCCGCCGAACACCCGCTGCCGGCGGTCGTCCGGGCTGCGGCCGCGGAAGATGTCGAGTTCGATCTGCTCGAGGTTGAGCAGGTCCACCAGCCGGTCCAGGGTCTCGCTCACGGCCGCCTTCAGCTCTCATGCGCTCCGGCCCTCATGGGCCCGCATCGGCCGCGCTAGCGGACGCGGGCGCTCCTTCGGGCAACGCCGGTACCGGGGCACCGTACCGCCCGGGCCGTCCCGATCCGTCGCCGGGGACGCCGGAAGCATGACGCCGTGCTCCGCGGTCCGCCGCTCCGCCGTCCGGTGCTTCGCGGTCCCTGGCGCCACCGGCTAGGCGCCGGGGGCGGAGGCCGTCCAGGAACCGCGACGGCGTGCGGGACGGCCGCCCACCAGGGGAGCGGGCCAGCGCCCATGACAGATACACCCGCTCGCGGGCCCTGGTCACGCCCACGTAGAGCAGCCGCCGCTCCTCGGCGACCGCCGCGCCGGTCTGGGCATGAACGATCGGCAGGTTCCCCTCGGTGAGGCCGGGCAGGAACACCACATCCCACTCCAGCCCCTTCGCCGCGTGCAGCGAGGCCACGGTCACCCCATCCGGAGCCGGGGGAAGCTCGATCGCGGCCCGGTGGGCGAGCCCGGCGACGACCTCGGCGAGCCCCGCGCCGGGCGTGATCGCGCAGAAATCATCCGCGAGCCGGGCCAGCGCCGCCAGGGACTCCCAGCGCTCCCGGGCCGATCCCCGGCCCGGCGGTGGCTTCTCGGTCAGGCCGATCCCCGACAGGACGTGCCTGACCTCGGCGGCGGCTGGAGCCGCGGCGGTGGCTGGAGCGGCGGCGGCAGCCCGCAGCATCCCCATCGCCTGGCGCACTTCGGCCCGTCCGAAGAACCGTTCCGTCCCTCGCACCTGGAAGGGCACACCCGCCTGCGCGAGCGCCTGCTCGAAACGCTCCGTCTGGACGTTGACGCGCACCAGCACGGCCATCTCGCTGGCCAGAACTCCAGACGCGACGAGCTCGGCCGCCCGCGTGGCGACCGCCTCTGCCTCCGCCACCTCGTCCTCATGGCCGGCGAATTCCGGTTCCGGGCCGGCGGCGCGCTGCGCGACGAGCGGGGCACCGCCGGGCAGCGGCACATCGCGTTGCGAACGCCTGCGCCGGTCGGGAATCGCGCCGCTCAGCCGGTTGGCCAGGGCGACCACCTGCGGGGTCGAGCGATAGTTACGCACCAGCCGCACCACCGTGGCGTGCGGGAACGTGGCGGTGAATCCGGTGAGGTAGGCGGGGGTGGC
>Ga0075423_10006573_pt1 | contig 10921 bp, 9 predicted proteins | sample SoiMethybrSBSTD2_FD_80114 | JGI IMG/M metagenome (GOLD analysis project Ga0075423, IMG submission 80114) | Bulk soil microbial communities from a Populus tree surrounding site in Tennessee, USA - Soil MetaG P. TD hybrid SBSTD2 | ecosystem: Environmental > Terrestrial > Soil > Tree plantation...
AGATAGCGATCTAAGCGAAATTCCAGCAGCGGTTTGACGGGCCCACGGTAGGTTCGCGCGGTTTCGGCCACGTAGCGCGCCAACTGCCGGGAGGTGGAGTCATTTTCCCCGCCAAGATTGCGAATCAGGCGTAACTGCTGCTCAGTAGCCGCAACCGGAACACCCTCAGAAAAGACCCTCACCCCGCCTGCATCCTGCCCCGGGTTGCGGTCACCGCCCACTATGTCATTGTTCAGCGCGGCTTCTATGGCCCAGCCCTGATCCTTCGCCATTTTTGCGAAATGGCGGCTTCCATTCAGACCCTGCTCTTCGCCCGCAACGGTAAGGAAAATAATTGTTGCGGGAAACTTGAGCTTGCTCAGAACGCGGGCGCACTCAAGACTGACGGCGGTTCCGCTGCCGTCGTCGTTGGCACCGGGAGCAGGTCCGGTAGCATCGAATGTGTTGCTATTGCGGGAATCGTAGTGACCGGTGACCAGCACAATGCGATACGCATTTTCGGGATCGATGCCCTTCAGAACTGCATACACATTGGTGATCTGTACAGGCTTCGGAATCCTGTCAGCGGGACCTTCGGTGAAGCTGTCAGTCTTCACCTCCAGGCAGCCGCCACAATCCCGGGAGTAGCTTTCGAATTCGCTCTTGATCCATTCACGGGCTGCGCCGATACCGTGTCCCGCTGCCATGGAGGGCGCATCCTGAGCGGATAGCGTCAACCGTGTCCCGAAACTCACCAGCTTCTCGATATTTGCTCGAATGCGTTGCGAAGAGACCTGCTTCAGGGCGGCTGCAATTTGCGGGTCTGCAAGGGCAGCAGTGTTCTCGGACGGTTGCGCAGCGGCCGTGACGCAGACGCAAAATATAAGGACTGCCAGTCTTCCAGGGCAGGGATTTATTTTCACAGTCAAGACCAGAAAAGGACGCCTGCTTCAGGCCGCAGCCACTTGACCTCCGGGCAGGGAGAAACTAAATATTAGCAGGTGGGACTTGGATCGATTGGAGGCAATCATGGTTTTCTGTCCCGAGTGCGAGACTGATCTCGATGTAGAAGAAGACGAGGTCGACGAAGGCGAAATCGTCTCCTGCCCAGAGTGTGGTAGTGACTTCGAAGTGGTTACAGTCAGCCCCCTCGAATTAAAACCTGTCGATGAGGAGGACTACGAAGAAGAGGAGGAAGGCGAAGAGGAAACGGAAGACGGTGATTACTCCTAAAGATTGCTGGTCGAGTTACTTTCCACCGCTATTTCCCGCCGTTTCCCGCGCGCTCGCTCCCGCACTGTTGATTTGTGTGACGTATTTCACTGCAGTTTCCGCGGTGAGCTTTGCCGCAGACCGCCATCAAAAAAAAAATGAGAAGCCGTATGCACTGATTTTTGGAACGGTGTGGGGGCCGGATGATCGTCCGCTGTACGGCGTCAAGGTAAGAATTCGCCGGACGGATCAGAAGAAGGGAAAGTGGGAACTCTATTCCGACCATAACGGCGAATTTGCGCAGCGGGTGCCGGCCGGCCGCGCAGATTACCTGATTACCCCGGATTTGAAGGACTACAACTCTAAGTTCACCAAGAAGTTACAGAGCAGTACCGAGGTAAGGGTGCACGTTGACAATGACGAGCGTGCGGACATCGGCTTGCATCTAAAATACCAGGAACTCTGAATCGTGCCTGGCTTTGGGAGAGGAGCCAATGAAACTGCGATGCAAGAAGGTTCTCGCCTTGATACTGGCGGCAGGTTCCATAGCTGCGACGACTGCTTCCTTTGCGAAGGATAAGAACAGCGACTCCGGCCGCCTGCTGACGGGCAAGGTCACAGGTAAGCAGGATCAGCCGCTCTCCAATGCTGTGGTCTATCTTTCCAATACCCGCACACGCGCGGTAAAAAGTTTTATCGTTGGGCAGGACGGGGTATATCGTTTCCCCGCTCTCTCGCCAAATATCGATTACGAAGTTTATGCACAACATGAGGGCCACAAGAGCGATACCAAGACCGTGAGCCAATTCGATACGCGGCCGAGTGTGAACATCAATCTGCGAATCGATAAGTAGTCGCGTTTGCCTGGTGCTTGCTCCAATGCCTCTCTTGCAGTAGCATTCTGCCGTTTCCAGCATATGCACATTGTTCGTTAGGGAGTCCATGGGGACCAACATCGTAGGGTGGACGGCAACTTTCTTCCTGGTTGCCGGTCTCTTCATCTACGGCATCATGCTTTACAACGAACTCGTCCGCCTGCGGAACGACAACGACCGGGCCTGGGCGAATATCGATGTTCTGCTGAAGCAGCGGCACGATGAAATCCCCAATCTTGTTGAGACAGTGAAAGGCTATATGCAGCACGAGCGGCAAACGCTCGAAGCAGTGGCGCAGGCGCGAGCGGCTGCAATCAGCGCGGCTACCATCTCGCAGAAGGCCCAGACCGATCTATTCTTAACCGGAGCGCTGCGTGGGTTATTCGCGGTGTCTGAGAATTACCCGCAGCTTAAGGCAGATGAGAACTTCTTGCGGCTGCAGAACCGGATTGCGGAGTTAGAGGAGCGTATTGCTGATCGTCGCGAATTCTTCAATGACGATGTGAACACCTACAACACTCGAATCAATCAGATTCCGGAAGTTTTTCTGGCCAGCTTCATGGGGCTGAAACCACGAGAGATGTTTGAGGCTTCAGATGAAGACCGCAAGCTGGTGGAGGTGAAGATCGCATCCCAGAGCGGAGCAGCAGGAGGGTAGCCGGACAATTGGATAATTTTCCGCCAGGCTTAACTATTTTCGTTGCCGGCGCGCTTCCAGGAAACGAGTTCACCGATGGTCGAACTTCCGGTACTGGAAGCGGGATGTTTGTAAGCCTCCACTTCAGTGCGCGACGCTTCCTCGCCGACAGCACGGATGCTTAAGCCCACTTTTTTCTCGTCCGGGTTCATCTTGATGATCTTGAAGTCGTGGTCCTGGCCCGGCTCAAGCCGTACGGGCTGGCTGTTCTCGTCCACGGCTTCCGAGTTGTGGCACAGACCCTCGATGCCGTCGGCGATTTCGACAAAGGCGCCGAAGCTGGCTACGCGCAGCACTTTGCCATGCAGGATGTCGCCAATATGATGGTGCTCGAAGAAGGTTTCCCAGGCATCCGGTTGCAGTTGTTTTACGCCCAGTGACAAGCGGCGCTTATCGGGCTCAATAGCAAGAACAATAGCTTTTACGCGGTCTCCCTTCTTCAGAACTTCAGAAGGGTGCTTGACGCGCTTGGTCCAGCTCAGGTTACTGACGTGAACCAGGCCATCGATGCCATCTTCGATCTCAATGAATGCCCCGAACTCGGTCAGATTGCGAACTCTGCCTTCCACTGTTGCCCCGACGGGATATTTATCGTGAAGGGAATCCCAGGGGTTGGCAGCAAGCTGACGCATGCCGAGCGAAATGCGACGCTCTGCAGGATTCACACTAAGCACGACACAGTCCACCTGATCGCCTACATTCACCAACTTCGAAGGGTGCTTCATGCGCTTGGACCAGGTCATTTCGCTGACGTGCACGAGACCTTCAATACCCTGTTCCAGTTCTACGAATGCGCCGTAATCGGTAACGCTGATCACTCGCCCGTGCACGTGCGCTCCGACCGGATAGCGATGCGCCGCGTCCAACCACGGATCCGGTGTAAGTTGCTTGAAGCCTAACGAGACCCTCTGCTTTTCTTTATCGAACTTGAGAACTTTCACCTGAATCTGATCTCCAACGTTTACCAGATCCTTGGGATGAGTAAGGCGTCCCCAGGACATATCCGTAATATGCAAGAGACCGTCAATTCCCCCGAGATCGACAAATGCGCCATACTCCGTCAGATTCTTCACCACCCCAGTCAGAACTCCGCCTTCTTCCAGATGCTCCAGGGTCTTACTTTTCTTGGCGTTTTGTTCTTGTTCGAGAATCTGCTTGCGCGAGACGACAATATTTCCGCGCTTCTTGTTCAACTTGACGATGGCGACATCGAAGGCCTGTCCCTTCAGACCATCCAAATTGCGGACCGGACGAAGGTCCGCTTGTGAGCCGGGAAGGAAAGCGCGAGCGCCAAGGATGTCAACCGTCAGTCCTCCTTTGATCCGCTCAACTACCTGGGCCTGAATAGGTTTCTTCTCGTTGAACGCATGCTCGATTTCATCCCACGCGCGAAGACGCTGGGCTTTCTGGTGAGAGAGGTTGATGTAGCCTTCCTCCGTCTCACCCTTCTCACGCATGACATCGATTTCATCACCGGGCTGGAACCGCGGCTTACCTTGAGGGTCCAACACTTCGGACAAAGGCAACATGCCTTCGGATTTCGCACCGATATCCACTACTACATGGGTGGGCGTGAGCTTCAGCACCGTTCCTTTGAGAACATGGTCTTCGCTAACGGCTTCCTCAGTTTCGGTTGTGAAACTCTCCAGGGCAGCGGCAAAGTCGTCCGCGGAAGGAGCCTGCTTTTCTTCGGTGCCTGGAACGGCTTCGGGCACTCGCAGGCTGCCGTCGTGCGCCCCGGCCCCGGTTTCTTCCGGGGATGCCTCTGTGCGCTCGGCTACGCTGGTAGATGTTGTGGAATCTAAATCACGGGCAGTGCTGTCATCGAACAAGATTGTGGCCTCTCAGCGGTGTTCCGCACCGGAGTGCGGGACGGATGCGGGGCTGCTTAGTGGACAGCTGGCGTGAGTCTATCGGTTGTATTGAGCTCGTCCTGGCGGACGAACCTGGACAATCCCAGCGGTCGGACGTCTCTAAAAGCGAACCCGCGTCCCAAGGGAACTCTTCGACTATAGCAACCGCTTCCGAAGAGTGTCAAACGGGAAACTGGCCGCACCGTGGAACTTCTAATGCGCTAGCTGACTTTCCCTCCGAACAGGAATAGCAATTCGATGATCAGAATGATGACTACCATGAGCTCCAGCACGAACGCGCGGCTCTGGTTGAATTGATCCACCATAAAGCGATACAGCTCCTCGGCGGTGCGCAGCTTTTGGGTTACCAGATTCTTGTAATCCGGCACGCCGACTTTGCCGGCGGCCAACTTGTAGAGGCGCGCGGAGAACATGTCGCTGAGAAATTTGATCGCGTTATCCGCGTGCTCGGTCAGTTCCGTCACGTCGAGCAGCACGGTGTGCAGTTTGGTGGCATCGCGGGCCAGCCGCCACCGCGCCAACATGCCGGTACCTTTATCTAGAGACGCATACACGCTTTCCAGTTCGCGGGTGAGCAGCTCGTCGTAGTGGCGAAATTCCAATAACTGAGAATTGGCATACTCCAGCAGCTGAATGGCGGTTTCCGCGCCTACGTCACTGTCGTAAAGAAACGCCGCGTTCCAGCTGATCACCGCGAGATCGTTCGGATAGTAGGAAATTCGCGACTGCAGAATCTCATTGCGCTCGCCATCGGAGAGCGTACACGTCTCCCCGCGGACAATCTGTGCAATCTGCGCTCCATGCAAGGCTACCAGTTGTGCGGCGGTTGGCGATCCGGCCGCCTGCGATACGTGAAAAATGAAGTAATCCTCGCTCAGCCAATCTGGATAAGGCTTGACTAATGCAGGACGCGCGCGCTGGAGCTTCTGGTGCGCGATCCGCGAGGCCAGGCGCTCGAAATCTACGTCCCATACCCACCGGCTGCCCAGGCGGACCATGGTGTCCCAGTCGCCAGAAAAGGGCAGCTCAAAGACCACGCTCAGGACGCCGTAGTCGTAATACTTGATTTGGGCCTGCAGCCGCTCGCCGCTTTCAAGAACCAGAGGCTCCACTGGTTCCACGACCGGCGGGCGCTGATAACGGACATAGCCCGGCGCGGGATGCTTGAAGGTGGGCTGCTCCAGGGTGCGCGCGCCCAGAAGCTCGCGCAGCTGGTCCAGGCGGATCTCCTCGCACACGTCGAACTGGATCAGTACCAGCACCGAGCCGTGCAGCGCGGCTTCGGTCGAGGGTTTAGCTTTTACCTCAAGGGCGGGGTCGGGCAGCGTCAGAATTTTTTCGATTTCTGGGGCCATCGCTCTTACCTGGCGGCCGGGTCGATCGAGGTGGGCTGGTGGATTGCCCGGCTGCTTACACTTCTATTTTCCCAGATTCGTGGAGGGTTGGCGAGAGCCAGGAAGAGATCAGTTTGAAGTGTCCGGCATGGGTTTGGGAATCATGGGGTTAGCGGGGTGAACACGAGCAAATTCTTTGGATCGAAAGGAGTTGCGGGTAAAATCCAGAGAGAGTAGGAGTTAGTGGCACATTTTTGGGCGGTTTGGGAGGATGCGCCTGTAAGGAGGGTATAACTTGCGCCACAACAGAAGTTGGGGGTACCGCCTTTGCGAATACTGAAGCCGTTCAAGAAGGAGTCTGGGCCTTCGTTTAGTGGCGCACGTGACCACCGGGCCGGTCTGATCGCCTCTGAAGACGGTGGCGTTTGGGCCAGCGATGCTGCGCACGGTTATAGCCTTGCCCTTGAAGTCGATGTTCTCGTTGTAAGTGCCCGGTGAAACAAGAACAACGACGTCACCGTCCACAGCTGCGTCGATGGCTTGCTGGATGGTGGGTTGGTCGGCCGGTACGTGGATCGTGCTTCCGATCGCGACCATTGGGGTGAGCAGGGCACACAAAAGGCAGACCACTCGAGTGGTAGACGAAGTAGGCAGAGGAATCTCCGGGAGTTCAGGCTAAAGTGCCACAGAACCGATTCGTCATCTGGAGGGAAGGGTCAGATGACCTCGATAGCGCGCAACAGAGTACATTTCACTTTCGGGTTGTCAATTAGAAGTTTGTTTTAGAAGTTTGTTTTCGTGCCAGATTGGAACTAGCACGTTCCGATTCTGGATGAAAGTGTTGCCCTAACACACGAGACGAACGCGACCAGAACATAGGTTTAAATCCCAGCAGCTCTAGTAAATCAGCCCGTTTGCCTGCGTCGAACTGAGCACGCCTGCGTTGGCGGAGACGGAGTAGGATATCCCGCCTTTGCCGGTCCAGCGAGCTAGGTTGAATGATCCGCTTGAATTAATTCGATACACGCTGATGTTCTGGTAACTAAGCGGCGTCTTAGCCTGGCAGACTTGCGGCGCGCTGGGAGCTTGCATGAAGTAGGCGGTGCTTGATCCTACTAACGTCGCGTTGCCGCTGGAGTCGATGAGCAGCGCAGTTCGTTCGTCGATGGCGATGTCGCGCGGAGTAGACGACCATCCGATGAGATAGATGCGGCAGAGGAAGGCGAGATCGCGGCCCATGCGGTCGCGAGTGACGAAGTGGGGATCGCCGATGATGCCTTGCAGGTTGGCGAGAGTGACGAAATCGCGGTCGAGGGTGATGTAGCGGGTGAAGGGGTCGGCGAGGGCCTGGCTGGAAGTGACTCCCTGGCTGGCGAGCGCGGAGTAGACGAATTGGGTGAGCACGTTCATGCCGGCGCTGGTGCCTCCGACGGGAGCGCCGCGGGCGATGAGCGCGCTGAGTTCGGTTTGGACGGGAGTGCCTTTCCAGAAATTGATGTAGTTGGATTGGTCGCCGCCAGCGATCCAGAGGGCTTCGGCGTTCTGGATGGTGGAGATGACGAAGGGGGCGCTGGCCATGTCGCGGTTGGGAATGATGAGCGTGGCGACGGAGTTCTCGTTGGGACAGAGCTGCTGGATGTAAGGGTTGTAGGCGTCGGTGCCGGTGGCGCGGATGACGAGGAAGTCGCCGTTGCCGCTGCGGGCGCAGATCCATTGGAAGGCGGCGTCGACGTCGGCGCCGCCGCCCATGAGCACGGTGCCGGGAGTGGTGGAGGTGGTGACGTCATTCGGATTGCCGACGCGGAAATAGGAGAACTGTTTGACGGCGAAAGCTGGGGTCGCGCAGAGAATGAGAATGGCAGCGAAAAGGCGGTGCATGGGGCCTCCTGGGGCGGCGGACATCATAGCGCGGGCCGCTGTGGGCGGGCAATTCGGGGTGGCCTCTTAAGCCGCAGCGGAACAGTCACTTGTTCAGGAATGTCTACAGGTAACGTGATGCGGAGTACTGGTGTTACATATCAAATCTTAATGTCACTTTACTTCCACAGAAAAACCATTTATTAAAACTGGGTAGCCAACAAGCTTTTCGGCGAATTTTGATGACCTCCCTCCTTTATTTAACCGTATGTGGTTATCAACTATCTGGGTTGCGGTCTCCATCGTGCTCACGTCGGATGCACATCCTGCGACAGCGACAATGATTCTGTGCCTTTGGGTTTGGCATCGCAGGTGGGAAAAAAGAACTTTCAGAACAGTTAGCAGTTCTTAGCAGTAAGGAAGTTCTGGCCATCGCTGCGAGCTGTCACGTGCCCGCGGTTGCGCGAAACAGAAACGCCCCTCAGAACTGTCATGCAGGAATCGGGAGTGGCGCGAATCAGCGTCGCAACGCTATGATTGAGAGTGACCGTAGGCGCGTAGCTCAGTTGGTTAGAGCGCTACCTTGACACGGTGCACTCTGACAGGGATTCAATAACTTGCCGAACATTTTCAAGCGTGTTTGAGAGCGTCTAAAGCACCGGGTTACTCTTAATGGACCCGGAATGGACCCACAACCAACGCGCGGGTGATTTCGGCAAACATTGGCAAACGAGACGCGGGATTTGGAGTTCCGCATATCCTCTCCAGGAACTCCAGTCAGAAACCGCATTCGTGGCTTTAAGCGGCTGGAGCAAGTTCGATAATTTGCAATCCTAGCTGAGCGGCTTTTCGCTTGAGATGGATGACTTGCTGTTTGCGGTGTTGTGCCTCATTGAACGGGGCTCCTTGGTCTACATATTTCATTCCGTAGCGCAGCATGCGGTAGAGGAGCCGGGCGAGTTTGGCGGCCATGGCCTTGGTCGCCACCGGAGGCCCCAGCCGAGTCCGAAAGCGGCGGAATTGCGCCCCTAAATAGCTCTCACTGGTTAGTAAAGTACTGGCCGCCATCCGTAAGACAGTGGTGGCGCGGTTGTTGGTGGGCATGCGACCTTTCCCGATGATTTTCCCACCACTGATCCTATTGTCTGGAGACAGCTTCAGCCAGGAAACAAAATGGTTCTCGGTTTTCCATTTGCTCATGTCCCATCCTACTTCGCTGACGACGGTCATTGCCGCCATGACATCGATGCCATCGATTTGGGTCAGGTCTGTACCTGTCATGCGAAACAACTCTTCCCGCAAGTTAAATTGTGGATTGCCTTTCTTTTTCTTGCGCCGTCCCTTGCGGGTCTCTTCCGGCAGAGTGGCCCCCTGGGTCCGATCCTGTAGTTGAGCGAGGTAGTGTGCCAGCTGTTGATCGCACTCCGTTATTTGTTTCTGGCAAACTCGTATCCTGCTTGTTCCTGCCGCAGCACAAACAGCTGATCCGCTTGCCAGTTGCCCTCCAGAGCCTGCGCGATCTCCTCCTCGCTGGCCTCAATCCGGCAATCCCGATACGCCGCCAGTTCCCGGGGATCGCGTTCTCCATTCAAAATCGCCTTCAGGATGGCTTGCCCGGTCACTCCGCTGAGATCGCTGATCGCGTTGGCCAACTGGATATTCATCTGCGTCAGCGCCTTCTGCATCCGCTGAATATGACGACCGCTACTGCGTACCAGATCCTGACGCTGCCGCCAGTACGTTCGGAGCGTGCGAATCTCCTGCGACGGACGAAACGAATTTCGCAATAAGCCGTAAGTGTGCAGCTTCATCAACCACTGGCTCTCCTGCACGTCCGTCTTCCGCCCCGGCAGATTCTTGGTTTCGCGCGCATTCACCAGATACAGTTCCAGACCGGCCTCTTCCAAAATGTCGTAGACTGCAATCCAATACACTCCCGTAGATTGCAGTGCGACCGTGCGAATCCCGCATTGTGTCAGCCACTCGCCCATCTTCTTCAGCTCGGCGGTCGTGCAGCCAAAGCATCGCACCGGTTGCGGGTCGAGGCTCACCGGTACCGCTACATAGTGGGATTGGTTGCCGATATCAATGCCCGCAGCGTGAGGATGCACCACCTCCAAGCTGAGATCTTCGCTCTGCATCTTGCGCATCATCTCCCGCCGCTGCTTGCGGTTCATCTCATCCCACTTGCTCGCGGTTGGCTTGCTACTGGCTTGGGTCCTTTGCTTCTTGTCTTGTTGGACTTCTTCCCTGGTTGGATTTTCCTGCTAACCTTCTCTGGTTGAATTCAACCTGGCCCGGCCCGGGCGGCGAAACTTACCCAATCTCTCCATCGGGGTTCGGGCCTTGATCCTTATTCAGGACAATCCCGCCACCATCTTTACAATCGCCAATACCGGAGCCATGCTTAGTGTCGGGCAGAAACGCTCCACAGATATTGCGGCCTTAGCTGCCGAGCAGGTTGTGCCCAGATTCTAGTGCTGCACGACCATCGAAAATCACTGTGGACTTTGAGAGATTCTGAGGGAGTTCCTGGGTCATACAACCACCCCCACGGGGTGGCGCATGCTTAGTACTCTATCGACAAGTGCGCCGGCGCCGAGCAACCCGCGCGGACCCGAGTAGACTCTGGGTCGGATCCTGAAGGCATAGGAGTTCTTCATGGCAATCGCTGTCGTGTACAGACCACCCGCGATGACGGCAGAACAGTACAACAATAGTTGGAGCGGCATCGAAGGGTCCCCGCTCCCGGTACCACCGGGTCTGCTGTTCCATTCTGGAGTTGGAGAGGGCAACTCCTTTTTCACCCTCACCGTTTGGAAAAGCCGCGAAGCTTACGATGAATTTGCGCCTCATTTCAAGAAGGCCATGAGCGAACGAGGTTTTCAGTTCGGAGAGCCCAGCATCCTACCCGTTCACCATTACATCGCGCCCTGATGGTCCGGCTTTTTGACGATAATCGCGTTGGCGATCACGGTAGGGACAACCATTACTGGTTGCCCACCGGGTGGCCGAGGGCGGTTGCCCGCGCCCCGGCTCCCACAGAACGTAGCGTGCAGATTTCCCGCACTACGCTCGTCAGAAGGTGCTTCA
>Ga0075423_10006575_pt1 | contig 10918 bp, 10 predicted proteins | sample SoiMethybrSBSTD2_FD_80114 | JGI IMG/M metagenome (GOLD analysis project Ga0075423, IMG submission 80114) | Bulk soil microbial communities from a Populus tree surrounding site in Tennessee, USA - Soil MetaG P. TD hybrid SBSTD2 | ecosystem: Environmental > Terrestrial > Soil > Tree plantation...
CATGGCGGATCGGATTCCTGGTGCGCGCTATCTCGAGGTTGCCGGTGCCGGGCACATGGCGCCATTGGAGCGCCCCGGCGTGGTGACGCCGGCGATATCCGAGTTCTTGAGAGGCCTGGGCTAGTCGCTTACTTCGTGCCCCGCTCGGCGGAAGGCTTGCCTGGCGGATTGGCGCTCTGGAACACGTCCCGGTTCTTGGCGATGAAGGACTTGTACTGTGGCGGGACGTCCTCTTCAGGGAAGATGGCCGTGACCGGACACTCCGGCTCACACGCACCGCAGTCGATGCACTCATCGGGATGGATGTAGAGCTGGTCCTCTCCTTCGTAGATGCAGTCCACCGGACAGACATCCACGCAGGAGCGGTCCTTCACGTTGATGCACGGCTCCACGATGATATACGGCATCGTCTGCTTTCTCCTCGGCGGTTGGCGGCGACGCGAGACAAGAACCTAGACGGCGCGGGAATCGCGTCAAGGAGCGATGAAAGATACCAAGCGGTATCTGAGAGACTGGTAGGTATCTCAATCGCTTCACAGTCGACGCTCGGGAGCTCCTCAATACGTCCCGTCGAACGTCATCATGCACGCGGCCAGATACCGATCGGTATCCGGAATTGCGAACGGACCGCCGATTTGGTGATAACGATACCCACCCGTATCTTAGATACGAATGGGTTCTGTCAGGCAACGCCGCAAAGCGGAGACGCGCAGCCTGCTGCTCGAGGCCGGTCTCAAGGTTTTCGCGGATCGCGGCTTCGATCTCGCGACCCTGGACGACGTCGCCAGCGCCGCCGGCTTTACCAAGGGCGCGATCTACCGGCAGTTCCCCTCCAAAGGCGCGTTTCTGCTCGGCCTGTTCGAGCAGTATGCGGCCGTCGCCCGGGCCGGTGCCGGGGCGCGTCAGGCTCCGTGGTTCATCCCCATCACCCTCCAATTCGCCGCCCAGGCCTACCGGGACCCTCTGCTGCGCCGGCGCTTCGTCGTCGTACTGTCCGAAGCTCCGGACGGAGCGTCGCCGGACGGACAGCTGCTGCGCGCGCTCGCCCGGATCCTTCCCGGCGCCACGACGTGAGCGCCAGGCCAATCATCCGGTAGAGCGGTGAACACGGTCGAGATTCTCGCCGCGGGCGCCGCACTGTTCGCGGCGGCCTTGGTGCTGGGCTGGGTTGGCCTTCGCTCCGGGTCGTTTCGCCGCGCGCGGCGCATCCCCGGGCCACCCGCTCCGGCATGGTGGCGACCGCTCATCGTCGAGCGCGTGCCGATCACGGCGAACCTCCGACCGGAGGAGTGGGACCGGCTGTTGGACCTGACCGGTCCGTTCATTCGGGAAAAACGATTCGAGGGCGCCGGAGACCTCGAGATCACCGAGGCCATGAAGGTGATCGTCGCCGCACAGGCTTGCCTGTTGATCCTCAATCTCGATGCCGGCTGTTATCCCGCCGCGCGCGTCGTCCTCCTCTATCCCGGGACCTTCGTGCCCCCGCCCGTTGGGCTGGATCACCGTCTCTACACCAGCCCGGTGCCGGATCCCGCTCCTCTTCTGGGACAGCACGTTCGCGGGGTGGTGGTGCTCTCATGGGAGAATGTCGCGGCCGATGCCGGGACGAGAGACGGGAACAACGTCGTGCTGCACGAATTCGCTCACGAGCTGGATCTCGAGAACGGAGACGTGGACGGAGTTCCCCTTCTCGAAGCCCCATCCTCGACCCGCGAGTGGGCGCGCGTGTTGCAGCGGCGTTTCGAGGAGCTGCGCCACGCGGCCGCGACCGATACGGCGTCCGTCCTGAACGTCTACGGGACGACGAATCGCGCCGAGTTCTTCGCTGTCGCCACGGAGGCGTTTTTCGAGAAACCTGTGGAGTTGCGGCGTGAGTATCCGGATCTCTACGCGGAGTTGCAGGGGTTCTATCGGCAGGATCCCGCGGCGCGGGCGGGCGGCGAAAGCTGAGATTCAGGCCGGCAGCGGGCCCAGCTGCCGCAGGTACTCCCGATCCCACGCGGCGGGGATGCTCTCGCGCGGTGAATACGGACCGGGCTGATAGCGCCGCGAGGAAATGCCGAGCTGGCTGCGCTCACAGATGTTCCAGTCCTGCCGATTGGTGCGGTCCCAGAATTCTTCCGCGTCCCCGATGTTGTATCCCGGGGTGGTGGGGGAATTCGGGTGGACCATCCATTCGCACACCACGCGGCTCGTCACCGGACCGGTGGGCCACACCGTGTAATACACGGCGTAGTCGGGGTGCAGGCTGAGCATCATGGTCGGAAACAGCGTGTAGTAGAAGGCCCGCCGGCGGTCGTCCGGCGGCAGCTCCCCGAGCAGGAGGCCACACGACTTCCCGCTCATCGTGGCGCTCTCGTTCGGGGCCTTGATCTCCATGTAGCCTCCCAGGAACCGGCCGTCCACCAGATCGTTCGCGCCGCTCGTATAGGGCAGCTTGGTGGTCAGTTCGGGATGGATCGTGGGGCAGTGCAGGCATTCGGAATAGTTCTGCATCACCAGTTTCCAGTTGGCCCGCACGTCGTACTCGATGCGGCGCACCGTAATCAGCGCCGGGAGGTTGAAGCGACGGAACCGCTCCGCCACCGGGGCAAAGGCGTCGCCGAACGGCTCCGGCTCACGCGCCAGCGAGACGAACAAGAACCCTTCCCATTCCGCGAGGGCGGCGGCGTGCAGCGGATAATCCTTCTTGTCGAATCCCTGGATCTCGTTCATATGCGGGGCGCCGATCAGGCGGCCGTCGAGCCCGTAGGTCCACGCGTGATATGGGCACTGGATCGTTTCGGAAAGCCGGCCGCTCGTCGCCCCGCACAGCCGCGTGCCGCGGTGCCGGCAGACGTTGAAGAGCGCCCGCACCGTGCCTTGCTGGTCGTGCAGCACGATCAGGGATTCACCGGCGATGTCCACCAGCCGGTAGTCGCCACGCTGCGGCAGATCGGCCGCCCGTCCCACGGAAATCCAGTGCCGGGCGAAAATGCGCTCCTGCTCGACCGCCAGGACGTCCGGGTCGTTGTAGTAGCGGCCCGGCATGGTCCGGGCCCCCTGCTGGTACGATTCGACCGTTTTCAAAAACCCGCTCATCGACGACGCTCCTTCACGATCTCGCGCGCGGCGTTGCGGCCCGAAGCTCCCGCGAGCCCGCCCCCCGGATGAGTTCCTGAGCCGCACAAGTACAGCCCCGTGACCGGAGTCTTGTATCGCGCCCATCCGGCCACCGGCCGCATGAAGAAAATCTGATCGAGCGCCATCTCACCGTGGTAGGGGTGACCTTCGGTGAGACCGAACCGCGTCTCGAGGTCCCGAGGCGTCACCACACGGCGGTGCAGCACGCTCGCCTTGAACTTCGGGGCGTACTCGCTCAGCGTCGTAATGACCAGGTCCGCCACGCGATCCCGGGTGGGCGCGTCCCAGGACGCCTTCAGGTGGTAGGGCGCGTACTGTACCTGCACCGTCATGATGTGCTTGCCGGCGGGTGCCAGGCCCGGATCGAGCAACGTCGGAATGCGGGCCTCGAGGTATGGGTAGCGCGACACGGCGCCGTACTTGGCGTCGTCGTAGGCGCGCTCCAGATAGTCGAGGCTGGGCGCTATCGTGATCGCGCCGCGCAAGGCGCCATCCGCCGCCCGGGCCGTGAACCGGGGCAGCTCGCCGAGGGCGAGGTGGACCGTCGCCGCGGCGCCCCGGTACCGGATATTGCGCACGGCACGGAGAAACTCGGGGTCGAGATGGCTCGCATCGACCAGTCCGCACAATGTGCGGCGCGGGTCGATCGACGAAACGACTTGTGGGACGGCCAGGTGCTCGCCCGTCTCGAGCGCGACGCCGAGCACGCGTCCGTCGCGCACGACGATCTCGCGCACGGGAGCGGTGGTGCGGATCTCCGCGCCGAACCCTTTGGCGGCGGCGACGAGCGCGCGGCCCAGGTTGCCGACCCCGCCTTTGACGAGATGAGCGGCGCGAACCGCACCGGCGGGCCGGCCGACCTGGTGATGCAACAGGACGAACGCCGTCCCGCCTGAGCGGGGCCCCTGCAGCATGCGCGTGATCCCACCCGCGCCGACGGCTCCCTTGAGGGCATCGGCGGCGAACCAGTCATCGAGCCACTCCGCCACGGACATCGGCGGTACGCGCAGGAACTCCGTCATCTCCCGCCGCCCCAACCCACGAACCCGTCGCCCCAGGCCGAGCAACGTCATGAGATCGCCACCCGAGGCATCGGGAATGTTTGGTGGCGTCACGGCGTAGACGGCCTCGAGGATGCTGGCAAACCGCGCCACTTGAGCGGTGAACGCCGGCCAGGCGTGCGCGTCCTCCGGGCTGAAGCGGCCGATCTCCCCGGCGGTTTTCACCGGATCGGTCCACAGGGTCAAGGCGCGCCCGTCGGGCTGCGGACTCCACACCGTGGCGTCGGGCACCACGAGCTCCAGCCCATGGGCCGCGAGACCCAGGTCGGTCGCGATGCCCGGCAACAGCCAACCGGCATCGTGTCCGGCCACGTCGCAGCGGAACCCCGGCGCGAATTCTTCGCTCGAGGCGAGGCCGCCGGGTGTGTCGCGTGCCTCGAGCACCAGCACCTTGAGGCCAGCTTTGGCCAGATACGCGGCGGTGACGAGGCCGTTCACGCCGCCGCCGATGATGATGAGGTCGTGGGTCATCGGCCGTCCTAGGCGCCGTCGGCGAGGATCTGAAACGCCGCCAGCCGACCCGAGGCCCCCATGATCCCGCCACCAGGATGGGTCCCGGAGCCGCACTGATACAGGCGGCGGATCGGGGTGCGGTACTTGGCCCAGCGCGGGGCGGGGCGGAGGAAGAAGAGCTGGTGCAGCGCCAGCTCACCCTGGAAGATGTTTCCCTCGGTGAGGCCCGTGATCTGCTCGATGTCGGCTGGGGTGATCACCTGCCGGTGCAGGATCGCGCCCTTCAGGTTGGGCGCGTAGCGCGTGAGCGTTTCGATCACCGTATCACCGAACGCCTCGCGCCGTTCATCCGTCCATCCGCCGTTCAGGTGGTAGGGCGCGTACTGAACGAAGATCGACATCACATGTTTGCCGGGCGGCGCCATGTGCGGGTCGATCATCGAGGGGATGATGACGTCCATGTACGGCTCGCGGGAGAACGCCCCGTACTTGGCGTCGTCGTAGGCGCGCTCCAGATAGGCGATGCTCGGACTGATCGAAATCGCGCCGCGCAGGTGCGGGCCGACGCCGGGCAGGCAGGTGAAGTTCGGCAGCTCGCCCAACGCGAGGTTCACCTTGCCCGATGAGCCGCGGAACTTGTAACGCTTGATGTCGGCGGTGAACTCGTCGGGCAGGGCCTCGTCCCCCACCAGTGAGAGGAAGGTTTGGCGCGGGTCGAGACTGGACACCACCGTGCGGGCGCGCAGCTCATCGCCGTTCTCCAGCACCACGCCGAGCGCCCGGCCGCGCTTCATGAGCACCTTGGAGACGGGTGCATCAGTCCGGATCTCGGCCCCGAAGCGGCGCGCCGCCCCGGCGATCGATTCGCTGATGGCGCCCGTGCCGCCCTTGGCGAATCCCCAGGCGCGGAACGAGCCGTCGATCTCGCCCATGTAGTGGTGTAGCAGCACGTAGGCGGTGCCCGGTGACCGTGGTCCGAGGAACGTCCCGATGATGCCGCTGGCCGATTTGGTCGCCTTGAGCACGTCGGTTTCGTACCACTCGTCCAGATAGTCCGCCGAGCTCATCGTCATCAACTTGTACAACGCGTGGAATTTCTCGGGCCCCAGGTCCCGGAACCGCTTGCCCAGCCGCAGCAGTCCCAGTAGGTCCTTGGGGGACAGGGACGTGGGATCGGGCGGCACCATGCTGATGATGGGCTTCACGGCCTGCGCCATGTGATGCATCAGGCGGCCGAATTCGATCATCGCCTCGGCGTCGCGCGGGGAATGGCGGTAGATCTCGCGCCGGGTCTTGTCCGGGTCCCCCCAGCCGGCCAGATAGTCGCCGTTCTCCATCGGAGTCACGGTGCTTTCGAGGGGCAGGATTTCGAGTCCGTGGCGGGGCAGGTCGAGGTCGCGGATGATCTCGGGCCGCAGCAGGCTCACCACGTACGAAAAAACCGAGAACGTGAAGCCCGGAAAGATCTCCTCGCTCACCGCGGCGCCGCCCACCCGGTACCGGCGCTCGAGCACGAGCACCCGCCGGCCCGCCCGCGCCAGGTACGCCGCGGTGACGAGGCCGTTGTGCCCCGCGCCGATGATGATCGCGTCGTACGCCGTGGTCACGCTCAGGCTCGCTTCCGGTCGGGGTTGAAGAACGGCAGCGGCCGCACGGTCGCCGTGGCGCGGCGGCGCCGGTGCTCGACAGTGACCTCCATGTCCACGATCGTCCCGGCTTCACCGGCGGACCCTTCGAGGTGGGCCAGCGCGATGTACCGCTTGAGGAGCGGGGACCAGCACCCGCTGGTCGCATACCCCACCTGCATCCCGCCCACGTAGATCGGCACACTGGCCCGCCAGGCGGTCGTGGGCAGCTTGGGCGGCAGCCCGACGTCCGCGTACAGCCGCTCGAGCGAATCCCAGTCGACTTCGATTCCCATGAAACGCCAGGCGGGACCACGGGCGTGCTCGGCGATGAGCGCGTCGCGGCCGTTGAACTGATTCTTGTCGAGCGCGACCGTCCAGCCGAGCGACAGCTCGAATGGCGTCGAGGTCTGCGCCTCGATCAGGGCGTGGTGCGCCGAGACGTAATCGACCTCGATGAGGAGCAGGCCGGCTTCGTTCCGCGCCAGATCGAGCGCCAGCATGCCCGCGGGCGTGATCCCATAGGGGGTGCCCACCTCGATCAACGCGTCCCATACGGCCAGACTGCGCGCCGCGTCGGCCCAGATTTCGAAGCCCAGGTCGCCGGTGTATCCGGTGCGCGAGATCGTCACCGGTACGCCGCGGATCTTGCCGCTCGTCAGGCGAAAGTATTTCACCCCGGCCAGCTCCTGACCGCTCGCGAGCTCCAGGATGGCGCGGGCATTCGGTCCCTGGAGCGACAGGGCCGCGGTTTTCTCGGAGACATCCTCGATGGCCACGTCCAGCCCGGCGGCATTGAGGTGCAGCCAGCGCATCGTCGGATCCGCCGCGGTCATGCGGAACGTGGTTTCCTCGAGCCGCGATACGGTGCCGTCATCGATCACCTTGCCGCGGGCGTCGCACCACGGCGTGTAGAGCACCTGCCCGACCTTGCACTTCATCACGTCCCGGGTCACGATGCGATCGAGCAGGCGGGCCGCGTCACGGCCGCGGATCAGATACTTGTAGAGCGGCGACACGTCGAACAGGGCCGCGGCGCTGCGAACCGCGTGGTACTCGCGCTCGTGGTTCAGCTCGTACGAGCTGGCGACGACGTAGCCGGCCCAGCGACGCCACGCCTGGCCCTCCATCAGGGCGGCGGTGCGTGGATGAAACGGCGTTTCCTTCAACACGCGGCGGTCTCGGCGGGCGCGAAGACGACCAGGACTTCGAGCGGCTCGGTGATGGTGTGGAATCGATGGGGGACCCGGGCCGGGATGTGCGCGATCGATCCCGGTCCGACGACGACGTTGTCGGTCTCGACCTGCAGCGTCGCGTGGCCGTGCAAAACGAAGTAGACCTCGTCCTCACCATGTGGCTGCTGCGGGTCGGTTGCCCCCGCGGCGAGCCGGTACAGCCCGGCTGAAAGCGTCGGGACGCGGAAAAACTCGTAGAACAGCGTTCCCGCCCGTTCGTTGTGCCGGGCAACGATGTCGGTCAGGGTGAACACCTGGGCGTTCATGAGCCCTCCCGGAAGCCGAGCGCCGCAGAAATACGTTGTGCGGCGGCGTGAACGTGACGGCCGAGGGTCTCGATGCGCGGCGGGGGAAACCGCAACCGGGGACCGCCGAGACTGATCGCCGCCACGGGACGGCCATCATGATCGCGCACGGCCGCCCCGACCGCGAGATAGCCGCGCTCCAGCTCCTCGGCGGCCACGGCAAATCCCTTGCGGCGCACGCGTTCGAATTCGCGCTCGAGCGTGGCGAGCAGGCGGTGGGCGGTGGCGAGACAAAAAAACCTCCGCGGCGGAGGCTGTCAAGGACGATCAGCGGTTGACGATTCGCGCGGGCATCGTCAACACCAGCACGCCGCCGATGCACATACTCGCGGCGAGTGCATAGATGCCGAGATCTGTCGATTGCGTGTGGTCCGTGATCCAGCCGATCACCCAGGGGCTGACGAAGCCCGCGAGATTGCCGATCGAGTTGATGACGGCGATTCCGGTCGCCGCCGCGGCTCCCGCGAGTATCGCAGTCGGCAAACACCAGAATTGCGAGAGCGAGGCCGCCACTCCGGCCATCGCCAGCGTCATGCCCACCATCGCGACCGCGGTGTGGGTGCCGAAGCGGACGGTCAGAACCCAGCCGAGCGCACCCATCAGCGCAGGCGCAACGGTGTGCCAGCGGCGCTCGCGCGACGCGTCGGACGAACGACTGATGGCCACCATCGCGACCACGGCGGCCGCGTTAGGCACCACGGTGAGCATCCCAATCGCAAGCGAGCTCGCCACTCCCGTGCGGCGGATCAGAGTCGGCAACCAGAAGCCGGCGCCGTACAGGCCCGCCACCAAACAGAAGTAGATGGTGCTCAGCAACCAGACGCGCCGATTCGTGAAGCCGTCCAGCAGCGAGTGCGAGGCCACATGCGTCTGATCCTCGGCGATGTTTCGCGCGAGGAGCCCCTTCTCATCTGCTGTCAGCCAGCGGGCGGCGGCGATGCCGTCGTCGAGGTAGACGAGCACGGCGACGCCGAGAGCGAGCGAGGGGAGCGCCTCGATCAAGAACAGCCACTGCCAGCCCGCGAGGCCACGCACCCCGGACATGGCGGTCAAGATCCAGCCGGAGATCGGCCCGCCGAGGAGACCCGCGATCGGGATGCCGGTCATGAACAGCGCAATGATCCCGGCCCGCCGGGCGGCGGGATACCAGTACGTGAGATACAGAATCACGCCCGGGAAAAAGCCAGCCTCGGCGATCCCCAGCAGGAAACGCAGGATGTAGAACACCGTGGGCGTCTTCACGAACACCATCGCCGCCGAGATTACCGCCCAGGTCAGCATCACCCGCGCGATCCACAGCCGAGCACCGACTTTGTGCAGGATGATGTTGCTCGGTACCTCGAAGATGAAGTAGCCGATGAAGAAGATGCCGGCCCCCAGGCCATAGACGGTTTCGCTGAAGCGCAGATCGCTCAGCATCTGCAGCTTCGCGAAGCCGACGTTGACCCGATCGAGGTACGCCGCAACGTAGCAAGAGAACAGAAACGAGATCAGGCGCCTGGTGACCCGGGCGTAGAGCAGCGACTCCACGGAGTTGGCTTTCATCGACCGCCATCACCGTTGCGCCAGCGTCGCCGCCATCATCCGCACCAGCTCGGCGTCCGTCATCGGCTGCCAGCCGTGCGGTTTCTTGGGACGCCCGTAGGTGACCGATCCCGCGTAGTACGGGTTGGTCCGGTGCTCCAGAAAATCCTCGAGATAGTAGACCGCCAGGTTGAGGTAGAAGCTGTCCATGTCGCCCACGTACAGATGGATTTTCCCCACCAGCTGCGGACCGATCCGGGACCAGTTGCGCTCGAGGTAATCCCGCAGGTCGTAGTCGTGCGCCTTCATCCACAGCGCTACGTCATGATGCATTGTCCCCGTGAGCCCGTCCCACAAATCCGCTGGATATCCGTCCGGGCTCACGGGTCCCCACACCGCTTCCCAGGCGTCGAACTGCTCTCCGGAGCGGCCGTGACTGCCGAGCACAGCCTCCAGCTGGCTCTCCTGCCGCACCGAGACGACGGGCATCCCCGTCGGCTCGCGCTCCGTCGGCACCTCTGAGCTGATCCACTCGTTGCGCGCGATGGCGAAGGCGCTCGTATCCGCATAAACGTCGCTCAACTGATAGGCGCGAAAATCCACCGGGTCCGGATACAACGACCACACGCCGCCGAAGAAGTCAGGGTGATAGACCTGCAGCGCCAGCGACTCCCATCCGCCGGTGGAGCCGCCCGTGAGAAAGCGGGCCCGCGGCTCGCGCAACAGCCGGAAGTGGGATTCGAGATAGGGGATCAATTCGGTCAGCAGGGCGTCGCCATACGGGCCGCAGTTGGGTGAGTTGATCGCGTACGAATCATCGTAGTAAGGAGTGGGGTGCTGGAACGTCACCGCCACCATGCGCGGAAAGCTGTCGCTCATCCACACCCGGGCGAACTCAAACCCCGGCTCACGCGCCGTCACCGCAAGCCGGCCGGCCCGCTCTTCCGGTGTTTCCGGTTGGCTGTCCGTCGTGAAGTCGAACGCCGGCGAGAGGTTGAAGTGGTCCTGGACGTAAATCGTGGGATACGAACGACTCGTCTCCTCGTCGTATCCTTTGGGCAGCAGGACCACGGCGCCGAGGTAGATGGGACGGCCCCAGAACGTGCTCAACAGGCGGCTCTGGATCCTGACGTGCTTGACCCATTTCGTATCGGGCGGGATGGCGACCGGCGGCAGCACACGGGAGAGTGACAGGCGGATGGTAAATCCGGTCGCGGGATTCAGGTGCACCTTCTGAACACCGCTGACCAGGTTTCCCGGCGATTCGTTCCAGTGTTGCCCTTCCCATTGATCGTCGTGCAGCCACAGCACGTGCCCGTCAGCCCTGGGGAAGCGGGAATAGACGTTGAGCACGGCCTGGATGTAGTAGTCGCCGGCCGGCATCTCGCGCAGACTCCGCACCGGGAATCCCAACGTGTGGTCGTCGATCACGGCTGCGGTGCCGGGGCCAAGCTGAACGACGTCCGCCCCAAAAAACGGCACGCTGGAGTCGAAGCTGCCGGCTTGTTCGCGCGGCTCGGGCGCACTGTCCTTCGTAAGGATCACGAACATCCGGCCAGTTGCGGGTTCAGCTCGAACGGAGGGGGGAACGC
>Ga0075423_10006577_pt1 | contig 10917 bp, 9 predicted proteins | sample SoiMethybrSBSTD2_FD_80114 | JGI IMG/M metagenome (GOLD analysis project Ga0075423, IMG submission 80114) | Bulk soil microbial communities from a Populus tree surrounding site in Tennessee, USA - Soil MetaG P. TD hybrid SBSTD2 | ecosystem: Environmental > Terrestrial > Soil > Tree plantation...
CTTAGCCATCGCGATTCCTAACCACACGTTCGGGATGGTCCTGGTGATCCCCAGGCTGGACACCCCCGCCGGAACCGCCACACTGCTGGTGCGGCGCTTCCCGCTGGTGATGCTGGTCGGCGCGATCCAGAGTGTCGTGGGAACGATCATCGGGCTGTATCTGTCGTTCTACCTCAATATCGCCTCGGGCGCGACGATCGTGTTGGTTTTGACCAGCCTATTCACCTTGGCGCTCTTTTACTCCACCGTATTATATAGTACAACGTGACTTCAAGAACCCTTGTTTGCACCACAAAGCCACAAAGCGCACAAAGACCCATCTGATCTTTGTGTCCTTTGTGCCTATGAGTTTCCGCCCGCAACGCACGGTGTCATACTCTATTAGACAATGATTTCTGATAGCTTTACAATTGACAGGATGAATAAGATCGACTTTGTGTCGAGATTGGCTATGCGCTCTGTGGGCGCTATTGCAAAAGTGAGGAAACAATGCAGCCGATGACGGTTGAAATCTGGTCGGATATCGTCTGTCCCTGGTGCTATATCGGAAAACGGCGCTTCGAGTCGGCGCTGGCGCGCTTCGCGCACCGCGAGCAGGTCGCGATCATCTGGCGCAGCTTTGAGCTGGATCCGCGCGCACCGCAGCGCACGCTGGGCTCCCTGACCGACATGCTCGCGCGAAAAATAGGCGTCAGCTCGGCCCAGGCGGCGACGATGAACGCGCAGGTGAGCGCGCTTGCGGCCAAGGAAGGTCTCGACTACCGGCTCGACCGGGCGCAGCACGGCAACACCTTCGATGCCCATCGCCTCATCCATCTGGCGGCGGCCCACCAGCGCCAGGGCGCGGCGAAAGAGCGCCTGCTGCGCGCGTATTTCTGCGACGGCCTGCCGATCAGCGATCACGAGACGCTCGTGGCGATCGGCGTCGAACTCGGTATCGCTGCCGACGAGGTGCGCGCGATGCTCACCAGCGCGGCCTACGCCGATGCGGTGCGCGCCGATGAGCGTCGTGCGACCGCGCTTGGCATCAGTGGCGTGCCATTCTTCGTGATCGATGCGCAATACGGCGTGTCTGGCGCGCAGGCACCCGAGGTTTTCCTCGACACGCTGGAGCAGGTTTGGGCGAAGTCTCATCCGCTGACGAATATCAGCACCACAGCGGAGGCTGGCAGTTGTGACGATGGTAGTTGTGTGCTGCCGCCGGCGCACGACCTGGCGCAACACGCTACGTAGAGCGACGTTGTGTATGTAGTAAAGGACTCAGATGAACATTGCGCTATAGGTGGTTCAGGTGCTGTTGGCGGGGCTGTTTGGCATGGCTGGCGTCATGAAAGCGTTTCAATATGAGCGCGCTCGGCCTGCGATCTCCAGCGGACGCTTGTGAATCGAGCGAAGGTCACGTTCAGCGAGCAGGCGCGCGGCAAGCTCCTTCTCGGCGAGCGTCCAAAACTCCTGATCCCGACCTTGCGGACCTCCGGCACGCTCCCATAGCTCATACGCGACACTTTGCAGCTTTCGCTCCCGCTCATCGGGGTACAGATAACGCAGTGCTTCCCGTCGTTGTCTCTCGACTTCATCTTCTCCACGCAAGAGACGGTAGTAGCGCGCGAGGGGTGGAATGAGGCTACCGATCACGTAGCTCAACCGCGTCAGCTCTGAGCGTGCCTCTCCACGGTTGGTGCGGGCCCAGAAGAACAATTGCACCTCGGTCGGACAGTAATTGACGAAGTCGAACAAGTGGAGCGCGAACCGATACGGTCGGTGGCCCTCAAGCAGGATGGGATCGGGCAGCCGACAAAGAGCACGTTCCTCGACGGTGACGGTTTTTGGCCGATCAGCGCCAAGCTCGCGTTGCTTCTCTGCCAAGGCTTGCCAGAGATCCGGTAGCTGCAACGTGTAGGTCCGATGGAGGTTTACTGGCTCCGCTCCGCCACCCCCTAAGTTCATCACCCCATCACAACTGAGCAAGATCGCCTCAAAGCCCACGGCGGTCAAGAGGACCGGTTCGGTACGAAGATTCATCACAGTGATGTCGAAGATCGGATCCTCATACCAGCCGAATCCTCCGCGGAAGGCGAGCCCTCCGATGTCCTCACGCGGCTCTGCGGCCTTCCATGCCCGACACTCATCGGCAACGCGAATCTCTACAAAGTCGATCGGCTGATTAGGGCGCGGACCCCGCACTCCTGCTGTGACGGCCCCGTTGGTGCTGAGGGGCACGACTTTTGCGGTTGCTATTCCTTCCGGCACCGTCACTTCGACATCGTTTCCTTTGATCTTTCGAACCATCATTTTCCCGACCTCGATCGGGGTCATCTGTCTGAGATCGAGATAGGCTGTCGCGTGTGGCAGACCATCGAGCCACGCGTCGTCCAAGCGAACCGGGAGGATGTACTCGACTTTGCTCTCCAGAGCACGGTCGAGCGCCCGACGCCGCTCAAGATTGGTGTACGCTTTCTCGACGTACTCCTTAGAAATGAGGATCAGGCAGAACCGAGCCTTGTGAGCGTACATCTCGCCGAGGTATTCGTTGAGATTCTTGCCCCATGATTCCGATATATGATGCTCGTCAATGAAGACCCGCAGCCCATTGGCTATCCCAATCGCCGCGATGATTCGCGCCACCTCGCGATCAGTTCCGGCGAACGAGAGCGCGACATCATACTCGGAGTATATATCGTTCATGATGGGTTCTCTGTGTAGTGCATCTGTTCAACCTCCATGCCGATAGTCTGCGCTACGACAGGGCATTATATTAGCACTACTGCTAGCATGACTACTGAAACGGAGTGTTTGAAAGATTATATAGCAATCCTATCTGATTTGTAAACGTGACGATAGACGATAGGCGATGGATGGTGCGCTCCTATCGTCTATCGTCTATCGTCTATATCAGGCCAGTTTACTTCTGATGTAGGTTCGCTACAGCACGTCGCTGTTGACAAGCGGCAAGGTGAACGTGAATACCGAGCCGACGCCTGGTGTGCTTTCGGCCCAGACTCGCCCGCCGTGCGCCTCGACCAGCTGCCTGACGATCGTCAGCCCCAACCCAGCGCCGCCGGTCGCACGCGTGCGCGAGTGGTCGGCGCGGAAGAAGCGCTCGAAGATCGACGGCAGATGTTCGGCGGCGATGCCAATCCCGCTGTCGCGCACGCTCACCGCGACGGCTGTATCGCTGGCCTTGGCCGTGACAGTGATCGCTCCCCCTTGCGGCGTATGCGTTCGAGCGTTATTGAGCAGGTTGCGCAGCACCTGGCCAACCCGCTCGGCGTCGGCCTCGACCAACGGCAGATCTGCGGGCACATCCACACCGATAATCAGCTCCTTATCGACCAACGATGGCTGAAGCGCGCTCACCGCCTTCTCGACGACCTCTTTCAATACCATCGGCTGACGCACCAGCTTGAGCTGGCCGGCATCAGCAAGCGCAACCTCTTGCAGATCGTCCACCAGACGATTGAGCAGCAGCGCTTCTTCGTGCAGCGAGTCGATCAGCGCCGGGCCTGGCTGAATGACCCCATCGCGGAGCGCTTCCAGGTAGCCACGAATATTCGTCAGCGGCGTGCGCAGCTCATGCGCGACATCGGTGACCATATTGCGGCGCAGCCGTTCAAGATGCGTCAGCCCATCGGCCATTGCGTTGAAAGCGCGGGTCAGCTCGCCGATCTCATTCTTGGATTCCACGGGTATGCGTTGGCTGAAATCACCTTTTTCCATCTTGCGGACCATAACAGTCAAGCGCTCGATCGGGCCGAGAATACCACGCGCGAGCGCCGCTGTTAAAAGCAACGCGACCAGGACCGCGATCGCGACCGCCAGCACGAGCGAACGGTTTACTGATCGCAGGAACCCCACCTCGGTCGGGCCGAGTCCTGAGCTGCGAATCCACAAGACATCCGGCGGTCCTGCGGCGTTGGTGTTTCCTGTGGCAATGCCGGTCGCAGGCGCGCTGAAAAATGCTTCTTGCCCCAGCGAGATGACGATAGCCGGGATGGGCGATCCGCTCGGCAGCTTCAGGCCAACCAGCGTGTGATCTGAGTCGGCGATCACCATTCCGTCGCCGTTGGTCACGACAATCCGTTCGCCCGAGGTCTGTGCGGTCTGGTCGGCCAGCGCGCGCATCTCCGCGATGTTCCGATGTTCCTTGTCGTATGCCATGAGTGTATCGATCAGCGGCTGGGTACGATCACTATCGTGCTCGACATAACGTTGAAACTCCATCGTGGTCGCACGGCTGGTCAACAGCGCCAATGTCCCCACCGACACGACGACGACGCTGATCAACGTCAGAAAGAGGCGGAAGCGCAGACTATGCAGCATCTTTGTCCTCAAGGAACTTATAACCGATACCATAGACGGTCTGGATGTAGGGAGTGCGAGCATCGCCCTCGATCTTTTTCCGCAAATTCATAACGTGAACATCGACCGTCCGCTCGAAGCCTTGGTAGTCGAAGCCGAAAACCTGCTCCAGCAGCTCCAACCGGCTGAAGACGCGGCCAGGTGCCTTGATCAGGATTTCGAGCAGCTTGAATTCCTTCGGCGTGAGGTGTAGCGCTACGCCGCGCAGCCGCGCCTCGTGCCGGATAAAATCGACCACCAGCTCGTCGAAGCGTACCTCTGGTGGCCCCTCGTCGCGCCGCTCGTGCGTGCGTCGCAGCACGGCGCGCACCCGCGCGACCACCTCGCGCGGGCTAAACGGCTTGGTGATATAGTCGTCTGCGCCTAGGTCCAAGCCCAACAGCTTGTCGCCTTCGGTCGTCTTGGCCGTGAGCATAATGATCGGAATGCTGGATTCGGCACGCAGAATGCGACAAACATCTAAGCCTTCCAGCTCTGGCAACATAAGATCGAGCAATATCAGGTCGGGCCGCTTCTGACGACCCAGGTCAACCGCCTGGCGACCATCGTAGGCCACCAGCACATGATAGCCATCTTTCTCAAGATACAGCCGTAGCAGCTCGGCTGTCTTGCGCTCATCGTCAACAACTAAAATTCTGTGTTTCATCGTCCACTTTCGCCTACGGCAGCATGGCTGAAGCGTTTCACGTTTCACGTTTCACGCCTCACGTTTCACGCCTCACGCTTCACGTTTCACGTTTCACGTTTGCGGATCAGGGAGAATCTGCACCTGCGTGGCCTGAATGAGCTGGCCGTTCCGCAATACATCCGCCATAATCAGCTTCCCAGCCTGAAGTTCGCCGAGCTGTGCATCCACCAGCTTATTGATCCTCGCCTGGCTGGTGACAACCATTGTAATGCTCTTGCCATCCAGGTCTTTCACAACGATAGTATTGCCCTCAATTCGCTCGACGGTTCCTGCCAGCGGCTCGGACATTCCGGCCGCACCTGGGCCGCCAGCGGCCAGGCCACCCGCATCAGGAGCAGGGATGGCGATGTTGCCAGTTACATCGCTGCCGGCCGGCGCTCCGCCTGGATTATTAAACATTATCGGCGCGCCAGCGATAATACTGCCGATAGCGATGGAAATAGGGTCAAAGGTATCACCTTTTCGTGTGCCATATGCCGTGAATGCATCTCCAACGTTAATATCCGAGATCTGTCCGGGTGCATGCTTCTTGATCTTCGTATCGCTGCCAAGCTGCACGGTTGTGCTCGATCCATTGAAGGGCGCCTTGACGATAAGCTTGTTGCCTTCAACCCGATCAATCGTGCCAATGACCGGCGCATCCTGAGGCATCTGTCCGGCGTTGCCGGCAACCGGGCCGGCAGTTGTGCGCTCACTGAGGATTTGTTGCCCGGCTTGTTGGGTCTGGGATGCGCTCGCACCAGTGTTGGGCTGCCCACAGGCGCTCAGACCAAGCGCGACAACGAGGATCGCAGCCATAAAGACGCGTCGATACATTGAGCCGTTCCTTCCTTCATATAGCGAACCTACATCAGACGTAAACTGGCCTGACGGTAGACGATAGACGATACGCGCGTCTCGTCCATCGTCCATCGTCCATCGTCATGTTTACCCATCATATAGGATTGCTATATAGCGAAAAATGCCGACCGACGGGCGACTAATCGTAGCGTAATGCGTCGATCGGGTCGAGCTGGGCGGCGCGGCGAGCCGGCTCGATGCCAAAAAAGAGACCGATCGCCATCGAAAACCCGACCGCCAGCGCCATGGAGGCCGGGCTGACGATCGCGCGTGCCTGGCCGCTCTGGTTGGCGATCACCGCGATCAGCACCCCGACGAGCAGGCCGATCAGTCCGCCAATCGTGCTGAGGGTCAGCGCCTCGATCAAGAACTGGGTCAGAATATCGCGCTCGCGCGCACCGATCGCCTTGCGCAGGCCGATCTCGCGCGTGCGCTCGCGCACCGAGACCAGCATGATGTTCATGATCCCAATGCCCCCGACCACCAGCGAGATCGCCGCGATTGCGCCCATGTACATGGTGATTGTGCGCTGTGAGCTGGCGATCGTGTCGATCAGATCCTGCTGGTTGTCGATCGAAAAATCGTTGGGTGCGCCCGCTGCGATCTGCCGCCGCGCACGCAGCAGCTTGGTGATCTGCGCGGATGCGGCTGAGATGCTCGTTTGGTTGCGCGCCTGCACGATGATCTCGCTGACCAACGGCTTGCCGCTCGTGATATCGCGCGCGCCAAAGAGCCGCAGCTGCGCCGTTGTAAGTGGTACGACCACGCTATCGTCGGCCAGCCCGAATGTATCACGCCCTTTCGACGCAAGCACGCCGATCACGCGAAAACGCATGCCTTGGATGTTGACCGTCTTATCGATTGCGTTCTGACCAGCGAAAAGCTTGGTCGCTACGCGCGAGCCCAGCACGACGACACTTTCGGACGATGTTACCTGTTTATCAGTAATAAATGCACCCTTCGCCAGCGAACTGTTATGAATCGACAGATACACCGGGGTTGCGCCCATTATTGGGGCGGATGTGCGCTGTGAACCGGCTGTGATCGTGCCGAAATTGGAATATTCCGGCGAGACGTGGGCTGCGGCAGGGACATTCGCGGCTTCCGCCAGCGCCTTCGCATCGTCGATCGTGAGCCCTTTGGCTTCGCTGCCAGTGCTGCTAAAGCCGCCGGTGTCGAGCGAGCCCGGTCGCACCGTCAGCAGGTTGGCACCATTGGCGGTGATCGATTCGGTGATCGTCTCCTGCGTGCCGCGACCAAGCGCGAGCAGCGCGACCACCGCCGCCACGCCGATGATGACGCCGAGCGCGGTCAGGATGCTGCGGAGCTTGTTGGCAAGCAAGGTCGTGAAGGCGATCCGCATGCTTTCGGCCAGGCTGATGCCCTTGGTCCGAGGCACCCCGGCCACGCTGGTGCGTCGCTGCGGCAGCGGCAGCGGCTGTTCATACGTAGACATGGGCTGGCTCTCCAGTACGTCGTATGTCGCTCGCGAGCAGCCCATCGCGGATCGTGAGGATGCGATCGGCGTACTTGGCAATATCCGCCTCGTGCGTTACCACGATAATCGTGATGCCCTCCTGGTTGAGCGTTTTGAAAAGCGCCATGATCTCGGCGCTGGATCGCGTGTCGAGGTTGCCGGTTGGCTCGTCGGCCAGCAGCAGCGTCGGCTCGGCGACCACTGCGCGAGCGATCGCCACGCGCTGTTGCTGGCCACCCGACAGCTCGCGCGGGTGATGATGCATGCGCGTCGATAGCCCAACCGCTTCGAGCGCGCGCGCCGCCTGCTCGTGGCGCGTCTCGCGATCCAGATCGCCCTGATATATCAGCGGCAGCTCAACGTTCGCGAGCGCGGTGCTGCGCGGGAGCAGGTTGAACTGCTGGAAGACGAAGCCGATCTTCTGATTGCGCACGGCTGCGAGCTGATCCTTGTCGAGATCTTCCACCGCGAGGCCCTCCAGCAGATAGGTTCCCGAAGTTGGCGTATCAAGACAGCCAAGCAGGTTCATCAATGTCGATTTGCCCGAGCCCGATGGCCCAATAATCGCGATGAACTCGCCTGGCTGAATATCGCAGCTGACCCCCGCCAGCGCCGGCACCTCGATCTCGCCCATCGTGTAGGTGCGCACCAGATCGCGTATCTGGATCAATAGTTCCATCGGTCCTCCTGGGCCCTGCAATCTGCAATCGCATTAGGGGCCGCCGATCTTGATCGTACGCATCGCAGGGCCGGGCGGGCCACCAAAGCGGATCGCCCCGCCGCTCTGTGCTTCTGCGTCTGCGCCCAGATCGATCAGCACCTGATCGCTCTCGCGCAAGCACATCGTGCCGGTATCGATGCAGCGCACAATCTCGGTCATCGAGCCGTTGCTTGCGCCCGTCTCGACCAGGACCGTCAGCGGCGGCTTGTTCTTATCATACAGCAGCTGGATGCTCTTCACCGGTTCATCGGACTTGATCGCCGTGCTGGGCACCTGGATGACATTCTCGCGGCGATCGACCTCGATGCTCGCGTTGGCGGTCATGCCGATCTTGATCGGGGCCGATTTGGGATCGAATTGCGCCTGCACAAGGTAGGTGACGATATTCTGCTCTTCCTTGCCGGTCGCAGCGACCGAGGTCACAGTGCCGTCGAATTCCTTGTCGGGAAGTGTGTCGAAGGTGATGCGGACCAGCCCGCCCGGTTTGATGCGCGCCACATCGCTCTCGCTCACGTTCATATCAAGATGGATGGATGTGTCGTCTATGATCGTAAACGCTGTAGCAGCCGCGCTTACGACGTTGCCGGGGACGACATCGACCGTGGCGACCGTGCCGGCGAAGGGTGCCGTGAGCGTTGCGCTGTCGAGCTTGAGCTTCGCCGCGTCGAGCCGCGCCTGCGCTTGGGCGACATCCGCCTCGGCGATCGCGATGTCGGAGGCGGCAACCGGCGCGGTTAACTTATCGAGGCCGGCGCGCGCCTCATCGACCTGCGCCTGGGCCGCGCTCATGTCGGCGCGGGTGCCGCCCTGTCGGAGCTTATCGAGCTGCGCTTGCGCGCGGCTGACCTCGGCCTGCGCCTCCGCGAGGTCGGCCGGTCGTGGTGCGATCAGCGCGTTGAGCTGTTTTTGCGCATCAATCAGCTTCGCTTCGGCTTCCTGAACGCCGGCGATCTCGCGCTGGCGCGCGGCATCATAGGCGACCTGCGCTTGCTGGACGCCGTCCTCGGCGCTGTGTAGCGCTGCCTCGGCCCGCACGAAGGCGTCGTAGTACTGCTGGCGCTGCGAGTCGTTTAGCTTATTGTCGATCTTCTTGCCGTTTGCGCCGGTTGTGGTCGGATTCAGCGGGTCGTTGCCGCTGTCCTGCACATACTGCCAATTCTGGAGGGCGGTCGCATAGCTCGATTGCGCCTGGGTCAGCGCGCTAGTCGCCTGCGCCAGTGCGAGCTGCGCGGTGGTCTTGGCGGCTGAAAGCTCATCGCGTGTCCGTTCGAGATTCGTCTGCGCCTGAGTGAGCGTCAGCTCTGCCGTGCTGCGCTTATCGGGCGACGGGTCGCACAGGGCATCGAGGCGTGCCTGGGCAGCGCGCACGCTCGCCTCGGCTTCGCGCAGATCGGCGGCGGTCACGTTGCCGGTGCGCGTCTTTTGCAGCGCAGCCGCCGAGGCATTCAGCCGCGCCTGCGCCTGCGCGATGTCTGCGGGTGTCGCCGAGCCAGTGCGAGCCTTGTCGAGCCCGGCCTGCGCGGTCTTCAGATCGGCCTCGGCCTGCTGTACCACGAGCCGCAACTCGCGATCGTCGAGCCGGGCCAATGCTTGCCCAGCCGTGACATGATCATTGGGCTCGACCAGCACCTCGCGTACCTGGCCTTCGCTCTGGAATGGCAATTTGATGCTGCGCGCCGGCTGGACCTTCCCGCTGTTCTCGACTGTGATCTCTAGGTTGGCGCGTGTGATCGGGACCGCGACAGTCGTCGGGGTAGTCGGCGCGCTCACCTGCGCACGCCAGAACAAGAATGCGGCCAGCAATGCGCCGAGGATGATTAGGATCAGCACGATCCTGATGATATTGGGTCGTTTGCGTTGACGAGCAGTGGGCGGTTCGGCAGGTGTTCTGCGCTGCTTACCTGGGATTGGCAACGCAATATTCATCGATTCTGCATCCTTTCTGCCGCGAATGCTCGATTGATAGCACCATATCGCTCAGTATAGCAGAAAGAATATAAAGAACTTATGAAGAACCAATCAGGAAGTGATCAAGTTTAGGCTTCGTCGAGTTCCTTCGCAAAATGCACTACGGTCAATTCCCCGAAGGGTTCGCGTCCGGTTTCGCGATAGCCCAGCGCGGTGTAGCGGGCAATATTCTCTTCCATGAGCGCATTGGTATACAGCCGAATCTGGGTGTAGCCGGCCTGACGCGCTTCGTATTCGCTCCAGGCCAACAGCTGCTGGCCGAAGCCGCGCCGCTGATAGTCGGGATGCACGGCAACGCTATAGATCAGCAACGCGGCTGGTTCGTGTATCAGGACCAGCACGCCCGCTGGCTGATCAGCGACAGACAGCAGCCAGATCGGATGCGTGGCCAGCATCTGCTGATAGTCGGCGGTCATGGGCTGCGGCTTGCGCCCCATACGCGGAACATAGCGGGCATACGCCGCATTCGTAATAGCCGTAATGCTCGCGACATCAGCGGGTGTGGCTCGGCGTATGACGACGCTTTGGGGTGTCTCCATTGTGCTCCCTCGTGCATGGCAGCGGTCGGCTCGGTGTGTAGGCGCGACCAACGAGATCAAGATGGCGAATCCGCCAGTAGTGGCATCTCGGCTGCGACCTGCGGCTCGTCCGCGACCGCATCCGGTAGCTCATCCTCAAGCCGCCGGACATGCCCATTCAGATAGCCCACAACCGTAGCCAGAATCGTGATCATGCCCATCACGATGAATAACAGGCCAATGCCGCGCCCCGGCCCAACGCCGATGAGCTGCCCGACGCTGCCCACGAGCGCGCCATCTTCGGCGAGCAGCGGCCCAAACACGCGGTCGGCGAGCAGGCCGGCGC
>Ga0075423_10006583_pt1 | contig 10915 bp, 17 predicted proteins | sample SoiMethybrSBSTD2_FD_80114 | JGI IMG/M metagenome (GOLD analysis project Ga0075423, IMG submission 80114) | Bulk soil microbial communities from a Populus tree surrounding site in Tennessee, USA - Soil MetaG P. TD hybrid SBSTD2 | ecosystem: Environmental > Terrestrial > Soil > Tree plantation...
CGAGAGAAACGCATTGTGGAGCTCGAGGCCCAGTTGGATGCTTTGAAGTTGATCGATCAGGACATGGAGAAACGGAGGCAGTCTGGCCGGCCAACCGCCACGTCGACGCCTATCGAGTGACCGTCCTCCGTTTGTTGCGCCCCGTCAACCTGTCCATCCATGACCGGATTATCCCTGCTCCAGAACGGGATTGAATTATTGTTGAGAGTCTCCTGGCGAGACTGTGCAATGGTGTGCACTGACTGATGGGCACAGAATACAGCAGCACGTGTCATGTAAATAGTGTGACGAGGGCTCGAGACGCGGCCCATCATTAAATCTCGTGGACTGGCGCCTCATTTGGATTGCGGGGTCCTTGAAGACTGATGTGGCATCGTAGTTGCTCAAAGTATCACCATATGATGTCGCGGGATCACTAACTACCCTCTAATCATGAATCTATTGAAACCAATCTCTCACGGCTCTTGAAGGACTGCAGATGGCGCTACCTCGGATGTGGCGACGATTGCGGAATTTTGTGCGTTGGAAGAAAGCCACAACCCCCATGCTGCTCAATGCTGACACGGGGGAGTTGATCCCATTCTCCATCTACACCACGCCACCGACGGGGAAGTGGATGCTTCGCCGTCCACTCACGCTGCCCGGCAGCACGCTGCCTCTCTTTCTCGAAACTCCGTTCGTTCCTAGTGGTCTCGCTGGGCAGAAACGTGCAGGGGTCTCCAACCCGCCACCCGATAAAGTCGGACTCCAGCCCAACATGGAAACTCCCCTTCCACACCCGCCCCCGCAGCAGTCGATTTAGCCCTTTCCCTTTGGCAACATCCGCTTCCTCCACTCCCACTGCGGCACCTGAGTCGGAGTACGCCACAAGCCTTTCTTGGCTTCTCGTGCTTCCTACTCTAACCCTTCAAACCCGTACCTCCTGGGAGTACTTCCGATACCACCAGCACTCTGCATTAGACAGAGTGTCCATTGACGGAACAAAATGTTCCGCCTGACTAGGCAAGACACCAGTCTGTTCCGGTGCTGAACATCATTCTAACTACCAGCAGTGATTTGCGAATGTCCGCGAATACCCCTTCCAGCTGAACCGGCGGCACACCTTTTGCTGTTTCTTGTACCGGACGGTGAAGAATGGCCTTCGCCAGGAGTCATATTGATTCCGTTCTTGGAACATTGGGATTATCATTGTACGGTCTCACTTGAGATCAAGGAGGACTGAGATGACACGCACCATAGTAGCTAGTTTCCTGGTTCTCGGTCTATCGGCTTCGATGGACCATGGCGTACTGGCGCAAACGGGCTCTACGCCGGATGAAGTCAACCTACGGACGGCGCAGCAGGCCCTCGACACGGACAGCACGGGACGTTCAACAAAATCACATGCTGACGCACTGGCCGCACAGTTCAAGGTTGAACCCAAAGTGGTAGATAACCTACGGACCGCGCAGCAAGGCTGGGGTGAGATCGGGATTCGCCTCGCGGTAGCGCAGGAACTCACGAAGGTAAACCCCACAACCTTCCCGACGATGACGGAGTCACTCGCACGGGTCGGCGATCTTCGAGCAGAAGGCAAGGGCTGGGGGTCAATCGCAAAGGATTTGGGATTTAAATTAGGGCCTGTTGTCAGCGAGGCCAATCGTGTGAGCCACGAACTCCGCGCAGAGGCACGGGCGACAGAAACGGGATTGCACAAAGCCGACCGCACCGAACATATGTCTCGCCCCGAACGTCCGGAGCGACCCCAACATCCGGAGCGAATCGAGCGCCCGGAAAAACCAGAGAAGCATGATCGATAGTGGCGCAGGAGTTGTGTGTCAGAATGAAGAGGAGAGACTTACAGGCCAGTGGGTTGGGTGTCGGCAGGAACAGCACCAAGCATTGGAATATCCTCCTCGTGGGAGTCCTCCTGATGGTCCCGCTCGGAGGGAACAGCCCAGCTAGCGCAGCTGACCCTTCCTCGACAAATGGGGCACCACCACCGGACTACCATTGGCAAGTGGGTGTGACGCCAACCTACACGAGTGGAAGCTACGGGACGGACACCCGTACCAACATTTTCTACCTACCGTTCTCCGTGAAGCGATTGTTTCCCGACGGCGATATCACCCTCGTCATCCCATATGTCTCGATCGAGGGCACGGGAGCGGTCCGCTTAGTAGACGGAGTGGGGACACGCACCAGTAGTTCTCAAGGCGGTGGTAACGGAACAGGAAAAGGTAAAAAGGTCGCGGAGACACCCCAGGCTACAGCTTCAAGCTCCAGTGGACTGGGAGACGTGATTCTGCGTGGCCGGTATTACCTGGTCGAGGAAACGTCCACGATACCTCTGATCGCGCTCACGGCTCGTGTAAAGATGCCGACAGCCAGTGCCGATGACGGTCTGGGTACCGGGAAGTTTGACGAAGGGTTCGGCATGGAATCTTCAAAGAAGCTGTCGGAACGCTGGCGAGGGTTTGTGGATGGAGGCTATACCTTCATCGGAGATCCAGATGGTGTGAACTTTCGAAATCGATGGTGGTATGACATTGGAGCGGGATACGATGTGAATCAGAAGTGGAATCTCAGTCTGTATTATGAGGAGTATCGGGCCGTGGTGACCACCGTGAACAATGCACGAGACCTGTTCTTCACGGCATTATTTAAACCGACCTCGGATCTACGCGGTAGTGGTTCCTTGCTGGTGGGCCTCTCGAACGGTGCCCCCAATTATGGACTGACGGCGGGGCTTAGCTACCGGTTCTGAATCGCACGTGCCACGACTTTTCCCCTCACACTCACCGCCCCTCCCTATATTTTCCTTTCTTCTCCTTTTCGCCTGACCGCTATCCCACACAGGTCAGGGGGGAGCAAACGACCGCTAATTCCTTCACATGGCGGCGATGCGCAGCCTGACCGCAACAGTTGGATCAGCGGGCAATCATCGTGGAGACGACTCCCGTTTACCAAAAGCAGGCAATCCATTGGTACTGAAACGGTCCCGCGTTGTGTGTCACGGCGCATTGCACGGGCAAACGACGCCAGGGATGAACCGTGAAGGGCAATGGGGTCCTGGGAGGCGCGTTATAGGAGGGAAACGAAGGAAGGCGCAAGGGTCCCTCTTGGCTGTTTTCCTTATTTTCTAAGGCTTCCGTCTTTGTTCAATTCGTTCGACATTCACTTGGGCAGCCGGATGAAGCAGTGTGTAGTGAAGCGACCGACCTCTTAGCTCAAGAACCAGAACATCTGTCCCGCACAATCTCGCTATACCTTCTCGGAAGTAATCGCACGCGATCGGTCGCGCGCCGAGCTCGTGCCTAAACGCGATCCATCGCGTGCGACTTGCATCTTTCTTTACTTGGTCTCACAAGTGGCATGGAGCAGACCAAGAATTTCAACGGGTTGAGACCAAGTAGTTGAACAGTAGTTGCACGGCACGTCCCGTGCTTCCGCTAAATGCTCGAAGCACAATACCACGCATTATGTTGAGGATCGTAATCGTTCTGGAAAGGAGGAACACCATGACCATGATAAACGAGGTGTTGATCAATGGTTCGCTGTACGTCTGTTCGCTTGGAGTCTTGGGCCTGGCATGGGCCAGTCTACAGAGAAGTGAAAGATGAACGAGGATTCGACAGCGCGCACGTATCGTGACGTGAACGGCATTCACCACTCACCCGAGGAGGTCATATGATATCAATTCCGCAAGTCGGCAGCGTCCTGTGTGGTATGGTCTTACTCTTGAATGTGTCCCAGGCCTCCGCCACGCAGGCCCCTAATGATTTGACCCATAATAGGACGATCATGGGCGACGTGATGCGCGTCGAATATGCGTACTATTTCGTCAAGGAGAAAGACGGCAAGGAAGTACGTCTGCATGCAGATAAAACTACGCTGATGTTGGGACAGCTCAAGCAGGGTGATCGTGTGGAGGCAGAAGTCACCGAACAGAATCACGCGCTGCGGATGCGTTCACTCCCCTGAGGAGATTTTGATAAATTGGGAGACTCCGAGAAGGTATCTTCCACCGCGATAACTACCGCCGATGGCCGCAGAGGGGCCTTGCTTTCAAGGCCCCTTTTTTTCTCTGCTGTGTGGTTGATGTCCGGCGTATTCACTTCCCAACCTCATTGAAGGCGTCATTGAAGAGATAATACATTTTCCCTTACTATGGGCCCCTCACTCCCTCTCTTGATCCGATTCGGTATCTCCACCTGGACCTACGAAGGCTGGCCCTTATTTATTAGGGAAGGGGTGTTGAGGGGCTAGAGCTCAGAATCGTCACCAGCGCACGCAAGTTATGTGATTTGATTGGAGCGCGTAGCAGTGATGAAAATCACAGAGGGATCGTATGTGCTATTCCCTTTGGTCACTTCAGCTGATGCACGAAGGACGAGATCAGGTCGGGAATAAATCCATAGACCCAAACGTAGGCGACGAGATAGATAGCGACGAGCGCTCCAACAAACACGCCGATCACCTTTGGTAGAGCCTTCAGGAACATGAAAGGGGTGTAGGTGTTGTCAATCATTCATACCAGCGTTGCGGGGTTAAGGGACTAATACCCTCAGATCTGTGCGAGTCTGCGGGGTCTTGCCGAGGGATTTTCGTACGTCTTCGGCAAGTGTGATATTCACTTGGTGGACCCGCCGCTCGATTTGACGAGTGAGCGCCTCACCCCGCTGACTCAGTCCCAAATGCACGACACGAGCATCTACGACCGACCGACGTTGGGTCACCCACCGATTCCGTACGAGGGCCTTCACGACTTCCGTCAAGGTCGGCCGCCTCACACAAAGCGCCCTGGCCGCATCCGTCAGTCTAGTCTCTGCGTGTCGACTCACAAAAAGAAGCATGGCACCTTGGAGCGGCGTCACGCGGATTGGCCCGAGACTCCTGCGGAACGCGCTATGCCATTGCAGCACCCGCTCCAGGGTGGTCACATCCGCATGGCCGTTCTTCACGGCTTGCTCTTTGGTCATGGGTCACATGCTCCTTTTCTTCCCAGTTAATTTATGGCTGTCTTTGTGTCAACATGGCCTGACACCTTAAATACAACGAACGCGCTGCCTATTTCGTCAAGGAGCCCACGACGGGGAACGATTTGGATGAAGTCGTTCAACGTGCGGTGGCGTTTCTGGGACCGATGCCCAAGGAAGATCGGTACCGGCCCATCTAGTTTTTCTTTTTTTCTCTCTCCTCAGAAACAGCAGAGACAAATTAAAGGCCCGGTTCCTTTGGAGCCGAGCCATTACTTTAGATTCCGCCAGGGTCACACTGCATGCACAAGGAGGCGGGTGTACCTGCCGAAGGCTTCCATAGCGGTTCCTAAACCAACGCCATACTACTACAGCTCTGGCGCCAGGCTACCTCTCTACTCCTTCCTACTCCTTCCACTTCAGCACTATGAAGTGGAGCTGGGGTACGAGAACTGCGAGCCGAGTGAGATCTGATAGGTCGAGTACCCAAGTTGGCGAAGGAAAACCCTTCCGTCCCGCGACATGCAATCAACGGCGACGAATACTTCTCCCCAACTGAAATTGGAAAGTTCGGTGACAACATCGTCAAAGCAGCACGGACCGCTCCGCAGCTTTTCAATAATCGCTTCTTCTATGGACAGCATCGCGTCAGACCTCCGGTTGGGGTGAGGTGCTCCCGCTGGTGGCACGTATTATGGACAGGAATGGGGCGTGGGTAAGTAGGCACTGCCCTAGTATTGGAGTAAGAAATCTCCTACGACACCCGCCGAGAAGCGAGTCGGAAAATTATTCACGATACTTTTTCTTGGGCTGTGCTGGCTGTCTTGAGAATGCACTATGTGCGTCCCCGGCAGCTTCAGCGAGAATTCTTTCGCGACGAACTCGCACACGCCTAGCGCGTGTACCTGGTGTTCCTTCTCTGGCGTTCCGGCCCCCGTCAACATCATCACCGGTTGATCGGGATTGAGACTGCAGACCCGTTACAAGACCGTAATCCCATCCATCCCCGGCATTTTCAGGTCAAGCACCACGACATCGGGACGTTCGCGCCGAAAGAGTTCCAGACCCTTGCGACCACCATCGGCGAGCACTACGTCATAGTCCGTCCGATTAATGATCGGGCTGTCAACCATGGGGTCTGTCCGTCTAATTGTCGAAATCATGTCATAGCGAATCGCATGAAGTTTCGTGCTCTGGTCTGGCGCAGTTATCCTATGTTATGGGATCAGAATGTTTTTGTAAGTCTGTGTATCTTTTGAGAAATAGGCCCACTCCACCTCAATCTCTATCCTGCGCTACTATTATAAGATGGCTCAGGGGGTACAACACACCAAGGAAGACAGTCCGAGGTTTACTACGAGATTTACAATTGATTGCGTGCTTCCGCTCGCGAGCACGCAGCTTCAAGCGGACGGATGCGTGCTCGAAAGTGTAGAGGATGGACATAAGCTCATTACCCCTGATTATCTGAGGGCAGGGGATCTTGTGAAGGTCCAATTATGGTTGGAAGGAGAGGAAGACTTTATAGACATCTCGCTGGCTGTAGTCAGTAAGGTTCACACCCCCTGGATCACGGTGGGTGTGATTCGGGTGAGCCCAACTGATCGGTTAAGATTGAAACGATTTATCCAGACCCGCGCAGCCATGCACATTGGAAGGTCTGCTCAGATCGACCAGTTTCTCATTCGGGCATAGCTCGGCGTTGCCCTCATCGAAGCCACTCAACAACCCTGCAAGTCGCTCGGATCATATCGCTTGCATCGCAGAGCAGTCGATGGAGCAAGGATGACCATTGTTGATTTCCTCATACATACCTATGTACCCATGGGAACTCTCATGTCTATAGCTATATGCATCTGTAAAATACGGACCATCAAGGAGATTACGAACCGCTTAGGGCGTGGAAGAAATGAGGGACCAGCTATTAGATCAACCAGTTAGTCGGCAGGGGAATGGGGTGGATGACGGGTTTCGAACCCGCGACCTCCGGATCCACAATCCGGCGCTCTAACCAGCTGAGCTACACCCACCATTCTGAGACGAGACGCTAGGCAGCACAAAGTGGACTGTGGATCTTAGCAAAGAAAGAAGAAATCCCGCAACCCGATGGGGGAAGCGTTATACTCTGGCATCGAAGGCCGCCTGCATTTCTGCGAGAATCGTGGCGGCGGCGACGGCGGGATCCGAAGCATCTCTGATGGGTCTACCGATCACCAAATAGTCTGCTCCGGCTGAAATCGCCTGAGTCGGTGTGGTGGCTCGCGCGTGGTCATCGACATCCTTGCCGGCCGGACGCACACCTGGCGTGACAATTAAGAATCGTGGTCCGACTTTGGGACGAAGGATCGCCGGCTCTTCACCCGAGGCCACAACCCCGTCACAACCCACCTCGGATGCCAATACGGCGCGCGCGGTGACCAGGTCCTTGACGCTTCGTTGAATGCCCATGTCACGGAGATCCTGGCTGTCAAAGTTAGTCAGCACCGTCACGGCTAGCAGTTTCAGCCGAGACTCTCCACGGCCTTGGACGGCTGCGGCCAGTGCTTTCCGGTTTGCATGGACCGTGAGGAATTCTACGCCCATCGCCGCTACTCGCGCCGTGGCCCGACGGACTGTTTCTTCGATATCGAGAAACTTCAGATCGAGGAACACTCGCTTACCTTGCGTGATCAGGCGTTGGACTATCTCGGGTCCGGCGGCAGTGTAGAGTTCGAGTCCAACCTTCACAAAGACGATTTGATCCTGCACGCGATCGAGCAGCCGGTCCGCTTCGACGCTTGAGGGAACATCGAGGGCCAATATGAGGCGGTCACGGGCAATGATGGTTGACACGGGCTTGTCCTTTTGAGGATTGGTTCACCTTGACCCTTCGCTAAGCCATATGGTACACATATCTTCTTTTTCTAGAGGAGTCTACTATGGCGGTTGTACATAAATCGACGATTCGCCGAGCCCGCCAGTCCGTGAAGCGGCACGACCGTAACCGTGCGACGCTGGGTGCTCTGAAGAGCCTCATCAAGAAAGTCCAAGCGGCCGTCGCTGAAAAGAAGGTCGAGGATGCGCAGGTCTCCCTCCGCCAAGCCACGTCGGCACTCGGCAAGGCTGTGACCAAAGGTGTGATGAAACCGAACACGGCCTCGCGCCGGATTGCCCGTCTCACGCTCCACGTCAACTCCTTGTCTGCTTCCCCCTCGTAATCGTACGCACGTTCGATATCACTCTCGCCCTCACCGGTTGCGGCGCTTCAGCGCCACGACTCGGCGAGGGTGGAGGCGCGTTCGACTGCACACGATCACATAACCGCAACAATAGGTCTTCAAGAATTCGTGCAGGACGTCCACCGCTTCCACCCTTCAGCTTCGCATCGGCATCCAAGAATAGCCGAAGCGCCTCATGTAAATGGGCGTCAGGAAACTGCTCAAGAAACGCCCGCACTTTGTAGGGATCCATCCGCAATGTCCGAGCGGCCTCCCCCTCGCGGCCTCCCTGTCGTACGACTTCCTTGACCCTCCACAGTCTCCGATATTGCCAGGCCAGTGAACCAAGGATTCTCAGCGGAGCCTCCCCTGCTTCAAGATTCCTGGCCAGGATCGCCAACACCCGTCCGTGATGTCTCCCCCCGATGGCCAGCGTCAAATCAAAGACCGATGCACCGGGCTCCGTTCCACGAAGTGTGGCCACGTCGATCGCAGTGACAGTCTGGCCAGGCGAGACATAGGCCGCCAGCTTTTCCAGTTCACGCCGAACCGAATAGAGCGAGCCACCGCAGGCTTCTTTGAGCAACTCGATGGCCTCTTCGTTGAGACGGATCCCGACCCGCTCCGCGTCCTGTCTGAGCCAAGGAGACCACTGCGCCTCTCTGAGAGGTGAACAATCGACCATCACGGCAACCCGTGTCAGAGCCTGCGTAAATTTGAGTCGTCCATCAAGTTTTGGCGCGACGAAAATCATGGCGGTCGAGTCATTCGGCTCCTTCAGAAAGGGAAGAATCGCGTCGCACTCCCGGGCTGGAAGTTTATCGGCGGCTTTCACGACCACCACTCGCCGTGCCGCGAACACGGCGACTTCCGAGGCACAGGTGACAATCTCTGCCCCGCTCACATCGTCTCCATAGAACAGGTCGCAATTAAAGTCGCTCTCACCCTCTCCCAATAAGGCGGTCTTCAACGCTCCGAGAGCCATATCGCGCAGCAAATCTTCCTCACCGAGCACCGCATACAGTGGCGCAACCGTCCCTTGCGCAAGCTGCGCGTTGAGCTGAGCATGAGAAATGGCTGAGGCCATAGTGGATATCCGACTTATTTGAGGTTGCTGTCTGCGTTGTCCGATGCTGGTTGCGCGGGCGGATTGGCCAGCTGCCCCGACTCCAACTGGAGCAGAAATCGGGAAGCCAAGTCTTCGGCAATGAAACGACCGGCTTGTTCCAAGGCCCGGTTCTGTAAAACCCGGTTGAATTGCAAGTCCGGTGTCACAAAGAACTCAGAGAAGCCCTTCGACATTTGTGCCCACACGACACGTTTTGTCCTTGTCTCCTCCACCTTGACCATGACCACGACCTCTGTCCGGCTTTCAAGCGTGGTGCGCTGGCTGAAACTGAGCGTGGGAACAGTGACCGAGAGAATTTGCCCGGACAACACAAGATCGGCTGCCTCAGCATCGGGAACGATCTGAGCCCCACTGCCCGAGGAAAATTCATGGCGCAGATAGTTGGTATAGCGAGTTTCCAGGTTGGGCTCGAAACTCTTATTCTCGAGCGTCCGAACGACCAACCGCGGCGGCGGTGACGTGGGAGAGGATGGTGCCGTTGCACCCCCAATGGTGGGCCCTGCTCCATCCACACGAAACTGATACCCACAGCCGCACAGGAGTGCAAGAAGCGCAAGACAGGCGGGGCGGGCAATATCTCTCGCCATTGTTAACGATCGGCGCATCTCTCGCCTTTCACACTGGTAGTCCTACACAACAAAATTCATCAGCTTTTTTTCAACATACACGATCTTTTTCGGTTCCTTGCCCTGCAGCCACTCCGCGATCTGCGCGCGAGCCAGCCCTTCGACCTGCTCGCGAGTCGCGTCGGCTCCCACGCCCAGTTTGGCCCGCAACTTTCCATTCACCTGGATCGGAATGGTCAACCGATCGCTCACCGTCAAGGCCGGATCAAAGATCGGCCAAGGCTGCTCAGATACGCTCGGCCGGTGACCTAACATCTCCCATAATTCTTCCGCCAGGTGAGGAGCGAAGGGAGCCAGGATCAAGATGAAGGGGTCAAGTATGGCCCGGGAGCGCTGCTCGGCTTTGGTCATCTCGTTGGTAAACACCATCATCTGGGAGATCGCGGTATTGAACCGCAAGGCCTCGATATCCTCTGTCACCTTTTTGATCGTATGGTGGAGCAACCGCTGGTGTTCGAGAGCAGGAACTGTCTCGACCACGGTACTCGAGACGCGACCTTCTTCATTCACCATCAGTCTCCAGACCCGTTCGAGGAACCGCGTCACCCCTTCTACGCCCCTCGTACTCCAGGGCTTCACAGCCTCCAGCGGGCCCATGAACATTTCATAGAGCCGTACCGCATCGGCCCCGAACTGATCCATCATCTCGTCGGGATTCACCACGTTACCGCGCGACTTGGACATCTTCTGGTTGTCTTCTCCCAGAACAATTCCCTGATGCACCAGCTTCTTAAACGGCTCCGGCGTACTAACCACCCCAATATCGTACAAAATCTTGTGCCAAAACCGCGCATAGAGCAAATGCAGCACAGCATGTTCGCTGCCGCCGACGTAGAGGTCTACCGGCATCCAATACCTTTCCTTCTTCGGATCAACGAGCTGGCCCTGATTCTTCGGATCAATAAATCGCAGATAGTACCAGCAGGAGCCGGCCCACTGAGGCATCGTGTTGGTTTCACGACGCGCCGGCGCTCCACTGATCGGGGCGGTAGTCGTGAGCCAGTC
>Ga0075423_10006586_pt1 | contig 10911 bp, 15 predicted proteins | sample SoiMethybrSBSTD2_FD_80114 | JGI IMG/M metagenome (GOLD analysis project Ga0075423, IMG submission 80114) | Bulk soil microbial communities from a Populus tree surrounding site in Tennessee, USA - Soil MetaG P. TD hybrid SBSTD2 | ecosystem: Environmental > Terrestrial > Soil > Tree plantation...
AGCGCGCTCGACGAGCGCACGCTCGAAGTCCGCCTCCGCGAACCTCGGAACTACCTCCTGTACCAGCTCGGCCAGCCGCCGTTCTTTGCCTGGCCGCGGCACGTCTACGAGCGGGACGGACCCGACTGGGACAGTGCCGTTCCGCTCGTCGGCAACGGCCCGTTCGTGCTCACCGACCGCGACGCAGAGCAGATCGTGTTCTCGGCAGCGCCTGACTGGCGGCGAGCGCGTGGGAACATCGCCGAGGTCAGGATCGCTGTCGCGGCCTCGTCGGCCGTGGCCGCCGACCGGTGGCGAAAGGGCGAGTACGACATCACAGACGAGGCGATCTTCCGTGACATCGACGCCACCGAGACGGTCGTCGAGGGCTCGCCTGGCGGGTTCAGCTGGTACCTCGGCTTCAACGCGGGCCGAGCTCCTCTCGACGACACCCGCGTCCGTCGGGCTTTGGCTCACTCGATCGATCGCCGGACGCTGGCGGAGCTCCTGCTCTCTACTCCGGCGCAAACGGGTGGGCTCCTTCCCCCGACGATCCCGGGGCACTCCCATCGCGTCGCGCCGGGCTTCGACAGCGATCGCGCGCGCACCCTCCTTGCAGAGGCGGGCTATTCGGACCCGGAGGCGCTCGGCGAGCTCGTGGTCACCGGCATCGACCTCTGGCAGCAGACCGTGTTCGAGGTGGTCGCTCAGCTCGAGCGGGTCGGCGTCCGCGCTCGAGGTGTCATCGTGGCATCCGATGCCGACCTGGCGGCGATGATCGACGACAGGGCGCACGCTTTTGTGTGGGGCTGGTTGGCAGACTTCCCGGACCCGAGCGGCGTACTGGAGATGGCTCTTCCCCAGTTGCAGTGGGTTTACCGCGATCAAGGTCTCGAGGAGTTGCTTGCGAGGGCCGCCTCACTTCACGATCAGGACGAACGGCTCGGCGTGTACCGCGAATTCGAGCGGCGCTGGATCGGCGAGGAGGCGGCAATCGTGGCGCTCGCCTACGAGGACCGCAAGTTTTTCCGGCGCCCCTGGGTGACCGGGATGGGGTGGAGCGGTATCGGAATGTCGACGTTCGCCGACGGGGTTGTCATCCGCCCGACGGGCGGCGTTTGACGGGCCGCCAGGGCCGTAGGGCGAAGCGCTCTTCCAGCAGTTCGGCGGCGCGCCACAGGAGCTCGAGGTCGGGCTCGGGGAGGTCTTCGAGTTTCGACGCGACCAGCTCGATTCGTTGCGCCCGCGCACGTTCGAGGAGGCGGCGGCCCTTCGCGGTCGCTTCGACCTGCACCGCGCGCCGGTCGGACTCGTCCTGTCGGCGGCGGACGAGGCCGTCCGCCTCGAGCCCGTTGACGATCCCGGTCATCGTCGCGGAGCGCACGCCCTCCGCCAGGGCGAGGTCACCGAGCGTGACCGGCCCGCGGAATACGACGACGGACAGCGCCGAGAGGCGCGCACGAGTGATGTTCGCCTCGCGGTCCTGCCCGCTCGCGCGCCGGAGGAGGTGGATCGCGGCGGAGTGGAGCAGATCCGCGACCTCGTGGACTTGACGCTTCGCCATCTATTTAGGTAGGCTACCTATCTAACTCATGAAACGCAAGGAGGTCAGCCTTGGCCAGTGATGCGATGCAGGCGCTGTACGCCGGAGATGTCGAGAAGGCTCGCGGCCTGCTGGCGGCCGATGACGAGTTGTCGGTGTTCGACGCGGCCGCGTTCGGACGCGTTGCACGACTACGGGCGATTCTCGAGTCGGATCCTTCCCAGGCCCGCGCCTGGTCTGCGGACGGATTCACCGCGCTCCACCTCGCCTGCTTTGGAGAGCAGGAGGCGGCCGCTCGCTTGCTCATCGAGCACGGTGCGGACGTCAACGTGCGCTCGACAGGATCGATCGCGCGCGTCCCGCCGCTCGGGACGGCGGCATTTGTGCACTCCACGCGCCTGGCGCAGCTGCTGCTGGACGCCGGCGCGGACGTCAACGGCGAGGGCGAGGGCGGATTCACGGCGCTCGACACCGCGGTGCAGAACGGCCACGAGGAGCTCGTCCGGCTGCTGCTGGCCCGCGGCGCCGATCGGGGTCACATCACGTGAGCGCCTGCGCCTGGCGGCTCACCCGGCCTCCGCGGCGATCGCCGCGCGCCCGAGCTCGAACTGCTCAGGCGTGAGGCGGATGTACGAGTGGCGGCCGAGGCTGCGGGGCAGGACGCCGGCCGCCTCCACCGGCGGCGCGGCGCGCAGGTCGCGCACGACGAGCAGCGGGCGGATCGGGAACTGCCAGCGCCAACGGTCGCGACCGGGATCGTTCTCCGGATGGCCCGCAACCTCGACCACGGCGAAGATCGTCCGCCAGCCGGACGCGTAACAGATGGCAACATCACCCTTCTGCACGCTCGGCCGCCGCGTGGACGAGTGCGCCCGCAGCGACTCGGGGTCGACGCGCGCACCGAGCTGCCGCTCTCCGGTTCCGCGCAGGAGGAGCCAGTGCTGCCGTCCGGGCTCGGGCATTGCCGCCACTAGACTCGGGACTCTGACGACTCCGCCGCTCGACCTCTTCCCTCTCAGCGCACGCATCGAGCAGGGCGAGCTCACCATCGGGGGTGTCCCCGCGACGGAGCTCGCCGGCGAGCACGGGACACCGCTCGTCGTGTACTGCGAGCACACGATCCGCGAGCAGGCCCGCGCATACCGCACCGCGGCTCCCGAGGCGCTGGTCGTCTACGGAACGAAGGCGTTCCCCAACGTGCAGATCGTCCGGCTGCTCCACGAGGAGGGCTTCGGAGCGGACGTCTCAACGCAGGGAGAGCTCGAGCTCGCGCTGCGCGCCGGCGTCCCCGGCGACCGGCTGGTTGTGCACGGGAACAACAAGAGCGATAACGAGCTACAAGCGGCCGCCGGCGCCGGCGCTCTCGTCGTGCTCGATGCCCCTGACGAGGTAGAGCGCGCTGCGGCCGCAGGCGTTCGAGGCGTGCTCGTGCGTGTCACGGCCGGGATCGAGGCGGACACGCACGAGGCCGTCCGGACCGGTTACCACGGCTCGAAATTCGGGCTTCCGCCAGACGATGCGGTCGAGGTGATTGCCGCCGGCCGCGAGGCAGGTCTCGACGTGCTCGGCCTGCATGTCCACATCGGTTCACAGCTCGTCGACACGACCGCCTCGCGCATGGCGGTGGAGTGGCTCGCAGCGTTTGCCGCGGACTGCCGGCGTCGGCTCGACTGGACACCGTCCGTCGTGGATCTCGGCGGCGGCCTCGGAGTCCGCCACGTGGACACTGATGCCGCGCCCACGATCGAGGACTTCGTGATCGAGCTGCGCCGCCGGTTCCAGGAAGCCTGGGCGGGGCACGAGCTCCCCCCTCCGGCGCTGATCCTCGAGCCCGGGCGCTCGATTGTCGGGCGCGCCGGCGTGACGATCTACCGGGTCGGTGTCGTCAAACGAGCCAGCGAGGCGGTGACCTACCTCTCGATCGACGGCGGCGCCTCGGACAATCCGCGGCCGCAGCTCTACGGTGCGCAGTACACGGCGCTCCTTGCGAACCGGGCGTCGGAGGAGGCGGGATGCGCCTACGCCGTCACCGGCAAGCACTGTGAGGAGGAGGTGCTGATCCGCCGCGTGCTGCTTCCCTCGGCCCGCCGGGGCGATCTGCTCGCCGTGCCGGCGACCGGCGCGTACACGCTCGCCATGGGCTCGAACTACAACGTCGTCCCGCTGCCCGCGGCGGTGCTCGTCGCGGCCGGCGTCGCGCGCGTGATCCGCCGTCGCCAGGCGGTAGAGGACCTGCTCGCCTGGGACGTCGAGTGACGGTTGCTGCCCCGGTCGCCGGGACCGGGGCAGCAACCGGGAGATCTACTTCGCGTTGTTCGCGGTCAGGTCGGGCGTCGGCCAGCCTGGCGGCCGGATGACGTAGACGATGCCGCCCGAAGCCGGAATCCACGCCCGCTCGAACTGCTCGCGGTCGTAGATGTGCGTGACCGGCGTGCCGTTGTCGACGGACGCCGGGTCGTTGGCAATCACGTTTCCGTCCTTGGTGAAGCCGGCGATGACCATGAGATGCCCGTTTGTACTCTTGATCGCCGTGTCGAGCTTGTTGGACTGCCAGGCGACCGAGGCGACGAGCGGGATGCCGTCCCTGATGAACGGCTCGGCCTCGCTGAGGTCGTGCAGTTGCGTCACGTCGGCGACGAGCCCGCGCCCCGCGGCATACGCGGCGTTGAACGGCCAGTTGCCCGCCCCGTCGTAGTGGTAGTCGAAGACGTACCGCGCCGTGTAGTCGACCCACGGAAACGGGAACTTGACCCAGGACGTCTCACCCTGGGTCGGGCTGTAGTTCGTGCCTGTCTTTGCACTCCAGTAGTCGACGACCATCGATGTCGACGTCGGGCTGCACCACGCCTCGCCGCCGTTGTCGAACTCCGGGTACTCGCCGTGGTGCGTCTCCTGTGAATACTGCGGAACCTGGAGGTCTTTGTCCTGCTTCATCGTCGTCGAACTGGGGAAGTTCATCTTCTGGTTTGTCAGGTTCGAGGCGATGGCGCTTAGGCGCGTCAGAGTCGGGCTGGCGCTCGTGGTAACGCGGCGGAAGAGAGTCACCCGCAGCCTGTACGCGACGGCGGGATGGTCCTTCGCGAAGAAGGTGTCGATGGAGACGAAGCCGTCGGCGTCACCCTGGCCGCCAACCGACGTCCGGTGGAAGCCGCCGAGGGCGTCGGCGTCATTGTAGGTCCAGCGGCCGAGGATGTACCACTTCGCCCAGTGTCCGCCGCTCGAGTCGCCGATCTCCGGCTGCACCTCGACCTGAATCCAGGTGCCCGGCGGTGTTTGGGCGTTCCACGACGAGACGAGCTCGTTGAACGCGAAGGACGTGAACGTGGTGACGCCGGACGTCCACGTGCCGGAGAGGTAGTCGCCGGAGCCGTCCGCAGGTCCGATCACGTTCGCGTTCACGTTGGCGAACGGATCCGTGTAGTGGAAGGGTGCTAGGCCGCTTGGCGCGAGCGTCAGCGAGCCGCCGTCGGCCGAGAGCACGGTCCCGTTCAGGGCAACGCCGGGGCCGTTGAGCGCGAAGTTCTTGAAGTTGAGGGGATAGGGCTGCGAGGCCAGCGCAGGGCTGGCGGCGGCGAGCGCGAACGTGGCGATCGCCGCGACGGTGACAATCAGGTGTCGGATCATGGCGCGCATCGTAAACACACGTTTCCGTCGCATCAGCCCCTGTTTCAGGATGCTCAGGCGCTCGGGCGAGCTTCGGGGTAGCGCGGCAGACCGTCGTCCGGTATCGGCTCCCACTGGGCCGCGTAGGCGACGAACTGCCGGTAGGCGGGACTGATGCCCGGGTCCGAGTCGAAGGCGCCGAACCAGACGCTGACGATCTCGTCGTCTGTCGGATGGCGACTCCACAGCGGAGAGCCGCACACGGAGCAGAAGACCTCGGGGTCGCCACCGGGCGGCTGGTGGGCGCGCACGAGGTCGGCGCCGGCCACGACGCGCAACGAACCGGGAGCGAGGCGGGCCTGCGGCGAGGCGGCCGTCCCCGTCCGGCGCTGGCAGCGCGTGCAGTGGCAGTAGCTGGCGTAGAGCGGCGGCTCGGTCACCTCGAAGCGGACGCCGCCGCACACGCAGCCGCCGGTCAGCAGAGTCTCGCCCACCGGCAGCAGGCTAGCCGACTCAATCGGCGAGACTCAGGCGCTCGGGCGAGCCTCGGGATAGCGCGGCAGGCCGTCGGCCGGAATCGGCTCCCACGGGGCCGCGTAGGCGACGAACGCCCGAAAGGCGGGCCGGATCCCCGGATCGGAATCGAAGGCCCCGAGCCGGACGTTGATGATGTCGTCGTTCGTCGGATGGCGGCTCCAGAGCGCGGAGCCGCAGACCGAGCAGAAGACCTTCGGAAATCCGCCCGGCGGCTCGTAGGCTCGGAGGAGGTCATCGCCGGCGACGATTCGCAACGAGCCCGGAGCGAGGCGGGCCTGCGGCGAGGCCGCCGTCCCCGTCCGGCGCTGGCAGCGCGTGCAGTGGCAATAGCTCGCGAAGAGCGGCGGCTCGGTGACCTCGAAGCGCACGCCGCCGCACAGGCAGCCGCCGGTCAGCCGAATGTCGCCCACGGCGGCAGGCTAGCCGAACCACTACGCTCGACCTGTGCCGGAGTCGGCCGCCGAGTGGGTCGTCGACGCCGGGTCGGCTCGGCGGCTGATCACCGGGCAGTTCTCCGATCTCGAGGGGGCCTCGTTCACGCTCGTCGGCCAGGGCTGGGACAACACTGTCTGGCGCGTCGACGACGCCTGGGTCTTCAGGTTCCCGCGTCGTGCGGCGGCTGTCTCCGCGGTCGACCGTCAGGTCGCCGGGTTGCCTCGCCTGGCACGCGGCCTCCCGTTGGCGATCCCGACGCCGATCTACCACGGTCGTCCCGCCGACGGCTTCCCGTGGCCGTTCTACGGAGCGCCGTTCATCCGGGGGCAGGAGGTCTCCGACGCTGCCCTCGACGACGGTCGGCGGATCCGCCTCGCCGGCCCACTGGGAGCCTTCCTTCGTGCGCTCCATTCGCAAGAGGCCTGGCCGCTGTGCGGGACGCGCCGCTCCGCGTCGATCCGATGGGTCGAGGCGACATGCGGGCGCGTCCCACGTACACGTGAGCGGCTGGCGGAGGTCGAAAGCGATCGCCCTAGCTCGTCCTGTCGGCTCCGCCGTCGTCCTGTACCGGTGTCTCGTTCCGGCGGACGGGCGGCCAGCGTTCCGCGAGGCGTACGGTTTGATTCGCGAGGGTCAGCTGCTGCGTTCGCGCGTGCTCGCGCTGTTCCTATGCGCCACCCTTGCGGTGTACGGAACCCACGAGCGGATGCCACGCGTGGTGTGCGAGGCGGTTGCGGCTCTCGCGCGGACCGCAACCGGCTAGCTCATCGCTCGAGCCGCCGAGCCACGTTCAGGATCCCGAGGCGCGTCTTCGTCACCGTCCCGCCGGGCTGCTCGGCGATGCGTCGGTGGATGCGCTCGAAGAGCCGGCCTCGCGTTACCTCGTCAAGGGCGAGGTTCGGTGAGAACGTTCCGAGCAGCGCGATGTACTCATCCGGTGTGTACGTGACCTCCCAGAGGCGGCGCCTGACGGCGACGGTGTGGAAATAGCCGCTAGCGTCGATCTCCGCGGCGAGGTCGCTGACCTCGTCCGGGCGGGGCGGCGGCCGGTTGTCCGGATGCGGGACGACGGCGTCATAGTCCTCCTGTACCTCGGCCCAGAACGGATCGGCGCCTTCCGGCAGGACGTGCGGCGCCTCGAAGATCGCGAGTGCCCCGTCCTCGCGGAGCAGGCACGCGACCTTCCCGAAGCGCGCGTCCGGATCGATCCAGTGGAACGCGGTGAACGAGACCGCCGCGTCGAAGCCGGCTCGTTCGGGCTCCCACGTCTCGAACACCCCGTTGACGACCTCCACGCCGTCGAACGCGGCGAGATTGGTTCGTGCGAGCGCTGCCAGCTGCGCGCCGAGCTCGACCGCGACGACCTCGAAGCCGCGCTCGGCCAGGGCGCGCGTCGCCTGGCCGGTGCCGCACCCGATCTCCAGGATCCGCGCGCCCGCGCCGAGACCGGTGACGTCGACAAGGTCGTCGAAGACCTCGCCGGGGTAGCTCGGCCGGGCGCGATCGTAGAGCTCGGCGACACCTTCGAAGGTTGCGCGCAGCCGGTGGCGGTCGGTGGCGGCCACGCCTCGATCATGCCCGAGCCGGTTCCGCTAGTAGCCGTAGCCGCGGTTGGACGATGTCGAGCCGGTGCTGGTGCCGCTGCTGCTGCTGGACGTGCCTCCCATGCTGGCGACGTGCCAGGTGAAGTGCTTGCCCGCGAAGCTGTCGGTGACACCGTTGCCCGTGACGGTGCCGGGCTTCGAGTCCTCGGCGAAGCTGTAGAGCGGGCGCCCATGGAACGTCACCTGCTTTCCACCGCCGGGCCGGGTGATGACGCCGAGACTCGTCATCAGGCTCGAGCTGGCGGCCGGCTGACTCTTGCCGGCGGGCAGCTGCAACGGAATCCAGATCGACGTGCACGAACCCGTGCAGAGCACCTTGCCGCTCGCCTCCTGCGCCGGCGAGTAGAGCGCTGCGCCCTGCGAATCGACGAGCACGTTGCCGACACCTGAGACGTGCTTCACGGCCACGGTGTCACCAGCCGCGGGCGTGGTGGACGCGTTGTTTCCGGACCCGGAGGTCGCGGACGAGCTGCTGCCACCGCAGGCGGCCAGCGCGAGAGACGCGGCCGCAACGGCGGCCAGTGCGGAATATGTCTTCACTCGTTTCATATCTGTTCTTACGGGCGACGTCCCCTAGTGGGTTTCAGGGGGCTGCAAGCATTGGGTTACGAGCCGATTGCGTCGCGCCGGTACGCTGGAGGCATGGCTCTCATCGACAACGTCAAGCAGCTCGCCGGCGAGGATCTCGGGGGGCTCGTCAAGAAGTTCGAGGAAGGCGGCTACGCTGATCAGGCTCGAAGCTGGGTGGCCACCGGAGCGAACAAGGTGATCGACTCGGGGGCGATCGACAAGGTGCTCGGGCATGAAACGGTCGCGGGAATCGGCAAGAAGGTCGGGCTCGACACCAAGCAGACTGCGGCGAAGATGGCTGATCTCTTGCCGAAGGTCGTCGACAGGCTGACGCCTGAGGGCAAGGTCCCGCCGCAGGAGCAGGTGAACGCCGAGCTCCCCTCCATCAAGGAGGAGTAGCCAGCCGCTTAGCGGCCGCTGCCGATCGACCTGGCGAGCAGGTGCGCCAGGCCAATCGCGCCGGCGCCGTTCAGATGGAGGCCGTCGCCGGCGAACCAGGGACGACCGGCGCTCCACGCGTTCCAATCGGCGACGCGTAGCTGCTTCCACCGCCGCTTTGCGTGCCGGATGACGCCGTTCATGAGCCGGTAGCTGGTGCTCGTCTCCTTGAACGTCGTCCACACGACCGTGCGCACGCCCTCGGAGACGAGCGCGCGCATCACGCGATCGAGACCGGCCTTGTAAGTCGACGCCGCATCGCTGTAGCCGACGTCGATGGCCACCGTTCGGCCGAGGTGGCCTCGCCGCTCGCGAATCGCCTCCAGCGCAGTCGTCGGCGTGTGACCCTGATAGGCGCAGCTCGCGGCGACGAGGCGCCGGCAAACCGCGAGATCGAGCTTCAGGTCGTACCGGTGCTGGAGGTACCGCTGGGCCTGCGCCGTGTAGAGGATCGATGCAGCGACCGAGTCGCCGATGATCGTCACACGGGGTCGCCGTTCGGGAGCGGCGTTCGCCGACGACAGGCCGGCAACGAGCGCCATCCCGACCACCAGCGTCAGCGTCCTCGCACGCACGTGGCAGAGGGTAGCGACCATCCAGGAGGGCATCGGTGGCGTGCCAGGTTTGGGCGCGCAGGCGACGGGGCACTCTCGTACAATGTGCGCTTCGCTACGAGAGGAGAAACATGAACGTAGGGGCCGTGATGAGCACCCGCCTGGTCAGCGTGGTTCCGGAGGACAGCGTTCTCGACGCGATCGACCGCATGGTCGAGGCAAATGTCGGCTCGGTGGTCGTCTGCGACGGCCCGTGCCTCGCCGGCATCTTCACCGAGCGCGACGTGCTCCGGCTCGCGTCCGAGCGGCGGCCCTTCGAGCAGCTCACAGTGGGCGAGGTGATGACGCCCGCCCCGCTCACGATCGATCCCTATGTCCAGATCCTCGACGCCGCCCACCTGATGGGCGAGCGAAACGTCCGTCACCTTCCCGTCGTCGAGGGTGACTACGTCCACGGGATCGTCGGCATCCGCGACGTCCTCCGCACGCTCGTCGAACGCGCCTGGCGCGAGCACGACGGCGACGCACGCGAAACGGCGCAGGTGCTCCTACGGCGCCGGTAGCCCGCGACTCTAGGCCGACTTCGAGGAGCCGCCGCCGCGCGAGCTGAGCCCGTCGTGGCAGCCCGCTTCGCCGTATCGCGTCCCGGTGTCGCCGCCGTTGTACCGATCCGACCAGGAGGCGCCGACCGCCTTGGCGACGTTGTCCGGCGTGGTGTTCGCGACTTTGTACTTGCCCGCGAGATCGGCCAGCGAAGTTGACGCGCACTCGGTGTAGGCGCGCTCGTAGATCGTGTTGTCGGCGGCCGTGGTCGTCGCCGTCGGGGTCGAGGACGACTTCTTCGAGCTGCCACAGCCGGCGACGAGGCCGGCGGCAAGCACGATGACGACGAGGAGCGCGAGGCGTTGCACGGCGGTGAAGGGTAGCGGCGCCGGCGGCCGGCGCTGCTCTGAACCTACGCCCCGACGACCTTGACAATCCAGCGGCGATCCCGCTGGCGGTCGAGCTCGATGAAGAGCACCCGCTGCCACGTGCCGAGCGCGAGATCGCCGTTGCAAACCGGGACGGACTCGCCCGCCGTACCGAGCAGCATCGCCATGCAGTGCGCGTGGCCGTTCGGCACCTCCATGTCCTCGTCGCAGAAGTTCTCGGTGCGCCGGTCCCAGTCGTCGTGGGCGTAGTAGGAGTCGTTCGGAACGAGGCGGCGCAGCATGCTCGCGATGTCCTCTAGAAACCCCTGCTCGAACTCGTTCACGCGCACGCAGCACGTGGTGTGCGGCGAGTACACGCAGGCGATGCCGTCGCTGATCCCGCTCTCGGCGACGGCCTCGCGCACCTCGTCGGTGATGTCGCGCACGGCGAGCCCCCCGTCCGTGCGGAACTCGCGTTCGCGCTGGTAGACCTTGACGCGGAGGCCGCGCTTGACGAGCTTGCCGCGGCGTTTCCGCTCAGGCGGCGCGGTCGCGGTGTCGATCTCGGTCTGTCGCGTGAACACGCTCTCCTCTCTGGCCTCCCGCCGGGTGCGCGGAGCTTAGCTGGTCGGCCGGTGAGCTACGCTCGGGATCGGCGGGCCCGTAGCTCAGCTGGTTAGAGCAGCGGACTCATAATCCGTTGGTCGGTGGTTCGAATCCACCCGGGCCCACTCGAA
>Ga0075423_10006587_pt1 | contig 10911 bp, 6 predicted proteins | sample SoiMethybrSBSTD2_FD_80114 | JGI IMG/M metagenome (GOLD analysis project Ga0075423, IMG submission 80114) | Bulk soil microbial communities from a Populus tree surrounding site in Tennessee, USA - Soil MetaG P. TD hybrid SBSTD2 | ecosystem: Environmental > Terrestrial > Soil > Tree plantation...
CACAAAGATACGGTTCTGAGTTAGGCTGCCCGAGGGTGGTGGGGGCTAATCTCCCGCACGCGGTCGTTGCCGACAAGGGGTGTTACAGTCTCACCACCACCCTAGAACGATAGGTGTAGTATATGAGGGGTGTTAGGGGAACCGGCGTGGGTTCCCCTAATCGGGGGCGCGGGGGCGAAGCGCCCCGGACATGCGTAGCAGCACGCCTGATCAAGCAGTTCAGAAATGAGTGTACGCCGTAATCAGCGGTTCATACGCGCGGGCCGTTTATATGAATATTTAACAAATAGAGCATTCTCTTGTATAATTGCGTCCGACAAATCAATCGAAGTAAATGCATCTATGCAGCCGACAGTTCTATCGTATGGCATATTAGAGAATGCAATTTCTGCGCCTGCTATCGGCAAGGTCGTTTGAGTACGCGATTTATTTAGGCGAAAGGAGGTGATACACACCACTGGTCTGACATCTTGAAGATGAAGGATGGTATTCCAAGCGAAGGTCATCCGCGCTTAGATCCGCCCGCAGCATCCATCGAAATCATGTTGTCAAGCCACCACACAGCTAGCCCGCATTGTGAACTGATCGATGTTGATCCATAGGTAGGGTGCTGTATGAAAAAGCGCTGCCCCCTGTGTGGGCGACCCGCCGCACACGCGCTAGGGTGAGTATGGCGCTGCTACTGTGGACGACAACGCGATCTGAATCGCGTCGAGTATTTTGGGCAAACGTGTACGCTCGCACAATATACTTCAGCGCCGTTCAGCCGCCGTGACGGCACGCGCGCCACTTTGGGTAGCTCTGGCACGCCCATGAGCAAAGTGACGCCGTAACACCGGCATTGGATGCTAATCGAGCCGCAGCCCGCGCACGCGGGTCGTCTGCGCCTTGAGCATAGCGATTAACGGATTAGGAGTAGTGATGAGCCTTCGTAAACTCGCATCACTTGTAGGCGCGCTGGCGCTTGTGTTGTTCAGCAGCCTCGTCGGCAGTGCGGTCGCGGCACCTTCTTCCAAGCCCGCCCCAATTGGACCAGTGGAAGTATCTTCTTCGGTTTACTCGGATGTATCTGCGCCTGTTCGTGACCTAGTTGGTGACGCTCCCGCTGCTGACGACGGTAAAGAGAAAAAGGAAAAACCTTTGCGCGTCTTGCCGAACAAGGGCAATGCGCTGAAACAACCCGATGGTGCTTTGCAAACCACAGTCGGCCCCGCAGTCGCCACCACGAACCTCCTCAACTTCGCAGGCGTGGGCAACGGCGATTATGGCTTCTCTCCCAGCTCGGCACCGCCCGATACCAACGGCGCGGTGGGAGCTACCCAGTACGTGCAGTGGGTCAACCAATCATTCGCGGTCTTCAACAAGTCAACCGGCGCGATTGTCGCGGGTTTCCCCAAAGCCGGTAACTCGATCTGGTCGGGCTTCGGCGGCGGCTGTCAGACCAACAATGATGGCGATCCGATTGTCCAATATGACAAAGCCGCCAATCGCTGGATATTGACACAGTTCTCGGTTTCGACCACGCCCTTCCTCCAGTGCGTGGCGGTGTCCACCACCTCCGACGCAACTGGCACGTACAATCGCTATGCCTTTAGCTATGGTACTAGCCAGTTCAACGATTATCCCAAGCTGGGCGTATGGCCGGATGGATATTACATCAGCTACAATATCTTCAACGGCAATACCTTCACTGGTACCAAAGCGTGTGCTTTCAACCGCACCGCGATGCTCGCCGGTGCTGCTGCAACCCAGCAATGCTTCCAACTGAGCAGCAGCTTCGGTGGCTTGCTTCCTTCCGATTTGGATGGCTCAACCGCGCCTCCGGCTGGTTCACCGAACTTCTTCATGAACTTCGGCGCGAATTCGCTTAACCTGTGGAAGTTCCATGTTGATTTTGCCAACTCAGCCAATTCAACCTTTACCGGCCCGACCAACATCCCGGTGGCGACGTTCAGCGCGGCATGTTCCGGCGGCGGCACCTGCATCCCTCAGTCTGGCACCACCCAGAAACTCGACTCGCTGGCTGACCGGCTGATGTATCGCCTCGCCTATCGTAACTTTGGCGATCATGAGGCGCTGGTGGTCAATCACTCGGTGACGGCTGGCACCAGCGTGGGCGTACGCTGGTACGAGATCCGCAGCCCCAACGGCACGCCCAGCGTCTTTCAATCAGGCACCTACGCACCTGATTCGAGCTACCGCTGGATGGGCAGCATCGCGATGGACAAGGTGGGCGACATCGCGCTGGGCTACAGCGTCTCCAGCTCGTCCCTGAAGCCGAGTATCCGCTACAGCGGGCGGGTGCCGGGCGATCCGCTCGGCACACTCCAGGCCGAGAACACCATCACCACCGGCGGCGGCTCGCAGACCGGCGGCCTGAGTCGCTGGGGCGACTATAGCGCGATGACCATCGATCCGAGCGATGATTGCACGTTCTTCTACACGACCGAGTATTTGAAGGCCAACGGCTCATTCAATTGGAGCACGCGGATCGCGTCCTTCAAGTTCCCCTCGTGCAGCAGCGGACCCCCCGTGCTCACGACCATCACCGTCTCGCCTGCCAGCGCCTCGGTGCAGACGGGCGGAACGCAACAGTTCACGGCGACGGGCCTGGATCAGTTCGGCCAGCCCATGAGCCCGCAACCGACGTTCAGCTGGTCGGTGAGCGGCGGCGGCACCATCAACTCGTCGGGCTTGTTCACCGCCGGTGGGACTGCGGGCGGGCCATTCACCGTGACTGCGACTAGCGGCAGCGTGAATGGCACTGCCAGCGTGACGGTGACGTCGCCGGTCACCAACGCGATCTTGAACGGCAACTTCGAGACCGGCAGCTTGGCCAACTGGACTCCGACAGGAACCACCGGGGTAGTCTCCTCTGGCGCGCACGGCGGCACCTTCGCCGCGAAGCTTGGCAGCACCGCGCCGACCAACGGCAACAGCTCGATCGCGCAGACCTTCACCGCGCCAGCCGGTGCCCCCACACTGACCTTCTGGTACAACGTGACCTGCCCCGACACCGTGACCTTCGACTGGGCCACCGCCACGCTGCGCGATAACACCACCGCCACAACCACGACGCCCCTGCCGAAGACCTGCACCCTCGGTGCCGGCTGGAAGCAGGTGACCGCGACGCTGACGGCGGGCCACTCGTACACGCTGACCCTCACCAGCCGCGACGACAACTTCGCGGGTGATGCGACGTTCACCCTCTACGACGACGTCGTAGCCCAATAAGCGTAACTGATCGGATTCAGATCGACGGCGGTCCTCGCAAGCTGCGAGGGCCGCCGTCGTCTTTTCGGTACTGGCAGGATCGCTGAAGCGCTGAATGACTGATGACGCTGAGGCAGCACCCTCAATGCGCGATCGGCGCGGGTGCATCGGCAGCGCCGCGCCCGGCCCACGCGAAGGGCCAGCCCGGCAGGAACGCGCCGATAATGATCGCGACCATCGTCAGGTAGAAGGTCAGCTGGTAGGCGCGCTCGAACCCGATCAAATTCTCGGCGCATGCCTGCTGGATGCTCTGCTGAATCTGGCGCTTGGCTGGCCCTGGTAGATTCGCAGTCCCCGGCGGCAGGTTCTGGTCGGCTGGGACGCCCGGCGTCTCGCACAGGCCGAACGGCTGCGTGGCCGGGGCGGGACGCTCCTGGAACTGCTTCTGGAAGCTCTTCACGGTTGGCGAGAGTGCGCTCGCCAGCACCGTCGCCAGCACGGCAACGCCGATCGATTGCACGACATAGCGCGTGCCGTTGACCAGCGACGAGCCGCGTGCCAGGTTCGCACGCGGCACGACCGAGAGCGAGGTCGCGAATGTCGTCTGCACGGTCATGCCCAGCGCCAGGCCACGCAGCGCCAGCAGGAACAAGAGCCAGCTGATCGGCGTATCGGCCCGAATCTGCGAGAGCTGCCAGGTGTTGACCAGCAGCACCGAGAAGCCGATCATGATCAGCAGCCGTGGGCCGATCTTATCGTAGAAGCGGCCGGCGATCGGCGTGACGACGCCGGCTGTCAGCGCGATTGGCAGCAAGATGAAGCCAGTCTGGAGCGCAGTGCGCCCGCGCAGCGCCTGGAGGTAGACCGGCAGCAGGAACTCGGCACCGAACAGCGCGATGACGGTGACATAGCCGATCAGCGCGGCGATCAGGAACGTGCGAATGCCGAACAGCCGCAGGTTCAGCAGCGGCTCTTTGGCAACGAACAGCTCGGTGATCCCGAAGAGGAGCAGTGATACGGCGCCGATGCCGAACCAGAACAACACATTCGCCGAGGTCCAGCCCTGGTCGGCGGCGATCGACGCTGCATACAGCACCGCGCCGAAGCCGATGATCGCGGTGATCAGGCCGAGCGGGTCGAGCGCGGGAACGCGATCAGGCTTGCGCTCGCGTAGGAAGCGCGAGGCCAGGAAGACGCCGACGACCCCGATCGGGATGTTGATAAAGAAGATCCAGCGCCAGAGATCTTGATCGACCAGCAGACCGCCCAGGATCGGGCCGAGCGCCGGCGCGACGACCAGCGCGATCCCGAAGATGCCCAGCGCAAACCCTTGCTCCTTCGGCGGGAAGGTGCTGAACAGCAGCGCGGCACCTAGCGGTTGAGCGATGCCGCCGCCGAAGCCCTGCAACGCGCGTGCGGCGACGAGCAGCCACAGGTTGGGCGAAAGACCCGATAGCAATGAGCCAAACAGAAAAACCACCAGCCCGGCGATATAGACCCGTTTGATGCCGAAGCGATCGGCCATGAAGCCCGATAGCGGCGTGCCAATGCCAAGCGCCAGCACATACACACTGATGATCCACTGCGAATCGTTGATGCTTGCGCCGAACTCGCGCCGCAACGTCGGGAAGGCGACATTCACGACGGTCGTGTCGAGAATGATCATGAAAATGCCGAAAATAACTGAAATCAGCACTTTCCATTTGTAGGCCAGCCGCCCCTCTGGTTGCGGTGGCGTCGGTGTTGCCTGATAGGCCATAACACGAATCTCCTGTCAGCCAGGTCGGTTCAATTTTTGCAACACACTATTATACGCGCACTTGTGGTTGGTGGATTTCGATCAGCGCCGCTACCGGGCTGTCCATCTGGACAGGTTTTGCCTACTCTTCCGAGGAAAGACGCGCCCGCCGATGCAACCGCCGGTCGCCAGCCTACGTCCAATCGGCGAACACGAAAATAACCGATAGCCGATAGCCGTCGCTATTTTCACGGTGTGCGGCGCAGCCGCATGGATAGCTAGGGAGGAAGCATGCAGAACGATTACAGCGAGCAGGACACCGAGCGTGTCCGTCAGGCGGAGAGCGCGGGGGTGGAGCAGCAGCCAGGGCCGCTTTTGTCGGCGCTGCCGGGGCGCGGTGTGCTGGCACGTACGGGAAATGAGGGCAGCAACCTGGCCGCGCTGGCGCTGATCGGCGTTGGCCTGTTGATGTTGCTGGGGCGGATTGTGCCGGGGCAGGCCGAGATCATGGGCGGCATGATCATGCTGACCATCGCGAGCTGCTTTCTGTTTTTCGCGTTCTGGCAGCGCGTGTATGGGCTGCTGATCCCCGGCTGCCTGATGGCGGGCCTGAGTATCGGCGTCACATTCGCGCGTGTGAGCAGCGGCGTCTCGGTGCTGTGGGGCCTGGCGCTCGGCTTTCTGGCGATCCTGCTAATGGGGCGCAGCTGGTTCAACGTTCGCAGCCAGTGGCCGATCTATCCGGCGGTGCCGCTGTTCGCGGTCGGCGTGATTGTGGCTGCCGCGCAGCTCCCGAAATTCTTCGTGGGCGGGTTGATCTGGCTGCCGCTGCTGTTGATCGGCGCTGGTCTGTACCTGGGCTGGCGGCGGCATTAGTCCAATTTGCCGTACCTACCACGAGGACGAGGATTTTACCACCAAGACACCAAGACACCAAGCCTTGGTGTCTTGGTGTCTTGGTGGTGAAAACTATCGGCATCGTTGTGCGGCTGCTCGATCACCAGATCGAGCGCAGCGCCCAGCTGTCGAGCACGATCTGCTTGGCGATCCCACCACGCACGAACACGTCAACGCCAAGGCTATCGGCACCAGTCGGGTAGATTCGACTGGTCAGGCAGAAGCCGCTCGGCGTGAAGACCTCGATGATCGAGCGGTCGAGGAAGATGTGCAGGACGATGCTCTCAGCGCGATCGCAGGGGCCAGCCTGCTGATCGCGCTGCGTTGCGTCCGCTCCCGAACGCTGGCGGTCGAGCACGATCTGCCCGCGTGTAAGATCATAGTAAATACAGGTCTCCTCGGCGAGGTCGGCGGCGCAGCACAGCTTGATGCCGACTTGCTCGGCTGTGCCGGGATCGAAGACTGCGATCAGCTCCAAGGCATCGCCGCGCAGCGCCAGCGCGTTGCTGCTCTGAGGCGCGAGATCGGTCAGGACGTAACGCGTGTGATCGCCGCGCAGCCCGCGCAGCTCGGGAACTGGCTGGCTGTGCAGCCGCCGATCAGGGCCGAGCGTTAGGACGCGCGGCAGCGACAGCACACCCGACCAGCCGGCGGCGCGCTGGGCCTCCACGCTCTGCCCCTCTTGAACCCAGCCCCAGATCAGCTGCCGGCCCTGGTCGTCGCGCAGTGTCTGCGGGGCGTAGAAGTGCTGATCGCCCCAGTCCAATTTCTGGATCGTCGTGGGCGTGAAGTGCTGATCGGCATATGTTCCGATCATGGCGATGCTATAGTGCAGCCGCTCTGCGCTCCAGACCGAGACGATCAGGACATGCGCATCGCCGAGTGGAAAGAAGGCTGGGCACTCCCACATTTCACCGGTCCACAGCGGCAGCGTCTGATGAATATCGCCGATGCACAGCGGGTGAAGATACTCCCAGGTCCGCAGATCGGTCGAGCGATAGAGCAGCGCGGTGCCGCCCACGCCCTTGATCCCTGCGCCCACCAGCTGATACCAGCCGCCATCCTCGCGCCAGACATACGGGTCGCGAAAGCAGACTAGATCGAGGTCGGGCGGCGTGTCCGCGATGACCGGATTTGTCGGCAGCTTTTGCCAGGTCAGCAGATTGTCGTGGCTGACGGCCAGGCAGACGCGCTGCTGTCCAGCGTGATCGCCGCTGTAGATCAGTGTTGGCACGCCATTATCATCGACCGCGCAGCCCGACCAGCAGCCATCCGCGTCTGCCGTGCCGGGCGTCGGTGCCAGCGCGATCGGTAGGTGCTGCCAGTGGAGCAGGTCGCTGCTGACGGCATGCCCCCAGTGCATGCTGCCCCAGAACGGACCGTTGGGGTTGTGCTGGTAGAAAAGATGGTAGCGGCCCTGCCACTGGATCAGGCCGTTGGGGTCGTTCATCCAATTGGCTGGCGGCAGAAAGTGATACGTCGGGCGGTGCCGCTCGCTCAGCATCGGCGGGCGGGCCGGCGGGGTTTCGCGCTGTTTCATTAGTTCCGCTTCTTGTTGGAGGATTTCACCACCAAGACACAAGGGGCCTTTCACTTGGGGATGATCGCTTATTCAAACCGCGCTTGCACCTTTGCGCTGGTCAGCTCGCGCAATGCGTCGGCGGCGATCCAACGCGCCGGGCGGCTGCCCAGTTCCTGAATCTGGCGCGCCGTGGCAATCGCCTGCTGATTTAGCGCTCGATTGCGCTTGCCCAGGCTGCGTAAGGCCCAATTGACCGCTTTCTTGACGAAGTTGCGATCATCATCCGCCGCGCGCACGATCAAGGGGAAGAACTGTGCCAGCTTTTCGTCGGGGGCCTGCTTGTCGTGGACCACCAGCGCGACAAGTAGGGCGAATGCCGCGCGCTTGACGAACTCTTCCGGCCGCTGCGACCATTCGGCGACTTTCTGATAGGCCAAAGGTGTCTTGGAAAACAACGCGACGACCTGATCACACACATCCCACGAGTCGAAATCCGTCACCCACTGCTCGATCTGCGCCTCACTCATGGCGCGCGGGTCGGCGATGTAGCTGGCCAGAATGCGCGCCTCGTGGATGCCGCTGTTCCACAGTTGCAACGCCAGGGCTTGGTCGGTGCCGATTTCCTTGGCGATCTTGCGTAGGATGTCGATAGGGATACCCAGGGTGTGATCGGGATTGATGCCGAAGCGCGCCATCCCGGCCACGTTTTCGGCGTTGGCGAGCGATTGCAAGTGATCGATGACGTCGTTAAGCTGCATCGTCGTCCTGTAGCAGGAACGCGAGTGATCGCTTGACGTTTTGGCCCTCGAATGGGCGACTGACCTGCATCGCCGGCAGCTGCCCGCTCTCGCGGATCTTCGACAGTCCTGCTAGGTTCTGGCGCGCGATAGTGTAGTCGGGGTCGATCGCGAGCGCCCGCCGCAGGGCAACCTCGGCTGCATCGAATTGGCGCTGCATCAGCAGGCACAGGCCCAGGTTGCCCTGCGGCTGTGGCAACGCGTCACCCAGCGCGATCACTTGGCGAAAACTCTGTTCGGCTTGCTGCCAATGATGCTGCTGCATCAGCTCCACTGCCTGCTGAAACAGCTCTTCCTGCGTGATGAGCTGTTCAATCGTGAAGTGCCGGCCACGCAGCTTCAGCGCCTCGGCCACGAGCGGGCGGGTGAACGCAAGCTCCTGAGCGATCTTGTCGCTCAGCATGCCGTCGACATCCAGCGCTGCTGCCCGCTCGAAGTCGCGTAGCGATTGGCCTATACGCATAGTGTAGCGGGCCGTCGTTCCGTGGTTATACCAGAGCATCGCATCAGTCGGTGAGATTTCCAGGGCCGCCGAGACGGCCATGTACGCCTCCTCGAATTGCTGGAGCATCATATGCGCCGCGCCCAGTCGCTCATATGCCTCGGCGCGCTGGTCCGGCGACGCGATCGGCGCGCGCAACACCCGCTGGGCGGTGGCGATCGCACCGGCATAGTGGCCGGTAGCCAGCTGCTGGGTTGCGCGCTCCAGCCAGCGCGTCAGATCACGCGGCTGGGTGGTGTTGCGTGGCGTAGCGCTGCGTTTCGTTTTCTTGCTCATCGCGCTGTTCCTCTGTCAAATGCCCGAGTTCCGCTTCATCCAGACGTTGTACGTGCCCGTGCATGTGGCAGAACCATAATCTCGTCGGCCATATTATAGCGCCACTGTGTCGATGAAGCCAGGATGTTCAGCTGTGAAGCGTGAAATGTGAAGCGTGAAACGTGAGCGTGAGCGTGAGCGTGAAACGTGATGGGGGCGCGGTTCACGCTTCATGTTGTACGGAAAATGTGCTACTATAGCTGCTTATGGCCTCGGTTGAGCTCTCTGGTGATAGTTTGGCTACCAACCTTTGTCTCATACTGCCAGCACGAGGAGGAGCCCATGGGCAGAATCGATCAGCAGATTGGGGAGTGGAATGCCACTACCATCGCCGATCCACAGGAGCAGTGCATCCACACACTGTTTGAGGCTCAGGTGGAACGCACGCCTGATGCCGTGGCCGTGGCCTGCCCCTCGACCAGCTTAGGAAACCGCGAGGATGCCTACCTGACCTACCAGGAGTTGAATCGGCGCGCTAATCAACTAGCGCACCACCTCCAGACGCTGGGCGTGCGTCCTGGCGTGCTGGTTGGTCTTTGCCTCGAACGATCAATGGAACTGATCATCGGGGTGTTGGGCATCCTGAAAGCCGGCGCTGCGTATATACCACTTGACCCCGCCTACCCCCAGGAGCGGCTGGCGTTCATGCTCGACAACGCCGGGGTCTGGGTTCTGATCGCGAACCAAAGCATTGACGATTTACGATTTACGATTGACGATTTGGGAGCATCTGACCCGCCAATCGTAAATCGTAAATCCAAAATCGTAAATCTGGATAGCGACATGGAGATGATCGCCGAGGCCAGTCCAGCGAACCCGACATGTAGCGCGACCGCAGCTGATCTTCTATATGTGATCTATACGTCTGGTTCAACAGGGCGACCGAAAGGTGCCGGCGTGTATCATCGTGGCTTTGCGAACCTCTTGCATTGGTTTGTTACCGAGTTCGAGATTGTTTTTCACGACCGCGTATTGATCATCACCTCTTTAAGTTTTGACTTAACCCAAAAGAATATTTTTACGCCGCTTATTACTGGTGGAACGTTGTATCTTTTCACAGCGAATCACTACGACCCAGATAGAGTACTTCGGTTGATTTATGATCACGCGATTACGCTACTCAACTGTACACCAAGTGCATTTTATCCACTTATTGCTCATGCCGATCAAACAACAAGTACGAAAACCGATTCGTTGAGATATGTGTTTTTGGGGGGCGAACCCATCGCTGTATCTCGGATGAGGAACTGGATTACAGCTCACTATTGCAAGACGGTGATCGTGAACACCTACGGCCCAACAGAATGCACAGATATTGTCGCTTTTTATCGACTAGCTGATCCTGAGCAATTCCTGGAGACATCTGTACCGATTGGCCAGCCGATCTTTAATACAATATTGTATATTCTGGATAAAGATCTTAACCCTTTACCAGTTGGTGCTGTTGGCGAACTGTGCGTGGCTGGGGCGGGTGTTGGCAGCGGTTATCTCAATGATAGTGAGCATACCGCAGTAACGTTTGTGCCAAATCCGTTCCTGAAGGATGAAGGCAGAAGGATGAAGGATGAAGCTGCGCCTTTCATCCTTCATCCTTCATCCCTCCGCCTTTACAAGACGGGGGATCTGGTCCGCTCGCTCGCTGATGGGAACATCGTATTTCTGGGACGCATCGACGATCAGGTCAAGCTGCGTGGCTTCCGGATCGAGCTGGGCGAGATCGAGACCGTGTTGAGCCAGCATCCCAGCGTGGCGGAGTGCGTTGTGCTCGCCCGCGAGGATGTGTTTAACGAGAAACGCCTGATCGCGTATGTGGTCCAGGGGGCAGGATCGGAAGACAAGCAGACCAGGAGACCAGGAGACAAGGAGAACCCGATCCAGGGGTCAGGGGTCAGGGATCAGGGATCGGAAGACAAGCAGACCAGGAGAC
>Ga0075423_10006588_pt1 | contig 10910 bp, 5 predicted proteins | sample SoiMethybrSBSTD2_FD_80114 | JGI IMG/M metagenome (GOLD analysis project Ga0075423, IMG submission 80114) | Bulk soil microbial communities from a Populus tree surrounding site in Tennessee, USA - Soil MetaG P. TD hybrid SBSTD2 | ecosystem: Environmental > Terrestrial > Soil > Tree plantation...
ATGGGCAGCTCGCCGCCGGCCAGACCGTTTTGATAACAGCGGCCAGCAGTAGCGTGGGAGTCGCCGCGATTCAGCTTGCGAACCTCATGGGTGCCAGGCCTATAGCCGTCACGCGCACCTCGGCGAAAAGGAAGGCGTTACTTGACTCCGGCGCATTTCAGGTGATTGCCAGCTCCGAGGAAGATCTATCGGCAACAGTCCACCAATACACGAACGGAAAGGGCGCCGATCTGATATTTGATCCGGTCGCGGGGCACATGATCGAACGTCTGGCAGAATGCGCATCGCAAAATGGCCTGATCGTCGAATACGGCTGGCTCAGCGGCGAGCTCACGCCGTTCCCGCTTTTCCCAGCGTTCCAGAAGGCATTGACGGTCAGAGGCTACACTCTGTACGAGTTTGTGAGTGATCCAGTTCTCCGACCGAAGGCCGAACGATTCATCTACGAACATCTAGAGCAGGGCAACCTGAATCCCCGGATTGATCGCACGTTTCCACTCCAGCGAATCGTGGAAGCCCACCGGTACCTCGAATCGAACCAGCACGTGGGGAAAGTGGTCGTCACCGTTCGCTGATATCCTATCGATGTCGGCCAGCTCAAGCCCGGCCACTTCGTTCGCCCGCAGACCGACCCGAGCTATATGCACGGACATTCTGAAATTTCGTGCGTGAGTTCTCGTCAGTCAGGCGGCAAGGAGCAGCTCAGAGAGAGCGACGCTGATCCCGGAGTTCTGGCCGTCTACTCGAGCGACCGCGTGATCCGCTTCTCCCGGGCAGTCGTCATTACCCTGAGACGCGCGGAGCCAGTGGCGATCCCTGTGATCCGCAAGAATTGCGTCCAGCCGAAAACGAGCTGGATTTGGCCATGAAACGTAGTCGGTCGTCCGTCGCCTTGGAGTCCGGTAGCGGGAGATGCTCGCTCCGTAACGGCGCAACGGCGACAGTATGTACGTGTGACGACCCCAGCCAGGAACGATGAGCGTACAAGCCGATGCCGCCGTTTCCCGGAAAGGTTCGTCTGTTGCGGTTTTCGGCGATCAGTTCGCGACTGATGCCCGCCACCCTCCCGCCCACGACAGTCAAGACGGTGCGACGGCGTTGTCGAACGCGTCTCCCTTTCCAACGGTTGGAGCACTTGCTTCGGCAGGCGGCTTGGCAATAAGCAGCACTCCGATGACGCGTCGCGAGGCGCAACCACGAAACGCACCAGAGAAACGACGCGTTCAAGAGTTTCGAGGTCACACGGCGCTCGCGAGACGATAGGAAATATTAAGTCCGTCTGGGAGGTAACGGAACGCCCGTTCTCGGCCCCTCCCGCCTCACGACAGCGCGTCGCGCTTCAGCGAATCGAGCGCAGAAATCGCGCGCCGCAAAGAGTTGACTTATGGACCGACTGGTTTATAAGACCACTTCGCGTGAAGGGCCTCCGGCGGAAGCCGTGTACGAGGTCTCGTTGCGTCGCATTATGGACTGACCGATACAGAATAATGATTGTCTCAACAGGATGAGGAGTAGCGGGACGCACTTCGCTCAACTCCTCGTTAATGAAAGGGAGCATCAGATGGCAAAGTTGCAGGACAAGATCGCGGTCATTACCGGGGGAACATCCGGCATGGCTCTCGCCACCGCCAAACTCTTCGTGGAAGAAGGCGCGTACGTCTTCATCACTGGCCGCCGACAGGACCAACTGGACCAAGCCACGAAAGAGATCGGTCGAAGCGTCACCGGGGTGCAAGGCGACTCCGCAAACCTCGGGGACCTCGACCGGCTCTTTGAGCGCGTGAAGAAGCAGAAGGGTCACATCGATGTGTTGTTTGCGAGCGCCGGCGTGGGAGAGCTCGACAAGCCGATCGGCACGATTACCGAGAAAGGCGTCGATGACACACTCAACGTCAACTTTCGTGGCACCGTGTTCACCGTGCAGAAAGCGCTGCCGCTATTCCGCGACGGCGGCTCGATCATTCTGAACACGTCCGTCGCCAACGCGATGGGCTTTCCGGGCGCTTCGGTCTATGCCGCCAGCAAGGCTGCGGTTCGCTCCTTTGCGCGCACGTGGACCGCGGAATTGAAGGACAGGAAGATCCGAGTCAACGCGCTGAGCCCCGGATCGATCGGCGACACCGGTACGTTCGCAACTATTCCGGATCAGGTGAGAGATTACTTGATCAGCCAGATTCCAGCCGGAAGACTCGGGTTGGCGCGGGAGATCGCCGCCGCGGCGCTCTTCCTGGCGTCGGACGACTCCAGTTTCGTGAGAGGCATCGAACTGGTCGTGGACGGCGGCATGAGCCAAGTTTAAAAGAAGTTAGCGGCCCGTCCGGGTAGAGGCGGTCGCCTTCCTGGTTTGATACTGATCGGTCCAGATATAGAATCGCAACATGGCGACAAGAAACAGTTCGACGGGCGCGATGGGCCGGCCACGGGAGTTCGACGAGGGCTGGGCGCTTGATGCCGCGATGCGGGTGTTCTGGGAGAAGGGCTACGAGGGCGCCAGTCTCTCTGATCTAACGAAGGCCATGCGTATCAATCGGTCCAGCATGTATGCCGCTTTCGGCGACAAGGAGCAATTGTATCGTTTGGCGTTTGCTCGGTACGCCGACACGGCGCTGGCGTACCTGGGTGACGCACTGCAACTGACGACGTTGCGCGCCGTCGTCGAGACGATCCTTCGAGGGACGGTCGAGTTTCTAGCGCAACCAGGCAATCCGCGCGGCTGCCTCTCCATCCAGGGTGCCCTCGTCACCGGTAATGAAGCGGAAGGAGTCAAGCAATGGATGATTGAATTTCGAAAGCGGGGACACCTACGCATGGCGAAGCGGTTCCAACAGGCACAAAGGGACGGAGAGCTTTCGAGGAACATCAATCCCGCGGATTTTGCGCGGTACCTCGCGACATTGGTCCAGGGGTTGGGCATCCAGGGCGCGAGTGGAGCTACTAAGCCGGAAATGCATCGGATGGTCGATCTCGCCCTGCACTTTATGGGTACTGCTCTGGGACCGACACCTCCCAAGAAGCCGAGCCCGAGTCTCGCGTCGCAAAGCGGAGGAACACCATGACAGTACAGCCAGACTACTTCAGCGCAACCAAGAGCCTGACAATGACAAGGGACGCCGACGGCGTTCTGACTGTTTCGTTCCAGAGGAAGGGACAACCGCTCACATTCACGGCCCAAGATCACACCGAGCTCGTTGAAGCGTTTTATCGCATCGCTCAAGATCGCGCCAACACAATCGTCATCCTGACAGGCTCGGGGGGCGACTTTATCCCCGGAATCGATTTCTGATCGTTCGGAGACGTGACCGACCCCGCGCTGCTCAGTCGAATCCACGACGAGGGCGTAGATTCTGAAGAACCTGCTGAACATTCGGGTTCCGGTCATTGCGGCCGTCGAAGGACGGATCCACGTGCATTCCGAGTATGCGCTCTTCGCAAACGTCGTTGTCGCCGCGGCGACGGCCAGCTTTAACGATATCCCCCACTTTGCCGGCGTGTCGTGCGCAAATAATCACGCCGCCGCCAGGTACGCTCAGGCAGCTGTTGATTCGAGCCAGTACTCATGATGCAAACCGCCGAGAACCGGCGTGACACGGACGCGGTGGCCGTCGCGAATCCAATGGCCGGTCGGCACCGGAGCGCAGTCTGGCGCGTAGGGAATGCCCGGCCCCAGGCTCGTGTGCGGACGTCCGCGATTGTAGTGGGCGACCGATCGCCGGAGGACTTAGCGGAGGTGAACCTCGTTGAACAGAATCATCCAGTCCAGGCATTCGCGCCGAATCGTGCCAATCAACCGTTCGCAGGACGCGTTCGCTTGCGGCGATCGCACCGGTGTCTTGAGAATGGTGAGCCCATCGCCGCGATTGTCCGATCGACACCGTCTGAATAGATGCTGTCGCGGTCGTGAATGAGGAAGCGATGCAGCCCATCGCCTGACATCACCATGCGGAACTGCTGCGCCGTCCATTCGGCCGTGGGATGCTCAGTCACATTCCAGTGGCGGATCCGTCGCGAGCCGACCTCCAACACCACGAACACGTAGAAGACGCGAAACGTGGCCGTGACGACCACGAAGAAATCGCACGCCAGCATGGCGCTCGCGTGATTCCGCACGAATGCGCTCCAACGCTGCGCACCGTTGCGCGGCGCACGAGTCGTCACCATGTACCGCCGTACCGTCCGCGGCGATACGTGAATCCCCAGCTTCACCAGCAGCTCGGAGGCAATCCGCTTCTCGCCCCACGTTCGATTCGCCGAGGCCATCTCAGCGATCAGGCGTCGCAGGTCAGCCGGTAATCGAGGTCGGCCACGTGGGCGTGATTTCCACCGCCACAACAACTGAAAGCCTTTGCGATGCCGGCGGATCAGCGTGTCTGGTTTCACGACCGTGAGCACTCGACGCCAATCGATCAACCGCGACAGGACGACGAGCGTGATCCGCGTCGCATCGTCGTTGCGCCGTGGCTTCACCTGGCGCTCCACGTACAAGGCCAGCTGCTTCCTCAGAAAGAGGTTCTCGGCGGACAGTTGGGCACGCGACCGTACAGCTCCGGCGACCAACTGGAGGACGTCATCGACGAGACGCAGGATCGTGCATACAGCAACGCGAACTCGGCACGAAGGCATGGTCTCAGGATCCTACCCAAGTCACAGAAACCGCGACCAGGGCCAGACGCGGATGGCGAACTTCTTTCAATTTCAGTGGGATCCAGCCCGGACTTTTTGCGCACGACAACGATGTACTTCGCGACGGTGGCCTGAGACACGTCGATGCCCAGCTTCAACAGCTCACCGTGGATCCGCGGCGCACCCCAGAGCGGGTTGGCTTCCGACATCGTTCGAATCAGTGCGCGTACGTCGGCCGGCACCGTCGGTCGTCCGATGCGTCGGCGACTTTTCCACGTCCAGAACAGGCGGAAACCTGACGATGCCAGGCGATGACGGTTTCCGGTTTGACGATGACGAACGCGGTTCGCCACGCGGGCCACGAGCGAGACAGCCACGCCCAGAGACACGATCTGCTGTCGCCAACTGCAACCGTCGCGGTCGTGACCGATTCAGCACCTGAAGCTGGTGCCGCAGGGCGATTAATTCAAGCTGCAGTGCGGCGCGCGACCGAAGCCAGCTTCCGAACGATGCAACCAGCGAGACCAGGACGGAAATCATCGGCACGGAGACTATCCAGGAAAAACTGGAACATCAACAGTCGCAACACGTACGGGTTTTCAGCAGCCACGGGTGGCATGCGCGGGCGAACGGCTTCAATTTGCATGCGGGGCTCGTGGTGCCGGCTCGACAGCGGGATCGGCTCGAACGCGTGTGTCGCGATGCGCTTAGATCGCAGAAAAGATTTGCAGCAGCTGGGCCTGCAGCAAGCGTTCGGGCGTTAGACGACGTTTGATACCATTACTCGGCAGACGGTATCTGTCCGTTCTCAACCGTTCCCCATTTGCGAAATTCGCGATGATGGGGGGGCCTCGAAGAGAGAATCATCGTGGAACTCTCAGCATACGTCCTTGAACGTCTCCACGAAGATGACGAATTCATCCTCTCCCGCGGCCACGCGGGGCGGGCGGATCCACGATCGCTTTTGCTGCTCGCCCCAGTCTCGACGCGACCCACCCTCGAAACGCTGAAGAAAATAGACCACGAGTATTCATTCCGTGAGGAGCTGGACGGGGCGTGGGCCGCTCGACCATTCGCTCTTTCGCGCTACGGCGAGCAGCTGGTGCTCGTCCGTGACGATCCCGGAGGTGAGCCCCTCAGTCGCCTGATTCACGGGCCCATGGAACTGGGCCAGTTCCTCCGGATCGCCCTGGGCGTCGCCGCCGCACTCAGGGAATTGCATCGGCGGCAGCTGATTCACAAAGACCTGAAGCCGGCCAACATCCTCGTTGATCCCGCCAGCGGTCACAGCTGGCTCACAGGCTTTGGGATTGCCTCGCGCCAGCCCCGTGAGCGACAAGCGCCCGGCCCTGCCGAGTTCATCGCGGGCACGCTGCCGTATATGGCGCCTGAACAGACGGGACGAATGAATCGCTCGATTGATTCGCGCAGCGACCTCTACGCCCTGGGCGTCACGCTCTACGAAGCCCTGACGGGGAGTCTTCCCTTCGGGGCGTCCGAACCGATGGAGTGGGTACATTGCCACATCGCCACTCCGCCAGTGTCTCCGGCCGCACGTTCGACGCACGTTCCGGCCGCGGTCGACGCGATCATTATGAAGCTCCTCGCGAAGACCGTTGAAGATCGGTATCAGACGGCGGCCGGCCTGGAGCACGATCTCAGCCGCTGTCTAGCTGACTGGGACCAAGCGCGCCGCATCACCGACTTCCCGCTGGGCGAAGCCGATAGAGCCGACTGGTTGGTGATTCCCGAAGGGCTCTACGGGCGAACCCGCGAAATCCAGGGCTTACTGGCCGCGTTCGGCCGTGTGGCGACGAACGGCAAGTCGGAGCTCGTGCTCGTCTCCGGCTATTCCGGGATTGGCAAGTCGTCGGTCGTCAACGAGCTGCACAAGGAACTCGTTTCGCACCGCGGGCTCTTTGCCTTCGGCAAGTTCGATCAGTACAAGCGCGACGTGCCGTACGCGACATTAGCGCAGGCGTTTCAGGCACTCGTCCGCTCGCTGCTCGGGAAAAGCGATACCGAGTTAGCCATCTGGCGCGACACTCTGCGCGACGCCCTCGGCCTCAATGGCAGGCTGATTGTCGATCTCGTGCCGGAGCTGCGCCTGATCATCGGCGAACAAGCGCCGGCTCCCGAATTGCCCCTCCAACAGGCGCAGGCGCGCTTCCAGCTCGTGGTTCGCCGGTTCGTCAACGTGTTCGCCCGGCCGGAGCACCCGTTAGTACTGTTCGTTGATGACTTGCAGTGGATCGATCCGGGGACGTTGGACGTCATGGAACATCTGGTGACGCACTCGGATGTCCAGCACCTGCTCGTGATCGGGGCGTACCGCGATAACGAAGTCGATGCCAATCACCCGTTGGTGCACAGGATGAACACCATCCGCCAGGCAGGGACGCCGTCTCAGGAAATCAGCCTGGTCCCGCTCACGCGCGCAGACGTGCAGCAGCTCCTGGCCGACACGCTCCGGTGTGAACTGGCGCGCACGGATTCGCTGGCGCAGCTGATCCACCACAAGACGGCCGGCAATCCGTTTTTCCTGATTCAATTCCTGCACGCACTCGCGGATGAAGGATTACTGACATTCGACCACGCCCACGCCGAATGGTCTTGGGATGTGGATCGCATCCGCGCCAAGGGGTACACCGATAACGTCGTGGACCTGATGGTGGGAAAACTGCGTCGCCTGCCGCAGGACACCCAGGCCGCCCTACAACAGCTGGCCTGCCTCGGCCACACCGCCGAGACCGCGATGCTGTCGCAACTGCTGGAGACCGCCGAGGACCAGGTGCATTCAGCGGTGTGGGCGGCTGTTCGCCTTGACCTGGTGGAACGTACGGCGGACGGGTATCAGTTTGTGCACGACCGCGTCCAGGAAGCGGCCTATTCGCTGATCCCCAAAGACTCGCGACCGGCGGCGCACCTGCGCATTGGGAGACTGCTCACGACGCACACGCCGCGCGAGCGAAGGGAAGAGGCGATCTTCGAAATCGTTAATCAGCTCAACCGCGGAGCCGCGCTCATCGCCGCACCCGAGGAGCGCGAGTCGCTTGCCCAGTTGAATCTCATCGCGGGCCAGCGTGCCAGCGCGTCGGCGGCCTACGCGTCGGCACTGACCTACTTGGTCGCCGGCGCGGAACTGCTGCCGGTGGACGGCTGGGAGCGCCTGCACGACCTCGCCTTTGCACTGGGGCTGCATCGGGCGGCATGCGAGTACGTGACCGGCGAGCTTGGGCCCGCCGAGGCGCGTCTCGCCGCGCTGGCGACGCTTGCCGGCACGCCTGTCGAGCGAGCGGCGGTGGCCGGCTTGCGCATCGATTTGCACTTCACGCTCGACCAATCCGATCGCGCGATCAGCATCGGTCTCGAGTACCTCCGGCAGGTGGGCATCGACTGGTCACCGCATCCAAGCGCTGAGGACGCGAAACGCGAATACGACCGAATCTGGTCGCAGCTCGGGACGCGCGCGATCGAGGATCTGATCGCGCTCCCTGTCCTGACCGACCCGACATCCCTCGCCATCCTCGACATCTTAGCGAAACTGGCAACCCCCGCATTTGTGAACGAGCACAATCTTCAAGTGCTCGTCAGCTGTCGGGCGGTCAATCTCAGCCTCGAGCGCGGCCACGCCGAGGCGTCGTGCAACGCCTATACCTTTCTGGCGATGATCGCCGGCGCGCTGTTCGGCAACTACCAGGCGGGATACCGCTTCGGTCGGCTCGGCTGCGAACTGGCCGAACGCCACGGATGGATGCGGGTCCAGCCTCGCACCGACCTGCCGTTCGGCCTTGCGATCCTTCCTTGGACGAAGCCGGTGAGGAGTTGCCGTGATTGGTTGCGTCGTGCGTTCGAGGTCGGAACGAGCGTCGGCGATGTGGTCTATGCAAGCACCAGCGGGCCCCATATCAACACGAACATGCTGCTGGCGGGCGATCACCTGGTCGATGTGGAACGTGAAGCCGAGCGCGGGCTCGCGTTTGCACACAAGACGCGCTTCGGCCTCGCCATCGAAATGATTGACACTCAGCTCGCCCTGGTTCGAACGCTCCGCGGGCTCACACGCCGATTCGGATCGTTGGATGATGACCAGTTCGACGAGGTGCAGGCCGAGCGTCGATTCCAGCAAAACCCGAATCTCCAAGTCGCGGAATGCTTGTACTGGGTCCGCAAGCTGCAAGCCCGGGTGTTGGCTGGCGACGCGGCTGCCGCGCTCGAAGCATCGCAGCAGGCGGAACGCCTGCTCTGGACTTCTGCCTCGTTTCTGGAGCACGCCGAGTATCAGTTCTACACCGCGTTGGCTCGGGCACTCTCCTGCGACCCGCTGTCAGCGGAGGCGCGCGAGCCGCATCTGGCCGCACTCGCCACCCACCAGCGGCAACTCGACATCTGGGCGCACAATTGCCCGGATAATTTCGAGAACCGCGCCGCACTCGTCGAAGCCGAGATTGCCCGCCTCGAAGGTCGGCCGCTCGATGCCGAGCGGTTGTATGAGAAGTCCATCCAGTCGGCACACGCACAAGGATTCATCCACAACGAAGCGGTTGCCTGCGAGAGTGCCGCGCGCTTCTATGCGGCTCGCGGGTTCGCCAAGATCGCGGACGCGTACTTACGGGAGGCTCGGTACGGGTATTTCTCGTGGGGAGCGGACGGCAAGGTTCGGCAACTCGACCAGTTGTATCCTCATCTCAAGAAGGAAGAGCCAGCTCACAGCTCGATGAGCACAATCGTCGCGCCCGTTGAGTTCCTCGATCTCGCGACCGTCATCGAAGTCTCGCAAGTTGTCTCAGGCGAGATGGTGCTTGAGAAACTGATCGATCGGCTCATGCGAGCCGCCGTCGAGCACGCGGGCGCCGAACGAGGTCTTCTGATCCGTCCACGAGGTGACGCGTTGCAGCTCGAGGCTGAAGCGAGGACCGACGGAAATACTGTGATCGTGTTACTGCAAGACGCTCCAGCGACGAGCACTACACTGCCGGAATCGCTCGTCCGTTATGTCATCCGCACGGAGGAGAGCGTACTCCTGGACGATGCGTCAGTGCCCAACCCGTTTGCCGCCGATCCTTATCTCGTTCAGCATCGTGCGCGTTCCGTGCTCTGTTTGCCCTTGATGAACCAGGGCAAACTGACCGGTGCGCTCTACCTGGAGAACAATCTGACCTCGCGCGCGTTCACACCCGACCGGATCGCGGTCTTGAAGGTGCTGGCGTCGCAAGCTGCGATCGCCCTCGAGAATGCGCGTCTCTACCGCGATCTCGAACAGCGCGAAGCCGAGATCGGGTCGCTCAAGGACCAGCTGTATCGTGAAAATCTCGCGCTCCGGGACGAAGTCGACCGGACCTCGATGTTCGAGGAAATCGTTGGTTCGTCCGAGGCGCTCAAGGCCGTCCTGTCGCGGGTGGCCAAAGTGGCGCCCACCGACTCCACCGTGTTCATCACCGGCGAGACCGGCACCGGCAAGGAGCTCATTGCCAGAGCTGTCCACAAACGATCCGACAGGTCTGGACGTGCTTTCGTCAGCGTGAACTGTGCGGCCTTGGCACCCACGTTGATTTCCTCAGAATTATTCGGCCATGAGAAGGGCGCCTTCACAGGCGCCGTGCAACGCCGGCTTGGCCGTTTTGAATTGGCGGATGGCGGCACCCTCTTCCTCGATGAAGTCGGGGAACTCTTGCCCGACACGCAGGTCGCGCTCTTACGGGTTCTCCAGGAGCGGGAATTCGAGCGAGTCGGAGGGGCACAGCCGATTCACGTGGACGTGCGCGTCATTGTGGCCACGAATCGTGATTTGCACACCGCCGTGGCCCAGGGCAGCTTCCGTCAGGACCTGTTTTATCGGCTCAATGTCTTTCCCATCGAGGTCCCACCGCTCCGAGATCGGAAAGACGATCTCTTGATGCTGGTCGAATATTTCGTGAAACGCTACGCCAGCGGGGTGGGCAAACAGTTTCGCTCGATCGAGAAGAACACCCTCGACTTGTTGCGGGCCTACCACTGGCCCGGCAACATTCGGGAGTTGCAAAACGTCATTGAGCGGTCCGTGATTTTGAGCGCCGGCGAGGTGTTTGCCGTCGACGAATTGTGGCTGTTCAAAGAATCGGCTCAATTGGACGCAAGCGGACCCGCGTCGGCACCATTCCGGCGCGAGCCGGCCTCGGCGCGGGGCTCTGGCGAGCGGCGCAGCGAGCGCGAGCAAATCGAGGCCGCGCTCGCCGAGACCCGAGGCCGGGTTGCTGGTCCGTCAGGTGCGGCGGCCAAGCTTGGCGTTCCGCTGTCCACCCTTGACCGGC
>Ga0075423_10006589_pt1 | contig 10908 bp, 8 predicted proteins | sample SoiMethybrSBSTD2_FD_80114 | JGI IMG/M metagenome (GOLD analysis project Ga0075423, IMG submission 80114) | Bulk soil microbial communities from a Populus tree surrounding site in Tennessee, USA - Soil MetaG P. TD hybrid SBSTD2 | ecosystem: Environmental > Terrestrial > Soil > Tree plantation...
CGCTCGACACGTTGAAGGCCGACGGCATCGCCTTGCTCACGAGCTACGGCGACAAGTGGCTCGGCGATCCGGCGTTCACGCCGGTGATGGAGGAGCTCAATCGACGCCGAGCGGTCGTCTACACGCATCCGACCACCGCCAATTGCTGCGGCAACCTCATTCCGGACGTGCCGGACTCGATCATCGAGTGGGGGACCGACACGACGCGCACCATCGCCAGCCTGGTGTTCAGCGGCGCCGCCGCGCGGTTCCACGACATGAAGATCATCTTCTCCCACGGCGGCGGGACGCTGCCGTTCCTGACCGAGCGCTTCCAGCGCCTGCCGCAGGCGAACAAGAACCTCGCGGCGCGCATGCCGAACGGGGTGGAGGCCGAGCTGAAGCGCTTCTACTACGACACCGCGCAGGCTGCGCATCCGTACGCGCTGGCGTCCCTCACCCGGCTGATCCCGATCTCCCAGATCGTCTTCGGGACCGACTTCCCGTATCGGACGGCGATCGACCACGTGAAGGGACTGACGGACTATGGCTTCAGCGCGAGCGACCTGCAGGCGATCGACCGCGACAACGCGCTGCGGCTGCTGCCGAAGCTACGCGCGTAGCCGGGCCGTCGCCAGGTACGCCAGGAGCTTGTCGGGGAAGTTCACCGTCATGCCGTCGGCGCCGGCCGTCACGACCTGGCGCATCAAGTCTTCCGTGGCCACTCCCCAAGCACGGACGACGAAGCCTTCCGCGTGCAGGCGGTTCACGAGCTCTGGCGTGACGGTGCCGGCGCGCGGGCAGAGCTGGGTCAGCCCCAGCGCCCGCGCCTGAGCGACGATCGGGTCGCTGACCTCGCCGATGAGCCAGCCGGTCGGCAGCTCGGGAGCATAGGCACGCGTCTCCTCGAGCTTCGCTTTCTGGAACGACGTGACGGTGATCTCTGCCGCCATGCCCCGGGATCGGATCAGATCCACAGTTCTTTTCGCGAGGTCGGCCGAGTGGCCCTTGAGCTCAACGTGAAGGTGGGCCCGGCCCTTGTAGCACTCGAGAACGGCGCCCAGCGTCGGAATGCGCTCGCCCTTGAAGCGCGGGCCGAGCCAGGAGCCGGCGTCGAGCGCCGCCAGCGAGGCCAGGGTGTAGCTCGTTACCGGGCCGGAGCCGTCGGTCGTCCGGTCGACAGTGTCGTCGTGAATGACGACCAGGTGTCCGTCGCTGCTGAAATGGACGTCGAGCTCGAGATGGCGCACGCCCATCTCGATCGCCATGTCGAAGGCGGCGAAGGTGTTCTCGGGCGCGTACGACGAGGCGCCGCGGTGCGCGATGGCCATGAAGCCGGCGGGCGTCATCGGGTTCTCATGACCAGCGCGGCCGCGGCGCCGGGGTGCCTCAGGCGGTGACGAACGCGGCGTAGTGGTCGCCCTTGGAAATGGGCGCCAGGCCGCTGACCACCTCGCTCCAGTGCTCGCCGCCGTCGTCGCTGCACCAGACCTCACCGGTCGCGGTCGCGGCAAACAGCGAGAAAGAGTCACCCCAGTCCTCGAGGGCCATCGCCTCGAACGCGGGCCGCAACCGGTCTGGCAGCCCCTGTCGCAAGATCTGCCAGGTCTTGCCCCCGTCGGTGCTCTTTGAAACGCGCGAGCCCGCGAAATGGCTCTTGCGCCACGATCCCGGGCCCTTCTCGGCCGACGCCACGAACATGAGCTCCGGCTGGCGCGGGTGCAGCACGAGCAGATCGGGATAGCCGCCGATCTCGTGCTGAAGATCGGTCCATTGCTCCCACGTCGCGCCGCCATCGCTGCTCACGTACATGCCGATGCCGGTCGTGATGTAGATGCGGTCGGGGTTCAGCGGGTTGATCACGGTGCGGTGGACGTCGTCGTCCATGCCCGGGATGACCCGGAAGGTCTTGCCGGCATCAGTACTCTTCAACAAGCCGCCCTGCTCGACGCCGATGAACAGCGTGCTGTCGTCGTGCGGATGGAAGTTGATGTGCTTGGTATGGGCGATGTTCGGCGGCGCCGGAAAGCTCCAGCGCGACGTGTCCACCGAGCGCAGCGCCGGGAGCTCGGTCCAGCTGCGGCCGAGGTCGTCGCTGCAGAACAGGTGGGCGGGCTCCGTGCCCGCGTAGACGCGCACGCGATCGCCCATCCGCGCGCTGGCAAGGCTGTACACGTTCTGCTCCTTGAGACCAACGTCGCGGCGCTCCCAGGAGCTTCCGCCGTCCGTGCTGGCGAAGAGTGAGCCGTGCTTCATGCCCGCGAAGATCGTGCCGCTCATCCGCTCGATCAGCAGGGCGTGGACGTGCTTGTCGGTCAGCGTCCGGTCGGCGACGTGCCATCCCCGGCCGGCGGAATCACGCTCGAGGGTGACGACGCCCTCGATGGTGCCGACCAGGACTTGGCGGGACGGAGCAACCGAACGGTACATGGTGGGGCCGCCGTGCGAAAGCGCGATGGTCATGAGCGCCTCCTTCGGGTCTCGCGACCGTAGATCTAGCGACAGGACCGCTTCGTGTATGGTCCGCCCAGCAAGGGCAAGACCTTCGCCACCTCGGACTTCTTGTTCTTCACCTCGACGATGAAGCTGCCCCGGTCGGCATCGCCCTTCTCGTCGACGTACGTGTCCATCAGGAGCCCGGGCTCGTCGGCTATCGTGAAGAAGTTGCCGTGCAGGCAGTCCCGCACCTTGGCCTGATCAAACGCGCCGACGCGATCAACCGCGGCCTTCAGCAGATGGACGCCGATGTAGCCCTTGAAGCCGTTGTGATCGGGCACGCGCCCGAAGCGCTCCTGGAACCGCTTGCCCATCTCGAGCATGCTCGGCACCGGAGAAAGCGCCGTCATCGGCACGTGGCAGCGCGCTCCGTTCATGGCATCGCCGCCCGCGTCGATGGTGGTCTGCGCGCACAGGTTGTCGCCGACCGGCTCGACGTTGAGCCCGAGCTTGCGCATCTGGATCATGATGCGCGCGTTCTCTTCCTCGTGGCTGTAGATCATGAGATGCGTCGCGCCGGAGGCGCGCACCTGGGTCAATTCGGCGGTGAAGTCGGCCTGCTGGGGCTCGGTGGAAATGTCGGCCACCACCGCCTTGCCGCGGTCCTTGAGGAACTTGACGAACATCTCGCGGCCGCCGCGGCCGAAGGCGTTGTTCACGTAGATCAGCGCGATCTTGTTCGCCTTGAGATCTTCCACGAGCCATTTGACGAGCTTGGCGAACCCGACTTGCTGGCTGAAAGACGTCAGGAAGATGTTGGGGTTGCCCTTCTGGACGACCAGCACCGACTCGGAGCCGCTGATCTGCGGGATCCCCGCCTCGCGGGCGATCTCCATGTTGGCCACCGTGCTCGAGCTGTACACCGTGCCGAGGATCGCGAACGGGCGGTCGTTGATCGCGCGACGGATGACCGCGACCGAGGTCGGCGGGTCGGTCTGGGTGTCCATCACGAAGGACTCGAGACGACGGCCCTGAATGCCGCCCTTCTTGTTGAGCTCCTCGACTGCCAGGAGGACGCCGTCGCGCCACATGTTGCCGGAGGGCGCTCCGCCGCCGGTGATCTCGGCGACGATCGCGAGCTTCACGGTGTTCTGGGCCGACGCCGAGAGCGCGGTCGCCATCGCGACCACGAACACGGTGAGGGCCATCACGATTCGGGACCGTCGCATCGGTGTCCTCCGAGCCGCGGTGCTCAGACGCCCTCGAGCTGCAGGATGTTAAGGCCCGCGTTGGAGTCGGTGAGGTACATGAGCCCATTTGGGTCGACGTAGCAGTCGGCCGACTGGATCACCTGCGGTCGGCCCGGCCGCGGATCGATCATGCGCTCGGGATTGGCAGGCACGTAATACGCGACCTCGCGCGGCTGGAACGGGTTCCCGATGTCGAAGACGCGAACGCCGGCGTTGTAGTAGGTGGCGAAGATCAGGCGCGAGCTCTGGAGTGAGCCGGGGCGATTCTCGTGGAGGTTGTGCGGACCGAAATTGCCGCCCTTGGCGCAGTAGTCGGCTTCCGACGGCTGGGGACACGTGGCGATGCTGATGGGATTGCCGGCCTCGTGTACGTCGAAGACCCACACGTAGCGCAGGCCCTGGCTGCAGTTCGGGCTTGTGGCCTCGTCGGCGACGACGAGCAGGTTGCGATCCGGCAGCGGGAGCGGGGAATGGGTGCCTCCGCCGAACGGCGGATCCCAGTTCCGATGGGCGAGCAGGCGCGGCTTCGTCGGATCGGCCACGTCGAGCACGGTGAGGCCACCGTCGCGCCAGGCGCCGTAGGCGAGTGTGCCGGCCACCAGCGCGTGATGGAGCGCGTAGCGCCGCCCGCTGCGCCAGGTCGGGGTCTCGGCCCCAGCCCGCCACATGCCGGGAATCCACCAGCGGCCGACGACCTCGGGCTTCGCCGGGTCGGCGACGTCGATCACCGCGAAGATGTGATCGGTGAACTCGGCGAAGTGGATCGACGCGTACGCGTACCGTCCGCCGGTGTACCAGATGCGGTGAGGCCCGATGCCCTCGACCGGCAAAAACCCGATCTCGCGCGGCCGATCGCCGCGCGAGATGTCGAACGTGCGAATACCGGCGGTGAAGCTACCAGCCCGCCCCTTCAGCTTGTCGGCCGGTGACGCGCCGAAATAGTCCTGCTGGTTCTGGAACTCCTGCATCGTCCAGACGCTCGGCATGTTGGTCGCCAGCAGGACGTCGTCATGGACCTGGAGGTGAACCGTGCGGGTGTTGGGCGGGCAGGCGATGAAGTCGACGAACTTCGGGTGGCGCGCGTCGCGCACGTCCAGGATCGTGAAGCCGTTGCTGAAGGTCTGGCCGATGTACGCGTAGCCCCGGTGCACGATGACCTGGACGCCGTCGCTGCGGCCGCCCTGGTCCGAATGGCTCACGAACTTGATGTTGCGCGACGCGACGGCCGTCATCGCGCCCGAGGATCAGCCCAAAGCCCTCCCGCGTCAAGGCCCCGCGGTCGTCACCACTTTCCGGTGACGCCGCTCTCGTCGGCGCTGGAGTCACCACCGCCGCCTCGGGCATAGGCAAGGGCTCGCGCCAGGACGATACCCCCGACGATGCCGGCGATGGCAAACGCCCAGCTCTTGCGTCCGCTCTTGACGAGCGAGACGACGCCGGCGACGAGCAGCAGCCCACCGGCCGCGGCCACCGGAATGAGCCACCAGGGGCGCGGCGGCGAGGGGATCGCCAGACCGCGCGCCATCGCGTTGAAACCGCGCACGCCGTCCAGGATGCCCTGCGAGAGATCGCCGCGCCGGAACGCCGGGAGGATCAGCCGGTCCATGACCTCCTGCGCGCGGCCGTCATGCCCGTTGCCCCAGGCCGGCCCGAGCTGGATGCGAGCGCGACGGTCTTCCTCGGAGACGAGGAGCAGCATGCCATGGCTGCGGTGGGCCGGCTCCATCTTCCACGCGTCGACGATCTCTTTGGCGTACCGCTCGATCGTGTAGCCACCGGCTCGCTGGGCCGCGAGGGACTTGATGGTCACGACGGCCACCGGGAACCCCGTCTCCCTGAACATCGCGTTGCCGATGCGCTCGATCTCCTGGCGCTGCTCGACTCTGATCAGCCCGATCTCGTCGCTGACGATGACGCCGCCCGAAGGCCCTCGGGTTGGAAAGGATGCTTGAGCCCAGCCGGTCGAGGCGAGCGGCCCGGCGATCAGCAGCAGAGCGAGCAGTACCCGCATCTCTCTCTCCTTGGAAGCAAAGTGGGGTAGCAAAGACCGCACTAAGCATCATAGGTGGTCGGCAACGGCTGACCCAAGAAACGCGGAGGCCCGCGCCGTAGAGGTCGTCTCGGCGATCCCCACGACGTGTAGGGCCATCCTGGCCGCCGGCTCGGCGCCCCATCGACAGGTAATCAGCCGGCTTCGCCGAGGCCGCGTGATACAACTTAAAAAGGTGATTGATCTCCACACCTTTTCGATCGCGGCGCGAGACCGGGAGACGGGCGCGTTCGGGGTCGCCGTCGCGACGGCCCGGCCCAACGTGGGAAGCCTGGTTCCGTGGGTCTCGGTCCGCGGAGCGATCGCCACGCAAGCACGCGTGAACACCGAGCTCGGGCGTCAGGGCCAGGCACTCCTGTCACAGGGGGTCCCGGTCGACGTCGCCCTGAGCGCGCTGCTCCGAAAGGACGGCGAGCGCGAGATCCGCCAGGTACACGGCCTGGATGCCGAGCGCGCGTTTTGCCACACCGGCGGCAGCTGTGTGCCGTGGTGCGGTCACGAGCAGGGCGACGTGTTCACGGTGGCCGGCAACATGCTGGCGGGCCCGGACGTCATCGCTGCCATGTCCCGCGCGTTTCGCGAGCCCGACAACGAACGGCGCGATTTCTCGGAGCGGTTGCTCCTGGCCCTCGAGGCCGGGCAGAAGGCCGGCGGAGACAAGCGCGGCAAGCAGTCGGCGGCGCTTCTGGTGGCGGCCCCCCGCGAACCGCGCATGTACCACAACCTGCGCGTCGACGAGCACGCCGAGCCGGTCGCCGAGCTGAGACGAGTCTGGGAAGTCGTCGTCGCGCACACCAAGCAGATCGAGACCGAATACGGCGCCGCGGCCGTTCGGCTCTTTGGCCGGGTGAAGTACTGACGTGTCGAAGAGGAGGGGCGCCATGAACCGGGCGGTTCCGTTGCTGGTCGGACTGTGCGTGCTGGCGACGGGCGCCGTCGCCGAGGCCAAGACCTATCGATGGGTCAACGATCAGGGCGTCGTCGTGTATTCGGACCAGCCGCCGCAGGTCCGGATCGGCGACAAGGAGCATGACGCGCTCATCGCCGAGGCGCTCGAGATCTCCGGGACCAGGAAGGCGCTCGAGTCGATCCCGGCGCAGATCCGTGCCCAGTACGACGCCCGGCAGAGCCCGATCCGGCCAGAGGACAAGGCGCGCGTGATCCGCATCCTCACCGACGCGTTCCGGCCCGATGTCCTCTACTCTGCCGTCCGGGGCGCCTTCCGATCGAACTTCGACGCGGAGCGCATGGACGTCGTCATGGAGAAGCTCCGCTCGCCACTATTCAAGAAGATCGCCGCCATGGAGCTCGCCACCACTGAGCCAGGGGCGCAGCAGGATCTCGAGCGCTTCGCCATGGGCCTTCAGGGCGATATTCCAGCCCCCGCCCGCGTCTCGCTGGTCCAGCGGCAGGAGGCCGCGATGCGAAGCGCCGAGCTCCAGATCGACATGGCCGTCATCGCGGCCAAGGCGGTCGGCCGCTCCCTGGAGGCGCTGCTGTCGCCCGCGCAACGAGCGACCGGCCGCGAGATGGATGCCGCCGAGCGCCAGCTGCGCTCGCAGCAGAACGCGCTGACCCGGGCGGCTCTGGTGCGGTGGCTCTACACCTATCGCGCGTTGACGACCGAGGAGCTGACGACGTACGTGGAATTCAACGAATCGGACGCCGGGCGCTGGTTCTCGGCCACCCAGCGTAAGGGCCTGCTCGAAGCGATGCGCGCGGCGATGGACACCGCCGCGCGCCACATGGCGAGCGCGTTTCCGGCGAAGCGCTAGCCGCGGCGCGCGCTCAAAGGTCGAGGTAGACGGGGCTCGTCCAGGCCTGCGCGCCGTCCTCCTGAGTCACCCGGATCCAGTAAGGATGGCACCGGCCGCGCGGCGGCGAAGGGTCGGTGTATTCGAACGCGAGGTCGTTTGTCTGACCTCGCGCAGGCAGGCGCCGCAAGAACACCCTCAGATCGACCCCTCCAGCCCGAAACGTGAGCGTACGTCCATCGGCGAGGTCGCTGAGCACGACCTCGAGCTGGATGACCGGCGTGTGGAATCGAAACGCCGCGCCGGCCGGCGCATCGACCGTGACGTCGACGCCGTCGTCGTCGCCGGTCGTGTTCGAGATCCAGGCGACGCGCGCGTCGGTCCGCTCGCGAATTCCCTTTTCTGGATTTTCCATCGCGAAGGGAACCGCGTCGACGATGCGTCCGGCGGAGAGCTCGACGTGGCCGTCCCACGTGGTGAGTCGGTCGCGCCCCCGGACCCGGGAGCCGGCCCAGGCGATCCGGTACTGGTTCGAGCCCTCGAACGAGCCCGGGTCGTATGGAGACACCATCCTTATATGCTCGAGCCCGCGGAAGACATCGATGCGCTCGATGGGTCCCGTCCCGACCGCACGCCCCGCGATCACCACCGGGCCTTCGGCGCGCCCCGCGGCGCCCATCGGCAGGCCGTTCACGGCCATCTCGACGTGAATTCGCTGGGCGCCCGTGACCGCGTAGCAGCGGCGCGCCTTGATCGCGTCGAACACGGCCTCCCGCGTCAGCGACTCGGCGAGCACGCAAGTGAGCCCGCCGTACGCGCCGAACGTCGAGGCGCCCGGGTGGCTCGCGCCGGGCCGGCCCTTGTGGCCGTCGGAGTTTGCCACGAAGCCCACCTTGTAGCCGTTCCGGATCGCGTCCTCGAGGAGCCATTCGAAGCGCCCCCAGTCCGAATAGATCTCGACGACCGGCTCCAGCGCGACGTCGTGGAAGCCGACGATGTCGGCGTAGCGGCCGCCGATGTGCGGAATCAGCATGACGTCGTCGCGGCCGGCGAACTGGCCGAAGAGCTCGGTGACCGGGAAGCAGTCGGTGGCGGCATCGCGCATGTCGTCCACCTCGGCGTGCGACGAGCGATGCAGCGAAGCGACGTCGCCGCGGAACATGACGTTGCGATCGCCGCCGCCCGGGGTCATCCCGGACCATTCGTAGCCGACGAAGATCACACAGCGGCCGTCCTGGTGGAAGCGATCGATCTCGCGGCGCAGCCGCCGCCATTCCTCGTCGGTGACCTGAAAGTCGTTCGCCTGGTGGCACATCATGTCGAGCAGCGCGACCTCGCGCCCGAAGGCGAAATACTCCTCGATCGTCCCGGTGCCGACCGTGGCGCGCGTCTGGCCGTGGAGATCGCCCCACCAGGTCTTCGGCTCACCGGAACGGACGGCCCGGACCAGATTTGACTCGGCGCGGTGGTCGCCTCGCGTGGCGATGATGCGCGTCTCGCCGCCGGCATCGGCGATGCGCAGCGAGCCCAACGTGGCGACGGCGAGGTCGCCGCTTCGAAACGTCACCCGCGGTGGAAGCCCGGCGATTAGCGTGCCGCGCGCGCTCAGCGTGACATCGCCCGTGAATCGCTCGCACGGGTTGCCCCAGACGTCCTCGGCCTTCACCAGAGCCTCGAAGCTCTCGCCGGCGCGCACGGTCGTCGGCGCGATCACGACCAGCCGGTGGAAGTCGCCGCCGACGATGTCGAGCGTCGGCGACCCCGCGAGCGGCGAGTAGAGCTCGGTGCCGAAGGGGTCGACCAGCACCCGCCACTCGCAACCGCGCTCGCGAAACGTCTGGGCGCGCGAGCCGCGACCGCCGTGGCCGCGATCCCCGAGGGTCACATGCACCTTGTCGCCTGGATAGAGCGAGCCGTCGCGGATTGAGACCACCAGGCACTTGAACCAGGGGCGGATGTACCCGCGCGGCTCCCAGCTCAGATGCGCAATGGTGGTCGGGCAGCGGGACTCGAGCCTGACCGTCGCGTAGTTGGCCCCTGCCGGATCGCTGAACTGGGGCGTTCCCCAGTCCGAGGCGAAGCGGCACGCGATCTTCAGCCGGGCGAACTCGTCGTATCCATACAGTCCCACTTCGTAGGTGATGGTCCAGCTGCCGGTCTCGCCGGCAACCACCGGCCCAGCGGGCGCGATCCACGCACGGCCGACATATCGAGGCTCCGTATTGATCGGCATCAGTACCCTCGGGTCCCGAACGGGGGTGGTCCTGGCCAGGTGCGCGGAAAGTGTATACTGAGGCGCCCGACTACTTGGAGAGGTGGCCGAGTCGGCCGAAGGCAGCCGCCTGCTAAGCGGTTACAGGGGCAAAACCTCTGTCCCGGGTTCGAATCCCGGCCTCTCCGCCAAATGCAATCGGGGAGCGTCGTTGCTGGCCTTTCACGCTGTTTTGGAACAGCCGGATGGGTCATGCGACGATGCTCTACCCGACAATGTGGCTTCGCCGAGTTGTCCCTCTCGATCTCCGTGATCGCCTCGGTGGCTTGACCGAGGTTCGTCATTCGCTCAGAACCTAGGACTACCAAGAGGCGAAGCCGCTGGAAGATCGAGTCCATCAAGGTGGATCGTCTCTTCGAGCAAGCACGGCGTGGTGGTGCCGTCATGCCGACGGGGCTGCGTCGGATCACGCAGGACGAACGCGACTACTACTTCGACAAGCTGGTCGCTGATGATCAAGACGAGCGCAGACTACCCGACCACGTTCGTCGGCGCTACATGGCGTACATGCAAGATGACGGATCGCCCAGGTGCAGCGAGGTACTCGAACGATGGGTCAGAGAGCGCCAGCCACCCTCGAAGACTGAGGCTGAGCGGCGGGAAACTTCACCCGTCGAGGGCCTGAATCCGTTTCAGGGGATCACCGTGGCGAACGTGACGGGCAGGGGATCGTCCGCGCCTCCCGTTCGACAACGGGAACTTGAGGAAGTTGTTCTCAGTCGAGCGCAAGGGCGCAGCGAACTACTGGCTTCCTCTACTGGGCTTATCCCAGGGTGCCCGTCTCGAAGAACTCGCGCGATGGGCCACAAGTACGCGGTAACTCTGTGTTCCGATTGGAGTGGCGTCGAACTTCGTCTCTGATCGCATCGAGTGGACCAGGTGACGAACACCACGCGATCACGGAATCTTCTCTGTCTCGCCTCAACAAAATCATGGGCTTCCACTACGCTAATTTTGAGGGTCGCCGAAGCGATGTCATTTTTTCCGCATGGTTACGCCGTGGTGAGCGTCGAACTTCGCTGCTGCACCCCGGCCGGGTGCGCTCGTAGCGAACCGGGGCCCACCCCGGTAGTCGAGGTACCCCACCGTGGGGTAAGACGCACGCTGTCGCTGTCGGAGACCCGCACGTATGTGTTAGTAAAATTTGACCTTTCCAGAAATCTAGTA
>Ga0075423_10006591_pt1 | contig 10907 bp, 12 predicted proteins | sample SoiMethybrSBSTD2_FD_80114 | JGI IMG/M metagenome (GOLD analysis project Ga0075423, IMG submission 80114) | Bulk soil microbial communities from a Populus tree surrounding site in Tennessee, USA - Soil MetaG P. TD hybrid SBSTD2 | ecosystem: Environmental > Terrestrial > Soil > Tree plantation...
CTAATGTGGAGTGCGACGGCCTGCCGTCGCTTTGTCACAGCCTCACCTTGCTTTAACAAAGCGATGGCAGGTCGCACTCCAAATATTCATTAACCCCGCGTCGCTTTCGCCCGCTCAGCGCCGACCTCAAAATTTCGTCCAAAGCTAGCGACTTAATCGCGCAAGTGCGAGCGCGGCGAGAGCTAAGCCAAAATCTCTCAGCGCAACATCGTAATAACCCGGGATCATCAGAAGATTTACGATAATCAGTAACAGCCAGGCCGAGACTACATAAGCGAAAACCTTAGGCTTAAACGCGACTCCTAATCCCGCTACAATTTCGATGATGCCCACCACCATCATGAGACCGTGTCCGTGTCCACCTACCATCTTGTTCACAAACGATGGCAGGTACTGTTCCCAGTTAACAAGTAGATTGAAGAACTTATCCAGCCCCGCAACGATAGGCGCCACTGTGAAGGCCAGGTGCAATATGCGATATGCCTCGCTGGCTGATCGATCGACGTCCGGCTCAACCTGAGCACGAACACCGAACTGACGTGCGTCGTCGATAATGTGTTCCATTGGATTCCCTCTCGTAGAATTTGATTTTCGCGTCCAAACGCGTTGTGTGGTTGCAGCATACTCCTTTAACACAATAAGTCAAGGACTACCTTGACTTATTGTGCTTATTAAGAATTCGTGCGATACTTCGGCCGAAAATGAAGAAGACAAAACTCAATAACCGCTTTTTCCAGACGTCGCGCGGTCGGATCGTTATGTTGTTGCGGGGAATGCCAAAGACAGTTAATGACCTGGCTGCTGACCTGGGACTAACGGATAACGCAGTCCGTGCTCACCTGTTGTCTCTGGAACGCGATGGCCTTGTGAAGCAAAGCGGTATTCAACGAGGGACGCGCAAACCCCACTTTGCGTACGAGCTGACTGACGAGGGTGAGCAACTGTTTCCGAAGGCGTATGACGCTGTTGTGAACCATCTAATCGGCGCGCTTAAGGGACGTATCTCTCCCAAAGCACTCGAAGACGTAATGAGAGAGGCTGGTCGTTCTCTGGCAAAGGCACAGTCTTCGAGCCAAAAGAAAGACAAACTTTCAAAGCGTCTGGACGACGCCGTGATTGCAATCGAAAGCATTGGGGGAGCGGTGCGCGTCGAAAATGAGAAAAACGAAGTCTTGATCACCAGTCAGCGCTGTCCGCTCTCGGCCGCGGTTGCAGAACATCCAGAAGTCTGCAAACTTGCCGAAACACTTCTCGCCGAAATTATTGGTTTAAAAGTTCAAGAAGAGTGCGATCGTGAAGGCACACCCAGATGCCGATTTCACGTCCCGGACGTCGGCCGGCTCGTATAATTCGGATGAACCATGACACAACAGAATCGGAGCATTTATGAAAGCAATAACTAGACGCGACGCGATCTCAGGAATCGCCGCTACCAGCGCAGGTCTTGCTCTTACTTTTTCACGAAATGCGCTCTCGGCGTCACCGAATGAAGGTGCAAAAGGTGATGTTTCGACTGCTCGCGCATTTCGCGGACAACACCAACCGAAACCATTAGCTTTCGACCCGGCAAAGCTTAAAGGACTCTCAGAAAAATTGATCCGTTCGCACTGGGAGAATAACTACGGCGGCGCTGTTAAAGCTCTTAACACCGTCGAGCTGCATCTTTCGAAACTACTCAGCGACAGCGATGTTCCACCGTACATGTACGGCGACCTGAAGCGCGAAGAGTTGATCCGCACCGGCTCGGTAGTACTTCATGAACTGTACTTCGGCAATCTCGGTGGCGATCCGAAACCCGGCGGGAAAGTTCTTGACACTATCAAAGAGTGGTTTGGCAGTTACGAACAGTGGGAAGCGGAGTTCAAGAAGACCGCAAATGCTCTCGGCGGCGGTTCAGGTTGGGCAATCTTTGCCTGGAATTCACACACCGGCGAATTCCATAATTACTGGGCCTGGGATCATATGCACAACGCGCCAATGTCCAGACCTCTACTTGTACTCGACATGTATGAACATGCTTATCAGATGGATTACGGCGCGGCAGCCGCGAAGTACGTTGATGCGTTTCTACAAAATGTCAATTGGGAAGAGGTGAACCGTCGCACTGAAGCGTTACCGAAAGGCTGAAAGGGATACACTAAAAACTGAGAGGCGGCCGTAAGGGCCGCCTGTCATCTTCAGGGCCGCAATGTCGCGAGCGTTTAGCGTAACTGGTAGAACAACCTGTCATATGTCGACCCATTGATCTCGACAGGCACGGTGAGATGAACGCCCAATCCAACTGTCGTTACCCCTCGATCGGTTGGACTCTCTTTGTCAGTGCGCGTAATGAAGACCCCCTCGAATGTTTCTCGAGTTCCGTTCTTGTAAGCCTTCGTGGTGGTGAGTAAACCCGCTTCAATCCGTCCGTTCTCCAGGGTGAAACTAACTGAGCCGTTTGCATAACCAACTCCGGTGACTACTCCGTCGTTCCCCACGCGTACCTCAATGACGTAACCCAAATCAGAAGCTTCGTAGACTCCGGCGTACTCTTTAGCGCTTTGCCGGACAAGTGCCTCACAGTGCACGTCCTTGTACTTTTGTTTGGTGATGCCATACTTCGCCTTGGACATGCTCTTAAACTTATTGAACGAAGCCGCTAGCTCTTGAGCTCTTGCTGCGGCAGAGGGCGTTTGCGCAACCAGACTGCCGGAAAAAACAACAATCACTGCAAGTATGATAAGACTACGCATCATTTCCTCCTTTATGACGTCACTTGTGTGATGCGGGCAACTGAACATCCAATTGAGTTAGTCGTCTTGTGCAAGGCTATTGCGTCGAAAACATTTACTCAATGTGTAAACACCACCGGCAAGTTAATTATGGCGATACGGGTGTTTTTTGTGCTTTGTTGTTGTTTGTTCTTTGTGGTGCTTTGTCTTTTAAGAGTTCAGGTTCCTAGGCTTTGGCTTTGCCAAACCCAGGAAAACTGAATTCTTAAAGACAAAGCACTACAAAAGACAAAAAAACAAAGAACAAAGCATCAGGAACAAGGTACAAAGCAAGCACAACGCCTCATCGTATGACTGTGATCTCTGTAACCGGATGAAGCTCCCACGCGGTCGCGCGCCAGTTGTTTGGATTGAGCGCCGCAGTATTCTCAGATTCGTCAGCGTGATCAACGTCGAAATACAGCCATCCAGCAAATTCGCACCAGTGTCCTATTAGCTGCGTTCTGAGACTTCCTTCTGTCCAATCGATTCCTTGTTTCGCAGCCCAGTCTCGCAGATTGGGAGTGACTTCCAAGACAACTTGTTCGTTCTTTCGAGCCGGCTTTTGTGTCGCGATCAAGATGTGAATATCGCGACGACATGGACTGAAACAGTTGGTTGCTTCGGGTCGCGCGTACGCAACGTCAATCACCTCGCCTTGAATTCTGGCAGCGTGGTTTGTCAGCCAGCGATCCTTATCATCACCTGATTGAAGCAATGAGTTGAGCGTAACTCTGGAATCGAAATCAGAAGACATCGGTAGTGCAGTTCTATTTTTCAAGATGTGAAGCTGTCGAGCGCGTTTAGTGAAAGCAATGCCTGCGTTCGGACAATTCTGAGCGAGTATCAACCATACTGTTATTGCAATAACGACGATAACTGCCATGAACAGAACTTTGCGGCCCCTTGTTGGCATCATTCCTTCGCTACTTTGGAGTGCGACGGCCTGCCGTCGCTTTGTTACAGCAGGCCTTGAGTAACTATCCGTGTAACAAAGCGACGGCAGGCCGTCGCACTCCAAAGTATTTGGTTGTGGCCTTGTCCGTACTTCACGTATGATCCGGCTCATCCACACTTAAATTGGAGTTCGAAAACATGAGTGACCGCAAATATCGTCAGCGCGGCTACATGGAAAACGATCGCGAGCCGCAAAAACCGAAGCCACAGACCGGTCCTCGTCCAGGGCCAAACAGATACGAACCTCGGGATGGCCCCCGTTCGCCTCGGATGATGGCATTTGGCGAAATAGTCAAATGCACTTCATGCGGAGCAAAGGCCCCAACCCACATCTTATTGGATACCACTTGTCCAAAATGTAATGCTGATCTCCACTCCTGTCGTCAGTGCAACTATTTTGATCCTGGAGCACACTTCGAATGTGGTAAATCAATTCCGAAACGCATCGTGAATAAGAATGCACGAAACACGTGCGAATTGTTCGCGCCCCGAACTGTCGTAGAGCGGGAAACATCCTCAGGCGCTCCGACAGATGCGAAACAAGCGTTTGCGAATCTGTTTAAGAAATAAGAGCAGTGGTCAGTAGTTAGTGGTCAGTGGTCAGTGGTTAGTAACAGTGGTGAGTATAGGTCCTGTAGAACGCCATCGGTCCTCTTTGTCCTGGTTCTAACCCTGACTACTGACCATTGACTACTGACCACTGACCTTATACAAGCTCCACCTTCAACAAATCACGGCGCTCGTCGTATAACTTCAAAATCAACTCCCCAAAGATCGTATTAGCCCAGGCAAACCACGACCGAGTAAATTTCTTTGCATCGTCCTTGTCAAACGCCTCATGCATGAAACCGGTGCCTCCGTGCGTGCGCTTCAGCATTCGCAAGCAATAAATTATTTCCCTGTCCTCGGTACTTGTTAGGGCTCGCACAATTATTCCCAGCGGCCAGATCATGTTCACACCGACGTGTGGCCCACCAATCCCCTCTCCCGCTCCACCGCGGAAGAAGTAGGGGTTCTCAGAGCTTAGAATTAGTGCACGCGTTCGACGGTAAACCGGATCGTTTGGAGAACAACAACCAAGGTACGGCAATGACAAGAGACTCGGCACATTTGCATCATCCATCAAGAGCTGGTTTCCAAAACCATCAACCTCGTACGCATAAACCAATCCTTGTCGCTTTGATATCGCTTTGCCATAAGTACTAACAGCTTCAGCAACCTGTTGAGCCAGGGTTCGACACTCATCAGCAAACGCTTTATTCGATAAGACCGCGGAGTGAATCTCAGCAAGTTGTCTGAGCGCTACCACTGCAAACAGATTCGCTGGAATCAGGAATGGATAAATGCACGCGTCATCTGACGGACGAAACGCGGAGTGAATCAAACCAACTTTGCGTGTAGGGTTACCCAAACCATTGAACGGTGGAGTATCAATTGGATTGTCGGTAGTTCGTTGAAATGTGTACGGCCCAGGTCCATTAAGTCGTTGCTGTTCACGCAAAGTTTTGACTATGAGTCCAGTTGCTTGCTGCCAGTCCTTATGGAAACACGATGTATCGGCCGTCAACTTCCAGTATGAGTATGAAAGACGAATTGGATAACAGAGTGAATCGATCTCCCATTTGCGCTCGCAGAGTTCGGGACTCAGCCGCGGTTTGTCATTGACTCCCCAGGGACAGGCCTTCGCGCCGAAACTAAATGCGTTGGCATACCGGTCGAGCAAGATGCAGAATGTCTGGCGATTGATGACGCCGGCAACAAGCTCTTTAAGTTGCTTGTCTTCGCGCGCGAGGGACAGGTAAGGCGTAACCTGGGCGCTTGAATCTCGCAGCCACATCGCGTTGATATCTCCAGTCACGACGAGAGTGTCTGGTCGATTCTCTCGCGTACCGAACGCCACTGTTGTATCAAGCGTGTTGGGAAAGCAGTTCTCAAACAGCCAGGCTAACTCGGGATCGGCTATCGCTCGTTTCACTTCCCTTATCTTTGCCTCGACGGCCTCGCTGACAAACTTCCTCTCCGAACGTACTGGACGAACCGTTTGAAAGTCATGTCTTGCGAAAACCGAGGATTTGCGCGCCAGCGTAACTGCGGTCGTTGAGAAAAGGGCTTTCAGAAATGTGCGGCGATGATTCACGATAGTCCTCAAAAGGGAGGGCCTGCTAAAGTTTTCGGCTTAGAAGATCTCCAAATATAATGCGGACGTGTTATTCCGTTTCCCGGAGTGACGTTCAATCTAATAACGAATTGTATGGATAGCTCTGGTTGATGGCTACAGCATGACGCGATTTTCAGCAAGACTTCATGTGGTACTCGCTCGTGACGCGCCCCTTGGAGTAGTCTTTCGGCGCGGTCCATCTAAACAAGTCTGCACTATTTTGTGGGATAGGAAGACTGACAAGTTTTCTGTGGGCCAGTGGCTAAAAGGTCGTATTTACGAACGTCGTAGTGATATCTCCCAGGACGGGAAATACCTCATTTACTTTGCGCAAAATGGCAAGTGGAGTTCCGAGGTAAAAGGCTCGTGGACTGCAATCTCCAAGGCGCCCTACCTGAAAGCGGTGGCGATTTTTCCGAAGGGCGATTGCTGGAACGGAGGTGGGCTATTTACCAGCGCGATTCGTTATTGGCTCAACGACGGATGCGGTCACACTGTTCTTCGCAATACCACCCTGGTGCGCCGTGATCTCAAATTTGAACCAACAACAAATTATGGTGGCGAGTGTTTGAGTGTGTACTACCCGCGGTTACTTCGTGACGGATGGCAACACATCGAACACGTTCGGCGCGCGCAGTGGAATAACCTTGACTACTTTGAGAAGCAGTTGCCGCACGGCTGGTTAATAAGAAAGATCGCGCACGCGGAAATCGGCGCACCCCCTGGAAAGGGATGTTATTGGGACGAACACGAGCTTATTCACCCTGCGTCGTCGCAATGTGTATCGTATGCTGATTGGGAATGGGCTGAGGTCGATCGTAACCGTCTTGTGTGGGCGCAAGCGGGAAAACTATTTGCGGGGAAGATTGCGAAGCGAGGTTTAGTGAATGAAGTCCAGCTCTTCGATTTTAACGACATGCAGTTTGAGCCACTCGAAGCGCCATACTAAAGAGACGGGAGCAGCTTTGCCGCAATCGCAAACCAATTCGGAGCCAAAACCCTCCACACAGAACAATGGAGCATGATCATGAACCACGCTATCTCGCGTCGCACGTTCTCAAAACTGATTGGCGTAACGGCTGCGTCTGCTGCTGTTGGCTCGTTGCCAATCGTGGACTTCTCGGCAAGGACAACAGCAGCACCTGCAATCGTCCGTCTGAGTTCTAACGAGAATCCCTACGGACCAGCGCCCGATGCTTTGAAAGCGATGACCGAGGCATTTAGCCTGGCATGGCGATACCCGGACGAATACGCCGATTTGCTGACAGGCGATTTGGCCAAACTGAATTCTGTTCCAGCGGAACAGATTCTGCTCGGCGATGGCTCGGGCGAGATCTTGAAACTCTGCGCCGTGGCATTTACGGGTAGGGATAAAAAGGTTGTCGTCGCGAATCCGACATTCGAGTCGATAGCTCGACATGCAAGCGTGGCAAACGCCGATGTTGTGAAGATCGATTTAACGTCAGACTTTCGACACGACCTGGATAAAATGCTCACCGCAACAGGCAACGCCGGTCTTGTTTATATCTGCAATCCAAACAATCCAACTGCCAGCATCACTCCCAAGACCGAGATATCCCAGTTTCTCTCGAAGGTACCACGCACAACGACAGTGCTCGTCGATGAGGCATATCACCATTATGTTGACTCTAAAGACTACGAGAGTGTGATTCCGCTGGTGAAGGACTATCCAAATCTGATCGTGGCGCGGACATTTTCAAAGATCTACGGGATGGCTGGTCTGCGCTGCGGTTATTGCGTTACTCAGAGCGCAAACATTCGTGCGATGAAAACACATCAGGTATTCGATAGTGTAAACATCATGGCGCTCGCGGCGGCGACAGCAAGTTTGAAGGACACGGAACACGTTGCACGCGGTCGCAAACTAAACAGTGAAGTCCGAAAGATGGTTTGTGGTGAACTTGAATCGCTTGGTTATCGGTACATCCCGTCGCATGCTAACTTCATGATGATTGATCTCAGACGCGAAGTGAGACCGGTCATTAACACGTTGTTTAGTCGCGGAGTTGAAGTCGGACGAGTCTTCCCTGCCCTACCGAATTACATGCGCGTCACGATTGGAACCGACGCCCAGATGAAATCCTTCGTGGCGGCGTTTAGAGAAGTAATCGCTTAATGCTGGACCGCAGGCGTCCTCGCCTGCCCCCGTCAAGGCCATGATCGGTCCCGCGGGCAGTCCCGACGGATCGGGACTGCGGTCCCAGTACAAACACATGCGAACCGTTAACGCCACAAGATACGTCACACCACTTCGTGAAGGCGGATCACTTCCCGCTATCATTGAAGCAGACGACGATGGAATGTACGTGCTCAAGTTTCGCGGAGCTGGCCAGGGAACGAAGGCATTGATTGCGGAAGTAATCGCCGGCGAAATTGCAAGGACTGCAGGATTGCTCGTTCCTGAACTGGTCTTCGTGATGCTGGATCCCGACATTTCAAAAACAGAACCTGATCCCGAAATACAGGACCTGATCCGAGCAAGCGGAGGACTCAATCTCGGTCTTGACTATCTTCCTGGTTCAGTCACATTCGACCCGGTTGCGGAAAAACCAGATGGCGAACTTGCTTCGCGTATCGTGTGGTTCGATGCGTACGTAACCAACATCGATCGGACAGCGCGTAATGCAAATCTCCTGATGTGGCACAAGCGACTCTGGTTAATCGATCACGGAGCCGCGCTCTACTTCCATCATGGTTGGACCGATATGGCGCAACGTACGAAGGACCCCTTTCCGTTGGTCAAGCAACACATTCTGCTTCAATCTGCCAACGATATTGAGACCGCGGACCAGGAAATGAAGTCGACGCTAACTGACACTGCAATTAGAGGAATCGTTGAGCTCGTTCCAGACGAATGGATGGATGGAGGTTCGCCATTCGCGAACGTCTTGGAAATGAAGGAAGCTTACATTGAATACTTATTGAGGCGTCTCGACGAGCGCCGATACTTTGTTGAGGAGGCGCTGCGTGCCCGATCAGTTCAGGTATGACTACGCGGTCATTCGCGTCGTGCCGAAAGTAGATCGTGAAGAGTTTATCAACGCGGGCGTAATTCTCTCGTGCCCGGACAAATCTTTCCTGGAGGCACGAATCAGGCTCAATGAGTCACGCCTCCTGTCTCTGGATCCCTCTCTTGATCTGGAGATGGTACGAACTCACCTCGAAACGATCCCGACTATCTGCCACGGTGGCGATGGTGCTGGACCGATTGGTCAGTTGCCGCAGCGTCAACGCTTTCACTGGCTGGTAGCTCCGCGTAGTACGATTATCCAAACCTCGCCGGTTCACACTGGAAGATGTTCTGATCCGGCGGCAGCCTTGGAACATCTTGTCGGGAAAATGGTGGCTGCTACAAACGACATCTAAGACACGCAGGTTTGCAACGTGCGTCGATCAAAGAGTGGTGCCTTCGTGTGTTTCGTGTGATTCGTGGATTGTATTGTCAGAACCTAAAAAACGATCCACGAATCACGCGAAACACACGAAGGCGCTCCAGACACTGACTGAGGAAACACAAACGCGGCAACGTCTAGGTCGAGGCTTCTACGTCGACACAGACGCTACCGCGTTTTGTACTGACTTAAGCCTTAAAAACTCTGTACGCCTCGGAACCCGCCCTTGGCAGTCTTCATTATCCAGCCAATCACTCGAGCCGTGTCGTAGCAGTAGCCGAGTATGTAGTTGCACGTCGAGAGGCAATGCTTCGTGCACTCCACTTTCATTTCGTCCAACTGCTTCGCGTCAAACTTGTGATCACCAACAACACCCCAATCATGAGTGGCTGAGTACATCGGGAAACATGGTGCTAACGTGCCATCAGTCCTGATGATTAGTGAGTTTTGACCGGCACGACACTGCCAGGGTGGAACCTCACCGCGCATGAGCATCTTCATATCTTCCATGTGCTGGATGGGGTTCACCATCTTGTAGCCTTCGTTGACGCGCTTGTCATTCAGATAATCGAGTAACGCATCAACCTTGGGCCAATCTTCCCGAGTGAGATAGGTCTCGTTCTCCGCAAGGTGCTTGAAGTGATCCTGCTCAGTCATCGGAGTCTCGTTTATGTGATAGTCCGTCGCGATTCCGTTGTCGTGAGCAATCTCAGTAAGCTCCTTCACGTCGTCCATGTTGTTATGGCAGATGTTTATATTAAACATCACCGTATAGCCGTAGATCTTTTGCTTCTTTATCAGGTAGTCGAAGTAGGGACGAATGGGCTCCAGAGCTTTCGGCAGGGACTTCCGATCCTTCACCGAGTCGACTGCGAGGTTTACGGTGGCCAGACCCGCATCGCCAAGACGATCGATTACATCTGGTTTCATCAAGCGTCCATTGGTCGGCAGGTAGACGAAGATGCCTTTCTGCGCACTGTAATAAACGATTTTGTGAATGAAGCTCGGGCGCAACAGCGGCTCTCCACCCATCAACGCCAACACGCGCGATCCAATCGAGTGCAGCCAGTCAATGGAGCGTTTTGCAACATCTTCGCTCATTCCCTTCACCTTATTGTCGTATGACCAACAATAGTGACAATCCAGATTGCACTTCCAGTCAGTGAACAGATAGGGAATTATCGGCCGCAACTCATTTCGGTGAGTCGGGTACCTGGATCTGAAATAGGGCGCGCCCCATGTCTTCCACATACGAACGCCGTTCAACTTGAGGTACTCCTTGTGAGTCATCTCTGTCGCGTTCGCACGTTGAGGATATGGTGGTTCGGGCAACACCTCCTCCGGATGCGCTTCGAGCGTCACCCTATTCGGGCGTTTATAAAGGATTTGGTGCAACTGCGGATCGATCCGAAACGGGGGCGGAGTCGCTGCATTAACTTCTGGCGGAGTAGTACTCATCTGTTAGTCCTCTAGGGTTGGATTGCAAAAAAGTCTGTATACCTTACCGAGAAGTGCCTAGTTTATTCAAGTAAGCGAAACTGTCAAAACCTTTTTGCGGTTCTGGCGAGCTTAAACAGGAAAATTTGGCTTTTGTCGCTGGCATGGGACCGTAGGCGTCCTCGCCGCCCC
>Ga0075423_10006592_pt1 | contig 10904 bp, 10 predicted proteins | sample SoiMethybrSBSTD2_FD_80114 | JGI IMG/M metagenome (GOLD analysis project Ga0075423, IMG submission 80114) | Bulk soil microbial communities from a Populus tree surrounding site in Tennessee, USA - Soil MetaG P. TD hybrid SBSTD2 | ecosystem: Environmental > Terrestrial > Soil > Tree plantation...
CGGCAACAAGGATCGTGGACCGCAGACCGCGACCTCGGCGCCAAGTTTGGTCAGTCCCCAGATATTCGAACGAGCGACACGCGAGTGAAGGATATCTCCACAAATGCACACTCGGCGGCCCTTCAGATCTCCAAAGCGATCGCGCAGAGTCAGGATATCGAGCAACCCTTGAGTTGGATGCTCGTGCGTTCCGTCCCCAGCATTGATGACGTTCGACTGGATGCGATCTGCCAGGAACTTCGCTGCGCCCGACGCCGAGTGTCTAATCACCACCATGTCGATCCGCATCGCCTCGAGGTTGCGCGCGGTATCGACCAATGTCTCACCCTTTGAGACGCTGGATCCACTCGCGGAGACGTTCACCGTGTCAGCTGATAGCCGCTTTTCCGCAAACTCGAAGGAGATTCGAGTCCGGGTGGAATTTTCGAAGAACAGGTTTACGATCGTCGAGCCGCGCAGCGCTGGCACCTTCTTGATAGCCCGCTCACTGATCTCTTTGAACGGCTCCGCGGTGTCGAGAATGAGTCGTATCTGGTCGCCGGTCAGCGACTCCAGCCCGAGTAGGTCTTTGCCGATCGTCTCCGTCACGCCGCTGATTTGGGCACGATTACCACCTCGGTGCGATCGTCGAGCTCCGCCACCATCACATCGACCCTCTCCTCGTCACCGACTTCGACTTTCTTGCCGACCACGTCGGGCTGAATTGGCAGTTCTCGCCCACCGCGGTCGATCAGCACTGCAAGTGAGATGTTCGCCGGGCGACCGAAGTCGGCAAGCTCGTCGAGAGCTGCTCGGACCGTGCGGCCAGTATAGAGCACGTCATCGACGATGATGACGTGCTTGCCATCGAGCTCCCACGGTAGATAGGTCGGACCAACCACCGGCCGTGGGCCGACGGTCTGCAAATCGTCGCGGTAGAGCGTAATGTCGAGCGAACCCTGCGGCACCGTGACTCCCTCGCCGCCTTCGATCATCTTCACCAGTCGATCAGCGAGCTGAACGCCGCGGCGCTGAATCCCAACGATGATCAGATCGTCAGTACCCCTGTTAAGCTCGACGATCTCGACTGCCATTCGCTTCAACGTTCTCTCGACAGCCCTGGCGTCGAGGACCGTCGCGTTTTTCGTAGCCATTGGTGCACAAATATGGCTGGCAGCGCCCTCTAATTGAAGACATTCGACACACTTGGTCCTTAGTTTTCGCTTATGCTCGAGCGACTCATTCGGTGGCTGGGTGAATCCTCGCCGCCTGGCGGCGCCGTGACCCGTGCGAAAATCCTCGGCATCCCAGTGATTGTCGAGAACACGCGACCGGATATCGACAGCGCGGAGGTTCTAGCGCGAATCGGGCGCTGCCTGTCACTGATCCAGCGCCACGTTCCGCACCATTTCCGCCACCTGGCGCGGGACTTCAACTTCATCATCTCCAAACGCTTCGCCTGTCGCGGTGCCTACTTCCACAACGAGCGCGCCTGTCTGATCGAGCTGACGTTCTGCGTCAATCCCGGTTTCTCCGACGCTGAAGTCGCAGCCACCATACTCCACGAAGCGATGCATGCCCGGCTCGACAACCTCGGATTTCCGCTCGAGATGGAAGATCGGGCGCGCCAGGAACGATTTTGTCGGCGCGCGGAGCTGGAGTTCGGCGCGCTTGTCCCCGGCGGAGATAAGGTGATCGAGCGCGCTCAGCAGACGATCGTATTGGCGGATGACGAGGTCGCGCCCGAAATCGACCCGGAACTCGCGGCCGCCCGCATCGCAGCGGCCGACCGAGCTGCCCTCAAGAAACGAGGCTAACGCCGGCCGTCGTTTACTTCAGCTCGAGTCGATTCTCCTCTTCGACAATCTTCACCGCCTCGACGTGATCGACTTGATCGCCGAGCTTCTCGCGCGCTTCGTGGAAGCGCTCGGCCGTCAACGAGATCAACGGAGTCTTGACGCCAAGATCGTCGGCGAGAACGGACGCGATACCAATATCCTTGTCGAGCAGAGCGAGACGGAACGTTCGAGGAAACGCGCGCGTCAGTACACGTTGGGGAATCAGGTTCTCGGAGGTGTTCGATCGGCCGCTCGAGGCGTTGATCACGTCCAACGCGACCTTCGGATCGACACCCGCCTTGGCAAGTACCGACAGGCCTTCCGCGGTTGAAATAATGTGAACAGCGAGCAGTGCGTTGTTCACCGCCTTCAACGCATCGCCGCACCCCACTGGCCCAGCGTGCACGATCTTCTTTCCAAACGCTTCGATCACGGGCCGCACCCGTTCAAAAACCGTTTCCTCACCGCCCCACATAACGGTGAGTGTGCCCGCCTTCGCGCCTGAAGTACCGCCGCTCACCGGTGCGTCGATGAATTCGACGCCGCGACCGCCCAGCTCGGCGGCAATTGAACGCGATGTCGGCGGGTCACCCGACGTGCAGTCAACCAGCACGGACCCTCTGCGCATTGCATTCAGTATCCCACGCTCGCCGTGTACGACTGCTTCCACCTCCGCAGACGACGGAAGACACGTGACAACCACGTCGGCGCCGGCGACTGCTTCGGCTGGCGTCGCCGCTGCGCGCGCCTTGTAATTGCGCGCGAACTCCTCCGCTTTCGAGGCAGTTCTGTTCCACACTACCAGATCAAAAGGGTCACGAGCCAGATGTGATGCGATTGGCTCGCCGATGTCGCCGAGTCCGATAAAAGCAACTTTCATTGAGTTGACGATGCGCTGAGCGCGCGTGAGTGCGCTACAGAGTTGTGGGCGTAAACGAGCGCGGAGATGTCGGCGATGAGTTTACTCGAGCGTGCGCCGTCGGTGATACCTTTGGTTAGGACGACAAGCACGTACGGCTGACGGCCGGGCGGATACACAATCGCCGCGTCGTGCGACACAGCGGTTATCTCACCCGTCTTGTGAGCGACACGGACACCAACCGGCAGGCCGGCGGGAATCTTCTCGTTGAATTCCTGCGCGAGAAGTATCGACAGCATTTCGCGAGTGGCATCAGGCGACGCCGCTTTGCCTTCCTGAATGGCGCGCAGAATGATCGCCAGGTCCCTCGCCGTCGTTGTGTTGTTCATGCCGCGCTCGAACGCCTTTCCATCTTCCACTCCCCGCAATACCTGAATGCGATTGGCACCCAGCGCCCGCATTGTGCGGGTAACGGCATCCGCTCCGACCAGCGTGATCAGCGTATTCGTCGCGAAGTTGCTCGATCGCGTAATCATCAGCCGCAGCAGCGAGTCAACCCGGACCCGCTCACCGATCCGATGGTAGAGCGTCGAGTCACTGTCGGAGCCGACGTCGAGCGTAAACGGGGAGCCGTCGGCGAGCGATGCGAACTGATTGACCATCAGCAGTCCCTGATCCATCTGAAACGAGCCGCTGTGCGCGCGACGAAACAGCTCGATCATCACCGGCACTTTCATCGTACTGGCTGCGTGGAAGCTGGAGTCGGCATTTATAAACAGCGTGTCCGACGAGCCGAGATCCATGTACGCAATGCCGACCTCGGCACCGGAGTCGGCTGCAACGCGTCGCTCTATCTGCAGCCGCAGCGAATCAGTGTCCTGAAGCGCCAGGAGCAAAGCTCCAAGCATGGGCAGCATCAGACTACTCGGATCAGGAGAGACTTGTCGCCGGCGAGCTGCCGGGTGCCACTTCCGCCCAAATACTCTCGTTGTGTCGGTCATCGAGCACCAGCGAGCCGACGACGAAGGTGATCAGCGCGACCACGATGGGAAATGCCAGGCCCGCGTAAATGTTGCCCGTGCGTGCAACGAGACTCGTGGCAATAATCGGCAGGAATCCGCCGAACCATCCATTGCCAAAGTGATAGGGTAGCGAGAGCGATGTATATCTGATCTTCGCCGGGAATGCCTCGACGAGGAATGCGGCAATCGGCCCGTATACCATAGTCACGAACACCACCTGCACGAAGACCAGCAGCGTCAGCATCACCGCGTTCACCGGACTGGAGTAGGCTTTCATCGCATGATAGATCGGAACGTAGAGAATCGCGGCCAGAAGATTCCCGGCCATCATGATTTTCTTACGACCAATGCGATCCGATAGGCTGCCAAAGAACACAAATAGCGGCGTGCCGAGGGCGAGCGCGATGGCGACGCAAACGTAGGAGGTAACCAGCGGCACCTTCAGCACTGTCTGTAAAAAGAGCAGTGCATAGAACTGACCTGTGTACCAAACCACCGCCTGCCCTGCCGTCGCTCCGAACAGCACCGCGAAGAAAATCTTCCAGCGGGACCACGTGCCGAAGCTTTCCTGAATCGGCGCCCGTGAAGTCCGACCGGTCTCTTTCAGCGCCGCAAACAACGGTGATTCCCGAAGCCTTACGCGGATGTAGTACGAAATCGCCAGCAGCAGCAGCGAAAGAATGAACGGCACCCGCCAGCCCCACACCTTGAACGCGTCTTCGCCAACGAGTGCACGTACAATGAGAATCACTGCCAACGAGAGAAACAGACCGAGCGTCGCAGTCGTCTGGATATAGCTGGTGTAATAACCGCGCTTCCCATCCGGCGAGTGCTCAGCGACGTAAACTGCGGCGCCTCCATATTCGCCACCGAGCGCCAGTCCTTGCAGCAGCCGCAAGAGGACGAGGATGATCGGAGCACCTATTCCGATGGTTGCGTAACCGGGCAGAAATCCGATCGCGGCGGTTGATCCGCCCATGATCAACAGCGTGGCGAGGAAGGCAAATTTGCGTCCTATCAAATCACCGATTCGACCGAAGACCAGCGCCCCAAAAGGCCGCACCGCAAAGCCCACGGCGAACGTGGCGAGGGTCTTTAGAAAAGCCGCGGTAGGATTGCTACCCGGGAAAAACTCCGTCGAAATGATCGCGGCGAGGCTGCCGAAGATGTAGAAGTCGTACCACTCGATCATCGTACCCACCGACGACGCGGTGATCACCTTCCATATGCCGCGAATCTCCACCCGCCCATTGGGACTGCCTGTTGCCGACATTGACCCCGGAACTGCAGATGTCATCGTGAGTAGTCCTCCTCGGACTTAGCGAATCCAGCCTCGACGCCGATAGGAATCGGTGGCGAACGTCTCGTAAAGCCAGGAACGGAAACCGCGGAATCGATCCTCGGGAATGCTATTCGGATCGAGTCCCGAACCTCTCAGCAGCGCCGGCACGCAAACAACCTGGAAGCCGACCGCTTCGAAAGTAGCACAGGCCCTGCGCGTATGCAGCGGAGACGTCACGACGGCGATGCGACGCCATCCACGGGCGTCGGCGATGCGCTTCATCCGCAGCGCTTCGGTGCGAGTCGTTGAGATCGAATCGACGAAAATGGTGGTCGACTGCGCGCTCGAGAGGTTCACTAACCGAGCAAGATCCGCAGAATCCGAAACGAGGTGTCCTCCGATGCGAACTCGCTCGCGCGAAACCATTAACGCTGGCGCGAGACCTCGGCGATGCAGCTCCAAGCCACTCAGGAAGCGGTCGAGCTTTTCACTGCGCATCCAGCCTTCGGGAGTGACACCGGCACCCAGCGCAGCAATGGCGTCCACTTTCTGCGGAATTGGATCTCGGCGGATCAGCGGCTTACCGAGCCATTGAACTAGCGGTGTGTAGTCAACGAGCAGGCAAAGTAGCACGAGGAGCCCAGCTCCGATCCAGAGCAGAGGACGCAATCGTGTCGCACCGACGACGGCGCCAACGATGGCGGCGCCGATAAAGAAACTGAGCTCGACGTGTCGGGTGAGTTGCTGGACACCAAGCATGTAGCCGGCAACCGCGCAAAGGACGCCGAGAATCGCTCCCGTTGCTACTTGTCGCGTGTTGATTTTACCGCGGGCGCCGTCCAGCACGGCGCAAATTTAAGCCGGCCGAAGGCGGCCGGCTGCGATCAACTACTTCTTAGGTGCGGTTCGCTGGTTTTTCTGAGCGGCGTTGATTCGGTCAGCTGCAGTCTTGAGCGCATCTTCGATCGCCACAGACTGCTCGGCAATCACCTGCGCCGCGGTCGTCACGAAACCGGACGCAACGTTCATCGCCGCCGTCTTGATCTCGGGGTCTGAGGTGATCTGCTTAGCCAGCGCCTGGACCGCGGCGGCAAGCTCGTCGAGGGACTTCTGGAGCTCCGGCGAAGGCTTGAAAACCACCGAATCCGGAGTCGTGGCCGAGGGCTTGGTGGGACCACTGGGTATTGGCTGCTGTGACCGGGCAGCCGAAGCTGCGGCCAAACCAATCACCAGCACGAAAAGCAGAGCAATCCGTCTCATTTTCAGGATGTTAGTAAGTTCAGGAACCCGCGCTGACCGGAAACTACCCCACAATAACTGGAAAGGTCGCGCCAGGAAATAAAAGAATGAGCCCGGAAGCCAAAAATAGAGGGAAAAAGCCTCCCTACGCCGGTGATCTGCGTCGTGCGGTTGAGGACGTTGCTCCCAAGCTGTTGCGGATGAGCGAGGAGCAGGCGAAGCGACGTCCGCGACCGGAGAAGTGGTCGCCAGCCGAGATCATCGGCCATTTGATCGATTCTGCTTCCAATAACCATCAGCGTTTCTTACGCGCGCAATTTCAGGACGACCTTGTCTTTCCAGGATACGATCAGGATGCGTGGGTGGAGTTCCAAGCCTACCGGGACGCGCAATGGAGTGACCTCGTCACACTATGGAAAAATTTCAATTTTCACATCGCGCGCGTGATGGAAAACACACCTGAATCCATCCGAAATTCACCGCGCAAGACGCACAATCTCGATAAACTGGCGTGGCGTTCGGTGCCAGCGGACGAACCCGCGACTCTCGATTATTTCATGAACGACTACGTCGACCACCTCAAACATCATCTGAGCCAGATTTTCCCCGACTAATTCACCCAGTCGGCGATGAAGATGTTGGTCTCGTGCGGATTCGCGTCGTGTCTGTTCGAGGCCCAGACCAGTTTCTTACCGTCATGACTGAACATCGGAAAGCCATCAAATGTCGATGCAGTCGTCACTTGCTCGATGCCCGACCCGTCCGGATTGATCAGGAACAGGTCGAAGTTCCCCAGCTTCGGATCGGTGTGATGGTTCGACGAGAAGATGATCTTCGTACCATCCGGCGTCCATGAAGGACCAAAGCTGGCCGCACCGAGGTCGGTGATCTGGCGCTGATCGCTTCCGTCCGCGTTCATGATCCACAGATCCATCTTGTTCGGTCGCACTAGGCGTTGCGCCAACAGGTCCTTGTACGTGGCGATCGCATCCGGCGTTTGAGGGTGATTCGCGCGATACACTATCCGCTTTCCATCGGGCGACCACCACGGACCGCCGTCGTAGCCGAGTTGATGGGTGAGCTGGCGCACGTCCGTGCCGTCGACATTCATAACGTAGATGTCGAGGTCCCCATCCTTGAGTGAGGTAAAAACGATCTTCTTGCCGTCCGGCGAGAGAACCCCTTCCGCTGTATAAACTCCGAAGTTGGTCAGGCGACGCGCGCCCGAGCCATCCACCCGAGCGGTGTAAATGTCGAATGGATCGAGGCGCCATACGTAGCCTTTCGAAGGATCGGGGCGCGGCGGACAATCCTTCTCCGCTGCTTGGCTGGAGGCGTAGAAGATCCGGCGATCTCCGTTGAGGAAGTAGCCGCAGGTAGTCTTGCCGCGGCCGCTCGAGACTCGACGAACGTGCGAGCCGTCCACACGCATCACGTACTGCTGATCGCAGGTTCTGCCGTCCCGGGTGCTCTGGAAAACCAGCTGACGACCGTCGCGGCTGAAATACGCTTCGGCGTTCTCCCCGCCGTCGGTCAGCTGGCGAATGTTGCGGAGATGTCTTTCGCCTGGCTCAGCATCCCGCATTATCGGCTTCGACACCGTCTGCGCTCCGAGTGAACCGGCGACAAACGCAAGCGCGACAGAAGAGATTTTGAAATTTCTAAACATCGTATTTACGAAAACCTGACATCCGCTTCGAATCTGCAACATATGATGAGCGCGGAAGATAGCACCCCTAGGCAGTTCCAACCATTTGGCCCTTGCCGGGGTCTAAGTCTCGAACGCCGGCCGCTCTGCGCTGCCGGTCACGCGCATCAACCTGTAGGAGCCGATATGCCCGTTCGTCCGTCCGCCGTGGGCTTCGGAGCAGTGCTGCTTGCCTGCACTGTCCTGCCGAGTCTCGCATCCGCTCAAGCCACAACTCGCTCGCAAAATGATCCGCGTCCAGTTGCGCATGCGGCATTAAGACAAGGGGAGATCACCATCGACGGTCGCGTCGACGAAGCGGCTTGGGCGGCGGCCACGCCGATCACGGATTTTTCGCAGTCATCCCCCGACGAAGGCAAACCGGCCAGTCAACGCACTGAGATCCGCATACTATACGATGCGAGTGCGCTGTACATCGGCGCCCGCATGTACGACTCGCTCGGCGCGAAGGGCGTTCGATCCGCGCTAGCGCGCCGTGACCAGCTAATGGTTGGCGGGAACAACCTCACCACGGATCGCATCGCCTTCGTTTTCGACACCTTCCGCGACAAGAACAGCCGCAACTGGTTCGAGCTGAACCCGGACGGCGTCAAAGGCGATCACCAGAACGGGGATGCGTCGTTTGACCCCGTCTGGGAGGGCGCATCGAAGATCGATTCGCTCGGTTGGACCGCAGAATTCAGAATACCATTTTCGCAGCTCAAGTTCTCGCGAGCCACTGACCAGATTTGGGGAATGCAGATCTGGCGCGAAGTAAACCGCCGCAACGAGAACGATATGTGGGCGTTTTGGCGCAATAACGAAGCGGGCGGGCCTCCGTACTTTGGTACGCTCGAAGGCATCCAGATCGCTTCTCGCCCGCGACAGATGGAAATCGTCCCGTATGCCACTACTCGCAGCAAGCTCGAGCGCGCCCGCACCGGTGATCCGTACCACTCCACCAATGAGATGCTTTACCGGGCCGGCGGTGATTTGAAACTGAACCTCACTTCGAACCTGACGCTCGACGCTACCGTGAATCCGGATTTCGGTCAGGTTGAAGTGGATCCGGCGGTGGTCAACCTTTCCGTATTCGAGACAACGTTCAGCGAGAAGCGACCATTTTTCGTTTCGAACTCTGGCTATTTCTCGACGGGCGGCTTCAGCTGCTTTTTCTGCAGCAACGTTTCCAGCTTGTCCATGGTCTACACTCGGCGCATTGGGCGCTCGCCACAGCTTTCGGGGCTGGTCGCAAACGAGGCGGACTACATGGACGCCGCTGATGCCACGACTATTCTCGGCGCCGGTAAGATCACCGGCCGAACTGCGCGCGGCTTGAGCGTAGGTGTGATGGATGCGCTAACAGCCAGAGAGAACGCGACCTTCAGGCCCGTCGGGAGCACAGCTGACGAAACTCAGGAAGTCGAGCCGCTAACCAACTACTTCGTTGCCAGATTGCGCCAGGACTTCAACGGCGGCAACACACGGATCGGGACGATCACCACAATGGTCAACCGGTCACTCACCAACCCGGATGAAGTGGCGCGACTGCGATCGAACGCTCTCGCGGGAGGACTCGATCTGGATCATCACTGGGCGAACCGGATGTATTCGTTCAATGTCCAGACTGCACTAAGTGAGGTTGGTGGCGACACCGCAGCCATTCGTCGAGCCCAGTATTCCAGCGCACGGTATTATCAGCGGCCGGGACGAACTGCCACGACCGACGGCCTCTTCTCGACGATTCTCGATCCGACTCGACGCAATCTCTACGGATACGGGTTCTACACGCGTCTCGCCAAGGAAACCGGTAACTGGCTGTGGGAAGCGACGCAAAACTGGCGGAGTCCCGGGTTCGAGGTCGGCGACCTCGGCGTGCTGAATCGCGCTGACTACAAATTCATGCTGTTCAATCTGTTCCGCATGTGGACCACGCCCGGATCGTGGTACCGGCAGGCGTTCACGATTTGGGGCGCGCAGCAACAACACAACTTCGACGGCGATCGCAACGACGGCGATTACCACGCCTGGGGCCAGATTCAGTTCAAGAACTACATGAACTGGGATGGATTCGTGATGGTCCATCCGAGCTACTACGATGAGCGGCTGACGCGCGGCGGTCCGACCGTGATTCACTACGGTTACAACCTTTACTCGGCTGATTTCGGAACCGATTCGCGCAAACGTGTCGTTGGTAACTTTACGGTGCAGGTCAGCACGCCGCGCGACAACAGTGAGGGTGGCCGGGTGTTTTATGCCCCGGGCGTAACGCTCAAACCGTCGTCCAGATTGCTGGTGAGTCTATCCCCGTCGCTCGACATGGATAACACGGCGCAACAGTACGTGACGGCGGTTACTGACCCGACGGTCCCGGCAGGCTTCGGGGGGAATCGCTACGTGTTTGGCAGACTGCAGCAGAAAACGCTGTCGATGGACACCCGGGTGAACATGACCTTCACGCCAAACCTGACGCTCGAGATGTTTGCGCAGCCGTTCCTTGCCAGCGGTAAGTATTCGAGCTTCAAGGAATTCAGCGAGGTGAAGTCGAAGAACATGAACTTCTATGGGCGCGATAATGGTAGCACCATCGTCGCGAACAACGATCCCCAGACTGGTGCGCTAACCGGCTACACCGTCGATCCAGATGGCGCAGGCGCGGCGGCTCCCTTCACCTTCGACAACCCGAACTTCAATCTGAGATCGCTGCGCGGCACAGGAGTACTGCGGTGGGAGTACCGGCCAGGTTCGACGCTCTATTTCGTGTGGACTCAGGAGCGGAACGGGTTCGACCAGTTCGGTGACTTCAACTTCAGCAGGGACAGGTCGGCGCTGTTCCGGGATCGGCCGACGAATATCTTCCAGATTAAAGGGACATACTGGATCGGACGGTAGGAAAAACAAACTACCAGCTTGCTTGCTGCGGCCCCAAGCGCTGCGGCCCCGAGCGTGATCAAAATAAACGGCCAGCGTCTTTTGCTGGCCGTTTTCTCACCCGGAG
>Ga0075423_10006593_pt1 | contig 10904 bp, 10 predicted proteins | sample SoiMethybrSBSTD2_FD_80114 | JGI IMG/M metagenome (GOLD analysis project Ga0075423, IMG submission 80114) | Bulk soil microbial communities from a Populus tree surrounding site in Tennessee, USA - Soil MetaG P. TD hybrid SBSTD2 | ecosystem: Environmental > Terrestrial > Soil > Tree plantation...
AACACCGCGCCGTGCAGCATGCCGGGCAGACTGACGTCCGCGCCGTACGCGGCGCGGCCGGTCACTTTGTCGACGCCGTCGTGCCGGATTGGGCGCGTGCCGATGTACTTGAATTGAGTCATATCGTGTCGCCCGGTAGCAACGCACGAAACTCACGAAATCATGAACGCACGAAACAAATTTTACTTCGTGGTTTTCGTGATTTCGTTGTGTTCGTGTCTAGGTCTGCGCGTTTGCCGTCATAGCTGCGACGTCCAGCACGGCACGGATGATCTTGTCGTAGCCGGTGCACCGGCACAGATTGCCGGCAAGCCAGTACCGCGTCTCGCCTTCGGTCGGATTCGGGTTCGCGTCGAGCAGTGCTTTCGCGGCGACGATGAACCCGGGCGTGCAGACGCCGCACTGCAGCGCCGCGTGTTCGAGAAATTTCTGCTGCAGCGGATGCAGCCGCTCCCCGTCGGCGATCCCCTCGATCGTCGTGACGGTCTGGCCTTCGGCTTCCGCGGCGAGCACGAGGCACGACGGGACGAGCCGGCCGCCGAGAATGACGGAGCATGCGCCGCAGTCCCCGGTCGCGCAGCCTTCTTTCGTGCCGGTGAGGCCGACGGCGTTGCGCAGCGCGTCGAGCAGGCTCTCGTGCGGTTCGCACAGGAACTCCACCGGCTCGCCGTTGATGATCGACGTCACGTGCAGCTTCGACATGTCACCGGGTCCTCGCGCGATCCGCGGCGATCGCGGCCGCGCGTTTCGTGAGCACGCCGGCGACCGCGCGCCGGTATTCGACCGTGCCGCGCTTGTCGTCGATCGGCCGTGCGGCCGCGCTCGCCGCACGGGCCGCGCGATCGAGCGCCGGCGCGTCGAGCGTCGAGCCGATGAGCGCCTGCGCCGCCTCGGCCACGACGAGCGCCGTCGGCGCGACCGCACCGATGGCGACGCGTGCGGCGGTGCATACGCCGGCCGCGTCGAGCGTGATCGAGACGCCCGCGCCCGCGACCGCGATGTCCATCTCCGTGCGCGGGATGAGGCGCAAGTACGCATCGGCCGTGCGCGGCGCAGGCCGAGGAACCTGCAGCGCCACGAGCAGCTCGCCGCGCTGGAGAACCGTCCGGCCCGGCGCGGTGCAGAACTGTTCGACCGGCACGCTGCGTTCGCCGCCCGGACCGGCGATGATGCAGCGCGCCCGGTTGACGATGAGCGCGCACGTCGTGTCGGCGGCGGGCGAGGCGTTGCACAGGTTGCCGCCGACGCTCGCGCGTCCCTGAATCTGCGTCGAACCAATCAGGTGCACCGCTTCCGCGAGTCCCGGCCAGAGTCGCCGCACATCGGCGTGCTCGACGACGTCCGCGGCGGCGGTTGCCGCGCCGAGCCGCAGGCCGGAGGCATCGATGGTGATGCCAACGAGCTCCGGGATCTGCTTCAGATCGACGAACGCCGTTGGCGGCTTCAGGCCGGTGCGGAACTGCACGAGCAGATCCGTCCCGCCGGCGAAGACCCGCGCGCTCGGATCCGCGGCGATCGACGCGATGGCTTGAGCGAGCGAGCGTGGCGCTTCGTATCGGGTGGCGAGCATGGCGGAAAAAGAAATTCTATCTGAAGAACTCGTTCATGTTCGGCGCAAATGCCGCGGCGCCGGGCAGGTTCGTCGTGATGCCCAGTCCCTCCAGCATGACACGAAGGATCGCTTCGTCGTGAAAGATCGTCGTCGACACGTATCCCGGCTTCGCATCCGGGCTGATGACGAGGAACACGGTATGGCCGCCGCACGTCCATCCGCCCGCTTTCGCGATGTCCGGCGTCATGAGAATCGTCGTCGGTCCCGTGCTGCACGCGTTGTCGAGAAGATCGCCTTCGTCCCACGCGATGATGAGCAGGTCGTGATTGGCGGTGAAGCCAGGGCTCGCGATGTACGGTCCCATATGGGTCAGCAGCCAGTTGTCCACGTTCATCAGGCACGGCTGCACGCCGCGGCACGAGTGGCCATTGTCGGTCATCAACCCATGGATGATCGAGTAGCGGGGCAGCGTGTTCGCCCGAACGTCGTTCAGGAAATTCGGCGTGATCGGAACCACCTTCGCGAGCTGCGCCGGATTGCTCACGACCTCGGGCAGGTACTGAAAGACGTTCACGTTGCTCGTCGCATCGTCGTAGTACGCGCGCCAGGACTTGCCGGCGTTGGTCAACGCCTTCACGACGTTGTTCGTGCCGGACGGAATCGGCGTCATCTGCATGAAGAACCTGCCGGTCGTCCACACGAAGTAGTTCGGCTGCGAGGAGTGGATGTTCGCCCAGAAGTTCCGCGCGAGACCGTACTGCGACGCCAGCCCGTTGAAATACGGCAGGTAGGGGCTCCCCATCACCTGATCGATGCTGTGGTTCTCGAGCGTCATCAGCACGACGTGCCCGAAGCGGTGCGTGTTGGGCGGCATCTTCGACGGGAGCGATAACACCGTCACCGAGTCGAACGATGCTGCGGTCGACTTGGTTTTCAGTCCTATCTTGCCGACGCGATACTGGGCGTCGGTTGCCCTCCCGAGCGTGAGGAACGTGATGCCGCCGTCCGATGAGATCGACGCGGTGAGCGTGGCGTCGACCATCGTCAGCTTCAGCACGTAATCGGTCCACCGCTGATACTCGTACGGTCCCGACGCGAGCGCGGTGAACGTGTTGCTGACGCATTTGTAGATCCACCAACGCTTGACGCCGGTGGAATCCTTCTCGAGCCGCAGCTCGTAGAAGTGATACTTGTCCCGCACGCGGCCGAGCACCGCAACCCGCCCCTTCACGTCGTCGTTCAGGTTGGCTTTCACCTGCACGGAGTAGTCGGCCCACGTGAGATCGCCGGCGAACGACATCGGCGGCGTGAAGTTCGGATCGCTCTGGCAATAGCGATAGCTCGAGGCGGCTGGAGGCAGGCACACGGACCAGATGCCCGACGATGGCGTCCACCGATAGGCGGTGCCGTTGAAATTGTCGGTGAAGAGCGTGGCCGCATCGACTCTCGTTGCGGCACACAGCAGCATGAGGGTGACGGCTCGCAGCATCCAATTCACCATGGAGGCGACGCTACCACGCCCGCCGCGTACGTTCGAGCTCGGCGGTACGCGTTTGCGCCGCGCGCCGGGATTGCATCAGCGCGCTGCAGCGCATTACGATGTCGGGTCAATCTCGGCGACTTTTTCTGCGGCGACGACATGCTTTCACACAACGTCATCGACGGTTGGTCCCCCGCGGCGCCCGCGTTCGACGGCAGCGACACGTCGAGAAGGTCCGGCATCCCCGGGCCGACCAATCCGCGCACCGGCGGCCGCTCTCATCTCATCCTCGTCGTAGACGACGAGCCGGCGAATCTCGCCCTCGCACAAGCTCTGCTCGAATCCGAAGGGTTCGAGGTGCGGACGGCGAAGGACGCGATATCCGCGTTCGAAGTGCTGAAGGATTGCGATCCGTCGCTGATCCTGATGGACATTCAGCTGCCGGGCATGGACGGATGGGAGCTGACGAATCGGCTGAAACGCAACATGGCGACCGGTCACATCCCGGTCATCGCGCTCACCGCGTACGGCCGCGAGGGAGACGAAGAACGCGCGCGCGAGATCGGATTCGTGGAGTTCGTCGCGAAACCGGTGAGTACTCGCGAGCTTCCGAGCATCGTGCGGCGGCACCTGCCGCGCGGCTAGTGCAGTTTCCCGATGCGTGTCGCGCGGCCCCGCGCTACATCAATCTGGAAAACGCGCTGGTTCTCGATCACCGGTCCCGTTCGGCGCTCTCCGCCACGGCGCTTTTCGTACGGCTGCTCGAGGACGTCAGGTTCGCCGATCGCGCGGTGACGTTCCTCGGCAGCGTCGCGAAGAAGGTGCTGCCCGCGCCGGGCTCGCTCTCCACGCCGACGGTTCCGCCCTGCGCTTCGATGACGCGTTTGGTGAGCGCCAGACCGAGTCCGGTTCCCTGAAACTGCTTCGACGACGTCGCGTCGAGCTGCTGAAATTCGACGAAGAGTCGATTGAAATCCTCCGGTCTGATGCCGATGCCGAAGTCCTGCACTTCGATCCGGAAGTGTTCCGCTCCCTCTGGCCTCACGCGCAGGATCACCTGGGCGCCGTCGCGCGAGAACTTGATCGCGTTCGAGAGGTAGTTGTAGAGGACCTGCTTCAGGCGGATCGGATCGAGATGGAGCACGTCGATCGACGGATCGACGTCGATCGCGATGCTGATCTTTCGTTCCTTGGCGATGCCTTTGATGATCGACGTCACGTCCTCGATCAGATCGCGCACGACGACGCGCTGAGGCTCGAGCTCGATTTTTCCCGATTCGACCTTGGCGAGATCGAGGATGTCGTTGATCAGCCGCAGCAGATGCTGCGCGCTGTTCAGCATCGTGCGCGCGAACTCGGGGTAGCGCGCGCCGACCGGTCCGAGACGCTCGTCGGCGATGAGCTCGGCAAAGCCGATGATCGAATTGAGCGGCGTGCGCAGCTCGTGCGACATGTTCGCGACGAACTCCCCTTTGAGCCGGTTCGCCTCCCGCACGCGCCGATTTTCCGCTTCGAGCAGCTGACGCTTCGCCGCTTCCTCCATGGCCGCGGCGAGCCGCTGCGCTTCGATGAGCCGCTTGTGCTCCGTGATCTCGCGCGCGATCTTCGACGCGCCGACGATGCTGCCGCCGCCGTCGCGAATCGGCGAGACCGTCAGCGAGATGTCGATGAGCCGACCGTGCTTGTGCAGTCTCACGGTCTCGAAGTGCTCGACCGGCAGACCGGCGCGGATGTGCGCCAGCACGTTGTCCTCTTCCTGCAGCCGCTCGGTCGGGATGATCGTCGTGATCGAGCGGCCGATCATCTCCTCGGCCGTGTAGCCGAACATGCGTTCCGCCGCGGCGTTCCACGACGTGACGATGCCGTTCAGATCCTTGCTGATAATCGCGTCGTCGGACGAGGCGACGATGGCGGCGAGGCGCGGCGGCGCGAACTCGAGCCGTTTCCTGTCGCGAATGTCGCGCGCGATCGCCGCCGCACCGACTGCGCCGTTATCGCTGGTGCGGATCGGCGACAGCGCCAGCGATACGTCCACGGGCGTGCCGTCCTTCGATTGCAGCGTCGTCTCGAATGCGTCCACGCTCTCGCCGTTCCGGATGCGCGCGAGCACGTCGCCATGCGACTCATCCCCGTCTGGTCGAAACAGGACACGCACGGTGAGGCCGATCGCCTCAGCCGACGGATAGCCAAGCAGACGCTCGGCGCCGCGATTCCAGGACGAGACGTTGCCGTGAGCATCGATGGAAAAGATTGCGTCGTCTGATGAATCGATGATGGCTGCGAGGAATGCGTCGGCTGTGGGCTGCGCAGGCTTGTTCATCCGGTCTCCGCGTCGCTCGACCACGCGACTCGATAGACAGTAGCAGACAGCGCACGCAGCGCGGGACGTCAGGCGGGCGAAACGACTAGGTCGAGCAGCAGGGCTCTTCTATTCGGCGGAGTTTGTCGTCTTCGCCGGGCCTGCCGTAAGTCCCGGATGGCCGTTCGAAAGATGGTCGGTCGCGGTGCCGGCCGGGGCCGCTTCGCCGTCGAGCGAGCTCCCGATCAGCAGAACAGGGACGGTGATCCGCGACGTGGTGTTACGCGGATTGACGCTGCCGCCGGAATCGTCCTGATGCTCGAGCCACAGCAGCATAGCGCCTCGGTCCCTATCCCCCTTAACGACTGGGGGCACCGAACCGAACACGGAACGTAACGGCTGAGCCGTCAATATCTTGGCGGACCGACATTTCACCCATTCCAGTCGCCCGACGGGCTGCACGGCGATCCTGTTCGATCGACCAGCGACCGGAAATATCGTGGCCGGTGCGAGAACCGCTGATGGCCGCGCCTTCGCCCGCACCGTCGACATGTTGCGCGGCGACCTCGCGGTCACGCCGGCGGCGGATGCGGCGCCGGCGCAGGGTCCTCCCCGGGCGACGACACTCACCGTGGTCGCCACAAACGTCGCGCTCACAAAAACACAGCTGGCGAAGATCGCCATCGTTGCGAACACGGGCGCCGCACGAGCGATCAACTCATATCAGACCCAGAGCGACGGCGATCAGGTGCTGGCGTTCTCAACCCGCGAATTGAATACGGCGGCGTCGATGACCGCCCTCGGTGCCGTCGCGGCTGAAGTCGTATCTGATGCCATTGTCCGGGCGGTGAGGACTGCGACCTGCGTGCCTGGCTGGGTTGCGGTAAGGGATCTTGATCGTTAGTAATGGTTCGTGACCAACGACCGATGACCAACAACCAACGACGAACGACCAACGACCATATGGTGCGGAAGGGGGGATTCGAATCGGCACTGTTCGCCTTACAGAAAAGTCAGGTACTCCTTGAAACGTGGCCAGTAACATCTCAGGGGTAGTGCGGGTTCTGGTCGTCGAGGATGAACGCAAGCTGGCCCAGGTCATCAGCTCGGCCCTGCAGGCGGAGCACTACGACGTTGTCGTGTCACCCACGGGCGAGGACGGTTTTTTTCGCGCCAACGCCGAGGTGTTCGATCTCGTGCTCCTCGATTTGATGCTGCCGGGACGGAACGGCCTCGAAATCCTTCAAACGCTCCGACAACGCCGCATCGAAACTCCGGTCCTGATTTTGACGGCACGGGACGGAATCGACGACCGCGTCCTCGGGTTGGACCTGGGTGCGGACGACTACCTGGTAAAACCGTTCGCCTTGCCCGAACTGCTTGCGCGGGTTCGTGCGCTCCTGCGGCGGGGGCGTCCGTCCGACGTGTTTCGACTGAAAGCGGCGGATCTGGAGCTCGATCTGGTCGCACGTCGCGCGGTTCGCGGCGGGCGGCTCCTCGATCTCACGGCCAGAGAATTCGAGCTGCTCGAGTACTTGCTGCGCCACCAGGGCCACCTCGTCTCGCGGGAAATGCTGGCGCGCGATGTGTGGAAAGAGCCGCGGCGAGCGACCCCGCTGGACAACGTCATCGACGTGCAGATGACACGTCTCCGCAAGAAAGTCGACGTCGACTCGGCGGAGCGGCTCATTCACACACTGCGCGGCGTCGGTTTCATCCTGAAAGAAGGCGAATCATGACGCGTTGGTCGAACGCGTCGATCCGTGTCCGGCTCACGAGCTGGTACTCGCTCGTGCTCGCGCTCATGCTGGTTGTGTACGCAACCGCCACGTTCCTGGCCGTGCGACACGAGTTCTACGAGCAGTTCGACGATCAGCTGCATGATGATTTCGAGACCGCGGAAGGCCGGCTGATGGCCGCCGCCGATGGTCGCGTCGTCCCGGTCGGCGATCGACATCACGATCCGGATGCCGAGGATCGCGGCACCGAAGTGTGGTCGGCGAACGGCGAGCTGACGTACCGCTCCGATTCCACGCCGACACTGCCGCCAATCGTTCCCGCAGCCGCGACCGACACGTATCGATACGAATCGGTCGAGGCCGGTGGCCATCGCTGGAGAACGCTTACGGCCGTCACGATGGCCGGCGGCCGTTCAGTGGTCCTGCGAGTCTCGAGATCCGAAGACCATCTCCGGACCCAGCTCTGGGAAATCGTCGTCGTCCTCGTTCTCGGTCTGCCGTTGATCGTGGCGCTTGCCGGCGTGGGCGGGTACGTGCTCGCCCGCAGGGCGTTGACGCCGATTGACCACCTGGCATCGGCAGCACGCCGGATCACCGCCGACCGCCTGCACGAACGCCTCTCGGTTCCGAATCAGCACGATGAGATCGGACGCCTGGCCGCCGTCATCAACGAGACATTCGGGCGACTCGAGGCGTCGTTCGACCAGCTGCGGCGTTTCACCGCCGATGCCTCCCACGAGCTGCGAACACCCCTTGCCGTGATCCGTGGAACCGGAGAAGTGGCACTGTCAGATGCACGAACGGTCGCCGAGTTCAAGGATGCGGTGGGCAGCATGCTCGAAGACGTCGACCGTCTGACGCACCTGGTGGACACGCTGCTTCGCCTGTCGCACGGCGATGCGGGAACCGTGCGGCTCTCGCCTGGAACAGTCGATCTCGGTGAGCTCGCCCGAGAGGTCGTCGGATCGCTTGCCATCCTCGCCGAGGATCGAAGCCAGCAGATTGCCGTTGATGCTCCGGATCGAGTGTTTGTCACGGCCGATCGTCTCGTGCTGCGCGAGGCGATCACCAACGTCGTCGACAACGCCATCAAGTACAGTTCTCACGGCGCAACGATCAAGGTCCGCGTCGCGCCGGAAAAACAGGAGGTCGTGCTGACGGTTGCCGACGAAGGACCCGGTATTCCAGCCGAGCATCGCGAGCGAATCTTCGATCGCTTCTTCCGGATCGATGAAGCACGGTCGCGCGATCGCGGGGGCACAGGCCTCGGCCTTGCGATTGCCAAATGGGCCGTGGAAGTCAACGGCGGACATATCTCGGTCTCGGACGGGCCGACGCACGGATCCATGTTTCGAATATCGATGCCGACGACGCAGCAACCGTCAGCGACACACGTTGAGGGACAGGCCAGTCAGGCAATGGGGAGACACACATGAAACGCATACTCACGATCGGCGCAGCAGTTGGAGAAGCGCCGAAGTCGTCGGCGGCGAAATAGTCGCTGTGCAGCTGCGCGAGGAGGTTTGATGCGTGAGCGTCGCGTCGTTCGTCGTCAGCGATGGTGGTACTCGATCGGATTGGTGGCGCTGGCCTGCGCTGTCGATCCGGCGCGCGCGTCGGGCCAGGCCGGCCCTTCCGGTCCGCTGTCACTGAATGACGCGATTGACCTGGCACTGAAGAATTATCCGTCGATCAAAGAAACGCGGGCCCGCGCGCAGGCAGCGGAAGAAGGCGTCGGGGTCGCCCGCACCGCGTACCTGCCACGCCTCGACATGATCTGGCAGGAAAACCGCGCGACGACAAATAACGTGTTCGGCGTGCTCTTTCCACAGTCAACGATCTTCTCGATGACCGGACCGGTGCTGGGTACACGGTCGCTGAGCGACAGCGTCTGGGGCAGCGCCGCGGGCGTCCTGTTGTCATGGGACGCCATCGACTTCGGACAACGGAAAGCCAACGTCGATGTCGCGAGAGCACAGACGTCGTTTGCAAAGACTCAGGCGGCACTTACCGAGCTCGATGTGGCGTCTGCGGCAGCCGACGCCTTTCTGACGGTGCTCGCGGCCGACGAGTCCGTTCGTGCGGCTCGTGCGAACGTCGATCGGTTGCAAGTGTTCGCGAACGCTGTTCGAACGCTGGTGCAGAACCAGCTTCGGCCCGGCGCCGATCAGTCGCGCGCCGAGGCGGAGCTGGCGGTCGCCAACAATCAACTCAGTCAGGCCGTGCAGCTGGCCGAGGCCGCACGAGCGACGTTAGCAGACGCGATCGGGTCGCCAGGGACGTCCTTCGAGTTGTCGCAGGGTGCGCTCGCAACCGTGCCATCGCTGACGATCGAGTCGATGGACGTGAAGACCCATCCGGCTGCACGCGCTGAACAGGCCGCAGTCGAAGTCGTGGAGGCACGCCAGCGTGCGCTCGATCGCGCGTATTACCCGCGCGTGACGCTCCAGTCCACCATTGCTGCGCGCGGGACCGGTGCGGATACTCCCGGAGTGCCCTCGTTTGGCAACGGTCTGTGGCCCCAGGTGCCGAACTGGGCGGTGGGTGCGACCGTGACCTTTCCGGCGCTCGACTTCTTCTCCATCAACGCGCGAAAACGCGTCGAGCAGCAGAACGAGCTCGCAGAGCGTGCCCGTTACGATCGGACGATCCAGACCGTGACGACACAGGAGATGAAAGCGCGCTCGTTGATGAAGGCTGCGGCGGACATCGCGAGGAACACACCGGTCGAGCGACGCGCGGCCACGGACGGCGAGAGTCAGGCGCGCGCCCGCTATCAGAGCGGCCTCGCCGGCGTGACTGAGGTGGCGGACGCGCAACGGCTGCTCGCGCAAGCCGAAGCCGACGACGCGATCGCGCGATTGGGCGTATGGCGAGCACTGCTCGCGGCGGCACAGGCGAGAGGCGATCTTTCGACATTTATCGAACAGGCGCGGCGGTGATTCTCGACCGACAGCGCATCGCGGGCCGCGCGTAGCGGACCGGTGACGGGAGAAGATCCATGTGGTTAGTGCTCACGGCCATGCGACGGCCGATCACGATTGTTGTCGTCGTACTGTCGGTCGCCCTCGCGTCGGTGATGGCGATTCGGCAGATGAAGGTCGACATCTTTCCGCAGTTGGGCGCGCCTGCGATCTATGTGGCACAGCCGTATGGCGGGATGGATCCGTCGCAGATGGAAGGGTACCTGACCTACTACTACGAGTATCACTTCCTCTACATCACGGGGATCGAGCACGTCGAATCCAAGAACATTCAGGGCATCGCGCTCATGAAACTGGTGTTCCATCCGGACACCGACATGAGCCAGGCGATGGGCGAGGTCGTCGGCTACGTCAACCGTGCGCGCGCGTTCATGCCTCCCGGCGCGGTCCCGCCCTTCATCATGCGGTTCGACGCCGGCAGCGTGCCGGTCGCGCAGCTCGTGTTCTCGAGCTCGACGCGCAGTGTGCCGGAGATGCAGGACATCGCGCTGAATCGCGTCCGGCCGATCTTCGCGACCCTGCCCGGCGTGTCGGCGCCGCCTCCGTTCGGCGGCAGTCAGCGCACCATCGTGGTGCGCGTCGATCCTGAAAAGCTGCGTCAGTACCGCCTCTCCCCGGACGAAGTCGTCTACGCCGTCAATCGGGCGACCACCGTGCTGCCGTCCGGCAACGTGCGGACTGGCGATCTGATCCGGATTGCGTCGACGAACGCGACACTCGGCGGCAACATCCAGGAATTACTCGACGCGCCGCTTCGTCTCGGCGCCGGTCCAACCGTGTACCTCAGAGATGTCGGCACCATTCAGGACACGGCCGACATCGTCGTCGGCTTTGCACACGTCGATGACAA
>Ga0075423_10006595_pt1 | contig 10900 bp, 10 predicted proteins | sample SoiMethybrSBSTD2_FD_80114 | JGI IMG/M metagenome (GOLD analysis project Ga0075423, IMG submission 80114) | Bulk soil microbial communities from a Populus tree surrounding site in Tennessee, USA - Soil MetaG P. TD hybrid SBSTD2 | ecosystem: Environmental > Terrestrial > Soil > Tree plantation...
GGTGCGCCGAACTTCTTGTCGATGACGACGTTCCGGCCTTTCGGTCCGAGGGTCACCTTCACCGCCTCGGCGAGCTGATCGACGCCGCGCTTGAGAGCCGCGCGCGCGTCAGTATTGAAGTGGAGTTCCTTGGCTGCCATATGTTCGCTCTGTTAGCTGGTAGGTTTAGTTAACGACCGCGAGCACATCGGACTCGCGAAGGATCAAAAGCTGTTCGTTGTCGATGGTGACTTCGCTGCCGCTGTACTTTCCGTAGAGCACCTTGTCACCGACCTTTAGCTCCATCGGGACACGAACGTTTTTCTCGTAGCGGCCGGGTCCAACGGCGATGATCTCGCCCTGCTGCGGCTTTTCCTTGGCGGTGTCGGGAATGAACAGTCCGCCGCGCATTTGCTCCGTGTCCTCGAGCGCCTTTACGACAACGCGATCGGCGAGGGGAGCGACCTTGGTGGTGGTTTGAGTCTTTGTGGCCATAGTTAGCTGCCCTTCTGCGGGTTTAAGTGGCTGGGAGGGGTCAAAGCCCTTGTTAGCACTCGACCGTGGTGAGTGCTAAGTGCCACAAAATAACCAAAACCGGAGGCGAGAGTCAACCCGAAGAGCGCGGGCGTGACCGGATCGTTTCGGGTCTGGTTGCTGAGCAGGGGCCCAGCGCCCGCCAGGTCAGTCGCTTAGCAGGCTGTAGCCGAGTTGGATGCCCTTTAGGGTAAGGAACGGGTCGACCAATTCCAGCTCGGTAGTGTGGGGCTGGATGGTTTCCGCCATGCCGCCTGTCGCGATGACGAGGGGGGATCGGCCGGTCGGCCAGTCCTTCTTCAGCCGACGGACGATCCCATCGATCGAATCCACCGCACCATACAGGACCCCTGCCCTGATGCATTCATCGGTGCGCCGGGCGATGATTTTCCTGGGCGGCACAATGTCCGTCGCCGGAAGTTGGGCCGTGCGCCGAAATAGCGTGTCGGCCGAAATCATAATTCCCGGTTGTATGACGCCACCGAGGAACGTGCCGTCCGCGGTGATGCAGTCGTAGGTCGTCGCGGTTCCCATGTCGACCACTATCGCGTCGCGCTTGTGAATCATGCTGGCGGCGAGGGTGTTGGCAATTCGATCGGCACCAACCGTCAACGGCTCCTCCACGTCGAGCTTGATCGGTAGCCTCGCGCGCCCATCGATCATTATCGGCTTCTGGCCGAAGGAAAGCTCACACGCAGCAGCGAGCATGGGAGTGACCGCGGGGACGACCGAGCAGATCGCTGACCCTTGGACCCGACCGGGGTTGGCGGAACTGCCACCGAGTATCGAGCGGATTAGTAGCGCAAATTCATCGGCGGTTCGGGGTGCTGCCGTGGTCAATCGCCAATGAGATGTGAGAGTCGCATCGTCAAACAGGCCGATCGTAATCTCTGAATTGCCGACGTCGAAGGCAGCGATCATCACTCTCTCTCGAGCACGAGGGATCCGGAGCGGAAGGAAGCGACTGAATCGGCGAGTGTGACCAGCAATTCTCCGTTCGGCGTGATGCCGGCGACACGGCCAAGCGCAGGCGTCACGCACTTGCGACCACGCGCGAGATCTCTCGCGTCGAACTCTTCAAGTTCTCCTTTGCGCAGCAGGCCTCTTTGCATCACAGCCTGGCGGACGAGCGGAATCAGCTCGGTCAACACGTCGATCCTGTTCGTACCTGGATCCAGCCAAGCACTTCCAGCAATGCCTTCGGGCGCAAGCACGTTAATGCCCAATCCAATCGCCACCCATTCGAGCGAGCTCTCGCGCCACCGCGCTTCGACGAGAATACCGGCGAGCTTTCCATATTCGATGTAAAGATCGTTTGGCCATTTCACCCGGATGGGCTCGGCGGCAAATCGATCGAGCGCTCGCGCAGCCGCGAGACCAACGCGCAGCGACAGCACATCGAGTCCCGAAGTGTCGGCCGGTCTTTCAATGAGCGTCAGCCAGAGACCAGCGCCGGGCGCCGATGCCCAGGTTTTCCCGCCCCTTCCTCGCCCCGCTGTCTGCTCGTTCGCGATTATGAGCGTGCCGGCCTCGGCGCCTTCCGCGGCGAGTCGGTGAGCGACGTCGAGGGTCGAGGTAGTCGCCTCGAACAACTCGACGCGCGGCAACCGAAGATCTCTCTCCAGTTCTTCACGCGTCGCTCCGTCGAAGCGAACTCCACTATCCACGAAAATAGATTATCCCCAGAACCGCGAGGCCGAGCGCGACGCGATAGAGAGCGAAGATTCCATAACTGTGACGGCTGACATAGCGCATCAGAATCGAGATCGCCAGCCACCCACTCACTGCCGACGCCACCACGCCTGAAATCAGCTCGTTGGTTATGCCCCCTTGTTGCAAAGCCTTCGGTCCTTCGAGCACCACCGCTGCGGCGATGATCGGCATGCTCATCAAAAAGCTGAACTCGGCGGCGCTCTCACGATCGAAGCGCAGACCGCGCGCGCTGGTGATCGTCGTGCCGGAGCGCGATACACCGGGAATGAGCGCAATCACCTGCGACAACCCGATGAGAAATGAATCGACCCATCTCATCTCGCCGAGAATTCTCGCCTGATCGACGGCCTTATCGACCAGCCAGAGAATGATTCCCATCACGATCAACGCGATCGCAATCAGCTGCGGAGAGCGAAACGCCGACTCCGCCCGCGACTGAAGGAGGAACCCGCCAATTGCGCCGGGAATTGTCGCGATAATGAGGTAAACCACCCGTCGTTTTTCCGGAGTCTCGATGCGACCCGTGCGCAAAATGCCGAAGGCCGCTTTGATCAGCGCGATCCACTCCATTCGGAAATACCAGAGCACGGCCAGCAGCGTCCCGAAATGCAGCGCGACGTCGAACGCGAGCCCGGGATCTTCCCAGCCGAACAGCCACGGCGCCAGCGTTAGGTGTGCGCTGCTGCTGATCGGCAGGAACTCTGATAATCCCTGAATGATGCCGAGTACAGTCGCCTCAAGTGGTGTCATGTCGTGACGGTTGGAAGTGATTGACGATACAGCGATTCGTATTTCGTGACGATCGCATCGCGCGAGAATCTTTCGCGGGCGTCCTCGGCAGCGCGCTGACTCATCTCAGCCCAACGATTTCTGTCGCGCAAGATCTCGAGCGAGGCCGCCGCCATCCCGGCAACATCGCCGACACCACAAAGGAAGCCGGTCTCTCCGTCGCGCACGACTTCAGGCAATCCGCCGCCATCGGTTCCGACAACCGGCACTCCCGACGCCAGCGCTTCGAGCGCGCTGAGGCCGAACGACTCGCTTTGACTGGGCAGGAGGAATAGATCGGCGGCGGCGAGCAACGGCGCGATCTGGTCGAGCTTACCGAGGAACGAGACATTTTCTTCGACGCCGAGCATGCGAGCTTCCTCCTCGGCGGCCGGCCGGTCGGGGCCGTCACCGATCATCACCAGCACGCTCGGGAGCTCACGGTTTACTTCGGCATAAATCCGAATGACGTCGCGCACGCGCTTGACAGTGCGGAAGTTCGACACGTGCATGAGGATCGGCTTGGAGGAGCCGAACTCCTTCTTGAGCAGCGGCGGATAAAGTCCGCGATTGTAGACGGTTGGGTCGATGAAGTTGTGAATGACTTCGATCGCCGGCCCTTCACAGCCGAATGCGCGACACGTTTCTTCGCGTAGATACTGCGATACTGAAGTGATGCGATCGGACTTCTCGATCGAGAACTTAGTGATCGGATAGAACGAGGGATCCTGCCCTACGATCGTTATGTCAGTACCGTGCAGCGTCGTTATCAGGTGAACGTCCTGACCCGCTTCGCGTAGCATCTCGCGCGCGATCCACGCGCTGGCGGCGTGCGGAATGGCGTAGTGGCAATGCAACAGTTCCAGTCCATGAGTAAGGACGACCTCGTGCATTCGCACCGCCAGCGCCAGGTCATAAGGCGGAAATTCAAAAAGTGGATATCGGCCGACATCCACTTCATGAAAGAAAATCCGCGGCAGAAACGAGGGAAGTCGAAATGGCTGACGATAGGTGATGAAGTGGACTTCATGTCCACGCTCCGCCAGCGCGATGCCGAGCTCCGTAGCAACCGCACCGGACCCGCCGTACGTCGGATAACACGTGATGCCAATCTTCACTCTGATCGTTCCCACCACTCTCGCGCGACAGCAAGGGCGTGAGAGTCAAGAGGATTCAATGTCGTCACTGCGCCTTGCGGCAATTGATGCCTGAACCAAGTGCGCTGGCGCTTTGCGTACTGGCGCGTCTCAATAATGATCCGCTCCCGCGTCGTTGACAAATCGGCTTTGCCCTCGATGTGATCGCGCGCTGCCCGGTAGCCCGACGCCTTCCATGCCGGAGCATCGGCCGGAACCCTGCCGATCAGCTCTCTCACTTCATCGAGCCAGCCGCGCTCGAGCATTTCGTCGACACGGCCCTCGATCTGCGCCGAGAGCGACTGCGCGGGATCAACCACGAGGTACGACGGCGCAAACTCAGCTTCGACTCGAGTCCTCGTGTGCTGGTTGTGCAGATCACTCATCCGAGCGCCGGAAAGCAATGCGGTCTCAATGGAGCGCAGCAATTGCGTGCGGCCGAGATGCGCACGAGACGGATCCAATTTTTCACACCACTGCCGCAGTTCCTCGGTGGATTTCGTAGCCAGCTCCGCCTCGAGCTGCGTGCGCGCGATTGGATCCATTTGCGGCGCATCGAACAGCGGCTCGATGAGCGCCCGGATGTAGAGACCCGTGCCTCCGACGACGACAGGGGTCTTCTCGACCTCGCCCGCGCACTCGATCCATTCGCGCGCTTCATCGGCCCAGCGCGCGGCCGAGTAGCGTTCATCGGGCTCGGCAACATCGACGCCATAGTGAGTGACCCGCGCGCACTCTTCATGGGTTGGCTTGGCGGTGCCGATGTTGAAGTAGCAGTAGATCTGTCGGGAATCAGCGCTGACGATGGCAGCCTCGAATTCGTCGGCAAGCATCATCGCGATCGTCGATTTGCCTGCTGCCGTCGGGCCGCAGATGACGCGGAGCCTAGCGGCGACCAAAGCGCCGCTCCACTTCGTCCCAGGTCAGATGTACAATCGTCGAGCGGCCGTGCACGTCGTGGGCGGGAAGTGTCGTGTCGCGCAACGCAGCGAACAGCGACCGCATTTCGCTTTGCGATAGCTCTTCTCCACCCTTGATCGCAGCTTTGCACGCGACGGTCGCCGCAAGCCGCTCGTGACGCGCGGCGGTGCCTGCGACGCGATCGCCGGTAAGACTGTCCAGAGTCTCTCTCAAGCAACGCTCCGCATCGAACCGCGGGTGAGGCATCGGCACCGTGTTCACGATGAGCGTATGCCCACCGAATCCCTCGATCTCGAAGCCCAGTCGCTCCAGATACTCGCGGTTGGACTCAAACGCATCCGCCTCGGCCGGACCGAGATGCAGCGTCAGTGGCAACAACAGACGCTGCGCCGTCGACGATCCGCTCTCCAGAGTGCGAATGAACTGTTCGTAGAGCACGCGCTCGTGCGCGGAGTGCTGATCGATGAGAACAAGACCCTGTTCATGCTCGAAGGCGATGTAGGTGCGACGAAGCTGGAAGAGCGCCGGAATGATTTCTGGCGTCCGCGTCGCTGCTTCGACCTCCGCATAAGCGGCGGTCGGCTGAAGGTCCGCACCCGGACTGCTGGAGGTAAATAGTGGCGCGTCCGGGGCCGCGGTGCCGTGCAGTATTTCCGTGCTTGGCGCCTCGTACGACGCGGCCGGCGCGAACGTGAAATTGGACCCGCGCCATCCGAATGACTGCGCGCTATCCAGCGTTCCGAGCGCGCGTCGCACCGCCGTCTCGACAGCGCGCTCTACGGTCCAACGATCGCGGAAGCGTACTTCGGCCTTGGCAGGATGCACGTTCACGTCAACCGCGTCCGACGACAGCGTGACGTCGAGAAAGAACGATGGGCGCACGCCCGCAACGATGGTCGAGCGATACGCTGCCTCGACTGCGCGTCCAATCCCGGCATCGCGAACAGCACGGCCATTCACCGACAGAAAAACGCGACGGGTCGATGTGCCAACATCCGAAGGACGCTGAACAAGACCACTGGTGTGAATAGGTCCGGCCACGTCGTCGACATCGACAAGATCCTCGGCATATCTGCCGCCCCAGATAGCACCGAGACGCGACCGCACGCTGCTCACTGGTGGAAGCGTTAGCGCTGTTCTTCCATCGTGCGAAAGATGAATCCGCAATGACGGTTGAGTCAGCGCCAGCGCGGTAACGGCTTCGACAGCGCCGCGCCATTCTGACCGCGCGCTGCGCAGAAATTTCAGTCGAGCGGGCAGGTTGTAGAATAATTGGGCAACGGTTACAGTCGTTCCGCGCTGACGCGCGATCTGCTCTGGAGGGAACGCGCGGCCACCCGAGACCCGGATCCGTGTCCCTCCACCATCCTCGGTGGCTGTCTCGATCTCGAATTGAGACACGGATGCGATCGCCGGCAGCGCTTCCCCACGAAATCCAAACGTTGCCACTCCGACGAGATCAGAAGCACTACGGATCTTGGAAGTACCATGGCGGGCGAGCGCAAGCGGAACGTCCTCGGCAGCCATGCCGCTGCCGTCATCGCTGACGCGGATTGATTTGCGGCCGCCATCTTCCAACGCGATGTCGATAATCGTCGCGCCGGCGTCGACGGAATTCTCCACGAGCTCTTTCACGACGGACGATGGCCGCTCTACGACTTCGCCGGCCGCGATTTGGTCGGCGACGGAGCTGGGCAGGATCGAGATTATCGGCATCGCAATAGCGAAGCTACCAATCCTTACCCCGTGGCGGAGCAGGTACGTTCTTTTTCTGGTGCTGGCCCTGGACGTCGGTCTCCTTGTCCTCGGCGGCGTTGAGGACCGCTTCTGCCTGTTGCGGCGTCATGCCAGGCACAGGTTTTGGCGCCTGCGACTGGATTGGACTCGGAGCAGGTGTCGGGCTCTGATTGCGACCACTCCCACCGGCGCCGCCACCTCCTCCACCACCCCCTCCGCCGCCACCACCTCCGCCACCTTTTTTCTGACGCAGCGCGAGCTCGTAATTCCAGCGGGCATCGGAGTCTGCAACCGCAACTTCCAGAATCTGCTTGTAGCGGAAGAGCGCGCTGTCCAGTCGGGCGTCTGCCGAATCCTTCGCTCGCCTGCCTTGTACCAGGTAGTCCAAACCGAGGTTGAAGCGCGCATGGTGTCGAAGCTCCGCGTCCTTCGAGTCAGCAGGTTTGGTCAGCGGCGGAGCTGCCTGCTCCAACGAATCCTTACGTAGCAGCTGCGTCCCGGCGTTGTAGAGGGCTATGCCCTGCTTGTCGCGCGGCGCGCTTCGACAGGAGATCGTTAGCAGCAACATCGTCGCGGTGGTCGCAGCCGCGGCAATGGCGCGCCGACGACGACGCCTCGTCTGGAGGAACGTGTCTAGGGCGAGCAAAAGCAGTGCAGCAAGAACGAACCATTGGAACTGGATGCCGAGGTTTTCGCCGGAGACTACTGATCGTGGATTGGCGTGCAAACTATTCAAGGCCTGCCGAATCCGCCCGGCTTTGTCGGGTGTCGCTGCGTCGACAAACGTGCCGCCGGCTTGCGCCGCAATTTCCTTAAGCAGCGTCGGGTCGTAATGAGTCACCACAACGTTGCCGTTCTCATCTTTTTTCTGGGTGACGACGCGGTTCTCGATGACAGGAATCGTCGAACCCTGCTGGGTACCGAAGCCAACGGTGATAACGGTGAAGCCCATCGCACGCGCGCGCTGAGCCTCGGTGAGCACTTCGTCCGGATTGTCAAAGCCCTCACCGTCGCTCATTAAAATGATTGCCTTGTCACCCTGAGACTTGTTGAGAGCGAGAAGATTTGTCGCCTGGCGCAGCGCGCTCGCCAGCGAGCTGCCGCCCTGGCCGACGATCGATGGGTCGAGGTTCTGAAGGAAAAGGTCGAGCGCGCTTTGGTCGACCGTAAGCGGCGTCAGTATGTAGCTGCGACCAGCGAAAGCGAGCAACGCGAAGCGATCGCCAGGCGAAAGGTCGCGCAGTCGATTGATCTCCTGCTTCATCGCCTGCAACCGGCTTGGTTTCTCGTCGGTCGCGAGCATCGAGAGCGAAGCGTCGAGCGCGAGAACGACATCGACGCCCTGCTGTTTCACGACAGTCTGTTCAACTCCCCAACGCGGGCCGGCCACTGCGATCGCAATCAACAGCGTCGCGATTCCCGCCCGGGCAACAGCCGACGAGGTGCTCTGCTGCGCAATCGAAGGCGCCAGTCTGGCAATCATTGAAGGAGTGCCGAGTCTGGCCAGCCGCTCACGTCTCGCACGCAGTCCCCAGCGGACCAGCCAGGCTGCAACCAACGGGAGGACGATGATTAACGGCAGCGCCCACGGCCACTGGATATACCGGAGGTAGTACGTATAGCTCATGGCAGCGGCGCCTTCCACGCCACCAGCGCCAGCTCACCGAGCAGCAACAACAAGCCGATCGTAAGCGGCCACCGATACAGCTCTCGGTAGCGCACGAAGCTGGTTGTGTGAACCGGTGCGCGCTCCATCTGATCTATGTACGCGTAAATGTTCTGCAGTGCGGCTGCATCACGCGCGCGGAAATACCTGCCGCCTGTCATGCGCGCGATGTTGCTGAGCAAAGCTTCGTCGATCTCAACCGGCTGATACTCGTAGCGGAGTCCACCCGCGGCATTACGCCCCACCGGCACCGGCGCCATCCCCACGCTGCCAACTCCGATCCCGTAAATCTTGATGCCGTAAGCTTCGGCCGCCTTCGCCGCGACAAGGGGTTCGATGCTACCGCGGTTGTTGACGCCGTCGGTCAAAAGGATCAGCACGCGTGATTTGCCTGGCGCGTCGCGCAGACGGTTTGCCGCGGTAGCGATTGCGTTTCCGATTGCGGTTCCGTCCTCGAGCTGTCCTGCCTGAAGATTCGAGACAGCCTGCATCACCACCGGGTAGTCGGTGGTCAAAGGCACCTGCGTCAGCGCCTCTCCCGCGAATGCGACTACGCCAATTCGATCCGAGGTCCTGCGATTTATGAACTGTTTGACCTTCGCCTTCGCGACTTCGATCCGATTGTTCGGTCGGAAATCGAGCGCCAGCATCGAGCTGGACAGGTCGATCGCCAGCACGATGTTGATTCCTTCGCTCGTCTGCGTTTCGGTGTGCGCACCCGATCGTGGTCGAGCGAGCGCCAGAATGAGGAACGCGAGCGCGAGATTGCGCAGAACGAAAATCGCGCGCGGGATCCAGCCACCAACTTTTGGGCCGGCTGCCAGGACGGAAGTCCGCGAGAACACAATCGCATCACGTCTGCGGAAGTATCTCCACAACCACCACGCCGGTAATACCAGAAGCAGCCATAGCGCCTCGGGCGTGTACAGCTCGAACAGTCCGAAGATGTTCACGCCGCACGCGCCTTAGCCGCGGAGGACCGCTTCCCGGGCTCTGACTCAGGATTCAGTCGGGCTTCGACATGATCGACTATCTCTCGCGCCGTTGCGCCAACTCGCTTTGCCTCTTCGACACCGACGCCCGCGCGAGCAAACTTCACCATGTCCGCTCGCTCCAACATATCCGGAATCCCGGCTTCTACGCCTTCGCGCGGATCCATCGCGCGCACGAGCTCCGTTGTGGTGTTCGAGCGACGCACTCCCGGTACTCTTGCAGCCAGATATTCGCGAACGACATCGACCATCGCCGCGACGTACTCTTCAGGCTCGTCCTTCTCGACCAGCTTACGCGCCTCGATGCGAGCGAACTCCTGCTGCGCCCGAACGTACGGATCGATCGGAGGCTTCGGTCGATTCCGATATCGACGCCACGCCCACCAGAGAAGAATCAGTGCGATGGCGGCTGCCAGAATAGCCCCCCACAGAAGCCAGTTGAACACCGGCAACACGATGAGCGGGCGCGCTGGTTTGGGTATCCGCAGTGATGTGTCAGCCGGCAAGACGGATTTCACGAACACTGAAGCGCCGCCGAGCGGAATCAGTCGTTCCTGACCTTGCGTTGATACGCGCACATCGGGGAAACGCAGCGGCTGTGTGCCGACGTCCCACGCAACGAGGTGATATAGCGCGACCGCCGTATCGCCGAGCATCGAGACGATTTTCTCGCCGCGAATCTCGATCGGGCGAACGCCGTTCTGCGATGCGGTGTCCGGTCCCAGCGGGAACTCGAATCGCACTCCTTTTGGTGCGAGAACTTTTATGAAAAGATTGAACTGCTGCGCGATGAGAACCGTGTCGGGGTTGACGCGGTAACCCATCTGCACTGGTAGCTCGCCGGCAGCTGCCGGCACCTGAGCCCCAGCGACCGTCTGCTGCAACAACAAGGCGGCAATCAGAAACCTCACCGGCGCAGCCTCGTCTCGCGATTCCGGAAGAAACGAAGCAGCGGCTCGACCACGCCGCCCTCCGTGTGCACCAAAACCTCGTCGATGGCGAGTCTACGCAAGAGATGCTTTCGCTCTTCGCGTTCTGCCAACACCCGCTCGGAATAAACGGTGCGTACTGCACTGCTGCTGGTGTCGATCTCCACGGTCTCACCGGTTTCGGGATCCATCAGACGTGCGATACCGATGTTGGGTAGATCGCGCTCGCTCGGATCGTCGACCGTCACCGCCACAACGTCGTGTCGTTGCGCAAGGAGCTTGAGCGGATGCGAGATGTCGTCTTCGAGAAAATCGGAGACGATGAAGACGATCGCGTGCTGATTGAGCATGCGGGCGACGTAATCGATGGCTCGGACCATGTCGGTCCCGCGACCGACCGGCTCGAATGCGAGAATGTCGCGAATGATGCGCAGCACGTGACGGCGGCCTTTGCGCGGCGGGATTACGTGCTCGATCCGGTCGGTGAAGAGTAGCACGCCAACCCGGTCATTGTTTCGCACCGCA
>Ga0075423_10006597_pt1 | contig 10897 bp, 9 predicted proteins | sample SoiMethybrSBSTD2_FD_80114 | JGI IMG/M metagenome (GOLD analysis project Ga0075423, IMG submission 80114) | Bulk soil microbial communities from a Populus tree surrounding site in Tennessee, USA - Soil MetaG P. TD hybrid SBSTD2 | ecosystem: Environmental > Terrestrial > Soil > Tree plantation...
GAGCGCGTCTTGCTGGAAAGTTTTCCAGACGATGACGGGTTCGAGGACCTGCTCATTGCGCTTGCCTCTTATCGACCCGGTGGCGGTGAATACCTGTACGAACAGAACTCAATTCGGAGCGTCGTTTCGAACGCGCTTGCAGAAATCGCATCGCGACTGACGCCGTGAGCGAGCGTCGCCGCTATGCGAGACAAGCATCTGGAGAACTTCAACAACAATCCTCCCGCCGAGGTTGAGGCCCTTCGTCGTGCGGAGCATGAAAATCGGCGTGACTTTCCCCCAAGACTACGTCGCTTTTCTTCAACGGGCTGATGGTGGCGATGGTTTTGTCGGCTCCAATTACATCATCTTGCGTCCAGCTTCGAAGAATTTCTGCAGAGAATGGCTGAGTCTTGACGATGCGGCCAGTTCTCATGGTCTGACCAGCGATGAGAAAGTCTAGTCAGCCTGACTCCGAGAACGGCCTTCGTCACGTGAAGATTCGATTCGAGGACGAGATCAATACGGCAACTGGCTCAACATCGAGCCGATTGATATCTCGATCAATTTCTAAGGGGAATGATCTCCGGCGAGCGGTCGCTCGCCGGAGTCGAGAGAGTCGTCGTTAGGGCTGTTTGATGCCCTTGATAGTACCTGTGGTCGATCTAACCGTTACAGTGCCGAATCCATCACCGCTCGGCCCGGAGGCTTGCGTGACGGTGACTGTGATGACCTTCGTGCCTTGCTGATTCCAGGACGCCGGCGCCTGATTGCTGGTGATCGTGATTGGCGGTTGATTCGAGTCCGCTCCGAAATTCCAACTGTAGCTCAAGATGCTCGATGTGTTGCCGGACACCGTGGCCCGCAGGATGACGGTTTCGTTGATCGTCGGTGTCGAGTTCGATGACGTGACGGTCACCGACGGCGGCTGCGCTGGCAGGACGACGATCGTCGTGATCGCCGGCTCCGAGAAGCCGCTCGCGTCTGTCGCGGTCGCTGTCACCGTATAGGTACCAGGTTCCGAGTAGATGTGCGTGACCGGCGTGGACGTGCTGATCGCGCCCACGTTTTGCGTGCGGCCGTCGCCCCAGCTGACGACGACGTTGCGAATGTTGGCCGTGGCGCTGACGTTGACGGTGAATGTCGCTGACTGACCGGCGGCGATCGAACCCGTCGGCGGCGTGATCGCGATGCCCGTGCGCGGATTGAGCGCCACCGCCACGGTCGCGGTTTTGCCCGCCACGTTGGCCGTGATCGTCGACTTCGCCGTCGTATTCAACGTCACCTTCGCCACACCGCTCGAGTCCGTCGTCGCGGACCCTGCCGACAATGTTCCGACGTCGGCCGTGAATGTGACGCTCACCCCTGGGACGCCGGCGCCGCTCGTGTCCTCGACGCGTGCTTGTATCTCCGCGTTTCCGCCCGATGCACCCAGTGTCTGAGGCGTCGCGCTCAAGAGCACACGCTCGACCGCCGCGGTTCCGATCTTGAGGTTCTCGAGCTTGCCCGATGCCCCGCCGGAAAACGCGGTGATCGTCGCCGTGCCGCTCTGAGAACTCGTGATCAGCTTGACGCGCACCTGGCCGTTGGTGGTTCGCGCCTCCGACGGCTCAATCCGCCCGATCGTCGTCGTAAAGGTGATCAACGTTCCGTTCTGCACCGGCGTTCCCGCGCCGGTAGAGGACGTGGACGTTGGGCTGGTCGGCGTTGTCGGCGTTCCACCAGTGCCGCCGCCACCGGTGCCGCCGCCGGTGCTCGGAGTACTGGTTGTTCCGTTCTCGATCGCGGTGACGATGAATTCAGTCTCGCTGTTCAGCGGCACGTTGGTGGACGTGGCGAACAGCGTGATCACCGTGCCGCTCGGCGCCATGAGCGGCACCTTGTCGCAGGCAGGGGTGAAAGCAATGAGGCCAAGGGCCAGACAAGCCGCGAGCGCGCGGCCGACGCGTGATCGATGCCGGAATCGTGCTAGCATAAGAAGCGCTAAGGACAATACTCTCATGGGTTTAGGTGGTGGTCAAGCCGGACGGTCGAATGCAAGCGGCTACGCGATGGCCGCTTTGCTCGTCGCTCTGGCGGTGATGGCGGTTCTGCTCTCGGTCGCCATGCCGGCCTGGCGACACGAGGCGCAGCGAGAGAAGGAAGCCGAACTCGTATGGCGCGGCGAGCAATACGCTCGCGCTATCGCCTTGTATCGAGCCAAGAACGCGCAAGTCCCGAACGCGCTGCCGCCCAGCATCGACGTCCTGGTCGAGGGCCGCTTCCTTCGCAAGAAATACAAAGACCCGATGACGAAGGACGGAGAGTTCGCGATTCTCAACGCAGCGAGCCAGACCCAGCCTGGAATGCCGGGTGGCGGCGGCGCCGGGAGTCCGGGAGGTGCGCCGGGCGGACGCGCAACGCGACCGCTTCAACCGGGTTTCGGCGGCATGGCCGGCAACGCGCCTGGAGCCTCTGGTTTGGCCATCGGCGGCATTCAAGGCGTGCGCAGCAAGAGCGAAGAGCAGTCGATCCGCTCCTATCGCGGCGCGACGCGCTATGACCAGTGGGTATTCACGTTCAACAACGTCCAACGACCGGGTGGCGCAATGCCGATGGCCGGACAAGGCGGGACGGGCAGCAACCCGAACAATCCTCGCGGCGGTCCTGGTGGCGGTCGCGGTCCGGGAAACCGGGGCGGCTTTCCGCCGAATATCGGGCCCGGCGGCGGCGGTCCCGGCGGCGTCCGCACGACGCCTCCAGGCTCCCAGGGGCAGCCCCCAGGCGGACGCCCGCCCGGCTCCGGACGTGGTCCCGGCGGTCGCGGTGGAATCTAGCATCAAGGGTTAAGACGCCCAGGCCTTCTGGCGGGCCGTTCGTTCACTCGGCTTCACAATTCCGCGACAATCGCATCGTGCAGGAGCGGCCTCAGCCGTCGAATAGCCTCGTTGTCGCGAGTCGGATGGACGCGGTTCGTCAGAATCACAATATAGAGATCGCGCTCCCAGTCGATCCAGAGCGACGTCCCCGTAAAACCCGTGTGACCGATGGCGGTTCGCGACAGCTGCGTTCCGCACGATGAGGTTGGCAGCATCGTGTCCCACCCGAGCGCCCGCGAGCTGCCAGGCACGTCTGTCTTCTTGATGAAGGCGCGGATCGTTTGCGGATCCGCGAGGATCGGCTCGCCCGCTATCGTGCGGAGCACGACGCGCGCGAAGGTGCCGACCGCAGCGGCGGTGCCGAACAGTCCGGCGTGGCCGGCGACGCCGCCAAGCGCCCACGTGTTCTCGTCGTGAACTTCTCCTCGTAGCAGCCGCCCTCGCCATCGATCGATTTCCGTCGGCGCGATTCTCGATCGCCATGCGCGTGGCGGCGTGAACCTGAGCGGTTCTGCCGTGAAGAACGACGCGAGGCGATGGAACTGCGTGGCGAGCGTCCGCGACGGGTCGATCGCGCCCGGCGCCCCCTTGAACACGGGACCCGGTGGCTGCGCGTTCTCCAGGATGAACCCGAGCAGGATGAATCCGAGATCGCTGTAGATCGATTGCGTCCGCGGCGCGTACTCGAGCGGCATCGAGGCGATCGCGTGCTGAAACTCGAAGCGGCCGGTGTAGTCGCGATAGAACGGCATGTAAGCCGTGAGGCCAGAGGCGTGCGCGAGGAGATCCGCGATCGTCACCGACTCGCGATCGGAGCCGACCCAATCGCGGATCCATTTTCCCACTCGATCGTCCAGGCTGATCCGCCCGTCGTCCACCGCGCGCATCACCAGCGTGGTCGTGGCGATCACCTTGGTGAGCGAGGCGAGATCGAAGATCGTGTGCTCGTCGACCGGTGCCGAGTCGCTGTCGTAGGTCAGCCGGCCGGTGGAATCGCGCCAGATCGGGCGATCCGCCCGGCCGACCTCGATCGACGCCGCCGGAAACGCGCCCGCTGCGATGGCCTGACGAACGAGTGACGCGGCAGCGACGAAAGCGGTCACGCTGTGAGTTTGGCGTAGCCCGCCGCGACGAGGAACGTTACCGACGCGCCGACGAACGCGTACCAGGTCCACGCCGTCGCCGCGGTCCACCAGATCACGACCATCACGACAATGCCCGCGAGCATGCCGACGATCATCGCGCGCGAGCCGATGCGGTTCGTCAGCACGCCGGCGAGAAACGCGCCCAGCACCGGACCAGCGGAGAGAGAGAGCACAGCCAGTCCGGTGTCGAGCACCGACCTGATCCACTGTGCACCGATGGCCACGCCGATCTGCGCGATGCCCCAGAAGATCGTGGCCTGCTTGGAGACCCGCATCAGCGTCGCTTGATCGGCGTCCGGTCTCAGGTATTTGAGATAGAAATCGTTGACCGTCGTCGCCGCCAGCGCGTTGATCGACGGCGAGAGCGCCGCCGCGACGATCGCGGCGACGATGAAGCCGGCGGCGCCGTGAGAGAGCGAGGTGACGACGAACAGCGGGAGGATCTCGTCGTTCGAGGCCAGGGCTCGAGGAAGCGGCGTCTGCTGGTAGAACGCGAACAGCATGACGCCGATGAACAGGAACAGCGCGAACTGCGCGAACACGACAAAGCCGCTGAGGACGAGGCCTGACGCCGCGCTGACCGCCGAGCGCGCCGACAGCAGCCGTTGCACGAGGAACTGGTCGGTGCCGTGGGTCGCCAGCGTCAATGCGACGCCGCCGAGAATCCCAGACCACAACGTGTACACCGTACGTGGATTGAGCGACAGATCGAAGGTCTTGAACTTCCCAGCCTCTTGCCCCGCAATCATCACCGCATTCCATCCGCCGTCGACCTGTTGGAGGAGCGAATAGAAGACCACCAACGCTCCGGCGACGTAGACGAACATCTGCACGACGTCGGTCCAGATCACGGCCGAGACGCCGCCGCGAGTGGTGTACACGATCATGGCGACGCCGATGATTACGATTGCCAGTGTCACTGGCACCTGCGTGACGACGGCGATGACGAGCGCAGTCGCAAACAGGCGTACGCCGTCGGCGAGCGTCCGGGTCACGAGGAAGATCGCGGCCGCCACGTTCTTGACTTCAGGGCCGAAGCGGCGCTGAAGCAGTTCGTACGACGTGTACAGCTCGCCGCGGAAATACGCCGGGATGAACAAGAGGCTGACAATGACGCGGCCGATGATGTAGCCCAGCGAGAGCTGGAGGAACGTCATGTTGCCGGCGTAGGCCTGCGCCGGCACGCCGATGAAGCTGAGTGTGCTCGTCTCCGTCGCCACGATGGTGAAGCAGATCGCCCACCAGGGCACGGTGCGGTCGTTCAGGAAGTAGTCACGCGTCGTCTTCTGGAATCGCGCGAACCACGAGCCGAAAGCGGTAATCGCGAGCAGATACCCGGCAATGACGACGTAGTCGAGCCACGTCAGGGTCATGCGGGGGCGACTCTACTGCTCCGTGCCGCTGCCGCCGGCGAAAGCCGAGCGTCCGACGATGGCGATGTAGTCGGGGAAGGTTTGTCGCGGATCAATCAGGCTGTCGTACGAGAAGAGGATGACGCCGTTGGCGCCCAGGCGGCGGGCGGTTTCGATGTTGGCGATTGTCTGCGCCGGAGGCAGGCGATACGCGCCGATGCCGGCCCAAATCGGATGGGTCCCGGCGACGCTTCGTGCCGCGGCGATTTGTTCCGCGAAGCGTGACGACTCGGGCGTGTAGGCCATCGGGCAGACCGCGTCGACGAGGCCCGACTGCAGCCAGCCGCCCCAATCCTGGAGCCGATGATCACGTGCTTCTTCGAGGTCCGGCGCCGTCGCGACGCTGACCACGACTTGCGAGCGCGCCGCCTTCACCGTCGCTTTGAGGCGCCCCATCAGCGCCGTCAATCGGGCGACGCGAAACGCGGTCCACTCCTGCGGCAGCGCGTCAGCGTAGGCGAGGGGATCCTCCGCCTCGCGCGCGTCGATCGTCCGGCGCGTGGCGCTTGCGAGCGTCGCACGAGTCTGTTCGCGGAACTCGCGGATCGCCGCGCGGCTGTAGTCGAAGCGCTCGTTCGGGTAGCGTGCGTAGTCGAAGTGCACGCCGTCGACGCGGTAACGCGTGACCAGATCGCGCACCACCGTTTCGAGATACTCGGCGGCCGCTGGTGTGATCGGAGAGGCGTAGAGTCCTTCGATGTTAGGCTGCGTCCGCGTCCAGCGCGCGAGCTTCCCGATGTACGCCGGGCTGTCTTCCTTGATGCGTGAGAGATCCTGCGCCAGATCGCGCGGGATCATCAGCCAGTCGGGATGGCGATGGATGACGTGTTCGGCGGCAATCGGCAGATCGACGGCGCTCGAGACCAGGTTGACGTTGATCCACGCGTGAACGCTGAGACCGGCCTCATGTGCCAACGACAGCACGGTCGCCAGCGGATCGAACGAGGCAGGTTGGCGCTGAAGCTCCACCGCTCGCGGCTCGATGCCGCCGTTGAAATACGCATCGCCGCGGCCACGGACCTGGACGAGCAGCGTGTTGAAGCCGTGCTCGCGCGCCGTGCGAATCAGCGTGGCGATTGACTCGGGAGTGGACAGCGACGTGCGCAGGACCCACAATGCGCGCGTTTCAGTCGCGGCGCGGGGAACAGCGCGAAGCCTGGGTGATGGGCCGGCGAGAAAACCGGCGAGCGCGAGCATGGCCATCGCCAGTACTCTGACGCAAGTTCCCGAAGAGTACATAAAAGGTGTGAATCTAACAGCTTGGCTCGCGCAGTGTCAACGGACATGATTGACGTAACGTAATCGATCGACGACTCGGATATGTTTCACGTTCTAGGAATAGACGCTGGCGGCACCAAGTCCGTCTGTCATCTCGCGGACGATCAAGGGACGCTCATCGCCGAAGCGCGGGGCCCGGGCGCGAACCTTCAAGCCTCCGGCGAGTTGAACGTCGAAAAGGTGCTACACGATCTCATGGAGGATGCGCTCGGAGAGCGGACAATCGTGCCGGCGGCAATCTGCCTCGGGATTGCCGGCGTCGACCGGCCGGACGATTCGGCTGTGGTCGGTGGCATCATGCGCCGGATTGGATACAAGGCGAAGACGCTGGTCGTCAATGACGCGCTGGTCGCGCTCGAGGCCGGTGCGCCCGGCCGGCCGGGCGTCGTGATCATTTCAGGAACCGGCTCGATTTCCTACGGACGCAATGCGCGGTTCGAGGGTGCACGCGCCGGCGGGTGGGGCCACGTCCTGGGCGACGAGGGCAGCGGCTACTGGATTGGCCGCGCCGCGATTCGTGCCGTCCTCCGCGAAGCCGATCGCCGCGGCCCGAAGACGGAGCTGACGCCGCTCCTGCTCGAGTACTACGGCATCAAGGAGGCCCAGAGCCTGATCCACGAAGTGTATGGGACCAAGCTCGGCCCGGCGTCCATCGCCGCGCTCTCGAGCTTCGTCCAGACGGCCTTCGAACACGACGACGAAGTGGCTGTCGGCATCCTCAACGGCGCTGCCAGGGAGTTGGAATCGTTCGGCGCGAGCGTCGCCAAACGGTTGCAGCTCGGCGACGAACCGTTCCCCTTCATCCTCGCCGGCGGCATCCTTCGCGGCGTGCGCTGGCTGCGCGAAGAACTTCAACGGCGACTCCCGATCACGGCGCCGAACAGCACGGTCAGCCTGCTCGATCGCGAGCCGGCCGCTGGCGCGGTCTCGCTCGCGATTCAGGAAGCGCAAGGCGGGGCGCGCATCCCGGCCTACGGACTGCGCTGATGAAGGTGCCAGGTCCGCCGCGGATCAGCGTCTTTCGCGACGAGGACGCCATGGCGCAGGCGCTCACGACTCGGATCGCCGCAGCCATCGCCGCCAATCCAGCGATCGTGCTCGGTCTCGCGACGGGACGGACGCCGATTCGCTTCTACCATCAGTTCGCCTCCCTCGTCGAGCAGGGACGAGTCGACCTATCGCAAGCCAGTACGTTCAACCTCGACGAGTTTCTCGCGTTGCCGTGTGACCATCCGGGCAGCTTCCGCAGCTTCATGGACACGCACCTCTTCGGCCGCGTCAATCTTGCTGCCGAGCGGATTCATTTCTTGGATGGAACGGCGCGGGATACCGAGCAGGAATGTGAGCGGTACGAGCGCGAGATTGTCGCCGCCGGCGGCATCGACATTCAGATCCTCGGTGTCGGCACCAACGGTCACATCGGCTTCAATGAGCCCGCGCCCGCGCTCGAGCCTCGGGCGCACCGCGTGACGCTGGCGCAGGAGACGCGCGAGGCCAATGCCGGCTTGTTCGGCAACGATCCGTCTCGCGTGCCGACGGAAGCGCTCTCGATGGGCATGGCGACCATCCTGCACGCGCGATCGATTGTGCTGCTGGCGAGCGGCGCGTCGAAGTCGGTGGTGATCGAGCGGGCGGTGCGAGGGCCGATTACGCCGGAGCTGCCGGTATCTTTCTTACAGCTCCATCACGACGTCGAGATCATGGTTGACGAGGCGGCTGCGAGTCGGCTTTGACCCCGCGTTTCAGCAACGCGCGCAGCCGCGGCTCGATGTCCTCGCCAATGGCCTCACGAACCGAGTCGTCGGCCTTCTTCAGTCGCCGCAATGCTTGCGGCAGCGTCAGCCGCGTCTTCTGCATGACGATCGCCGCCTTGACGTTCCAGCGCGCACGCTTGAGCAGCTCGTCCGCCGCGTCATAGTCGAGCCCGGTGACGATGCCGATGATCCGGCGCGCCCGGTCCTTGAGCTTCTCGGATCCGGTCTGCACGTCGACCATCAGGTTGCCGTAGGTCTTGCCGACCTTGATCATCGAGACCGTGGTCAGCATGTTGAGCACCATCTTCGTCGCGGTGCCCGCCTTCAGCCGGGTCGATCCGGCGATCAGCTCCGGCCCGACCGCCGGCGCGATCTGCAGGTCGACGAAATTCTGCAGCTCGGAGCCGGGCCAGCATGTGATGAAGATGATCTTCGCCCCGGCCTTGCGCGCCCGCGTCAGACCGCCGCGCACGAATTGCGTCATCCCGCTCGCCGACACGCCGATCACCACGTCGCGCTGCGACAAACGCAGACGGCTGATGCTGCGCGCGCCCTCTTCGTAGTTGTCCTCGACGCCTTCCTTGGCGCGGAACACCGCGTCCTGACCGCCGGCCATGATCGCCTGCACGGCGCTGGCGGGCGTACCGAACGTCGGCGGCATCTCCGATGCCTCGACGACGCCGAGGCGGCCGCTGGTGCCGGCACCGATGAAGATGATCCGTCCGCCCTTGCGCAGCGCGTGGGTGACGATCTCGATGCCGTGAGCGATGCGCTCCCTTTCCTTCTGGACCGCGGCAATGACCTTGCGATCCTCGTTGAGGATCATGTCGACGATCTCGCCGGTCGGCGTCTTGTCGATCCCGAGGCTGGCCGGGTTGATCGCTTCGGTCGGCAGGGACTCCCACTTGGAGTGTGATGGCATGCGGAAAGCGTCCGTCGAATTCCCTCGCAGCGGGACCGCCGCGTACGTTACCGCGCAGCGCAGAGGGTGTCAACGAGCCCCTCAGGCGCGTCGTAGTAGACTCCATCGATGAGACAGCCGACGATGCCGCTGGAGCGCGTCGCCGAAGTCGCGGGCCGCCTCGAGCGCGAGCTGGCCAAAGCCATCGTCGGGCAGCAGCGGGTCGTCCGCGAAATTCTCATTGCCTTCCTCGCCGGCGGCCATTGCCTCCTTCGCGGCGTGCCCGGACTGGCCAAAACCCTGCTCATCAAGAAGCTCGCGGAAGCCGTCGATCTCAAATTCAACCGCATTCAGTTCACCCCCGATCTCATGCCGTCCGACATCCTCGGTGCGGAGGTGATCGAAGAAGATCGCGCGACCGGGAAGCGCATCATTCGCTTCATCAAGGGGCCGATCTTCGCGAACATCATCCTCGCGGACGAGATCAACCGGACGCCGCCGAAGACGCAGGCCGCGTTGCTGGAAGCGATGCAGGAGTATCAAATCACGGTCAACGGCGTGCGTTTCGACCTCGCCAGGCCGCTGTTCGTCCTCGCGACGCAGAATCCGATCGAACAGGAAGGAACCTATTCGCTGCCAGAAGCACAGCTCGATCGGTTCATGTTCAACGTCGTCATCGACTATCCATCAGCGGAGGAAGAACGGCGGATTCTGAGCATGACGACGGGCGCCGAGGAGCCGATCATCGACGTCGTTGCGACTGGAGCGGAGATCGAGCAGCTGCACGTGCTCGTCCGCGAAGTGCCGGCGGCCGAGAACGTCATCGACTACGCGGCGCGGATCGTCCGCGCGACGCGGCCGACCGGGCCGGCGTCCGATGGCGCCCCGGAGTTCGTGCGAACCTGGGTACGCTGGGGCGCTGGACCGCGCGCCGGTCAGGCTCTGCTGCTCGGCGCCAAGGCGCTCGCGCTCCTCGAGAACCGCAGCGTGGTCGCGCTGGAGGACGTGCGAGCGGTGGCGCTGCCGGTGCTTCGCCATCGCATCCTGGTGAACTTTCAGGCGGAGGCGGACGGCATCGACGCGGACCAGATCGTGTCGCGCCTTCTCGATGTCGTCCGACCTTAGCGCGGCGCTTCTGACGAGCCTCGGCGACCTGGAGCTGGTGGCGCGCGTGATCGTCGACGGCACGCTCTCGGGATTGCACGACAGCCCATTCCACGGCTACAGCGCCGAGTTTCATCAATATCGTCACTACCGGCCAGGCGATGATCTCAAGTACGTCGACTGGAAGCTGTTCGCGCGTACCGATCGTCTTTACACGAAGCAGTACCGGGAAACGACGAACCTCGCGGCGCAGGTGATCGTCGACGCGAGTCGATCGATGGCGTTCGCCGGCCGCGCCGGCACGACGAAACTGGACTACGCGCGACTCGTGGCGGCGTCGCTGTCGTACCTCATTGCCGGCCAGGGTGATGCCGTCGGCCTCGTCGTCTACGACGATCGAATCCGTGACTACTTGCCGAGCCGGCCCGGGCAGACGCATCTTCGGCGGTTGCTGGTCACCCTCCGA
>Ga0075423_10006599_pt1 | contig 10895 bp, 11 predicted proteins | sample SoiMethybrSBSTD2_FD_80114 | JGI IMG/M metagenome (GOLD analysis project Ga0075423, IMG submission 80114) | Bulk soil microbial communities from a Populus tree surrounding site in Tennessee, USA - Soil MetaG P. TD hybrid SBSTD2 | ecosystem: Environmental > Terrestrial > Soil > Tree plantation...
CCGGCGGCGAGGTCCGCGATCTGAACGGGCGGAAGCGTTGGCGACGTGTCGGCGAGCACTCCGGCCCAACCGAGGTAGTTGACGTCGTGGCCCGCCCGTGAGCGATGTGCGGGGTGGTCGCCGAAGCCGGTGATGGAGCAGTAGACGGTCGTGGCCGGCACGTGGTCCGGACCGATTCCGAGGCGCGACGCCACGCCGGGCCGAAACCCTTCGAGCACCACGTCGGCACGCGCGCACAGGGCGCCCGCAAACGCCGCGTCGGCGGGGAGGTCGCAGACTACGGACTCGGTTCCGGCGCGCAGGGCTGTGTCCCAGGCCGGAGCGCTCGGCCGCATCGGATCCCCAGCCGGTGGCTCGACGCGGACGACGCGGGCGCCGAGCCGCCTGAGCTCGCGACTCGCATAGGCGCCGGGGAGGTAGCGAGTGAAGTCGACGACGAGCGTGTCGGCCAGCGGTTGCACGCGGCGGGAGGGTATCTCTATTCTCGTCCGGCGTTGACTGACGGTTCAATCGCCTCGGAGGACAAGCGCAAGCGCATCCTCGACGCCGCGATCAGGGTGTTCGCGGAGCACGGGTACCACGGCTCGCGGGTCGGGGACATCGCCGAGGATGCCGGAGTCGCGCACGGCCTCCTCTACCACTACTTCGCGTCGAAGGACGACGTCCTGAAGACGATCTTCGTGGAGAACTGGGGGCAGCTCCTGAAGCGCTTCAAGGCAGTGGAGGAGACGGACGAGCCGGCCGAGGAGAAGCTCGCCGGCATCGCCAAGATCCTGCTGCGGACGTGGCGCAACGATCCGGCCCTGGTCACGGTAATGGTGCGCGAGGTCGCCAGGAGCCAGCACATACAGGGCCAGGTCGTCGAGGTCGGCGAAGCCTTCGCGATCATCCAGCGGGTCATCGAGGAAGGGCAAGCTGCGGGATCACTCCGGAGCGACGTCGACGCCCGCACTGCGAGTTGGGTGATCTACGGCGGTCTCGAAGAGGTCCTCACGGGGTGGGTTCTCGGCCAGCTCCCGGACAGCGAAGACGACGTCACGCGGGCGGAGCAGGTCGCCGTCGAGGTCGCCCTGCGCGGTCTCGCGGTCTAGGCTCGTGCCGTGAAGACCTTCAACCTGTACGGCGACGAGTGGGATCGAACCGAGGATCGGGCCGGCTGGTGCAGCAAGGACGGGTGGGTCGGCGCGCGCCTCGATGCGGAGCTGCTCGGGGGCAGCCTGTACGAGCTGGAGGCGGGCGACCGTCTGTGGCCGTACCACCTGCATCACGCCAACGAGGAATGGCTCATCGTCGTGCGCGGTCGGCCGACGCTGCGGTCGCATGACGGCGAACAGCAGCTGGAGGAGGGGGACGTCGTCGTGTTCCCACGCGGAAAGGCCGGCGCCCATCAGATCTCGAACAGGACGAGCGAGCCGATCCGCGTGCTCATGCTCTCGTCGATGAATGCGCCGGACATCGTCGAGTACCCGGACTCGGGCAAGGTGGGCGCACGCAGTGTCGCGGGCGAGAGGATCCTCCTGAGCCGACCCGGCCCGATGCTCGACTACTGGGAGGGCGAGGAGTAGATCCCTGCGTAAGAACGCGGATCTGCTATTCGCAGATCCGATTTCGCGCGAACATCAAAGACGCTCGTTCTCTCAGGAACAAGGCGCTGCGACCGGACTCTTGCTCAGGGCGGCGCTGCTAGCGGAAGGCGTTCTCGCCGGTCAGGGCTTGCCCCACGACGAGCGTGTGCACCTCGTGCGTGCCCTCGTACGTGAGCACCGACTCGAGGTTGTTGACGTGGCGGATCACTGGGTACTCGAGGGTCACCCCGTTCGCGCCAAGAATCGTCCTCGCCGAGCGCGCGACCTCGATCGCGCCTCGGACGTTCCCCAGCTTCCCGAGGCTCACGTGCTCGGGGCGGAGCGTGCCGTTGTCCTTCATGCGTCCGAGGTGGAGCGCCACGAGGGTCGCACGATTGATCTCGAGGGCCATCTCCGCGAGCTTCTGCTGAGTGAGCTGGTAGCCCGCGATCGGCTTGCCGAAGACGATGCGCTCCTTCGAGTAGTCGAGCGCGCACTCGAAGCACGCCCGGGCGGCGCCGACGGCTCCGAAGACGATCCCGAAGCGCGCCTCGTTCAGGCACGAGAGAGGCCCCCGGAGCGTCGTGGCTCCGGGTAGGGCGTTCTCGTCGGGAACACGCACGTCCTGGAGGACGAGCTCGGAGGTCACAGACGCTCGCAACGACAGCTTCTTGTGGATCTCGGGCGCCGAGAACCCCGGCATGTCCTTCTCGACGATGAAGCCGCGAATCGCACCGTCGTCGGTGCGTGCCCACACGATGGCGACGTCGGCGATCGTGCCGTTCGTGATCCACATCTTGGCTCCGTTGAGGATCCAGTCCGATCCGTCGCGTCGTGCGTGCGTGCGCATCGACGCGGGATCGGAGCCCGCGTCGGGCTCGGTGAGCCCGAAGCAGCCGATGACCTCGCCGGTGTGCATGGGCGGGAGCCACCGCTCCTTCTGCTCCTCGGATCCGAAGCGCCAGATCGGGAACATCGCGAGCGAGCCCTGCACCGAGACCGCGCTGCGCACGCCCGCGTCGCCCGCTTCGAGCTCCATGCACGTGAGCCCGTAGGCGACCGAGCTCGCACCGGGCAGGCCGTAGCCCTCGAGGTGCATCCCGAGGAGGCCGAGCTTGCCGAGCTCGCGGATGAGCTCGCGCGGGAACGTCCCCTGCTCGAACCAGTCGGCGACCTCGTCCAGCACGTTGTCGCGCACGAACTGCCGGACCGTGTCGCGGATGGCGCGCTCCTCGTCGTCGAGCAGTGCGTCGATCGCGAGGTAGTCGAGTGGGTCGAGGGCGGGGCGCTCGGTGGTCGTCGCCATGCGCCCGACATCCTACGGAACACGTCTCGCGCCTTGACCGGTCTCCGGACGCGGCCGTACACTCCGGTTGACTGACTAGTCAATCGACCAGGAGCGAAGGTCCATGACTCAGCTTGAGACCGGCGTCGCGGGCGGCGTCTCGTTCGCGCTGACCCCGGAGCAGCGCGAGCTTCGCGCGCTCGCACGCGAGTTCGCCGAGAAGGCGATACGGCCGAAGGCGGCCGACTACGACGTGCACGCGACGCACCCCGTGGACGTCATCGCGAAGGCCCACGAGCTGGGGCTCATGAACCTCCACATCCCCGCGTCGCTCGGCGGGGCGGAGCTCCCCGCTTTCGACGGCATGCTCGTGGGAGAGGAGCTCAACTGGGGCTGCTCCGGGATCGGCACCTCGATCCTCGCGAACGGCCTCGGCGCGGGTCCGGTCCTCCTGGCGGGATCTGACGAACAGAAGGAGACGTGGTTGCCGCCACTTCTGGAGGAGCCGATCCTCTGCTCGTTCGGTCTGAGCGAGCCCGACGCCGGATCCGACGTCGCGCGCATGAAGACCTCTGCGGAGCGACGCGGCGACGACTACGTCCTGAACGGCTCGAAGACCTTCATCACGAACGCCGGCCATGCGGCCTGGACAGTGGTCTTCGCGAAGACGGATCCGACCAAGGGTCACCGCGGGATCTCCGCGTTCGTCGTCCCGATGGACGCGCCGGGGGTCCACATCGAAAAGCACCTCGACAAGATGGGCCAGCGATCGACGGACACGTCCGCGTTCGGTCTCACAGACGTGGTCATCCCGGCCGCAAATCGGATCGGCGAGGAGGGCGAGGGCTTCAAGATCGCGATGAGGACGCTCGACTTCACGCGGCCTGGAACTGCCGCCGGCGCGGTCGGCGTCGCGCAGGCGGCATACGAGCTGGCCGTCGAGTACGCCAAGGAGCGCGTGACGTTCGACGTCCCGATCGCGATGCACCAGGGAGTCAACTTCATGATCGCGGACATGGCGACCGAGATCGAGGCTGCGCGTCTGCTCGTCTGGCAGTCGGCATGGCTGCACGACCAGGGCGAGCGCGCGACGCTGCAGTCCTCGTTCGCGAAGCGGTTCGCGGCGGACATGGCGATGAAGGTGACGACCGACGCAGTGCAGGTCTTCGGCGGGTACGGCTACATCAAGGAGTACCCGGTCGAGAAGCTCATGCGCGACGCGAAGCTCTTCCAGATCTACGAGGGCACCTCGCAGATCCAGCGGCTCGTGATCGCGAAGGAGATCTTCATCCCGCGCGGAGACTGAGCGCCTAGGGTTCGCACGAATGGCGCTCGAGATCGACCTCTCCGGACGCGTCGCGCTCGTTACGGGCGGCTCGCGCGGGCTCGGCCGGGCAGACGCCCTCACGCTCGCGCGTGCCGGGGCGGACGTCGCGATCGCGGACATCCTCGTCGAGTCGGAGCTCTCGGAGGAGACCGACAGCTGGGGCGCCCTCGCCACTGCGGCCCGAGCCCAGGGCCTGGTGCACACCGAGGAGACCGTCGCGGAGATCCAGTCTCAGGGGCGGCGCGCGCTCGCCCTCCGCTGCGACGTCACGAATCGCGATGCCGTCGGAGCGGCGGTCGCGCGCACCGTCGACGAGCTCGGCTCGGTCGACATCCTGGTCAACAACGCCGGAACGCTCGACCACGTCGGGCAGTTCCACGACCAGCGCCCGGAGCTGTGGGAGCGCGATCTCCGCGTCAACCTGACCGGCGGCTTCAACTGCGCGCAGGCGGCTTGGCCACACATGAAGGAGCGTGGCTGGGGGCGCATCGTGAACATGGCCTCCGTGGCGGGCACGCTCGGAGGCTTCGGGCAGGCGAGCTACTCGACGACGAAGTCGGGGATCCTCGGACTCACCAAGACCCTGGCGATGGAGGGTGGAAGGCATGGGATCACGTGCAACGCGATCGTGCCCGGGATCATCGGCACGGAGGCCTTCCACATGGCGAACGCCGCCATGAACGAGCGAATCGCAGGACGCACGGTGTTCAAGCGTCCGGGTGAACCGCAGGACATCGCCAACGCCATCGCATTCCTGTGCTCCGACCTCGCCTCGTACATCACGGGTGTCGGTCTCTACGTGTCCGGCGGGATCGAGCTCTTCGTCTTCTGAGGGCTCATTTCCTCGGGGCACCCCATCCCACCACCCACTGCCGATTCTAGTTCGAGAACGGTCACGAGTGTTGACCGATCGGAGAACGATTCGGTGCCGATTGCATGACGAGAGCGTCGAACGTTCTCCGGATTTCAACACAGGTCGCGCGGCTCCGGACGACTAGAATGGCGGCCCCGTGCGCGCCGATTCGCCGCTCTACGCTCCACGCAGCCGGCGACGACGGAGGTCGCTCTCGGCTCCGGCCGTAGCCGCCCTCGTCGTCTCCTGCGCGCTCACGCTTGCCCTGATCATCGGTCTCGCATTCGCGGGGTCTCGAAACGAGCTCGCGGCGGGAACCGAGGTCGCGGGTGTCCACGTCGGTGGCCTGACCAAGCGCGAAGCCGTTGCAAAGCTCGACAGTCTGTTCGAGCGCCAGTCCGCGCGTCCCGCGACATTCGTCGCAGGTGGTCATACGTACTCGTTCGCGGCGAACCAGCTCGCGGTCCGGCCGGACTGGAGCGCGGCCGTCGCTGCTGCGCAGCGTGCGGGCGACGGGTTCGGTCCGCTTCGCGGCTTCCGCCGGATCAAAGCCCGCGTCTTCGGCGCGGAGGTGCTGCCACGCATCGCGGTCTCGAACGCCGCGCTCGAGTACGCCCTGCGCCAGATCGCGGGGGACGTGGACCAGCAGCCGCGGAACGCGGCGCTCGTGAGGAAGGGGCTGCGCTTCCAAATCGTCCCCGAACGGACCGGCACTCGGCTCGATCGTGACGCTGCCGCGGAGACGATCGTGCGTGCGCTCGGGCAGCTCGATCGAACGCTCGGCGCGACGCCACTTCCGGTCAGCGTCGCATCGCCGAAGATGACCGCGCAGATGCTCGCCGCTCCGGCGGCAAAGGCGCGCCTCGCCGTCTCGCAACCCGTAACGGTGAAGGCGGCCGGACGGAGCTTTCGCCTGCCCCGCTGGAGGCTGGCGGAGCTGCTCAGGCTTCCGCGCGACGGGTCGACACGTCTTGCGATCGAGGGCGGTGCAGCGGACGCGTACTTCCACCGGCTCTCGGAGACCGTCGGTCGTCCTCCGCGTGACGCCGGGTTTGCCGTATACGGCGAGTCTGTTCAGGTCGTTCCTGCCCGCGACGGGCTCGAGGTGAACGTCCCGCAGGCCGCACGGGCGATCCTGCGCGCTGCGACCCGTCCGACGCATCGCGTCGCGCGCCTGACGATCGTGCATGCGGAGCCGCGGCGATCGACCGCCGAAGCACTCGCACTGGGCATCGATCGCCGCATGTCGTCGTACAAGACGTACTACTCGGGAACCGCTGACCGCATCACGAACCTGCAGCTCGGCGTGAAGGCGCTGGACGGCACCTTGGTCGCCCCCGGAGGGACGTTCTCGCTCAACGACGCGATCGGTGAGCGAACGGCCGAGCGCGGGTTCAAGTCGGCCCCGGTCATCATCGGCACCGAATACTCGGAGGAGGTAGGCGGCGGGACCTCGCAGGTCGCGACGACTGCCTTCAACGCGGCGTGGGAGGCAGGGCTCCGGATCACGGAGCGCCATCCGCACTCGCTCTACATCAGCCGGTACCAGCTCGGGCGCGACGCCACGGTGTACTGGCCCTCACTCGACCTGAAGTTCGTGAACGACACGAAGAGCTGGGTGCTCGTCAAGGGCTTCGCCGAGAGCGACGGCATCAGCATCGCGATCTACGGCGGCGAGAAGAGACGGGTCGACAGCTCGGCCACTCCACTCGTCGTCACCGGGCCCGTTCCGGTCGACCGCGTCAAGGACCCGAAGCTCGCGAAGGGCAAGACCGTCGTCGACATCGAGGGAACCGCGCCGACACGTACGACTGCGACGAGAAAGATCTACTCGGAAGACGGCGATCTCATCCGCTCGGAGACGTGGACGACGTCGTACGAGGGCGAGACGCGCGTCGTCAGGGTGGGCACGAAGGTCGTCGCGAAGCCGAAGACCGAGCCCGGGAAGACGGGCGCCGAATCGCCGACCGGCACCGAGACTACGCCGACGACGCCTCGGCCGTGACGATCGCCTTCGCGAGCCAGTCCGGCACGCGGGTCGGCCGGTATGTCTCCCGATCAACAGTCGCGTGGCGCGAGTATCCGTCGGCGACGAGCTCCTCTTCGCGCTCGATCCGGTACTCGTAGGTGAACCGTGCGCCGTGGAGGTCGCGGCAGCGCGCCCAGATCGTGAGCGTCTCGTCGAAGTACGCGGCCCGGTGGTAGCGCAGGCACACCTCCGTCGTCAGGGCCTCGATGCCGCGGTCACGGATCGCCTGGTAGCCGCCCGCGTGGAGCTCGAGGTATGCAACGCGCGCAACCTCCAGCCACACGACGAAGGACGCGTGATGGGCGATGCCCTGTGCGTCGGTCTCCGCGAAGCGGACCCGGACGCTCGTCGAGAACGCGAAGCCCTCCATGAGGAGGCACCCTAAGATCCCGCGGTGTCCGCCGCTGCGCTTGCCGCGCTGATCCGCGAGCGCCAGCCGTGCGTCGTCTTGACCGGAGCCGGCGTGAGCACCGAGTCTGGGATCCCCGACTTTCGCTCTCCGACGGGGCTCTGGGCGGAGGTCGATCCGTTCGAGGTCGCCTCTGTCGGTGCATTCCGCCGCGACCCTGCGCGGGTATGGAGGTTCTATCGGCAACGCATCGACCTTCTCCGGCACGCGGAGCCGAACGCGGCTCACTACGCCCTCGCCGAGCTCGAGCGGCGCGGGCTCGTGGAGGCAGTCGTCACACAGAACATCGACACGCTGCACTCCCGCGCGGGCACCCGCGACGTGGTGGAAGTGCACGGCTCGATCCGGTCGGCTGAGTGCCCCGGCTGTCTGTGGGTCGAGCCGGCGGACGACGTGCTCGCGCAGCTCGAGGAGAGCGATGTCCCGTCATGCCCTCGCTGCGGTGACGTCCTCAAGCCGGGTGTCGTCATGTTCGGCGAGCTTCTTCCCGCAATCGCGTTCGAGCGCGCGACCCAGCTGGCTCGGGGCGCACGGCTGCTGGTCGTCGTCGGGTCGTCGCTCGAGGTGTGGCCCGTCGCGGGCCTCCCGCTCGAGGCGCAGGCCTTCGCAGTCGTGAATCGCGGCTCGACGGCTCTCGACGACCGAGCGGTCCTCAAGGTCGATGCGGGCGCGGGGGAGACGCTCTCGGCCGTGCTCGAGTCGCTCCCGGCCTAGGCAGCGGGCACCCAGGGCTGGTATGACTGGGGCATGTCAGAGACGACACAGCAGGCCAAGCCCGAGAAGGACTTCGTCACGCGGCTCGCAGACGCGGGAGAGGAGGCCCTGCAGCGCCTTGCAGACCTCCCGGGTGGCCAGAAGGCGCTCACCGCGATGAACGACCTCCGCACACGGGTCGACGATCTCACGAAGAAGGTCCGCGGGATCGACGCGCTCGAGGCGCGGATCGTGAAGCTCGAGAAAGAGGTCGCCGCGCTGAAGAAGTCGAAGGCGCCGGCCCGCCGCCAGGCGCCGCGCAAGCCCGCCGCCTAGGTACTCGCGGCGGGAACGCGCAGGCGGAGGGCGCGCGGGACGATCTCGAAGCGCACGGGCGTCGTCCCGGGCTGCTCGCCGTCGAGCTCGATCGGGAGCGGCTCGTCCGACTCGACGGTGACGACGCTGCCCCGCAGGACCTCGAGCCGGGGGTGCGGCAGGTGCTTCCCCTTGTACGTCTTCGGGAGCACGAACGCGAGGTCCCGCTTCGTGACGTCTCCGATGAGGAGGACGTCGAAGACGCCGTCGTCCGGCTCCGCGTCCGGGCACATGAGCATTCCGCCGCCGAGGAAGCGCCCGTTGCAGACCATCGCGTCGATCATCTTGCCGCTGCGCGACTCGCCGTCCACCGTGACGCGCATCACGCCGGTCTGCCAGCCGAAGAACACCGCGAGCGTCGCCCAGTAGTACGAGATCTTTCCGCCGAGAGCCTTCGACGACTCGTTCGCCCGCTGCGCGATTGCCCCCGAGATGCCCGCGCTCGCGACGTTCGCGAACGTCGACCGGGCCTCAGCGCCGGCCCAGGTCCGGTACGTCGCGACGCCGAGGTCGATCTCGCGAACCGAGCCGGTGAGCGCGACGTCCAGGGCGCGGTCGAGATCGCGGGGAATGTCGAACGTGCGAACGAAGTCCCAGCCCGTGCCGCGTGGAATCACGGCCAGCTCCGCAGTTGCGCCGGGGCCGAGACCATTCACGACCTCGTTCACGGAGCCGTCACCGCCGACGACGACGAGACGTGTGGCGCCGCCCGCCACTGCCTCGGCCGCGAGCTGGGTGAGTCGGCCCGGAGCGTCGGAGATGAGCGCGTCGCCGTCCAGGCCCCTGGCGGCGGCGCGGTGTGCGATCTCGGGCCAGCGCTTGCCCGTCGTGCCGCCCGCCGAGGCCGGGTTGACGAGGAAGACGGTGCGTCCGCTAATGACCGTTGCGGCTGGAGGTCGCCGTGTCGAGCGCGATCTTCGTCATCCGGTCGACCGCGGCCCGGAGGTCGTCGTCGGAGATCCGGACGAACTCGCCTTCGACGACGATGTCGCTCACCGTCAGCAGACAGCCGCCGTCGACGCCCCGCAGCGCCGCCAGCGTGAAGAGCGCCGCAGCCTCCATCTCGACGGCCAGGATCCCGCGCTTCGACCAGCGCTGGTACTGACCTTCGTCCGGGTTGTAGAAGAGGTCGCTGGAGACGATCGGCCCGACGCGGTGCGGCTCGCCCGCGTGCTTCGCGACGTGGACGGCCTCGTGTACGAGCTGCCAGCTCGCAGTCGGGCAGTGGGGCTCGCCGCCGACGAGATGCGTCGCCGTCGAGTCGGCAGGCACGGCCGAGATCGCGACGATGAGGTCGCCGAGCGCGTGGTCGGGCTGCAGTCCGCCGCAGGTGCCGACGCGCAGCAGTCGCTTCACGCCGAGCTGGATCAGCTCCTCGAAGACGATGGTCGCGCTCGGGCAGCCCATGCCGGTTCCCTGGACCGAGACCGGCTTGCCCTCCCAGGCGCCGGTGTAACCGAGAAGCCCGCGCTCTGCGTTCACCTGCCTGACGTCCTCGAGGTAGGTGTCGGCGATGTACTTCGCGCGCAGCGGGTCGCCGGGAAGGAGGCATGCCTCCGCGTAGTCGCCAGGCTCGGCTCGAAGGTGGATCGGCATCGGCGGAACCCTAGTCGACCGACCGGGGATTCCGGCCCAGTGCACTACTACAGTTCGCAGCTTGGCGACCAAGCTCGTCGAGCCCAGGCGCGAGCAGATCCTCCGGTTCTGTGAGAAGGATCCCGTGGAGCGGGTCTTCCTCGAGGACGTCGCGCGACGGGGTTTCGGGCGCTTCGTCGGGCTCGCGGACGACGGCGAGCTGCATGCGCTCTGCCATCTCGGCGTCAATGTCGTGCCCTCGGGCGCAGGCTGCGGTGCCTTCGCCCGCGAGGCCACGCGGGCGGCGCCGCGGATGGTGATCGGCGAGGCACTCGCGGTGACCGAGCTGTGGGAGGCGGCCCAGGAGCGGCTCCCGAGGCCGCGCGAGGATCGCCCCGGACAGCCGGTCTTCGTCATCCGCACCCCACCCGACTCCGGCGAGACGAAGCTTCGCCCGGCGACGCTCGACGACCTCGACCTCCTGCTGCCTGCGTGCGCAGCCGCGCACGAGCAGGAGCTCGGGCTCGATCCACTCGCGCGCGACGCCGAGGGGTTCCGCTGGAGAACCCGCAGCCAGATCGAGGATGAGCGCTCCTGGCTCTGGGTCGAGGACGGGGTGATCCTGTTCAAGGCCGAAGCCTCCGCCTGGACGCCCGAGGCGGTGCAGCTCCAGCAGGTCTGGGTCGACCCCTCCGTGCGACGCCGTGGATACGGAGCGCGCGGGCTCGGGGACCTCTGCCGTCTGCTGCTCGAGAGCGTGACGACGGTATGCCTCTTCGTGCGC
>Ga0075423_10006602_pt1 | contig 10894 bp, 6 predicted proteins | sample SoiMethybrSBSTD2_FD_80114 | JGI IMG/M metagenome (GOLD analysis project Ga0075423, IMG submission 80114) | Bulk soil microbial communities from a Populus tree surrounding site in Tennessee, USA - Soil MetaG P. TD hybrid SBSTD2 | ecosystem: Environmental > Terrestrial > Soil > Tree plantation...
CCTCCACCGCGAACTTGTACGGGAGGTAGTCGCCGCGCCAGCCCACCGCATCGAAGGGATGGGTGGCGTGCACGCGCCGCGTGTAGACGCCCTCCACTTTCGAGACGATCTCGAAGCGCCCGGCCTCGTTCCGCGTGTCGAGCGTACGCGGATAGCGGTAGTCGCTCTGGCTGTGCGTGAGGAAGCGGCCCGTGGTGGGCGCTTCGCCCTTCTCGGGATCACCCGCGAAGCTCTCGTACATCCAGTAGTACTGGGGGCCGGGGGCGATGGCGAATCGATGCGTGATGCCCTTGGGCACGATGAGGAAGTCACCCTTCCGGTACTCGATCGGCCCGAACGTCGTCTCCAGTGTGCCCCCACCCTGATGCACGAAGTAGACGCACGTGGCGGAGTGATGCTCGAAGAAGTAGTCCATCGACGCCTGCGGCGCCGTCACGTTCATGGCCACGGTGGCGTTGGCGACCAGACGCGCCATGCCGCGGTAGACGTCGCGCGCCGCGGGCGGCTGGAACACCTCGAGCGCATGATGGGTGCCGCCCACCGCGCGCATCGGCGACCCCCAGAGGGGCGCCCAGTCGCCGCCGTCCAGGACCCGCGCCTCCTCCGCGATCCAGTTGGTCGGCGGATAGAGGTGATAGGTGTGGCTTACCTTGCCGGCGAACCCGCCCCGGCCATGCTCCTGCTCGTAGACGTGGCGGAGCAGCGGCCCGGCGTGGGGCGCCCGGGGAACGATGCCGACCTCGGGAATGCCGCCGAAGTACTCGTATTTCTCCACGGCCGGACCTCCTCGTGAGGGCGCGACGTCAGGTGACGCGATTCTAGCCCATCCTCACGGCAGCCGCGAGATCCCGCGGGCGGCGCCGGTGAGCTCCACGATGTGCAGGCCCGTATCCGCGCGGTCGACGAGATAGATGTAGCCGCGCTCGTCCACCTCGACGTTGTTGGTCTGGATCGCCACCTTGCAGCGGTCCGTGCCGTGCACCGTGACGCAGCGCCGCGCCGTGGCCGGCGTCACCGCGGGAACGAAATAGGCGACCTCCCTGGGATGGAACGGGTCACGGATGTCCACCGCGCGCACGCCCGCGTTGAAGTAGGCGAGGAACACGAGCCGCCCGTAGAACGCGCTCGCGAACGACTCGTTGCTCGAGTGGGGACCGAAACGCCCGCCCCGCGCGCAGAAGTCGCCGGGCGTCTCCGGCACCTCGAAGGTGGACACGGAGAACGGCTTGTCCTCGGTGGTGACGTCCACCAAGAACGTGAGCTGGCGGATCTCCTGGCACTCGTTCTTCAGCGACTCGGAGACGAGCACGACGAAGTCGCGCGTGCCGCCGTACGCGTTGCGCGTCCAGTCGCCGATGGGCACGCCGAGCACGGGGAAGCTCGTATGCCCGCCCCAGGCGGGCGCCATCGGCAGGTATCCGACCTGCGGGTAGAGAAGATTCTCTCGCGTGGGCGCGAAGCGGTCGGCGGTGCGCGGATCGCCGGCGAGGAGACGCTCGCGGTCCACGATCTGCAGCGCGCCGTCCGCGCCGGTGCCGTAGGCAAAGTACACGCGATGGCCCAGCGAGATGGGCCCGTGCACGCCGGGCGTGGCGGTTCCCGTGGAGCCGGGCGCCTGATCGGGCAGCCCGAAGTCGCGGATGAAGCGCGGCTTGGCCGGGTCGGACAGATCGTAGATCTTCGTCATCCGGTTCGTCCGCCATCCGGCCGGCTTCCCATCGGAGACGAGATACGCGATGCCGGAGTCGCACTCCCACCAGTTCTTGTGCGTCTGCTCCAGGCCCGAGACGATGGTGTTCATCAGCGCGGGCTTGGCGGGATCGGTCACGTCCCACATCTCGTGGGAGAGATTGCCTCTCGTGCGGAGGAGATACACCTTGGCGGGATCGCCCTTCGGGAGCGTGGCCCCGTCGCACACGCGCACCATCGCGGCGCCGCCCGCCTCCGCCTCGCCCGCCGCGCCGGGGATGTGGACGAGGTAGCGCGGCGCGCGCGGATCGGTGACGTCCACGATGGACGTGCCGCTGTCTTCCATCTGCCCGGTCAGCGGGTTGAGCTTGCGACCCCCGTGATGGCCCACGTAGGCGATCCAGCGCGCGCCCTGCTTCTGGATCACGGGCTGATACCCCGAGCGGGCCTGGAGGCCGTCGTAACCCACGAGGCGCATGTCGCGCGCCTCGGCGGCGGGCGGCGCGGTCGCGGCGGTGGGACCCGGCGGCGGCGGGCTGGTCGCGCAGCCGGCGACGAGCGGGAAGAGCAGGGCGACGGGCCAGCCGATACGTCGTGACGATCTCATCATCCACGTGTCTCCTCGGATCCGGGGGCCGTAGCCTAGCATCCGGCCACGCACTGTGCCATGCTCTCCGGGCTCGAGACGCTGATCCGCAGTCGTTCCGGCCGCCGCCGAGGGAGATGCTCATGCGCAAGCTCGCCACGCTCGCCGTGATGGTCACCGCCGCCCTTGCCGTCGGCTTCTTGCTGACGCCGGGTCCGGCGCCCGCGCAGAAGGGTCCGATCAAGATAGGGCTGCTCCTGCCCGAGACGGGCCCTCTCGCCGCCAACGGCAAGGACATGGCCAACGGATTCCAGCTCTTCTTCGAGGAGCAAGGATGGAAGCTCGCCGGCCGCGAGGTAAAGCTCATCACCGAGGACGACGAGGGCAAGCCGCCGACGGGCCTCGCGAAGGCGCGGAGCCTGGTCGAGAGCCAGAACGTGCACGTGCTGGTGGGCCCGCTCTCCGCGGCGGTCGGCTACGCGGTGGCGCCCTACGTGGACGGCAAGAAGGTGCCGACCATCTTCCCCATCGTGTCCGCCGAGGACATCACCCAGCGGAAGAAGAGCCCCTACATCGTACGCACCGGCTGGTCGAGCGCGCAGCCCTCGCATCCCTTCGGCAAGTGGGTCCACGACACTCTCGGGTACAAGAAAGTGGCAATGATCGGCTACGACTTCGCGTTCGGGTGGGAGGTCGCGGCGGGATTCCAGCGCACGTTCGAGGAGGCGGGCGGCCAGGTCGTGCAGAAGGTATGGCCTCCGCTCAACACGCCGGACTTCGCGCCGTACCTCGCGCAGCTCCGCCGTGACGTGGACGCGGTCTTCTGCGTGTTCTCCGGCGCCGACGCGCTGCGGTTCTCGAAGCAGTACGCGGAGGCGGGGCTCAAGGGGAAGCTGCCCCTCGTGGGCGGCGGCACCTTCACGGACGAGCACGTGCTGCGCACGATGGGCGACGAGGTGCTGGGGGTGGTGACCGCGCTCCACTACTCGGCGGCGCTGACCACGCCGTCCAACCGGAAGTTCGCCCAGGCCTACGAGGCCAAGTTCAAGCAGATCCCCTCCTACTACTCCGAGGGCACCTACGTGGCGGGCATCGCCATGAAGGCGGCGCTCGAAGGCATGGGCGGCGACATCGAGAGCGGCGACAAGTTCCTGAGCGCGCTGCGTCGCGTGGATCTCGCCGACGCGCCCCGCGGGCCCATCCGTTTCGACGACTACGGGAACCCGGTCCAGAACGTGTACGTGCGGAGGGTGGAGCGGGTGAACGGACGGCTCCAGAACACGGTGATCCACACGTTCCCCAACGTGAGCCAGTTCTGGACTTACAAGCCCGACGAGTTCCTGAAGAATCCGGTCTACTCGCGGGACTACCCGGCGTGCACCAAGTGCTGAGCACCCTAGGCTCCCCCTCCCTCTCGCCCCTCGGGGGGACGGGGTAGTCCGATGGCTGCCGTGGGCGTCGTTGGCCTCGGGCTCCTTGGCGGGGCCGTCGCCTCGCGGCTGCTCGCCGCCGGCCACGCCGTCGTCGGCTTCGACGTGGCGCGCGACCGCGTCGCCGCGCTGGAGGCGCGCGGCGGCACGGGCGCGGCGTCACCCGTCGCGGTGGCGCGCGCCGCGGACGCCGTCCTGACCCTCCTTCCCTCGCTCGCCAGCGTGGAGGACGTGGTGCTCGGGCCCGCCGGGCTCATCACCGCCGCGCGCCCCGATGAGCCGATCGTCCAGATGAGCACGATCTCGCCGGCCCTCACGGAGCGCCTGGCCGCCGCGCTGGCCGAGCGCGGCCTGGCCTTCCTCGATTGCCCGGTGAGCGGGACGAGCAGCATGGTCGAGCGCGGCGACGGCATCCTCTTCGTGGGCGGCGAGCGCGCCCTCTACGAGCGCTGGCGCCCGGTGCTCGAAGCCATCCTGCCGCGCGCCGTCTACATCGGGCGGGCCGGGCAGGCCATGGTCCTCAAGCTCATCGCCAATCTGCTGGTCGCCCTGCACAGCGCCGCCGCCGCGGAGGCGCTCGGCCTGGCGCGGCGCGCCGGCCTCGATCTCGGCCTGGCCCTCGACGTGCTCGCGAAGAGCGCGGCGAGTTCGCGCATGCTCGAGGTGCGGGGGCCCATGATGGTGCGCGACGCGTTTCCCGCCCAGATGAAGCTCGATCTCTTCATGAAGGACCTGCACCTGATCCAGGACGCGGCGGGGGCGGTGGGCGCCCCCGTCCCCCTCACCGACGTCGCCGAGCGTCTGTACGCCGCGGCCATGGCGGCCGGCCATCATCGCGAAGATCTCGCGGTTGTCATCCGCGCCCTCCAGGATCTCGCCACACCGGGAGCTTCCCCTCCGCGCTAGGCTTGTCCCCATGAGGTGTGCCGCGTGCCAGGCCATGAACCGAGACGGCGCGGCGTTCTGCCGCTCCTGCGGCACGCGACTGGACCAGATCTGCCCCCGCTGCCGGGCCCCCTTCCTTCCCGGCAATCGCTACTGCGACGCGTGCGGGCTGGTCCTCCTCGCGCCGGGGCCCCCGGGGGAGGACGAGCCCACCGATACGGGGCGCCCCGAGCCCGGGCAGATCGAGGGAGAGCGCAAGCAGGTCACGGTGATGTTCTGCGACATCGTGAGGTCGATGCGGCTGGCCGAGCGGCTGGGCGACGAGGCCATGCACCGGCTCCTCAACGAGTTCTTCGATCTCGCCCTCGGCGTGGTGCACCGCTACGAGGGCACCATCAATCAGTTCTTGGGCGACGGCTTCATGGCGCTGTTCGGCGCGCCGGTCGCCCACGAGGATCACGAGCGCCGCGCCATCCTGTCCGCGCTGGGCATCCAGCAGGCGCTGCGGAGCCGCCAGGCGCAGGAGCGCGACTGGGCGGGCCGCAACCTCCGCGTCCGCATCGGCCTGAACAGCGGGCTGGTGGTGGTGGGCCGCATCGGGAACAAGCGCGGCGACTTCACCGCGGTGGGCGACACCACCAATCTCGCCGCTCGGCTGCAGCAGGAGGCCGAGCCCGACACTATCCTCGCCAGCGAGGCGGTGGTGCGGCCCATCCAGGCCTATCTCAAGGTGGAGCCGGTGGGTCCGCTCGCGATCAAGGGTCGCGACGAGCCCGTGGTCGCCTACCGCATCGTCGAGCTCCTCTCGCGGCGGTGGCGGCCCGAGCCTGGGCCCCCGCGCCTTCATGCGCTCGTGGGCCGCGAGCACGAGATGGCCGCGCTCCGCCGCGCCCTCGTCGACGTGGAGCGCGGGCGCGGCGCCGGCCGCGCCATCGGGCTGATCGGCGACCCCGGCATGGGCAAGTCGCGCCTGGTGTCGGAGTTCCGGCGCGAGACGGAGGCGCGGCCCATCGCATGGCTGGAGGGGCACTGCGTCTCCTACGGCGCCGGCGTCCCGTATCTGCCGTGGATCGACATGGTGCGGGGCCGGTTCGAGATCGACGATGGGGACCCGCCCGACGTCGTGGGGGAGAAGTCGCGGCGAGGCCTCGCCGCGCTCGGCGTCACGGGGAGCGAGCACCTCGGGCACGTCCTGCGCCTGCTCGGTGTCGAGGAGGAGCGCGACCCGGCGGCGCCGCTGAGCCCCGAGGCCATTCACTCCGGCACGGTGGAGGCGCTCCGCCAGATCGTCCTGCGCACCTCGGAGCGCGAGCCCACCGTGCTCGTGATCGAGAACCTGCAGTGGATGGACCGCTCCTCGGAGGACTTCCTCGACGCGCTCGTCGACTCGGCGGCGCGCGCGCGGCTCCTCGTCGTCGCGACCTATCGCCCGCCGTACCGGCCGCGCTGGATGGAGCGCGCCCACGTGCATCAGGTGGCGCTCGCGGCCCTCACGCCCGAGGAGAGCCTCGCGCTCGTGCGCGCGATGCCGGGCGGCGGCGGACTCACCGAGGTCACCGACGCGGAGATCCTCGGCAAATCGGAGGGCAACCCGTTCTTCATCGAGGAGCTGACGCGTCATGTGGTCGAGCATCGCCGGGGTCGTCCCGACGCCGGGCTGCCCGGCACCGTCCAGGAAGTGCTCATGGCCCGCATCGACCGGCTCCCTCCCGACGCCAAGCGCCTGGTGCAGGAGGCCTCGGTGATCGGCCGCCTCGTCCCCCGCCGACTCCTCGCCGAGCTGTGGGGCGACGCTGCCACGCTCGAGCGGCCGCTCGGCGAGCTCGAGCGCATGGAGCTGGTGCACGAGGAGATGTCGGGCGGCGAGCCGATCTACGTGTTCAAGCAGCCGCTGATCCAGGAGGTCGCCTACGGAAGCCTGCTCACCGCGCGGCGCCAAGGCCTCCACGCGCGCGTGGCCGCCGCGCTCGAGCGTCTGCACGTCGGACGCCTCGAGGACGTGGACGACCGCCTCGCTTACCACTACGCGCGCACCACCATGTCCGACAAGGCCATCGAGTACCTGGGACACCTGGCCGGACGGGCCGCGCGCTGGTACGCCAATGCCGAGGCGGTGGCCGCCTACGGCGAGGCGCTCGCCCACGCCCGGCGGCTGCCCGCGGGCGCGGCGCGCGACCGCCAGATCCTCGTGCTGAGCCTGCGCCAGGCGCATTCGCTCCACTTCCTGGGGCGCTTCGACGAGATCCTCGACCTCCTCCTCCGCCAGGAGCCGGACGTGAAGCGGCTCGCGGAGCCGGCGCTCGCCGGCGAGTACTACTTCCGTCTCGGGCGCACCTATGACGTCCTCGCCGATCACCAGCGCGCGGTCGAGTGCGCGCAGCGCGCGATCGAGGAGGCCGAGCGCGGCGGCGACCGCACCGTGGAGGGCAAGGCCCGCTTCGTCCTCGCCTACGTGGGCTACTGGACCGGACGCTATGCCGAGGGCGTCGCGCACGGCCAGCAGGCGGTCGCCGCACTGGAAGGAAGCCGGGAGCGCTGGTGGCTGGGCGAGGCCCACTGGGTGGTCGGAATCAATCACGCGATGACCGGCGAGTTCGACGCCGCGCTGGCCGCCCTCGCGCGCGCGCAGGCCATCGGGGAGAGCCTGATGGACCCGCGCCTGCAGAGCACGGTCGCCTTCACCGCGGGGGGCATCCATGCCCTGCAGGGCGATCCCGAGCGCGCCATCGAGCGCTGCCGTCGCGCGGTGGAGCTGGCGCGCGATCCCGTCGGCACCGCGGTGGCCCGGGGCTTCCTCGGCGCCAGCTTCCTCGAGAAGGGGGACGCCGAGGCCGCGATTCCCCTGCTGGAGCGCTCTGTGGAGCAGCTCGGCCGCTTCCGCATCCGGCAGACGCACAGCTGGTTCACCGCGCTGCTGGCCCAGGCCTGCTTCCTCGCCGGCCACCTCGACCGGGCCCGCGGCCTCGCCCGGCAAGCGCTCGAGATGACGCTCCACGCCCATGCCGCCCAGGGCGCGGGCTGGGCGCAGCGCACGCTCGGCCACGTCGCGCAGGCCGAGGGCGATTCGGCGGAGGCGATGCGGTGGCTGGAGGAAGCCGTCACCACCTTCGTCACCATCGGCGCCCGCTACGAGGAGGCGCGGACCCGCCTCGACCTGGCGGCCCTCCACCACGCGCGGGGCGCGCGCGAGGCGGCGGCGAGCGAGGTGGAGCGCGCCACCCGCCTCCTGCGTGGCCTGGGCGTGCGGCGCTACGACCGCGTGCTCAGCGCGCTCGCCGCCGAGCTCGGCGCCCCGCCGACCGCTTGACGCGCGGCCCCGGCTTCGCGGTGGCCCGGATGAGCGCGGCGACCCGGGCTTCCACGAACTCGCCGCCTTCCTGCTCGGTGCGGATACGCGCCAGGGCGGGCACGCGCGAGCGGTCCTCCCCCGGGATCCGGATTTGATCCGCGAGCGCGACGAGCGTCCGCTGCAGCGAGGAGAGCCTGACCACGCGAGGGTTCAGGGCCTTCCGCTGGGCAGCGGAGCGCATCGTCGCCGCGGGCGGCAGCGTGAGCGGCGCCTGCGCGGTGGTGAGCCGCGGGCTCGACGCGGTCAGACAGTCCCCGAGCGGCGTGGCGGCCAGATCGCGGGCGGTCAACGGGACGAGGCTGAAGCGCTTCTCGAGCGTCGCGGGGATGGACGTGTGGTCGTACAGCGTGCTGCACACGCCGTTCCGCGCCCAGGGCGAGACGATGACCGCGGGCACGCGCGCACCATAGCGGGTGAAGGGGAACCCGGACGGCGAAGAAACGAGCCCATCTGGGTTGACGGCGGCGATGTCCGGGAAGCGGTGGTCGTAGGTCCCTCCGTGCTCGTCGTGCACCACGATCAGCATCGAGTGTGCCCAGCAGGGCGAGGCGCGGAGCGGCTCGTAGACGTCGCGCACGAGCTGATCGGCGGCGGAGATGGGATGCGAAGGGTGCTGGTCGTTGGCATCGATCGCCTTCGTCCCGAGCCTGATCGAGAAGTAGCGGGGCTCGATGAACGTGTACTCGGGCAGCGAGCAGCCCGGCGCGACGAGATCGCTCTTCCACCGCCTGAAGAGGCGGAAGCGATGGGTGATGGGCGAGACGATCCACTCCGCGAACAGGGAGGCGAAGAGCACGGCCTGGGGGATCTGGTGGTAGTAGATGCGCCAGTCCCGGCCCGCGAGGGTCAGGCGATCGAAGATCGTGGGCTGGAGGTAGAGATTAAGCACGTTCGTGACCGTCCCCGCCGACGTCGCGGCGTGGGCGAACATGCGGTTGGGCCAGGTCGAGCCCGGCACCGACGCATGCCAGCGGTCGCAGACGCAGAACTCCTTGGCCAGCTCGACGAGAGCGGGAATGCTCGCCGGGTCGACGCACTTCAAGATGTCCGCCCCGTTGGCGGGCTGCTTGGCGTAGTTGGCCACGAATCCGTTCATCGGCCCGTTCGGAGGGAAGGCCAAGTCGACGTGACCGTAGTACTGCTCGCTCACGTCCGCCAGCTCGTGACCGGAGTCGGGCTTCGGCTCGGCGTCCCCCGCGGCCGCCGTGACCATGACCGGCCCTGTCGCGGGCGGGATGGTGGGATTGGTCTCGGTCCCGGTGAGCCCGTCGACCGCCGGCTTGATGCCGTTGGCCTTGAGATAGCCGAGGAGATGGTCGAAGGACCGGTTCTCGAGCATCAGGACCACGACGTGCTTCACCTTGTTGAGCTTGTTGGCCATCTCAGCGCCTCCTTTGCGCTCGCGCCCTCGCGCGTTCGTGAGATGATCCCGGCGGCGGTGAACGAGCGGCGGCGTTTTGCGCGCCCATGACGTGCACGGCGGTCGGTAAGATGGAGGGGTCCTTGGGGAGGAGACGGTCCGCGATCGGTGTGATGGTGATGCTCACCCTGCTGCTCGGCCGCGCGTTGTCGGCGGGCGCGGCGGCCACCGACGACGCGTACATGGCCGGCTATGCCGCGGCCGTGCTCGAGCGCGAGTTCCGCGTCACCGCGCCGTCGCTGACGGTGCGTGACGGCGTGATGACCCTCGCGGGCAGCGACCTCGGCGGCGCGGATCAGGCGACGGTGGCGGCGGCGCTCAGCCGGATCCGCGGCGTGCGTCGGGTGATCGTGCTGACCGCGCCGGCGTCGGTCACGACGACCACGGTGGCCGGGCCCGGCGCCGCCCCGGCGCCCGCGCGCAGCACCGGCCAGGCCATTCCCCCGCTGGAGGGCACGCCGACGTTCGAGGTGCTGCCCGCGGGGCTGCTCTTCCGCCCCCTCATCGCCGATCCGCGCTGGCCCGCCTTCGGCACCACGGTGCGCCACTACTTCGACGACTCCAAGTGGGAGTCCATCGCCGCGGTGGAGCTCGGCGACATGATGCCGCTGGTGCGCGGACGCATCGGCGAGACCCTGCAGTGGGAAGCCGGCGTGCACGCGGGGCTCTGGGCTCTCTTCGACATGGACTCCGAGTCCGCCAACCTGACCAACCTCGATTACATCGTGGGCGGGTTCGCCTCCGTCCGCCAGGGACCCTGGTCGGGCATCGCGCGCGTGTTCCATCGCAGCGCCCACCTCGGCGACGAGGAGATCATCCACCACCACACCAACCGCATCAACTTCAGCTACGAGGGGATGGATGCCCGGATCTCCTACGAGCCCTGGGACTGGCTGCGCCTCTACGGCGGCGGCGGCTACATCTTCCGGGTCGAGCCCAAGAACTATGCGCCGTGGAAAGTGCAGAGCGGCCTCGAGCTGCGGAGCGGGTGGACACTGCCCGGGCGCCTGCGCCCGATCTTCGGCGCGGACTTTCAGTTCCTCGAAGAGCACGACTGGCAGCCCCAAATCTCGCTCCGCGGCGGCCTCGAGCTCGAGAGCCTCGCCGTCCTCGGCCGGAAGGTGCAGCTCCTGATCGAGTACTTCAACGGCAACTCCGTGGACGGCCAGTTCTACACGCGCGAGGTCGAGTACCTCGGGCTCGGAGTCCGGTTCAAGTTCTGATCAACGGAAGCGCGGCATGACTTCATGGGCGAACAGCTCCATGGAGCGGCGGACCTTGTCCTGCGCGAGGCCGCCGAAGTTCATCCAGCACATCACCTGCCCCACCCCCATCGCGCGCATGGCCTCGATGTGGCGCGCCACCGTGTCGGGCGAGCCGAAGGCCAGCGTCTCGCGCACGAGCCCTTCCCAGCTGACCGCGGCCAGCCGCTCCGCCATGGCGCGGAAGCCGGGCTGCAGCGAGGGATGCGCGTCCTCGATCCGATCGGGGATGACGAACTTTCGGAACGACTCCTGGTACCAGAGCTCGGCTTC
>Ga0075423_10006603_pt1 | contig 10893 bp, 9 predicted proteins | sample SoiMethybrSBSTD2_FD_80114 | JGI IMG/M metagenome (GOLD analysis project Ga0075423, IMG submission 80114) | Bulk soil microbial communities from a Populus tree surrounding site in Tennessee, USA - Soil MetaG P. TD hybrid SBSTD2 | ecosystem: Environmental > Terrestrial > Soil > Tree plantation...
GATTCGGCTGACGCGCGAAGTCGCCGCGCTCCGCTCGAGCCTCACGCCGAGGGGGCCGGGGGCGCTGATCGGCGCCGACCAGCCGTGGGAAGGCGCCGCGTTCGCCCGCGTGCTCAAGGAGTTCACGCGGGCGTTCGCCGCCGGCTTCGACCTGCCCCGAGCTCTCGAGATGTTCCTCGACGCGATCGGAGAGCTCGTCCGCCCCACCCGGATGGCACTGCTCCTGCCCGGCGCCGACGCCCAGGAATATCACGTCGCCACCCATCGCGGGCTGGCACCGCAGATCGTCGGCTCGGTGCACCTGTCGGCCGGTCATGGGCTCGTGCGCTGGCTCGCCGCGCAGGGTCGTCCGGCGCGGCTGGTCGACCTCACCGATCCCGACGTCGTCCGCGAGCTGAAGCTGCTCCAGAGCGTTCTCGCGGTACCGCTTCTCACGCACGGCGAGCTGGTCGGCATCCTCACCGTGGGACAGCCGGTGGTGGGATCGACCTACGGACGCGGGCAGACTGAGACGCTCTTCGATCTCGGCTCGCATCTAGCCACCGCGATCCGCGATATCGCGCTCCACAACCAGCTCGAGCGCGAGCAGCAGTTCAGCGAGCGCATCCTGGCGCACATGTCGAGCGGCGTCATCACGATTGGGCGCGATCAGCGCATCGGCACGATCAACCGCCGCGCCGAGCAGATCCTTCAGCTCTCGGCCGCCGATGTGGTGAAGGAAGATTTGCGCGCGCTCCCCTCGCCGCTGGGCGACATGCTGTTCGATACGCTGCGCACCGGCCGCGCGGCGGCCCGGCACGAGATCCAGCTCGCGCTGCGCGGCCTCTGGCTCGAGGTGTCCACCTACCCGGTGCGGGGCGAGGACGGCGCGCCGCTCGGCGCGGTGCTCGTCTTCGAGGATCTGACGGCCCAGAAGGAGCTCCTGACCCAGAAGCGGCAGGTCGAGCAGACGCAACTCCTCACCCGGGTGGTGGCGCGCATCGCCGACGAGATCAAGAATCCGCTCGTGTCCATCAACACTTTCATCGAGCTGATCGGCGAGCGCTACGACGATCCGGATTTTCGGAAGCATTTTTCTTCAGTCGTCCGCCGGGACGTTCGTCGCCTGGTGGAGGTCTTCGAGAAACTTGCGGGGCTGGTGACGGAAGGTGAGTTAAACTTCACGACCGTGGATGTGCACACGGTGGTTGACGATGTCGTCACCGCGATCGAGCTGGTCGACGACGTCCCGACCAGGCCGCTGCAGCTCGACGTCACGCGCGAGACCACGCCGCAAGTCGTGAAGGTCGATCCGGTGCAGCTCCGAAAAGCGCTCTCCTACCTCATCTGGTATCTGGCCCACAACTCACCCCACGACCAGGCGCGTGTGTCGGTCTCGGTCGCCCGGCATGCCGAGCGCGAGGGGAGCGAGGGCGTCCGCATCCTGATCGGCTCGCGGACAGCGTCGGTGGCGCCGGAGAAGCTGCATCGGGTCTTCGATCCCGTCCAGATGGTCCAGGAGAGCCTCATTGACGTCGGGCCGGCGGTGAGCCAGCGCCTGGTCGAGGCCGTGGGCGGTCAGCTCACGGTCCGGCAGGGCCGGCACGAGCTGCACTTCCTGGTGACGCTGCCCTTCGCGGCTTCATGAGCACGACGACCGCCGCGCTCGCGCGCGTGCTCGTCGTCGACGACGAGCTGGGTCCGCGCGAATCCCTCCGCATGCTGCTGAAGCCCGTCTATCAGATCCAGACCGCGGAGAACGGGCGCACGGCCCTCGACCTGCTGCGACGGTTCCAGCCCGACGTCGTGATCATGGACATCAAGATGCCCGAGATGGACGGGCTCGAGCTCCTCCGGCACGTCAAGCGCACCGATCCATCGATCGAGGTCGTGATGATCACGGCCTACGCGTCGCTCGAGACCGTGCGCCACGCGCTCACGCACGGCGCCTTCGAGTACCTCATCAAGCCCTTCTCGCGGCAGGATCTCGAGGACGTCGTGCACCGCGCGCTCACGCGCCGGCAGGCCGACCTCGGCGCCCGCGGGCAGGTCGCGCGCCTGGTCGAGGAAATGCGGCATCTGTCGGCGAAGACGCGCGAGCTCGAAGAGGCGGCGCGGCGCGAGGCGGCCGAGCAGTCGCTGCGCGTCATGCAGCTCTCGATCCTGCGCGAGATCTCCCGCACGATCGTCGGGCAGCTCGATCCGCAGCGGGTGACCGCCGCGGTCACCGAGCAGATCCGGGCTGCGCTCGGATACGACGGGGTCGCAGTCGTTGCCGAGGCGCCGGCCGACCTCGACAAGGCCGACAGCATGGTCATGGGGTGCGCCATCCAGGACGGCCAGGGGCCGCTCGGCCACCTCGTCATCGACAATCGACCGTCTCGGCGCGCGATCGATCCGCGGGAGCGCGAGCTCCTCGAGATGCTCTCCGAGTACCTGGCGATCGCACTCCGGAACTCGCGGCTCTACGGCGAGATCGCTGACACCAAGCGATCGCTCGAGCAGCTCATTGCCTCTGCCGGCGACGCCATCATCTCCGTCTCGCCCGAGGACCGCATCGAGGGCTGGAACCCGGCAGCCGAGCGCATCTTCGGCCTCGCGGCGGCACAGGCGATCGGCCGGCCGATCACCGACCTGCTCCCGCGCGGCGACTACACCGACGCCCGGCGGCGGCTCGCCGAGGGCACGCCGATGCACGGCTTCGAGACGACGGCCACCGCCGGGCAGCCGCGGCCGATGGAGCTAGCGGTGACGCTCTCGGCACTGCACGGGCGCCACGGCGGGCTCGAGGGGCTCATCGCGATCGTCCGAGACATCACCGCCCAGCGCGAGGTCGAGAAGCAGCTGCGCCAGTCCGAGAAGCTGACCGCGCTCGGTCAGCTGGCCGGCGGCATCGCGCACGACTTCAACAACCTCCTCCAGGCCATCCTCGGCTACGCCCAGCTCATGAAGCAGAACCCGCGCGACACCGAGTTCGTGAGCCGGTCGCTCAACGTCGTCGAAGCGGCGGCGGTGGACGGCTCCGAGACCGTGCGGCGCATCCAGCAGTTCGCCCGCCTGCGGCCCGACGAGCAGTTCGTGGGCGTCGACGTGAACCAGATCGTCCACGACGCCGTCGCGATCGTGCGCCCGCGCTGGGAAGAGAAGATCGCGCGCGACAACCGGCCGCTCGACCTCCGGCTCGATCTCGGCACCATCGAGACCATCAACGGCCGGCCGGCCGCCCTGACCGAACTGATGACGAATCTCGTTCTCAATGCCCTCGACGCGATGCCCGACGGTGGGACCCTGACGGTCTCCACCCGCAGCGACCCCGGCCGGCACATCGTCCTGACGGTGACCGACACCGGGGTGGGCATGTCCGAATCGGTGCGGCGGCGGATCTTCGAGCCGTTCTTCTCGACGAAGGGCGAAGGCGGATCAGGGCTCGGCCTGTCCATGGTCTACTCCATCGTGCGGCGCCACGGTGGCGACATCCGCGTCGACAGCGAGCCCGCGCGCGGGGCGACCTTCACGCTCACCTTCCCGGTCGCCAGCGAGCCCGTCGGGGCCGAGCCGGAGTCGGCGCTGCCGAGGGCGCGCCGGCCGGCGCGCGTGCTGCTGGTGGACGACGATCCAAAGGTGCTCGGCACCCTCACCGAGATCCTCCGGAGCGTCGGGCACACGGTGACCGCCGCGGCGAGCGGGGCGGCGGCCTTCGCGACCTACGAGCCGGGCCGGTTCGACGTGGTGCTGACCAATCTCGGCATGGCGGGCATGAACGGCTGGGAGCTGGCCGAGCGGCTGCGTCGGGTCGACGCGAACATCATGATTCTGTTCATCACGGGCTGGGGCCTACGCGACGAGGAGCACGGGCGGCTCAAGATGCTGCGGATCCGGAAGTGTCTGTTCAAGCCCGTGCGTCCGGCCGAGCTCGACGCCGCGATTCAGGACGCGCTCGCCGCCGTCTGACGGCGGCTCCGCTTCAGGCGCGCTTCATCGGGCGGCCGCAGCAGATCCGCTGGGCCATCGCGACCTTCCCGCACTTCGCGCAGCGAAATCCGGGCATCTCTCCTCCCTCCCGGACGGCCCTGCTACAGCCGTTCGATGATCGTGGCGATCCCCTGACCGAAGCCGATGCACATCGTCTGCAGACCGAAGCGCTTGTTGGTCCGCTCGAGCTCGTGCAGCAGCGTGGTCATGAGCTTGGCGCCGGAGCAGCCCAGCGGATGACCGAGCGCGATGGCGCCGCCGTTGACGTTGACGCGGCTCATGTCTGGATGCAGCTCGCGCTCCCACGCCAGGACGACTGAGGCGAACGCCTCGTTGATCTCGATGAGATCGATCTGCTCGAGCTTCATGCCGGCCTTGCGCAGCACGCGCTGGGTCGCCGGAATCGGACCGGTGAGCATGATCGTCGGGTCCACACCGGCCAGGGCCGTCGCCACCACGCGGGCGCGGGGCCTGAGCTTGAGCGCCTTGGCGCGCTCGGGCGACATGAACAGGAGGGCGGCGGCGCCGTCCGAGATCTGCGAGGAGTTCGCAGCGGTCACCACGCCGTCCGGCTTGAACGACGGCGCCAGCGCGGCCATCTTCTCGCGGTTCACCGGCACGCGGATGCCCTCGTCGGTGTCGAACACCGAGCCGTCCGGCAGCGTCACCGGGGCGATTTCCCGCTTGAATCGCCCTTCGGCGATGGCGCGGCCGGCCTTTTCGTGGCTCTGCGCGGAGAACGCGTCCAGCGCTTCCCGCGTCAGGCCCCACTTCTCGGCGATCATCTCGGCCGAGATGCCCTGCGGGACGATGTTGAAGCGCTCCTGGAGCTTCGGCGAGAGCGGACCGTCGCCCGGCCCCATGGCGTTCGAGCCCATGGGCACCCGCGTCATATGCTCGATGCCGCCGGCGATGACCACGTCGTACTGGCCGGACATGACGCCCATCGCCGCGAAGTTCGCCGCCTGCTGGCCGGAGCCGCACATCCGGTCGAGAGTCGTGCCGCACACATCGACCGGGAATCCCGCGATGAGCGCGGCGTTCCGCGCGATGTTGAATCCCTGCTCGCCGAGCTGGTCGACGCAGCCCAGGATGACGTCCTCGACGTCCGCCGGATCGACGTCGACCCGCCGGACGAGATCGCTCAGGACGAAACCGGCCAGGTCGTCGGGGCGGATTCCGGAGAGCCTCCCGCCCTTTCGCCCGACCGCGGTACGCACCGCGCCCACGATGACCGCATCACGCATGGCTACCTCCTTGGAGAACGAGACCAATAATTCATCTTACCGGTCCCCCCGGCAGGGGCGCAAACAGCGGGCTAGGAGACCCGGCGCTTCACCTGATCGGCGAGCTTGCAGAACGCGCAAATGGTCCCGGTGGTCACCTGGCCGCAGCGGAGGCACTCATTAAGGGCGACGGCCTCGGCGCGCTCGAACGCGGGGCGGGCCCGGTCGAGGAAGCCGAAGAGGAAATTGTGCTTGGCGCCCGGCGAGGCGTCCTCCAGGCGGCTCAGGATCTCCTTGTGGGTGATCGAGGTCGCGCCGGCAGCGAACGGGCATTCCTCGACGATGTAGTCGATCTTGCGTAGAAACGCGAAGGCCGCCGTCTCACGCTCGGAGAGCCGGTAGAGCGGCTTGACGCGACGAACCAGCTTCGGATGCGTCGACGGGAGCGCGGGCGACTGGCGGGGCAGCGCCTCGGTCTGCCAGTGCAGGACGGAGCCGAACAGGGTCGCCGCCTCGTCGTCGAGATTGTGGCCGGTTGCTACCACCGGGATGCGGTGCTCGAGCGCGACCCGATTCATGAGGTAGCGCTTGGAGAGGCCGCAGCCTGAGCACGGCGGCCGCCGTGTCACGGTCTTGATGACCGGCACCGGCGCGCCCACCTGGTCGCGGACAGCGGAGACGATCAGCGGCACGCCGCGCGCCGCCGCGAACTGCTCGCACTTGACCCGGGACTCGACGGAGTACTCGAAGATGCCGAGGTCGAGGTGCAGTCCGGTCGTTCGATAGCCCTCGTCGATCAACACGTCCCAGAGCGCGAGCGAATCTTTGCCCCCGGAGACGGCGACCAGCACCGTCTCGTCCCTTGTGAACATGTGGTGCTTCCGGATCGCCTCACGGACCTGATTGCGGAAGAACTCGAGGAAGTCCGGCGCACAGAAGGCGGCGTTATGGCGCCGGAGCTCGAGCACCGCCGGCTCCCCGCACTTGCGGCACTTCATAGTGGGTCCGGCCCGCTGCCGCCGGACATCACCGGCCGTAGCTCGATCGTCGCATCATCGCGCACGACCTGATCGGCCGTGACGAGGTCATCGCCACAGATCACCAGCACTGTCTCGGGCAGGATGTCGAGCTCGCGGAGGATGTCCTTGACCCGGCGGTCACCGGCGACGGCGACTTCTCGGCGTGGATTGCGCAAGATGACTTTCATGCGTATGCCAGCGATGGCGTCGAGTATACCTCTGTTCCATTCGTCGGTCGGCACGGCGCTTCCACAAACGGTGCGTGCTAGAGTGTGACGATCGCACGCGGCATGGGGACGCGAATGGGTGAACTCACGCGGTGACGGACAAAGCGCGACTAGCGCGCACGCCGTGGCGGAGGCTCACGAGCCGCCCGGTCTACGAGAATCCGTGGATCCGCGTCCGCGAGGACCAGGTCGAGCTCCCGGACGGTCGGACGACGCTCTACGGGGTCGTACAGTGCGCGGGCTGTGTCGGCGTGCTTCCGTTCGTCGATGCTCACACCGTCGTCCTGGTCGGCCAGTATCGCTACGTCGCCGGCGGCTTTTACTGGGAGATGCCGACGGGCGCCGTGAAGACCGGCGAGAGCGAGGAGGCGGCGGTGCAACGCGAGCTGGCCGAGGAAGCGGGTTACGAGGCCGATCAGCTCATCAAGCTGTGCGCCTACCATACCTCCAAGAGCGTGGTCGACGAGACCGCCAACATCTACCTGGCCGAAGGGCTCCGTCCGGTCACGCGGAGGGCGGATCCGACCGAGTTCATCGAGGTTCGTGCCTTTCACTTCGACGAGGTCGTCCGAATGGTCGAGCGCGACGAGATCAAGGACTCGATGACGATCATCGCGGTCCTGCACGCGGCGCGGCGGCGGGAGCGCTAGCCCCGGGACGCTCCGGCCCGCCGCCGCCCGCGGCCGCGCACCGGGTTAGGGTTCGACTTGCGTCGTCGTGCTGCCCTTCGCCGTCAAGGCGATGTGAGAGAACGCTGAGTCAGGCGTAGCGCCATGCCAGTGCTTCTCTTCCGAGGGGATGTGCACGACGTCTCCGGGGACGATAACCTGTTGCTCCGCCTCCGTGGCGATGATGCCCTTGCCCGCGGTCACAAACAGCACTTGATCACTGCTGTGCGTGTGCATCTTGTTACGCGCGCCCGGGCTGAAATTGACGATGCCTAGATTGAAGTCCTGGCTCGCCTCGGGCGTGAGCAGCGTCTGGCGCGTCACCGGACCGCCGGTGAACAGGGGAGCGTTCACAGGTTGAGCTGGGATCTCGCTCGGTCTATGTACCTTCATGGAGCCTTCTCCTCTCGGGCGATCGTGCTTACCGCGTTGTTCGCGGCAGTCTACCTGCATGTCGACGTCCTTGCAACGGACGGAGCGCGGGCCACGAAGTCACTTCGACGCCAGCACCATCGGCCCCGTCGGCGCCGGCACGCCGGCCTCCGGCTCGAGCGTGACCGCGAACACCTTCACCGGTTTGCCGTCCTCCACCGCGGCGATGCGATGTGTGCCGCGGCCCGAGGCATCGACCTTGAAGAGACCCGCGGGCTGCGGCGCCCCCTCGCCGATGGTCCACATCTCGTACGCGCTGCCCGCCGGCGCCGCCGGCAGGTTGGCGACGAACACGTGGCCGCCGCTGGTCGGGTTCCAGATGACGCGGCCGGTAGCCTCCGGGCTGGCCCCCAGGCCATGCAGGGTGACGACCTCAGTAGCGGGATCGCGTAGCAGGTCGACCGCGCCCTGGTACACCGCAATCTGCTCGCGCAGCGCGGCCTCGTCCTTCTGAACGCGCTCGCGGAGCGCCGCGGCCTCGCGCGCCATTTGCCCGAGACGACCTTCGTACCGGGAAGCCACGAACGTGCCGGTGAAGGCGGCGCCGGCGATCATCGCAGCGAGGGTCGCCACCGCCCAGACGAGCCGTCGCGTCCGTGGCCGCTCACGGCGCACAGGCGTCGTTGCCTCGATCCGACGCAGCAGGGCGTCCTTGACCTCGGGCGGCGGGATCGCGGGCGACTCCTGGCGCGCCAGTGCGGCCAGCGCTTCGGCCGACTCGCGCAGCGTCTCCTCGCAGACGTCGCAGCCGGCGGCCAGATGGCGCTCGAACTCGGCGCGATCCGCGCCGTCGAGGGCGCCGACAGCGTAGGTGGCCGCGAGTGTGTCGAACGGTTCGTGGTTCATGGGCCCGTCTTCACCACGTCCCGGAGCCGCTCGAGTCCGAGGCGGATGCGCGTCTTCACCGTCCCGAGCGGCTGCTTGATCTTGTCGGCGATCTCGCTCTGGGTGAGGCCCGCGTAGTACGCGAGCTCGATGACCTCGCGCTGAGCGTCCGGCAGCCGCTGCAGGGCGCTCCGGACCGTCCCGCGGTCCGACGCCCGCTCGGCGGCGTCACCCGCGGGGTCGGCGGGGGCGGCGGCCACCGCCTCGTCCAGCGGCGCCACGAACGTCTCGCTCCGTCGGCGTGTGGCCCGGGCACGATCGATCGCGCGGGTGCGGGCCCGCGTGATCATCCACGCCTCGGGGCTTCCGCGTGAGGCCTCGTAGTTTCCGGCATCGCGCCAGGCCTCCCAGAACACCTCTTGGAGGACGTCGCTGGCATCGGCGCGCTCGCGCACGATTCGGAGGATTAGCGGGAACACCACGGGCGCGTGGCGATCGTAAAAGGCGGCGAACGCCTGCCGATCACCGGCCGCCATCTGCCTGATGAGGTCCGCGCCGGCCGTCGCCATGCTCGCTCTTCACTACCATGACTACGGACGACAGCCAACCCTGGATCGCCGGGCAGATGCTATTCTTGGCGACGTGAAATGGCTGCCTGAAAAGAAGGCATTCGACGAGGCATTCGAAGGCGGCGGGACGGCGCGCTCGCACTACCGGCCCCTCGTCTCGATACTCGAGTCCTTCACGCAGAGCGAGATCGAGCGGCGAGAGCGCCTGCAGAAGCTCTCGCTTATGGACCAGGGCATCACCTTCACCGTCTACGGCGAGAAAGAAGGGACCGAGCGAATCTTCCCGTTCGACTTCGTACCTCGCGTGATCCCGGCGCGCGAGTGGGAGCGCCTGCAGGCGGGGCTGATCCAGCGGGTCACCGCGCTGAATCTCTTCATCCTGGACGTGTATCAGGGCCAGAAGTGCCTCAAAGACCGGCTCATTCCGCCGGACCTGGTATTTTCGCGCAAGGAGTACAAACGCGAGCTCCTCAACGTCATCCCGCCGCGCCAGATCTTCACGCACGTGGTCGGGACCGACATCATCCGGAATCACGCGGGCGAGTACCTCGTCCTGGAGGACAACTGCCGCTGCCCATCGGGCGTGTCCTACGTGCTCGAGAACCGCAACACCCTCAATCGCGTGTTTCCGGAGTTCTTCAAGTACTATCCGGTCCGGCCGATCAAGGACTATCCGACTCTTCTACTCGAGACCCTGCTGCACGCCGCGCCGCGCTTGAGCGAGAAGCCGGTCGTGGTGATTCTCACCCCGGGGATGGCGAACTCCGCCTACTTCGAGCACTCCTTCCTGGCCCGCGAGATGGGCGTGGTGCTCGTCGAGGGACGCGATCTCATCGTCGAGGATAACTACGTCTTCATGAGGACGACCCAGGGCAAGCAGAAGGTCGACGTGATCTACCGCCGGATCGACGATGATTTCCTCGATCCGCTGGTGTTTCGGCGCGACAGCCTGCTGGGCGTGCCCGGCCTCCTGAACGTCTACCGCGAGGGCAACGTCGCGCTCGCCAATGCTCCCGGTGCCGGCGTCGCCGACGACAAGTCCGTCTATGCGTTCATGCCCGCGCTCATCAAGTACTACCTCGGCCAGGATGCGCTCCTGCCGCAGGTGCAAACGTACCTCGGCGCCCGATCTCAGGACTTCGCCTACATCGAGGAGCACGCGCGCGAGCTGGTGATCAAGACCACCGGCGACTCCGGCGGCTACGGGATGCTCATGGGGCCGTTCGCGGCCAAGAAGGAGATCGAGGCGTACGTGGCGCAGATGAAGAAGAACCCCGGCAACTACATCGCCCAGCCGCTCATCGAGCTGTCCGCGCACCCGACATACGTCGACGGGAAGTTCGAGCTGCGCCGTGTCGACCTCCGGCCTTTTATCCTTTACGGCGAATCGGTCCGGGTGCTCCCCGGCGGCCTGACGCGCGTGGCGCTGCGGGCCGGGTCATACGTCGTCAATTCGTCGCAAGGCGGCGGCAGCAAGGACACCTGGGTGCTGGCTGCCAAGGACGCCTGATGCTCTCCCGCGTCGCCGACTCGCTCTACTGGATGGGCCGATACCTCGAGCGCGCCGAGAACCTCACGCGCCTGCTTCTGGTCACCGAAGACTTCTCCACCGAGACTCAGGGGCTTGCCGAGGACCTCGCGCAAACGGCATGGAAGGACATGCTGTCCATCTTCCCATCGGCGCAGCTGACGCGCGAGGTTACCCGATTCGCGCCCATGTCGGTGCCCTACCTGCACACTTTCTTCATCGACCAGGCGAACCCGTACTCGATCCACTTCTCGATGCGCAAGGCGCGCGAGAACGCACGCTCGGTGCGCGAGGCGATGACGCTCGAGGTCTTCCTGGCGCTGAACGAGACGTTCCGCGCGCTCGAAACGTACGAGAAGAGGGGCATGCCCGATCTTCCGGCGTTCCGGGACGCGCTCACCGCCACTCACAAGGGCATCTTCACGGTCGTCGGGGCGATCGAGCACAC
>Ga0075423_10006607_pt1 | contig 10890 bp, 10 predicted proteins | sample SoiMethybrSBSTD2_FD_80114 | JGI IMG/M metagenome (GOLD analysis project Ga0075423, IMG submission 80114) | Bulk soil microbial communities from a Populus tree surrounding site in Tennessee, USA - Soil MetaG P. TD hybrid SBSTD2 | ecosystem: Environmental > Terrestrial > Soil > Tree plantation...
CGATAACCGAGCGCATAGACGAGCGCGATCTGGTCGCGCACCATGTTGAGCGTCAGGAACGGCATGGGATCCGCGTCGAAGGACCTGTCCCAGCCGACTGTGCGCCCATATCCGCGGCAGTCCGGCGCGATCACGTAGTAACCCGCGTCTGCGATCGCAGGCATCACTTTGCGCCAGCTGTAAGCCAGGTTCGGAAACCCGTGAAGCAGCAGTACGAGAGGCCGACCCTGCGTCCCTGCTTCGAGCATGTTGACGGTGAGGCCGTTGACGTTCGGCACGAGCCGCGGCTTGACGCCCGCGGGAAGCGTGTTGTTGCCGTACGGCGGCAGCTTCTCGAAGGGCGCCAATGTCGTGATCTGTGCCGATGCAGCAGACGCTTCGACAGGCTCAGGGCGCAGCGCGATCGCCACGCCACCGAGCGCGGACGCGCCGGCAAGAAACTCGCGTCTCGAGAGTCCGGGCACTGCCGTGCCTTTCATGTTGCCTCCTTGCGCGCATCAGTCTAGCGCGGGCCCTTTCGGTCGCAACGGGATTCGATCGGTCTGCGCCAACAGGTTTCGGCGGACTCCTGACCGTGCTAATGTCACGGCGCCATCGCGGAGGATCACATATGAGAATCGGTTCCTGTGTCATCGCCGTGCTGTTGGCGGCGACGTCCGTCCTCGCGCACCACAGCAACTCGGCGTTCGACGGCGACAAGGTGATGGTGCTCACAGGCACGGTCACGGAGTGGAAGTGGACGAACCCGCACGTGTGGATCTTTCTGTCGGTCGACGATGGAAAGGGCGCCAAGGCGCAGTGGGAGATCGAGGGCCGTACACCCGGTCAGTTGGTGCGCGCTGGCTGGTCGAGGACCACTCTCAAAATCGGCGAGACGATTACTGTGGATTTCAGTCCAGCGAAGGACGGCAGCCGCACCGGCCTCCTCACGCGCGTCAGGCGCGCTGATGGCAGCGTAGTCGGGCAGCAGCAGGCGCCGGCGGCCCAGTAATCACAGGTAACCCGTAGAGCGGAGGCTTCAGCCTCCGCGAGGACGACCATCATGTCGAAGACGGTTGCTCGGTCCACGTCGGCGCTTCTGTGCGTACTGTTCATGTCGACCGCATCGCTTCGCGCGCAAGGGACGTCGCCGCCGGACTTCACCGGTGTGTACTCTCCAATCGATCCGTTTGGCCAGACGAGAGGTGGTCGCGCGGCAGTGCCACCGCCGGCGGCGTCACCGTCGGCAGCAGGGACTCGCGGGGCTGTGCCGCCGCCGCGGCCTGTGTTGGTGCTCGATGGGCGTGAGGGCCGTCCAGAAAACGCGCCGAAGCTGACGCCTGAGTACTTGGCCAAATGGGAAGTCATTCGCAAGTCGCGCATGGCCGGATCGCCTGAATTCGATCCGAACGTGAGATGTGTCTCTGGCGGTATGCCCAACATGATGTCGATGACCTATGGCATGGAGGTTCAGCACACCAAAGACAAGATCACCATGTACGGCGAACTGAACGACGTCTATCGCCGGATTTTTCTCGACGGCCGAAAGCCGGCGCAGAAAGTGCTCGACGATCCGACGTTCGCCGGCTATTCCACCGGGCACTGGGAAGGGGACACGCTCGTCGTCGACACCGTCGCCATTCGCGAGGACGCGCTGTTCGACTCGTTCTCGCCGCACAGTGATCAGTTCACCGTGCGCGAACGCATCAGATTCACATCGCCTGGCATCCTCGAGGATCGGATCACGTCCACGGATCCGAAAGCGCTGGTCGAACCGTTCACGTCGGTTCGTACATATAGAAAAGTGTCGGCGCCGAACGACGAGTTGCGTGAGTTTTCATGCGCGGAGGGATTGGCATCTGTGAAGTAGCCGAGAACTCACGTCGCGTCGAATCGAAGTCAGAACGGAGTTCCTCGATCGTTACCATTACGCGTTTGTAATAACCTCATCGCACCTCAACTATAGCCACGGAGCATCTCGGGGACTGAACGCGGATTCTCCATCGGGGATTCCCCATCGGGTGTCTACCCGAGACACCTCATCATCGAAATAGCCCACAATCGTGTGTCGTCAAGATGACGAGCCAGCTGTGCTTCACCAACCTGAGTGACGCTGACGCGCGGCTCGTCGTCTGATGGCGATGACATGAGGGCCGCGGCCGGCCGTGTCATCGCGGCGGATGAGGTGAGTTTATAGCGGCACGCTGGTCGTCGGTTTCGTCGCCCCGTGCTTTTCTCGGAGGTGCATGCGCACATGTCGTCTCGTCTGCGAGCACCAGCCCTGAATCGAACGCAGGGACGAATCGGTTTCCAACCGACTGATCAATCTTTCGGGATCGTCGCGCCATCGTTAGCGTTGTGTCGCCGAAGTTACACGCGCCATCAAGAAAGCGAGGAACACGGACCGAAATCCCGGCGCAATTGCGCTTCAGCCTGGCGATCGATCATTGGCTCCGTCTTTGCTGCCTACGCACCTCATTTTGCAGGCAGCGACTGGTTTAGGCGTGACGAGCTACTGATCGCCGGTCAACTTATAGCCGCAAACGTCACGCGGTCCCGACGCGGCTGCGTTCATGGTCGAGTGAACGATCTCAGGCAGTTCCACCACGCCTCGACGGTCGCCTCGCACCGCAGACTCAACACGACAACGCCGCCGAACCCCAAACCGAATACGACAACCTGATGGACCAAAGTCTTTCACCTATGTCTGTTGCAAACGCCGCCGTCTCCCATTCAGCCCCACGGGTGCGAGTTGGTGCGCCGACGAGCCGCATTCAGCCGACGCTGGTACACGGCGCGGGCCTCATCGCATGTCTTGACAGCCTTGCTGCGGTTACAGGAATCGTGGCGGTGTTGGTCAGCGTGAACTTGTCGAACCTTCCAGGCGGCGTGGACAGCTTCCTTTCTGCGCGCATTACGGTCAAGAACGTACTGCTGTTAGTTCTTCTCGCGTCCGCCTGGCCGCTCCTCTTTCACCTCTTCCGCCTTTACGAGACCCGAGTCTGTCGGCACTTCGGATCCGAGGCGCGCCGTCTGATCGCGGCCACAACCGTTGGATCCGGATTGGCGCTTCTCTTCCCACTCACGAGCACGACAGGAACTGTGACGGTTTGGCAGATGCCGTTCTTCTGGCTGGCGCAGCTCACGCTGTGTTTGTCGGTACGAGTCGGCAGGCGAGCCGTCGATCGTGCGCGCCATCGTCAGTCGCGCCGAGCCCTGATCATTGGCAGTGGTGATCTCGCTCGACGTGCCTACCGAGACATTCAAGGTGACAAGTCGTATCGATACGAAGTGGTCGGCTTCGTGGACGATGCGAGCGGTGGCGTCGCCAACAACGATTCGCGGAAGATGCTCGCGACGCTCACGGATCTCGAGCAGATTCTGATGCGCGAGGTCATCGATGAGGTCGTCATCGCGCTTCCTGTGAAGTCCCGCTATCAGCAGATTCAAGACGTCATCAGCGTCTGCGAACGCGCCGGCGTCCACGCGAAATACGGCGCCGACATGTTCTCGAGCGCGGTTGCGTTTCCCCGATACGATGCCCGCGGTGACCGCGCGTTCGTCGCCATGCACGTGGTGCCGTACGGCCCTCGGGTCGTCATCAAGCGTGCGATCGATATCATCGGTGCAGGGGCGGGTTTGGTCCTCCTAGCCCCCTTGATGCTGATTGTGGCGGCCGCAATCAAGGTCACGAGTCGAGGTCCGATCGTATACCCGCAGGATCGGTGCGGCCTCGCGAGGCGGCCGTTCCGAATGTACAAGTTCCGGTCGATGTATGCCGATGCCGACAAGCTCCAAGCCTCGCTCGAGGAGCGGAACGAGGCGACCGGACCGGTGTTCAAGATCCGTAACGACCCGCGCATCACTCCGCTGGGGAAGCTATTGCGCAAATCGTCGATCGATGAACTGCCGCAGCTGTGGAACGTTCTGCGCGGCGACATGTCTCTTGTGGGCCCGCGCCCGCTGCCTTGGCGCGACGTACAACGCATCACCAGACCCTCGGACATGCGTCGATTCAGCATGCGGCCTGGCCTCACGTGTCTGTGGCAGGTCCAGGGCCGCAGCAACATCGGGTTCGAGCGGTGGGTGGAGCTCGACCTCGAATACATCGACAACTGGTCCCTCGCGTTGGATGCCCGGATTGTGGCGAGAACGATTCCGGCTGTCTTGAGCGGCGAAGGCGCGACCTAGAACGTACTGACGCGAGTCTCTGATCCGGGTTGAGAGGTGGGCATGTCTTCTTCACAGGGTTCAGGAGTTCGGGTGCTCGTCACCGGTGCCGGCGGTTTCATCGGCCACCATCTCGTGACGTTTCTCAAGGAACACGGATACTGGGTGAGGGGAGTCGATCTGAAGCGCCCCGAATATGCCCCTACGGTCGCGGACGAATTCCAGCTTCTCGATCTACGACGGTGGGAGAGTTGTCTCGAGGCAACGTCGGGAATTGAAGAAGTCTACGCACTGGCCGCGGACATGGGCGGAATGGGTTTCATCTCCAATCATCACGCCCAGATTCTCCACAACAACATTCTGATCAGTACACACACACTCGACGCGGCGCGCGAAAACGGTGTTCGTCGTTATCTCTACACGTCGTCGGCCTGCGTCTACCCTGAGTATCGGCAAGTCGATACGAACGTGGAGCCACTTCGCGAGGAGCACGCGTACCCCGCCGCGCCACAAGACGCATATGGTTGGGAGAAACTGATCACGGAGCGACTCTGCGAACATTACCGCGAAGACTACGGCATGGAAACGCGAACCGTCCGCTTCCACAACATCTTCGGGCCGTTAGGAACCTGGGATGGCGGTCGTGAAAAAGCACCCGCCGCCATGTGTCGCAAGATCGCAGTCGCGAGGCTGACCGGCGATCCAGAGGTCGAGATCTGGGGCGACGGCGAGCAGACGCGGTCGTTCTGTTATATCGACGACTGCGTCGAGGGCATCGTCCGTCTGATGCGCTCCGATTACTACCAGCCGCTGAATCTCGGCCAGGATCGCTTGATTTCGATCAACGGGCTCGCCGACCTCGTGGCGAGCGTGGCGGGCATCTCAATCGTCAAGAAACATGTGCCCGGCCCTCAAGGCGTGCGCGGACGAAACTCCGACAACTCGATGCTGCGGGCAGTTCTTGGCTGGGAGCCGCGAATCTCGCTGGAGGAGGGGCTGGCTCGAACATATACCTGGATCGAGGAGCAAGTCGCGCGTAGTACGTTGGTTGGCGCCGCCAGCACAGCTGGCGCCGCCCGAAGTCGCTGACGACCGTTTCGCTCCACGTGACACACACACACGTCTCGGTCGTCGAGAGCGATCCGCCGGAGCGGGTGAACGTGCTCGGGGTTGGTGTCAGTGCCATCACCATCGCAGACGCGTTGGCGCAGATCGACGCGTGGATTGCGACTGGTGTCCACCGCTACGTCTGCGTCACCGGTGTGCACGGAGTCATGGAGAGCCAAAGAGACGCCGCTCTACGTGATATCCATAACCGCGCTGGGCTCGTCACTCCGGATGGCATGCCACTCGTCTGGTTATCGTGGCTGCGGGGACACCGCTCCGTCGAAAGAGTATACGGACCCGATCTGATGCTCGCGTGTTGCCGTGCCTCGGTTTCGAAGGGCTATCGTCACTACCTCTACGGCGGAGCCGAAGGTGTACCAGAGCGCTTGGCGGCACGGCTCCGGGAGCGCTTCGCAGGACTGCAGATTGTCGGCACCTGCTCGCCGCCGTTTCACGAGCTCAGCGAGGCCGAAGAGCAGACTATGATCGATCGGATTACCTTGGCGAAGCCGGACATCGTCTGGGTAGGGCTGAGTACTCCGAAGCAGGAACGATGGATGGCTCGATTCGTTGGACGCCTGCCGGTGCCGGTGCTGATCGGCGTGGGTGCCGCCTTCGATATGCACGCCGGCCTGAAGAAGCAGGCGCCGCGATGGATGCAGCGAATCGGCCTCGAATGGCTGTTCCGGCTGGCCACCGAGCCTCGCCGGCTCTGGCGTCGATACTTGATCAACAATCCCTGGTTCGTGTGGTGCCTCTTGCTGCAGTTGTCAGGAACGGTGCGGCACGATCTCAACCTGAATCCTCGGAAGGGCTGAGGGGGGCCGCCGTTGCGTCAGCGCCTGAAATCGTCCGGTGACACCAGCCTCTTCACGGCGAGCGGCGCATGATCCTGCCACCAGCCAATCACGTCGTACAGGCCGGCGATCTTCGCGTCGAGTTTGCTGATGTCGTCACCATCAGCGAAGAACCTCGGAATGGTGTACACCGAGTCGGAGTCGCGCACTCCACGGAACGTCACGGCCGCCGCGAGACGGTAGCCCTGTGCGCGAACCACATCGGTCGTCGTCGGCGTGAAATGCACGGCCGGCTTGCCGAATGGATAGGCAAAGAGGTCAACCGCGACGCCGAGTTTGTCGCTGATGACGTCGGTGGAACTGCGCAGTTCGTGCGCCGCTTCAACCGCGGACAGACGCGCGAGGTTTGGATGGCTGTAGGTGTGCGATCCGATGTCCATCCCGCTGCCATGGAGCTCGCGTACTTGCTCCCAGTCGAGAGGGACGATGTCGTCGAGACTGCAGCCCCAGAGCCATTGGAGTCTTCGCAGAACGGTCGGATCTCGGTTGACCAATCCGGCAGTGATGAAGAACGTCGCCGGAACACCGTGCTTCGACAGTATCGGCAACGCGTACGAGTGATTGTCCTCGTAGCCGTCGTCGAAGGTGATTGCGACGAGCGGCCTGCTCGTTCCGGTGTTGCGGTTGGCCACGACGTTGGCCAGCGAGGTCACGTGGCAATGCGCCTTCAGCCATTGCACGTGACGCTCGAAGACCTCGGGAGTCGAGGAGGCGTACTGTCGATTCGGGTGCACGGAGTGGTAGCACAAGACAATCCGTCGACTGGCCGGGTCGGGTCGGGGCGCCACTCGCGCTGCAGCCAGCGCCGCGCGTTTAAGTCCGCGCTTCCATCGCATCGTTCTTATGATCTGGGATCACAAAATCCCAGCCTAGCACGAACGGGAATCATATGAATGTCGCGCGCGGTCACATCGAGCGCCAGCGGCCGGCCTATGTCGTCGTGACTGTTGCATACCGCAGTCGATCTGTGCTGGCGGCCATGCTTCAGCGGATCGCTCCACCGACGCCGATGATCGTGGTCGATAATTCCGCCGACCATGAAGACATCACTGATCTGGTTCGCGCGCGACCGATGACCACGTACATCGACGCCGGCGGCAATGTCGGATTCGGGGCCGCTTGCAATCTGGCCGCGCGCGTGGCCTCTCAGCCATTCATCGCGTTCGTCAATCCCGATGCCGACGTGGACGTTGCCGTCCTCGACACGCTGGTGGACGAACTCGCCAGCGATCCTCGACGCAGTTCCGCCGGGCCGCTCCTTGTCGACGCCGACGGCACCCCGAGCGCTGGATCCGGAGGATGGTTGCCTACTCCCCTGCGCGCGATGGTGCACGCAACAGGATTGTTTCGGCTGCTTCAGGGACGTGGAATCTGGATTGGACGTCACACCAACGCCGTGCTCGATGTGGAATGGATCGCTGGTACGTGTCTGGTGATCTCGACCGATGTGTTCCGGCAGCTGGGAGGGTTCGCGTCGCGGTATTTTCTTTATCAAGAGGACATGGATCTTGGCCGGCGTCTGCGCGAGCACGGGTACCACCAGATCATTGTCGGGTATCTTCGCGTTCGCCACATTGCCGGAACCTCTTCCGCCATCACCGACGTTCGCCGCGTCGCCTGGTCCAGAGCCTCCGCCCTCGTCGACTATCTGGCTGCGACGCATAACTCAGTCACGGCGCGGGTCGTGTGCGCCATTCTTGGGCTGGGCGCGCTGGTACGAGCCGGATACGAGATCCTTCACGGCCGCACGTTGCGCTTGAGCGAGTTTGCCACTCACGCGATTGCATTCACATTGCCGGGTCGCACGCTCAAACTCGTCTACGCGCAGCGCGACCACAAGTGCGTATCCCGTCCGGAATGAATGGCCATAGTGTCACCGCCGAACCATTTGGTTCCTCACGCCGCACTCACGCGATGTCTTCGCGAGTTAGCGAACTACGTCGTCCTGCGCAATGAGGAGGATCTGTTTGGGAATTTTCAACGTGGCGGGGATATCGATTTACTCGTGGGCGACCTGGAACTCGCCGAGCGCACGCTGATTCACCATCTCGGTCCCCCTGTCCGGTTGATCAGATCCTCCTACGTGAGGGGCTACTCGTACGATTGGGGACACATCGACTTGCTGCCAACCAATGAATGGCGTGGCGCATGTTATCTGCCGACCGAAGCGGTTCTCGAGGGTCGGCGAGTCTCACCCCAGGGACGGCCTGTGCCGAAGATCGACCACGAGGCTGTGATTTCGTGGTTTTCGAGTCTCCTGTGGGGAGGTTTCTTCAAGGAGCGGTACGCAGCGGAGATTCGTCAAGCCGTGGAGATCGACGCGAGCGCGTTTCGGCAGACGCTCATGGGTGTCGCTGGGAAGAAGTGGGGATTGCGCCTGTGGCAGGCGGCTGTTGACGGGCACGCTGAGATTTCGGCGGAGTGGACGCGTTCGCTGCGCCGGGCCGTCTGGTGGCGAGCCTTCCTCAGTTCACCTGTGCGGACCATCCAGCGCTCGGTCGCCTTCGTGATCGGAGAACTCAGACTTCGATTCCAGCCGTCGGTTCCGTGGGTGGCGATTCTTGGTCCGGACGGCAGTGAGAAATCCGCCTTGGCGAACGAGCTCGTTGATCGTTTCGCCGCATGTCCGTATGGGAACGTCAAAGTGATTCACTGGCGTTCACGCCTTACGGCACCGAGCTGGAGACTCCTCGCCGCGGCGAACTGGCTGGGGTCTTACTGGGCTCGATGGGCGCGCCTCAGGGCGAAAGGCTACATCCTGACGATCGACCGTACCGATCTCGATGTGATCGGTGAGCACACGCGTCATAAGAACGGCGCTTCGCCGCGGCTGGGGCGCGCATTGTGGTGGCTGCTTCCGAAACCAGACCTTGTCTTCGTCCTGGATTCAAACGCTGACATCGTTTCAGTCGACGAAATTCAGCGCGTGATTCGGGCATGGATGTCGAATCAATCGGTCGCCGCTCTCGGCGTACCGGCGCCGATCGTTGCAGCTCCAACATTAAACGCTGTGGGTTCGAGTGGTGCGCCCACATCGATGAGCCGCGGTGATCGTGCACGATAACCTGCACGCCATGACGTCCGCCCCGTCGACTCCCGTCGCGCCGACGTGGCTCGACAGCCTGATGTTCCTGGCGCTGATGTCCGGCCCTCCGAACTTCAGGGATCGAGATCCATATGCCTCGCTCAGGGGAGAACTCGATCTACCGGCTCTGATCCAGATTGGGATCTGGGCCTGCGGAGCGCTGTGGATGTTAGCGCGCCTGTACCCGTCAGTGCTGCGCGGCCGCGTCCTTCCCGGCGTCAACCCTGCGCAGGCCTTGGGCGCGCTGTTCATCGTCACTTTGACGTTTTCCCTCTGGGATTCGCCGGGCGTGCTGTTGACGGCTTACACGCTTGGCCAGTTCGCGGTCATGCTCGGTTTCGTGTGGGTGTTCACCCATCGGTTCGGCACGGCGGCATGCTTGCGACATCTCTTCATCGGCGTCAGCGTTCTCGCACTGTTGACGGTTGCTCTGTTGTATTTCGCCCCGGAACTGGTGAGTGATGGCACGGGTCTCGAGACACGTGTGCGTGGTAGCAACGTTGCTGATACCGGCAGTGTGGCGGTGATCGGATTGGTCTTGTGCCTGTCCGGCATTCCTCGATTACGTGGGCCCATGTTCTGGGGAGCGTTCGCGCTGTTTGGCGTCCTCCTTGCCGCATCCCGTACGAGGAGCGCGTATGTCGCTTTTCTCGTGTTCCTGGTGATCGGGGTCATCTACGGAAAAGGGCTACGGATCCGAGCGCTCGTCGCACCGCTGGTCGCGCTCGTCGTCGGCGTCGTCTTGTTGGACGCGGCGTCTTCCACGACGGAATACCTGGTGCGGGATGCTGCGAGCATCGAGAGCATGAGCGACCGCCTCCCGCTCTGGGAGTATTTGACCAGCGTGGTGATGCGTGACGCGCCGATAACGGGACTCGGCTACTACGCCGCGTCTCGCATCGTGGCTACCGACTTCAATCCTGGTCTCGGCAATGCGCACTCGACGTTTTTCGAGGTTCTGGTGGGAGGTGGGATTCTCGGAGCAACGGTGTATCTGGTGTTTTGTGCGTCGCTCGTTGTGTATGCCGCACGCCTGTTGAGGGTTGCGCGCGGTCAACCGAGCACGGTCGCTGCAGTCGGACTGCTCGTCGTCGCCCTGCTCATAGGAATCACGTCGCCGACGGCTTTGCACGCTGGGCCGCTAGGCTTCGCCTTCTGGTCGTTAACGGCGCTTCTTCCAGGGCTTTCGAGTGACGTCGCTCGAACCCGGCTCGCCGAGTACCAGCGACTGTCCGCGTAGGCACGGACCCACACGAAATGAGCACGCCCCCTGTATCAAACGGGTCGGGACGCTTTGTCGTCCTGGTCGGACCGGATGGAGTTGGGAAAACGACCGTCGCGCGTGCGTTGATCGCGCATCACAGCGGACCGGCTGCCTACTTCCACTTTCTGCCTCCACTGCGTGGTCAGTTGTCTCGTACTCCAGGACCCGCATCGACACCGCCGCCGAAGGCAGCGCCGGGCGGCTGGCTTGTACTCGGGTGGATCCGCCTCTTCAAAAACGCGGCGCGATGCTGGGTGGGCTATCTCTCAACCGTGAAGCCGGCACTCAACCGAAGCTGGCTCATCATCGGCGACCGGTGGATGTACGGGTATGTCGTTCAACCAGATGCCCTGAGATTCCACGGACCTGAGGCGTTGGCGCGCGCGGTGTTGCGTCTGTTGCCGCGTCCACACCTCATTGTGAACCTC
>Ga0075423_10006608_pt1 | contig 10890 bp, 11 predicted proteins | sample SoiMethybrSBSTD2_FD_80114 | JGI IMG/M metagenome (GOLD analysis project Ga0075423, IMG submission 80114) | Bulk soil microbial communities from a Populus tree surrounding site in Tennessee, USA - Soil MetaG P. TD hybrid SBSTD2 | ecosystem: Environmental > Terrestrial > Soil > Tree plantation...
CTAGTAAAGAAGACGGTGAACTTCGATGACCCGGGAAGCTACCATCTCTATTTTGGGGATGAGCAGGGCAGGCCGGGGTCCGCGATTACTTTCTTCGAGTGGCCAGGGGCGCCGCACGGCCATCCGGGTGTGGGTGGAACTCATCACTTTGCGCTGCTGGTCTCTGACTATGACAGTCTCTTGAAGTGGAAGCGGCGTCTGACTGACTTTGGGATGTCTGTCGAGGGCCCTTTGGACCGGCGTTATTTTGTTTCGATTTACTTGAGAGATCCAGATGGAGCTATCATCGAGATTGCCACTCGCGGTCCGGGCTGGACGGTGGACGAGACTGAAGAGCGGCTTGGCATGGAGTTTCAGAAGCCGCCTTCTGAGCTGACGACAGCCAATCGTAACAAGACACGTATTCAGGCCATCACTTGGCCCGAACCGGTGCCACACATTACCCCGGAGATTTGTTTGAGTCGGGGAATGCATCACATTACGGCCATCGGTTCGGACATCAAGCGAACCCACGCTTTCTTTGGCGAACTGCTCGGTCTACGTCGCCTTAAGATGACTTCCAATTTTGACGATCCCAGCTCAGCTCACTGGTATTGGGGTGTGGGTGACGGAAGGCCGGGGACGCTCATTACCTACTTTGAGCGCAAGCCGTCTGTGGAGCGGCGCATGCGGATGGGACCTGGGCAGACACATCACTTCGCCTTGGCCGTTCCCGATGAGGAGACTCAGCTCCGGTGGCGGGAGAAATTGATTCGTGCAGGATTGCGTGTTTCGCCTGTCATGGATCGAATCTACTTCAAAAGCATCTATACGAGTGATCCGGACGGACACATCATCGAGCTAGCGACTGCTGGCCCCGGTTTTACCATTGATGAAGAGACCCGCGACCTCGGTCGTCGTCTCAAGCTGCCACCATGGCTCGAGAGAGACCGAGCAGAAATTGAAAAAGTACTTCAGCCAATAACAACTCCGCGGTGGTCGCCGACCGAGAACGCCTGACGGCTGCGTTTTCATGGTGGCGTCCACCCGCTGGGGCAACCGAAACACCCGGCAAGTCTCCCTCGAAAGGGAGAGAAACCACAGTGGCGTGGTTAACTCCCTCGCCTCCTAAGAGTAGAGGGATGTGCGAAGGCCAACTTGACGAATGCTTGAGTCTTTTCATGTTTCAAGGCTTCGTCCGGACATCGCTATATTTTCAAGAGGGCAGATTATGACTCAATCTTCACGATCGACCAAAGGTCCGCACCATGGTCAACCGGTTCTTTCAGCCGGTGAGCCTGTCAGGCAGGCCCGTGCAGCCATGATCCTCGTGCACGGACGAGGAGCGACGGCGGAAAGCATCCTCGAGCTGTCTGAAGAGCTAGGACCCGCCGGGTTTGCTTACCTGGCTCCGCAGGCCGCCGGCAACACCTGGTACCCAAACAGTTTTCTGGCTCCCATTCAGAGCAACGAGCCCTATCTTTCGTCTGCGATCGTCTTTCTCGATGAGACGCTGGCCCAGTTGACCCGGGCGGGCATTCCCGAAGAACGAATAGTACTGTTGGGTTTCTCTCAAGGAGCTTGCCTATCGCTTGAGTTTGTGGCTCGGCATGCGCGCCGCTATGGTGGCGTTGCCGGGCTAAGCGGAGGACTCATTGGCCCCGGCGGTACGCTGCGAACCTATTCAGGTTCACTGCAAGGCACACCAATCTTCCTCGGCTGTAGTGATGGCGATTTTCACATTCCCAAGGAACGAGTCCATGAAAGCACAGAGGTTTTGCGACGACTCGGCGGGAATGTGACCGAGCGCCTTTATCCGGGTATGGGACACACCATCAATCAGGATGAGATCGATTTTGTGCGAGAGATGATGATCGCAATCTCCTGATGCAAATTTCCTCTCTTCAGGAAGGGGACGTTGGGAGCAAACTGATCTTCGCCAACCTCCAGCGTTATTCCCATCGTGCATTCTTCGAAATTCGCTTTTACTAAAGGCTTTACCAAGTATTGCAACCCGCCAAGGTCGATGACATAATCACGTTCGTTGTTGTGTAGGACAACCTGAAGAACGTGACCCTCACTTATTTCCTCATCGCTTTCGTTCTCGGCTTGGCTGTGGGAGTCGTGTCTGCCTGGCTGATCGCCTTGGCACGAAGAGCTCAAGCTATTGCAGAAGCTGAATCGCAATCTCGGGCGACGACAGCTGGACTCAGCGAGCGCCTCTCCCTTAAGCAACAGGAGGCAGAGGTCCTGCAACTCGAGAAGACTCAGCTTGAGAGCAAGGTCGAAGAATTGAGCTCTCATCTCAACCGAGAGGTTGGAGATCGCGCGGCCGCCCTGGAGAGAGCCCATCGTGTGCCTTTGCTCGAGAGCCAACTCAAAGAGAAAGAGGCTGAAGAAGCCTCTTTGCACGAGCAGATCTCCAGTCTGAGAACGGAGAAGAGAGAGATTGAGGTTGTTTTGCAAGAGGAACGGAGGTCAGCTTACGAAAAATTGAACCTTCTGCAGGAAGCCACTGAGAACCTGCAGAACGCCTTCAAAGCTCTATCGGCCGATGCTCTGAAGAGCAACAACCAATCTTTCTTAGAACTGGCAAAGACAACTTTGGAGAAATTCCAATCGGAGGCCAAAGGGGAGCTGGAACAACGCCAGAGGGCCGTCGAGAACCTGGTGACCCCGATTAGGGCGAGCTTGGAGAAGTATGATGAACAAGTTCAAGAGTTGGAAAAGGACCGAAGAGAAGCTTATGGTAGTCTTGCGCAGCAGGTGAGAGATCTGCTGCGTTCGCAACAGAAATTAGAGGCCGAAACTAGCAACCTCGTGAAGGCCCTGCGCACGCCTCAAGTGAGAGGCAGATGGGGAGAGATTCAGTTGCGGCGAGTCGTTGAGTTGGCTGGCATGATCGGCCATTGCGATTTCGTGGAGCAACAGGGCATAAGTCCCGAGGGCGGAAAGCTCCGCCCCGATATGATTGTCAAGCTTCCCGCTGGGAAGAATATCGTAGTCGATTCCAAGGCGCCCCTGCAGGCTTATCTGGACTCCCTGGATGTTTCCGATGAGGATTCGCGGAGAGCTTATCTCCAGGCCCACGCACGGCAGATACGGCAGCATGTTCAGAATCTCAGTAATAAGTCCTATTGGGAGCAGTTTGAACCTACACCAGAGTTTGTGGTTCTGTTCATACCAGGCGAATCTTTTTATAGCGCTGCCCTCGAACAGGACCCGCAGCTTTTCGAAGAAGGTGTGAACCAGAGAGTGATTTTAGCTACGCCTGGGACTTTGATCGCCTTATTGCGGGCAGTGGCTTACGGTTGGAGGCAGGAAACGATTGCTGAAAGCGCTCAAATAATCAGTGAACTTGGGAAGCTATTGTGGGAAAGACTGGTCTCCTTAGCTGAACATTTCGATGATCTTGGGCGAAATCTCAAAAGGAGCCTGGAAGCTTACAACGGTGCGGTCGGTTCCCTAGAAAGCCGCGTCTTGGTGGCTGCCAGAAAATTTAAGGAATTGGGTGTCACCGCCCAAAAGGAGATTAAGGAGTTGTCGCCAATCGATCTCGTTCCGCGAGAGGTTCAATCGCCGGAGTTGATAGGAATACCAGGGGGTGAACGGGACGAGGGTACATATCGATGAGTCTATGAATATCAAACTGACAGAGAACGAGCCTGTGCGATTCGAGTTGCCCAATGGGGCGCTCATTAGGATTGAAGCGCGGTCACCCGAGGAATTCATCATCCAGCGTGAGAATTTGCCGAGGGAGTTGACGGTGGTCGTCAACAGCTTTCCCACTAACCACGTCCTGCAGTCTATGTTTATTGCGGTTCAGACAAAAAACTACAAATAGCGCTCAGCAAATCAACACCTGAGGGCGTGGAATTCTAGCTCTCAGCGGAATTGTCAGACGTCGCCATTTGATTCGAATTGAGGGATCCAACACCAGCCGTTATCTGACCGCTGCTCGTTGGACGCTAATCACAACGGGTTCTTGAGGAGCGTGAACCATGCACTCTAGTCTTCGAAACATCGAGTTCGGCTTTGGTCTCGCCGTCCTGGCTTCTTTCGTTTTGCCAGCAGGCAGCACGGTTCTTGGCCAAACCAAGCAGCCGTTTCGCCTGGGGATTATTGGCCTCGACACTTCCCACGTGGTTGCCTTTACGAAGGCCTTCAATGACCCTGCTGATCCCGGGTATGTTCCAGGAGCGCGGGTTGTCGCGGCATTCAAGGGCGGTAGTAGCGACATTGAAGCCAGCCGAAACCGTCTCGAGAAGTTCACCACCGAGCTGCGGGAAAAATGGGAAGTTGAGATCGTGCCCGATATCCCGGCCCTGTGCAATAAAGTTGACGGGATACTTCTGGAAAGTGTTGACGGACGCCCCCATCTCGAGCAGGTTAAACCCGTGTTGGCCGCCAAGAAACCGGTCTTCATCGACAAGCCACTGGCTGCCAGCTATCACGATGCCAAAGAGATCGCACAGCTGGCCAAAGAAGCAGGAGTGCCTTGGTTCAGCTCGTCCAGCTTACGATTCTGGGAAGAGACTCAGCGCCTGAAAGCGTCCACGGAGGCAGGTCCTGTCGCGGGGTGCGACGTCTATGGACCCTCTCCGACAGAGCCTCACCACCCTGACCTCATGTGGTATGGCATCCATGCCGTCGAAACACTTTACACGCTGATGGGGCGGGGATGCGAGTCTGTCACCCGAGTTACGACTGAAGGAACTGACGTCGTGGTTGGCAAATGGAAGGACGGCCGGTTGGGGGTTGTCCGAGGCATCAGGCAAGGCAGGCAGGACTATGGAATTACCCTGTTTGGAGAAAAAGCAGTGCTGCGCTCTGAATCGCGTGAAGAAGGCTATCGCCCGCTGCTAGTCGAAATTGTCAAGTTCTTTCAAACCGGCGTCGCTCCGGTGGATCCTCAGGATACTCTGGAAATGTTCGCGTTTATGGAAGCAGCGGACAGGAGTAAAATTAAGGCTGGAGCCGCTGTGTTACTAAGTGAAGTGACTAAGTGAGCTTAGCGAAGTTTGTGCATGTGTGTAAATGAACATGAGGTTGAAAAAGAGGGCTCAAGAGCCGAGTACTTCGTTAGGGGATTCCTAAACTCGAGGGTTTAGACATTTTGGGTAGTGGCGCTGAAAAGCTTTTGCCAAGGGATGGAATGCGGCGATTGCCGTAAAGCCACAGCTTACCAAGAGCGCTGACAGTAGCTTCCACTGCAGGAATTCTTAATTTGCCAGTGTGCTTCCTTTAAGAGAACCGACATGAAGGGTGTAGCCATCGGGTGTGGGGCAATCTCAGAGTTCCATTTCAAGGGGTGGCAGCGTGTTCCAGGTGCGGAGATTACGGCTGTTTGTGACGTCCGCGAAGAGATGGCGCGAAAACGGGCCAACGAATTTGCCATCCCCCGCGTCTACACCTCCTTCTCCAAGATGTTTGATGTAGAGAAGCCGGACTTTGTCGATGTGATCACACGGCCCGAATCGCATCGCGAAATTGTACTGGAAGCCGTTTCCCGGAGAATTCCCATTATCTGTCAAAAGCCCTTCTCTTCCGACGTAGCTGAGGCAAATGAAATGGTACAAGCCGCGGCCCGTGTGGGAGTTCCCTTGATGATTCACGAGAACTGGCGTTGGCGCCGCTGGTATCGGCAGATCAAGCAGTGGATCGATCAAGGACACCTCGGCACTCCCCGCTACGCCCATTTTTCTTTCCACTCAGATGCGGTCCTGCCCGATTATGGTCTTGGGATTTCCTGGAGCCTGCAACGCTATCCCTATCAGCTAAAGATGCCCAGGCTGATCCTTTACGAATTCGGTATACACCTCGTCGATATCTTTCGATTTCTGTTTGGAGAGCCTACGAGACTTTACGCGGTCGCTCGTCGCAGGAGTCCGCTCGTTCAAGGGGAAGACCACGTCTTATTGATTCTGGAGACGGAAAAATTGATGGCCACAATCGACTTGAGCTGGGCAAGCTGGGGACGACGGTCCAGTGTTGTCCTGGAAGAAATTTTAATCGAAGGTGACCAGGGTTACATCACCATGGATGCGGAGAGCAAGCTGCGGCTGGAAAGCGCAGGCCATAAGGAGGTCCTAGGACCCTATGCTTCTCAATACCACGAGTATTACGTCGAGAGTTTCTCTCAAACGGAGCAGCATTTTTGTGAATGTGTTCGCGACGGGAAAGAATTTGAAACTTCAGGGCGAGATAATCTGAAGACCTTGGATGTAACCTTGTTGGCCTATCGGTCTATGAGCGAAGGTCTGCCACTGAAACTGGATTAGTCATACAACATCTTGGAGATCCAAGAATCCCGCACGAGGATTGTGTCCTCGCGGTCCGGGCTGGTTGAAATAAATGAGAATTCCGTGTCGGTGAGGTCGGAAAGCAACCGGACGTAGTCCTTGGCCTTGGCGGGAAGATCCGCGTAGTTTTTGATTCCTGCCGTTGGACTCTTCCAGCCCGGAACCGGCCTGTAAACAGGTTTCACCGCCTCAAGCACCTTGATCTCTGCAGGAAATTCGTTGAGCTGACTTCCTTTGTAGTGATACCCCGTGCAAACCTGGATCTCTTCAAACTCGTCTAACACATCCAGCTTCGTGAGAGCCATCGCCTGCAGATGATTAAGGATGGCCGAGTATCGGGTAGCCGGCCCATCAAACCAGCCACACCGTCGCACCCGGCCGGTCGAAGCACCGTATTCATTCCCCCGGTCGCGAATCTGTTCTCCCATCCGACCATTGATCTCCGTGGGGAACGGTCCACCTCCGACACGCGTTGTGTAGGCCTTGGCAATTCCCAGAGTTCCTGTGATCAGAGAGGGTGCAACACCGGCTCCGATGCAGGCACCTCCTGCCGAAGCACTCGATGAGGTAACGAACGGATAGGTCCCGTGGTCAATGTCGAGCAACGTCCCCTGTGCTCCCTCGAACAAAACAGCTCGACCCGCTCGAATCTGGGCGTTTAAGAACTGCGAGGTGTCGACGACAAATTTTTCGAGTTGAGGCGCAAAGGCTAGATATTCTTCAAACACGGCTTGGGGGTCCAGAGGAGGAGCGTGGTACAGCGACGCCATCAGACAATTCTTCTCTTTGGTAACGTTAAAAATGATCTCCTTCAGAAACTCCGAGTCGAATAGGTCGATAACACGAACCCCGCGTCGCCCGGTCTTGTCTTCGTAGGCGGGACCGATGCCCCGAGAGGTCGTGCCAATTTTTTTGTCCCCACGAGCCAGCTCGGCTGCCTGCTCGACGGCGCGATGGTATGGCAAAATCAGGTGCGCCCGATTGCTGATAAACAGGTTGCCAGTCACCTTAATGCCGGCTTCTTCTAATGACCTGATCTCGTCCAGCAGGGCTTTGGGATCCAGCACAACCCCTTGTCCAATGACGCAGATCTTGTCCCCGTGGAGAATTCCGGAAGGAATCAAATGCAGGACGAATTTCTTCCCTTTGACAATCACCGTGTGTCCTGCGTTGTGACCGCCCTGGTAACGCGCTACCAGGTCAAATTTTTCGGTCAGCAAGTCGACGATTTTTCCCTTGCCCTCATCGCCCCACTGAGCGCCAATCACCACAATATTGGCCATGATCTGATTCTCGATTAAAGGTGCTTGTCAATCAACTTGGCAATGGCTTCTTTGCCTGTTGTTCCGACGATCTGTTCCTTGACCATGCCGCTCTTGAAGAGAAGGAGCGTTGGAATACCCTTAATGTTATAGCGGGACGAAGTGGAGATATTCTCATCGACGTTGAGTTTGACAACTTTGGCTTTTCCCAGATAGTCCTTGGCAACGGCCTCAATAGTCGGGCTAAGAGCCTTGCACGGGGCGCACCAGTCGGCCCAGAAGTCCACGAGTACAGGTGTGTCTGCTTTCAGCACTTCACTTTCAAAATTTGTGTCATTGACATCCGGAGTGTTAGCTCCCATGATGAATCACCTCGATTGATGATCCCTACTTCAGCAGGGACTGATATAGATCTAAGTAATGCTCCGCGGAGCGGCGCCACGAGAAATCCTGTCTCATTCCAATCCTCATGAGAGCTTCCCATCGTTGTCGATCTTGATAGACTTGCAGTGCCCGACGCACGGTGCCCAGCAGGTCCTCAGAAGAGTACTTGGAAAACTTGAACCCATTGGCCTGTTCACTCTGGGAATAGTCTTGAATTGTATCATCTAGCCCACCTGTTGCCCGCACGACCGGCACAGTTCCATATTTTAAGGAATAAATCTGATTGAGGCCACAAGGCTCGAAGCGCGATGGCATCAAAAAGATATCTGAGCCGCCCTCGATCATGTGGGCTAAGCCCTCGTCGTAAGTAATCTTCACTCCTACGTAGAGCGGATATTTTTGTTGCAGCTCCAGAAAGAAGCGACAGTATTTCTCTTCGCCTGTGCCCAAAACAACAAGAGATGCGCCCTGTGCCACGATGGCATCGGCGGCCTCGTACAAGAGGTCAAAGCCCTTTTGGTCAGTCATCCTGGACACAATGCCTATCAGTGGGCGCTTCAGGGAATCCTTGATCTGAAACTTTTTCAGAAGAGCAGTCTTGCAGGTTTTTTTCCCTTTCAAATCATCTGCTGAGTAGGTTGTACTCAGCCAGGGATCAGTCGCAGGGTTCCATTGTGCGTAATCAACCCCATTAAGGATGCCCGTCAAATCTGTTGCTCTCTTCAGCAATAGACCCTCCAGCCCGCAGCCAAACTCGGGGGTTAGAATTTCCTGGCTATACCTACGACTGACAGTGGAGAGTTTGTCGGCAAAGAGAATTCCTCCCTTTAAGAGGTTGAGATTCCCCCAAAATTCCATCTGCTCCGGGTTGAACAGTCCCTCGGGTAGTGAAATCCGGGACAGTACTGACCGAGGGAAAATACCTTGGAAAGCCAGGTTGTGAATGGTCAGCAGCGTTTTCGTTTTTCGAAAGAAAGGGTCATTGTGGTACAACGTCCTCAGGTAAACGGGCAGCAGAGCGCTTTGCCAATCATTACAGTGGATAATATCCGGAGGTTTGGGGGCTCTCTTGGCAAATTCAAGAGCCGCCAGAGACAGAAATGCAAAACGCTCGGCGTTGTCGGGGTAATCCTGGTTTGAGGCCTGGTATAGGTTTTCCCGATCAAAATAGGCAGGATAGTCGAGCAGGAAAAACCGAACCTCAGTGGGCTCCTCCGGTTCAGATACTGAGCAAAACTGAAGAACACCTCCCAAGGGAATGGTCAGGCTGCAAAGAACGGACTCTTTCACTTTGATCCCTTGATATCTGGGAATCATCACCACAGCTTCATTCCCCAAATCTCTGATCGATTTAGGAAGAGAGCCTACAACATCTGCCAAACCGCCGGTCTTGGCAAACGGCACGGCCTCCGAGGCAACATACAGGATACGCATTACTCAAACCTTTATTGGCGTTCAGCACAACCCAAACCGGCTAAGATATAGTATTCATATAGACGATGCAACAAAAACGGACTAAAGCCAAAAAGAGCCTGGGCCAGCACTTCCTGAATGATCGTCACGCGATTCAAAAGATCGTGGACAGTCTCGAACTGAAGTCAGCCGACTCGATTTTGGAAATTGGGTGTGGCACCGGCGCCTTGACAAGACAGCTGGTGGGGATGACTCGACGCTACGTGGGTGTCGAACTGGACAAGCACTTGTTCCAGGAACTCGATCAAGCCATGGCAGGTCCTCAAACCGTCTTTCTCAATCAAAACATCCTGACGCTGGACTGGGGCAAGCTTGAAGACGAACATCTCCCTTCTGGAAGGAAGTTCAAGGTAGTCGGAAACCTTCCTTACAACATCTCCTCGCCCATCATCGGCCAGCTCGCCGGGAAGGCCGATATCCTGGAGATGGCTGTGATAATGCTGCAGGCAGAGGTTGCCGATCGGCTCATGGCGCTTCCGGGTTCGAAAGACTATGGCGTCTTGACAGTGCTCGGACAATACTACTTCGAGTGCGAATCCCTGTTCTTGGTCCGACCGAGGGCGTTCAACCCGCCGCCCAGAGTCGTTTCCAAAGTTGTCCGTCTGACTCCGAGGCCAGCCAGACCATTGCTTCCCAGCCAAGAAGATCCGTTCCTGAGCTTTGTAAAGCGCTGTTTTTCTCAACGAAGAAAGACTCTGCTAAATTGTCTCAAGGGATTTCGAAATGGCGACGTTGCAAAATTGAGGGAGTTTCTCAAAGGCCAGGGCTACCCCTTGGATGTTCGAGCCGAGAGGATTTCGCTGGATGATTTCATTATGCTTTACAAGGAACTGAGTACTTAGTTCTAAAGGGCATTCTGGCGCCCCTTATCCTTTTGGGCAGCAAATGCATACGCAACTCTTGCACGTTCTCTCGCCTCCGCGCCCCTGGCGAGAATGAAGTAGCGAAAGATTTCAATCTATTTTAGGGGATGAAGCCCAACTTGGCTTCGGGCGCGGTGTGAGTCGTCGATACCACGCGATCGAATCGGCTCGATCGTCCCTCAAGGCCCACGGCCTCCAGCTCCCTCCGGATCAAGGCATGAGTTTTTTCACACCTTCAGTGGATTGGGGGATGAGAGGCACCAATCAGGTTGTGCAATGTGTCCTGCTGCTTCTGCTTGCCGGCCTCGAATGACCGCCCAAAGACTGACTGGCAGAGCAACTTGGAGAGAAAGGACTTGAGTTTATTGCTGGGTGTTGCTAAATTTCTTGCTGAAGCGAAGTGCGAGAGTTCCAGTGGGAGGGCATTCGATGCCGATTTATGAGTATCGCTGTGAGAAATGTGGCAACCAGTTTGAGATCATTCAGAAGTTTTCCGACCGGCCCTTGAAGTCCTGTCCGTCGTGTAAGGGAAAACTTGCCAAATTGATCTCACAAACAGCATTTCAACTCAAGGGCTCGGGTTGGTACGTTACCGATTACGCTCGGAAATCTGAGTCGAAATCCGAG
>Ga0075423_10006610_pt1 | contig 10888 bp, 9 predicted proteins | sample SoiMethybrSBSTD2_FD_80114 | JGI IMG/M metagenome (GOLD analysis project Ga0075423, IMG submission 80114) | Bulk soil microbial communities from a Populus tree surrounding site in Tennessee, USA - Soil MetaG P. TD hybrid SBSTD2 | ecosystem: Environmental > Terrestrial > Soil > Tree plantation...
AGCCACATCAAAGCTTCAACATCATTCTGAGTCCGGGTTTGTTAGCTCCGATTTCATACAATTCGGCAGCTTGCGGATAACGCCCGCCCCTGCGAGCGGCATCGCCTGGCGTCGTGCTGCACGCCGAAATTATTAGAAAAAATATTCCTAAAGCTACGCTGCGTACCATGCTTTTCACTTCACGTTCTGTAGCCGACCTCCCCGCCCACGGATCATCATTCCAGCCATTCTCTACAAAGCGTAGGCAGGGAAGCATCCCGAGAAGAAAAGAAACTGTCTACCACATCTGGTAGAACTTTGAATGAGCAACCTCCATGCCATCCGGCGAAACCGGCGTTGCGCCGGAAAAACGCAATCTAATAGTCGATTATTTCGATTCGGTAAGAGGAAAAGTGGTTACAAGCAGGATCGTGTGACTAATCCGTTTGGCACTCGGAAGGGGAAAGTGCCAAAAAGGCTGAGCACACAATCTTCCTGCTCCATTTTGCTGCCGGATGGAGAGAGAAGGGGAGAAAAACGATCGGATTTATTCTAAATTCTTTGGCGGTTCTTATTTCACCGCCATGTCCCAGGTGAGCACCTTCTCGTCGGGCCGTATCTTCCAATTCACGTTTTTCGCCATGCCGTAAATGTCCGCGAGATTGTAGAGCGGGATGAAAGGCGCCTCGTCCATGATGATCTTGCCGGCCTGCTGCAAAATCGCGGTGCGCTTTTTCATGTCCGGAGTCTTTTGTTCCTCGTCGACGAGCTTATCCACATCGGCATTGCTGTAGCCGGTGCGCTTGGTCGTGCCGGTGCGAAAATACTGATCGTACAGCGTGTCGGCGTCGGTGAGCGAGCCGCGGCCTATGTAATAGAAGGGCAGCTTGCCGCCGTTGACGCCGGTCGTCTCCCAGAAGATCGCCCATTCCTGCGACACCAAGTCCACGCGGAAGCCGCCCTTCGCCATCTGCGCCGCGACGACCTGGCAGACCTCGGTATCCTTCGGGTAGCGCCCTGACGAATAGTAAAGCTTTACATCACATCCGTTGGCATAACCCGCCGCGGCGAGAAGCTCTTTCGCTTTGTTGGGATCGTACGGGTAGCGCTTGAGCTTGGGGTCTGCGCCGACGACGTTAACGCCGACCGGACCCTGGTTCGCGTAGCCGATGCCCTCGAAAATATTCTTGACGATCGAATCGGCGTCGACGGCGTAGTTCGCCGCCTGGCGCACGAGCTTGTTGTCGAACGGCTTGTACGCGACGTTGAAGGCGAGAAAAAACATGCGCAGCCCTTCGACCTTATCGACTTTGACGCGGGGGTGGCGCTCGAGGCGCGCGACCTCGTGGACGGGAACGTTGTTGATGAAATCACATTGCCCGGCCTCCAGCGCCGCCAGGCGCGCGGCGTCTTCGGTGACTTTTTTGAAGACCGCTTCCTTCACGCTCGCCTTGCCGCCCCAGTAATCGTCGTTGCGGGTGAAGACGAAGTTGCCGCCGCGCTGGTAGCTGACGAAGCGATAGGGGCCGGTGCCGACCGGGTGCTGCTCCCAATCCGCGCCGTACTTCTCGACGGCCCCTTTGTTGATGATGAAGCGGTTTTCCAGCCGGTCGAGAAAGATCGCGAGCGGCTGCTTGGTGACGAAGATCGCGGTGAGATCGTCCGGCGTCTGGATTTCGGTGACATCCTTGAAATTGGAGCCCTGTAGGCTGCCGCCTTTTTCGTCCTTCATGCGCTCGATCGAAAAGGCCACGTCCTTCGATGTGAGCGGCGCGCCGTTGTGGAACTTGATGCCTTTCTTGAGTTTCATCACCCAGCGCTTGCCGTCGAACTGCCAAGATTCCGCGAGCACGCCGTCGTAATCCTTGCGCTTGTAGTTGTATTCGACCAGCGGCTCGAAGATGTGCTGCCACTGGCCGTAGATCGGGCTCGAGCTGTGTTTATACGGATGCAGCGAATCGGCGACGCTCGAATGATAGATCGTGATGCGGTCTCGCGTCGCGGCGAAGGCGTCGCGCACGAACTCCGCAGCGGCGGTGACGGCGGCGGCCGCCGCGGTGCTTTTTAGAAATTGTCTGCGGCTCAAGCCGCGTGCGGACTTTTTCATGGAGCTCTCCTTGATGTTCTGGCTTTTTACTGTCTTTGCAATTTCGGGTCAAACAGGTCGCGCAAACCGTCGCCGAGCAGGTTGATGCCGAAAACCGTGATGAAGATCGCGAGGCCGGGGAAGATCGTGAGCCACGGGGCGCGGCTCATGTAGCTCCGCCCCTCGCTCAACATCGAGCCCCAGGTGGGAATGTAGGCCGGCACGCCGAGGCCCAGAAAGCTGAGACTCGCCTCAGAGATGATGACGATCGCCATCGCGAAGGTCGCGACGACCGTGACGCTCGGCAGCGTATTCGGCGCCACGTGTCGCAACAGGATATAAAAATCCTTTCCGCCGAGCGCCTTCGCCGCGGTGACGAAGTCGCGCTCTTTCAACGAGAGGACTTCGCCGCGCACGACGCGGCAGTACTGCACCCAGCGGCTCATCATCAACGCCAGGATGATATTGACGATCCCCTGGCCCAAAAACGCCATCAGCGCGATCGCCAGAAGTAAAAAGGGAAACGCGAGGAATATCTCGGTCACCTTGCCGACGATTTCGTCGATGCCTCTACCGAAGTAACCGGCGATCGCGCCGAGAAAACAGCCGACGACGCCCGCCAGAATAACCGTCGTTGCGCCGACGAGCAGCGAGATGCGCGAGCCGTAAATGATGCGGCTCAAGATGTCGCGGCCGAGATTGTCGGTGCCGAGCCAATGAACGCCGGACCAGGCGGGCGGCTGAAGGCGCGCCTCCAGTCGCTGCTCCTGTGGATCGAAAGGGGCGAGAAGCGGCGCGGCGACGCCGCACACGACGAGACCGACGAGAATCACGCCGCCGGCGAAAACTTTGAAGTAACGAAAGCGCCGCATCAGAGCTTGATCCGCGGGTCGATGAACGTATACACGACATCGACCAGCAGGTTGACGGCGAAATAGATGATGCCGAAGAAAAGGATCAAGACCTGCGTCAGCCGGTAGTCGCGCGCGGCGATCGACTGGATCAGGAGATCGCCGATGCCCGGATAAGAGAAAACCGTCTCGGTGATGACGGAGCCGTTGAGCAGCGCGCCGAGCTGAAGGCCGAGGATCGTCACCACCGTGATCAGCGCGTTGCGGAGAATATGGCGCCAGACGACGGCGCGCTCGCTGAGGCCTTTCGCACGCGCCGTCATCACGTAGTCCTGGCGCATCACTTCGAGCACGCTCGAGCGCGTGATGCGCGTCACGATCGCGGCGAGCGCGGTGCCGAGCGTCAGCGCCGGCATCACGAGGTGCTTCGCCGCGCTCCAGAACGCGGCGAAATTGCCCCCGAGCAAGCTGTCCAGCAGATACAGCCCGGTGATCGCATGGATCTCCATGCCGTATTCGATCCGACCCGCGACCGGAAGCAGATTCCACCGTCCCCCGAGAAAATAGATCAGCATGATGCCGAGCCAGAAGTTCGGCAGCGACACGCCGACGAGCGCCAAGCCGGTGCCGGCATGGTCGACGAGCGTATCGCGCTTGATCGCGGAATAAACGCCTATGGGAATCGAGATCAAGATCGCGACAACCAGGCTCAGGCCGGCGAGCTCGATCGTCGCCGGCAGGCGCTCGAGGACGAGCTTCGTCACCGGCTCGCCGAACTTGAGCGAGCGGCCGAAGTCGCCTGTCATCGCGCGCGAGATGAACTGCCAGTACTGAACGGCGAGCGGCTCGTCGAGGCCCCATTCGTGCCGGACGCGCGCCACGTCGGCCGGCGTCGCGTTCTCGCCCAGGAGCAAAAAGACCGGATCGCCGGGGGCGAGATGCATCAGGAGAAAGACGATGAAAGAAATGCCGAAAAGTACCGGTATCGCACCGATGAGGCGCCGTCCGATCATGGAGCGAGAGTTATTGTCCGAGCTGCGCGAATGAGTGGTCGAGGACTTTGAGAGCGTGGTCGATTTGATCTTTGTCGACGTTGAGCGGCGGCGCGATGCGCACGACGTTGCCCCAGAGACCGCCCTTGCCGATAAGCAGGCCATTCTTTTTCGTCGCCTCGAAGAGGCGCTTGATGGAAGCGGCGTCGGGTTTTTTGTTTTCGCCCACGAGCTCCAGCCCCTGCATCAAGCCCATGCCGCGCACGTCGCCGATGATCGGATATTTCTGCTGGAGCGCTTCGAGACCCTGCCGCAAACGGTCGCCCATCACGCGCGCGTTCTCGACCAGATTCTCCTCTTCGATGACCTCGATCGTCGCCTGCGCCGCGGTCGCAGTCACGGGATTGCCGCCGAAGGTCGAGATCGTGAGCCCCTGGAGGCTGTCCGCCACTTCGGGCGCGGCGATCGTCGCGCCGATCGGCACGCCGTTCGCCATGCCCTTGGCGAACGTCATGATGTCGGGCTCGACGCCCCAGTGCTCGATGCCGAACATCTTGCCGCCGGTGCGCCCCCAGGCGGTTTGCACTTCGTCGCAGATGAAAAGCCCGCCGTATTTTTTTAAGATCGCGACGATCTCGGAGAAATATTCCTTGGGCGGGGTGATGTAGCCGCCGACGCCCTGGATCGGCTCGGCGACGAGCGCGGCGACGCGCCCGGAAGTTTCTGTCTGGATCGCCTCTTCTAAGTCTTTGGCGCATTTCAAATTGCAGCTCGGGTAGGTGAGGCCGAACGGGCAGCGGTAGCAGTAGGCGTTGGCGATGTGATGGACGCCGGGCACGGTCGTTGGCGCGATGCGCCACGAGGCGTTGCCGGTGAGGCTCAGCGCCAGGTACGAACGGCCGCTGTAGCTGTGGCGCAGCGCGAAGACGTCCTGGCATTTGGTGTGGAGCTGCGCGATCAGCACCGCGGTCTCGTTCGCCTCGGTGCCGCTGTTGGTGAAAAAGGATTTTTGCAGCCGGCCCGGCGTGATTTGCGCCAGCTTCTCCGCCAGGCGGACGTGCGGCTCGTTGGGATAGAGCGTCGAGGCGTGCTGGAGCTTGTGCGTCTGCGCGTCGATCGCGGCGGTCACCTTTTCGTTGCAGTGGCCGACGCTGATCGTGAGAATTCCGCCGAAGAAGTCCAGATACTCCTTGCCCTCGATGTCGTAGACGAAGCTTCCCTTGGCGTGATCCACGACGAGCGGCTCGTCGTAATAGGTCGCGACCGAGGAGAAGAGATATTTTTGATGCTTGTCGAGGATCTCTTGCTTTTTCATCTTTTTTGTCTCAATGGCGCCGGAGGAAATCGAGGATCGGCGGATGGCTTTTCTCGCGCATCTCGCGGAGATGACCGTGTTTGCCGCCCTCGATAATCACAAGCTCCGCATGAGGAATGCCTTTTGCCAGGGCCTTGGAAGACTCGAGATGATTGCCGGTGCCGCCGTCTCGGGTATCGTTACCGCCGACGATCACCAGCGTCGGCGCTTTGATCTTGTGCACGAGGTCCGTCGTCTCGTGGCACTGCCGCGCGATGACGTGGCGCAGGTAGCATTTGAGCGGCGGCACCTCTTCGACGATCAGATCCTGGAGTCCCTTCACGACTTCCGGATGACTTTTCGTGAATTCGTCGCTGAACATAAAGCCGGGGCCCCAGTGATCGTGCTGGTACTTTTCATACCCCTTTTGAATCATCTCGTACGCCGCGTCGAGCGGCACGCCGCGCGGATAATCGACCAGCGCCTCGCTGTACTTCCCGGATCCGGTGCTCGACAACACGAGGCTGCGCACCTTTTCCGGATAGTCGAGCGCGATCCACTGCGCGACGCGGCCGCCCATCGAGTGCCCCAAGATGTGCGCGCGTTCGATGCCGAGCGCGTCCAGGAGACCGGCGCAGTCCTGGGCGAAACCGCGCGTCGAGTAGGGGGCGTCGGGCTTATCGCTCCGACCGAGGCCGCGGTGATCGTAGATTAGGAGCTGGTAATGCTTGGAGAACTCAGGCACCTGGAAGACGCGCCAGGGCGCGAGGGTGATGCCGGTGCCTGCGACGAGCACGAGCGGATCGCCTTGACCGTAGAGCTCGTAGTATAGATCGACGCCGTTGACGTTGACTTTGCCGCTCTTGACCGGCTTCGGGCTTTCCATCGTGCCTCCGACGCGAAAACGCTATCCAATCCGAAATAGGCTGTCAATCATGCGTTTGGTCGATCTAAGGGGAAATTCGATTACCGAAGAGAGAAAATGGTGTTGAAGAGGTTCACCAGCTCGACTTGCCGCACGTCCCATTCGGGACCCGGGATCTGCATTTTCTTGCCTTTCAGATCGAGAAAGTACTTGCCGTCTTTGCGGCTCACCCAGCGCCCCTGCGCCGCGAGAACGTCCTGCCCCGGCTTGGAAAGCAGGAAATCGAGAAACAGCGCCGCGGCGTGCGGGTGCGGCGCGCCGGCCGAGATCGATACGGTCGTCGGCGTCTTCACCGGAACGAAGGGTTCGGACAGGACGAACTCCGCCGGAGCCCCGGCGCGCTTCATCGGCAGAATCTCTTCGGGAAAAACATCGATCACGACGGGAAATTCCCCGGCGACCGCGAGCTGCGCGAGCAGGGTGAGCCCGCGCCTGAAATTGATCTGCTGCTTGGCCAATCTGCCGGCGAACTCGATCGCTTTGTCGCGGCCGTAGTAATCGATGAGCGAGGCGAGCCAATCGTAATCGGTCGTGTCCATCGCGAGCTTGTCTTTCCAGCGCGGATCGAGCAGGTCCTGAAAAGATCGCGGCGCATTTTCGCGCGCGACCATGTTGGTGTTGTACAAAAACACCCGCGGCTGGGCGTAAATGCCGTTGACGAATCCCTCCTTGTCGGTGAAGCCGTCGCGTAGAGCCGCGCGGAGCGGCGTGCGATAGCGCGCCACCGCGCCGGCTTGGGCCATGACGCCGACGTAGGAGCGGCGCGTGTTGATGATGTCGGCCTGGTGCTTTTTGGTGCGGTGCTCCACCATCAGCTGTTCGAGCTGCCGGCCGGCGTTGCCGGGCTGGAATCGGATCTTGACGAACGGATATTTGCTCTCGAAGGCGCGAATCACTTCCCCGGCGCGGTCACCGGCCATCACGGCGTACCAGACCAGCTCGCCTTCCTTGCGCGCCTCTTTCTCGATCGTCTCAGTGCGGGTCTTCTCGTCCATGCGGTTGAGCTGATCCAAACGCTCGTCCACGGACGCGGCGAGGGTAGGGGAAGCCCCCGCAAGAGCCGACAGCGCGATCAGCAAAACGGTTGTGAAAATTTTCCTCATCTGCGCCAATTCGAGCCGTCGCCGATGTGTTCGATGCCCCCGAGAAACTCATGTCCCGGCTGCCGCGGCCAGACTGAAATCAGCCGCGCCGCCTCTGTTCCGTCGTTGACGTGGCGGTGGACGATCATCGGCGGGACGCAGATCAAATCACCGCGCTCCCAGGCGTGCCGCGTCCCTTCGTGAAGATCGTACCCGCGACCTTCCAAAACCAGCAAAAGCTCCTCGAAGATGTGGCGGTGCTCGCCGCTCTGTTCTCCGGGCGCGAGCTCCTGCGCCATCAGGTCCAGTCCGCAGGCGGGGATTTCCGTCCAGCGGTCGATGTAGAATTTAATCTTCCCCTGGCGCGTCGTCTCCCATGCACGGTCCATGCCGCGAACGACGCGCAGCCCTTCGCGCTCGACGCGATTCTCTTCCGCCAGCTTGGATAAAAACCAATCGTAGCGCGCCTTGCCCGATGCGGGCCCGCGCATCGCGCGCCGCGAGCGGAACACCGCTTCGATTTTCTCCTCGAAGGCCGTCACGCTCTCGCCGTGCGGGGCGGGATCGCGCGATAAAAGCCCTTGCCCGTGCCAGAGCCGGATTTGCGGCAGCCAGGCGCGGCATCCGCCGGCGCCTGCGGCGAAGCGGTAGGTTGTGTAGGGTGGAACGAGCACGAGGTCGCCGGCGGCGAAAGGGAAGCGCTCGCCGTCCTGAATCGACTCGCCGCTTCCTTCCACGATATAAGCCACGACGGAAGGGATCATGCGCCGCGGCGCGCTTTCTTCGCCTCCGCGCAGATCGGCGAAGGCGCAGGTGAGGGCGCTGAGCGGCGCGACCGTGTAGCGGGCGAAGACGCGCATGTCGCCGAGCGCGAACTCGCCATGCGCGAACATCGCGGGCTTGACGACACGGGGCAATATCGCGACGCGCTCGTGCTCGCGCTTCTGCTTGATGAAGCGCGCCTCGTAGTCGTAGTCGTATTCCGGCGCGCCCGCCGATTCACCCTCGATCCGCCCCGCTATTTTATCGGCCATTTCGCTTTAGCTTTCGCGCGCAAATTCTGGCACGTCTTCGAGCTGCTCGATGCCGCCAAGTCCGAGGTCGGCGCCGACACTCGGCATCGAGGACAAAAACAGCGCCGGATTATTTTCGTCGGTGTTGAAATGCTGATGCGCGGTCATCGCCGGAATGCTGACGAGGTCGCCGCGCTCCCAATCGAAGCGCGCGCCGTCGTGCACATCGTAGCCCCGTCCTTCGACGATGAGGATTTGCTCCTCCGTCATATGGCGGTGTTTGCCGGAGCGGCTTGCGGGTGGAATCTGCTGCATATAGAGCCACAGCCGCCGCGCGGCGCTGTTCATCTCAGGATGGGTGAACCATTTCAAGCGCCCCTGACGGCACCACTCCCACGGCTCGGCTTCGTATGAAACCACGTGCGTCACGCTGTTGCAAAAAACGCTCTCGTCGTGAAACAGCTTCAAGTAGCGGTCGTAGGTATTTTCTACGGGGCCTTCCCACGGAGTCGCTTCCTTCCGCGCGCGAAAGACCGCTTCGGTCTTGGGGTCGCCGCCGAGCATGACGTCGATCGCCTGCTTGATGCCGAGAACGCCTTTCCGGATGCGATAGCCGATCAGCTTGCCGCGCTCGTCGTAGAGCGGCTCGGTGCCGGCGGGAAATTTAGGGTTGTCGCCGAACTTGATCTGCTCGCGCTTGGTCAGGCCTAAGATACTGAGCATCCGGCTTTGCGGCACGAAGATCTGCGCGCCGGCCTCCTCGTCGCCGCCGTGTTGATGAATCGTGAACGGCGGCACGACGAGCATGTCGTAGGTGCCGAACGAGTACATTTTACCGTCGTTGATCTCCCAGCCCCTCCCGCGGAGGCAGAATAACGTCGGCGCGCTGATGTGCCGGTGCGCGCCGCGTGCCGGCGCCTTCGGCTGGATGTCGGAGAAGTGCGAGGTGAGGTCGTAGACCGGCGCGCGCTTGAGGATGTCGTAGCAGACGATGTCGCCCGTCTGATGCGGGCTGCTCTGACCCATGACGGTTTGCTGGACGTCGAGGAGCTTGACGACCCGCGGCAGCCGTTCCTTGATCGACTCCTCGTGGCGTTGATGCGCCAGCGGATCGCGTGCTTCGAGGCTAGACTCTTCTTCCCAGGGCCAGCGTTCTTCCATCGATTGATTTACGAAGTCCGCTCCGCGCCGGCGCGCCGCAGAGTTTCGGCGATGGCGCGGCGGAGGACGGTGCCGACCGCTTTCTTTTTGTGTGCGGCGGAGCCGCGCAGGTCTTCGATCGGCTCGGCATGCTCTTGAACCATGCGGCCCGCCTGATCGATCAGCTCGGGAGTGATCCGCTTGCCGCGCAGGAAACTTTCCACGTCGATCGCTTTCAGCGGCACCGGACCGCCGCCGCTCACGCCGACGCCGATCGTATCGCAGGCGCCGTCTTTGCCGAGGGAACCTTGCACCGCCGCCGCGGCAATGGCGAAGTCCCCCGCGACCTTCTCGAGCTTGACGTAGACGCCGGCGCTATTCTTCGCCGGCAGGGGAAAGATGATCTCGGTCAGGATCTCGTCGGGCTCGAGCGCCGTGGTATAGGCGAAGGTGAAAAGTTCGGTCGCCGGAATCTCGCGCGCGCCGCGCGGCCCGATGCATTTCATCCGCGCATTCAACGCCAGCGCGACCGGCCCATAGTCGCCGACGGGATCGGCCTCGGCCAAACCGCCGCCGATCGTGCCGCGATTCCGCACCTGCGCATCGCCGATCTCACCCGCGGCATCGGCGAGAATCGAAATCTTCTCGCGCAGCAAAGGGGACGCCTCGATCTGCGCGTGGCGGGTCGTGGCGCCGATGCGAATCGAGCCCGCCTCCTCGCGGATATAGTTGAGGCCGGCGATGCGATGAATGTCGATCAAGTATCTCGGCCGCGCGACCCTCAGCTTCATCATCGGTACGAGGCTTTGCCCGCCCGCCAGGAGCTTGGCGTCGTCGCCGTGGCGGCGCAAAAGCTCGACCGCTTCGTCGACGCCGCCTGGCCTTAAATATTCGAAAGCCGCTGGATACATTACTTTTTCACGTATTCGTAGCGCATCGGGTCGAACTTGGCGACGCGAAGCTCGTCGTAAGCCTTCTTGACGAACGAGAAATCGTACACCTGATCGAGCGTCATGGATTTGATGCGGCTCGACGCGCCGACGGCGCGCATCTGCTCGCGCACGCGATCGATGTTGATCTGCATGACTTCCTCACTGGCGCGGCCGGTCTTCGCGAGCTCCGATGCTTCCCTGTCGCGCTCGCGCCAGATTTCCTTCGCCTCGTTGAAATCGTTCAGACGCAGCGCTTCCATGATGAACTTGGTGCTCTCATTGGCGTTCCGGTGATAGAAGATGTGGCCTTTGAGCGTCGCGCGCACGACGCGGTAAACTTCGTCGGGCGCGTTCTGGATCTTGTCGTCGCTGGTCTCGAGGTTGGCGCTGAGCGACGAGACGTAATCGCCGCTGTAGGCGAGTATGCGGAAGCCCTTCGCCTGGGCCTGGCGCGCCATGCCGATGCTGATCATTGTCGCCTCGACCGTTCCGGCCAGCAGTGCGCCGAGGCGCACCGACGGCTCGCCGAGCGCGCGCATCTGCACCGTCTCGACGCTGACGCCGGCTTTTTTCAGCATCTCGCGGAAGAGCAGA